>Ga0247742_10000003_pt1 | contig 349347 bp, 289 predicted proteins | sample UWRJL208509C2_FD_180944 | JGI IMG/M metagenome (GOLD analysis project Ga0247742, IMG submission 180944) | Plant litter microbial communities from Arlington Agricultural Research Station in Wisconsin, United States - UWRJ-L208-509C-2 | ecosystem: Environmental > Terrestrial > Plant litter >...
CGATACAACCGAATCAGGCTCCACAGCTACAACAACTACCTGTCGCCAATAGCCATGGAGCAGCAGGCGGCTTGATCACCGTAATCGGTGTCCGGAAAAACTTGACCAGAACAAGCCCGCTCCCACAGGGTTTTGTGGTGTATCGATGATCTGGGTCAGTCCACAATCCACTGTGGGAGCGAGCCTGCTCGCGATGGCGGTGTATCTGGCGATATTGATGGTGAATGTACTGGCCTCATCGCGAGCAGGCTCGCTCCTACAGGGTTTTGCGGTGTGTTGATGATCTGGATTAACCCACAATCCACTGTGGGAGCGAGCCTGCTCGCGATGGCGGTGTATCTGGCGACAGTGATGGTGAATGTGCTGGCCTCATCGCGAGCAGGCTCGCTCCTACAGGGTTTTGCGGTGTGTCGACGATCTCGGTCAGTCCGCCATCCACTGTGGGAGTGAGCCTGCTCGCGATGGCGGTGTATCTGGCGATATTGATGGTGAATGTACTGGCCTCATCGCGAGCAGGCTCGCTCCTACAGGGTTTTGCGGTGTGTTGATGATCTGGATTAACCCACAATCCACTGTGGGAGCGAGCCTGCTCGCGATGGCGGTGTATCTGGCGACAGTGATGGTGAATGTACTGGCCTCATCGCGGGCAGGCTCGCTCCTACAGGGTTTTGCGGTGTGTCGATGATCTGGGTCAGTCCACAATCTATTGTGGGAGTGAGCCTGCTCGCGATGGCGGTGTGTCTGGCGATATTGATGGTGAATGTACTGGCCTCATCGCGAGCAGGCTCGCTCCTACAGGGTTTTGCGGTGTGTCGAGGATCTGGGTCAGTCCGCCATCCACTGTGGGAGTGAGCCTGCTCGCGATGGCGGTGTATCTGGCGATATTGATGGTGAATGTACTGGCCTCATCGCGAGCAGGCTCGCTCCCACAGGGTTTTGTGGTGTGTCGAGGATCTGGGTCAGTCCACAATCTATTGTGGGAGTGAGCCTGCTCGCGATGGCGGTGTGTCTGGCGACAGTGATGGTGAATGTGCTGGCCTCATCGCGGGCAAGCCCGCCCACAGGGTTTTGTGGTGTGTCGAGGATCTGGGTCAGTCCGCAATCCACTGTGGGAGCGAGCCTGCTCGCGATGGCGGTGTATCTGGCGATATTGATGGTGAATGTACTGGCCTCATCGCGAGCAGGCTCGCTCCCACAGGGTTTTGTGGTGTGTCGATGATTTGGGTCAGTCCGCAATCCACTGTGGGGAGTGAGCCTGCTCGCGATGGCGGTGTGTCAGGCAACAAAGGTGTCGGATGTGCTGGCCTCATCGCGAGCAGGCTCGCTCCTACAGGGTTTTGTGGTGTGTCGAGGATCTGGGTCAGTCCGCCATCCACTGTGGGAGTGAGCCTGCTCGCGATGGCGGTGTATCTGGCGATATTGATGGTGAATGTGCTGGCCTCATCGCGGGCAAGCCCGCTCCCACAGGGTTTAACTGACTAATCTGGCCGCCAGTGCCTTGGCCTGGCTGGCGACATCGGTCACCGCCGTGCTTTCCCACCACATCCCCCGCAGCGGCGGGCCCATGGCGAACAGGCGTTGGGCGATGTGTCCGTCGGCGGCGATCACCGCGCCATCGGCTTCAGCGGCGATGCCCAGCGCCAGATGCCCCGGGCGAATCAGGCCTCGGGCCAGCAATTGCTGTGGCAACGGCTTGGCGACGCGGCGCCAGTCGTATTCGATGCCGCTGGAGTTGATCAACGCCGCACCACTGACCACCTCCGTGCCCAATTCGCCACGGCGACGGATGCGAATACTCACCTGGTCACCCGCCGCAGGTTCCAGCCCCTTGAACGACGCCGCCTGAATCCGCAGCCGCCCTTCCCCGTGCAACCGTGCCACCAGCTCGGCGCTGAGCGGCGGCGAACGGTGGTGATGGCTTTCCCACCACGGGCGCACGTGCCGCACGAACTGCCGACGCTGCGCATCCGTGGCCTGGCTCCACAAGCGACCAATGTGCACGCGCACGGTGTCCAGCGGCGCTTGCCAGTCGATGCCTTGGGCCATCGCTTCGCGGCACTGCTGGCGTAACACACGGACCAGCTGCCGAGGACTGCGAATACCGTGATCCTCGGCGAGGAAATCCACCCAGGCTGGCGGTTGGCGGCGCACGTGGGGCAACAAGCCGTGGCGCGAAAACACTTCGATCGGGCCACGATGCCCGGCCTGTTCCAGCGAGACCACCGCGTCGACCATGGTCAGCCCCGAGCCGATGATCAGCACCGTCGACTGCGGGTCGAGTTGACGCATGGCCGCCACGTCCCACGGGTCCAGGGCTGCCGCGTTCAAACCGCTGGATTCGGTCTGCGGGGTGCGTGCCGCCGGGAACATGCCGGTGGCCAGCACTGCCTGGGCGCCGCGCCACTGCTCGCCGCTTTCCAGGGTCAGCAGCACCGAATCGGCGGCGGCTTGCAGATCGACCACTTCCCCGCGCACATGCTCGACCGTCGAACCATTCTGCTCGCCGACCGCCTCGGCTTCCGCCAGGCGTTGCTGCACGTACAGGCCGAAAATCCCCCGGGGCGGGAACAATTCGCTGATCGGCACATGCTGCTGGTCTGACTCCGGCCAGCCACCGGCGCCAATGAATTCGGTCAGCCACTGGGTCAAATCATCAATGTTGTCCGGGTCGACGCTCATCCGCGCGGCGTTGCCGTTGAGGGTGTGCCCCAGTTCCACGGCGCTATAGGCCTCGCCGCGCCCCAGTTCACTGCGCGGCTCGATCACCCGGATCTGCCGCTGGCCGGGCAGGCGCAGCAATTGCGCCGCCAGCAAGGCGCCACTGAGGCCGCCGCCGACGATCAGGATGTCTGCATGGCGGATGGCGTCGGTCGCCTGTCCGCGTGGGGTTTCGCTCATGCCGTGCTCACTGTTCAATGTTTGCCGAGGTAAACGTCTTGCAAATCGCCCCGCGCCAGCAAGTGCTCGGCGCTGCCGGACAACACCACACGGCCGGTGTCCAGCACGTAACCGTGGGAGGCGTACTTGAGTGCCACATTAATGTTTTGCTCGGCAATCAGGAAGCTCACCTGCGCCTCGCGATTGAGTTGCGCGATGATTTCGAAGATTTCCTGGACGATGATCGGTGCCAGGCCCATGGACGGCTCGTCGAGCAGCACCAGGGTCGGCCGGGTCATCAGCGCGCGGCCGATGGCGACCATCTGCTGTTCGCCGCCGGAGGTCAGCCCGGCCTGGGTCTTGCGCTTGGTCTTCAGGCGCGGGAACCAGGCGTAGATGCGCTCCAGGTCTTGCGCCAGCTCACGGCGACTCAAGCCCCGCACGAAACCACCGCTGCGCAGGTTGTCCTCCACGGTCAACTGCGAGAACACGTGGCGACCTTCAAGCACATGGACCATGCCCTGGCGCACGCGCTGGCTAGGATCGACGCCCGCCGTGTCCTGGCCCAGAAAGTGGATCGCGCCTCGAGTGACGTCCGCTCGTTCAGCCCGGACCAGTCCGGAAATCGCCTTGAGCGTGGTGCTCTTGCCCGCGCCGTTGGCACCGAGCAAAGCGACGATGCCGCCCTTGGGCACCGCCAGCGACACCCCGGCCAACGCCAGGATCGCGCCGTCGTAGATCACCTCGATGTCGTTGACCTGCAACAGCTGCTGGGCGGCGGTGTCACTGGCGACTTGGCTCATGGTTTATTCGTCTCCGGTGCAGGTGCGTGGGGTCAGGCCCTTTTCCTTGGCGAAGGCCGCGGATTTTTCATCGATCAGCGGCCGCAGCAAGGCGCGGTCGGCGGGAATCCAGTCGCTGATCAGCGTCCAGCTCGCGCCATCCCACTGTTGCACCCGCGCCGAACCGCCGCCTTCATGGTCGCGGCAGGACAGTTTCAAGTTCTGCATCAGGCCGAAATAGCCCATGTCCTTGAGCCGCGCGTCGTCGATGTTCAGATGCTCCAGGCCCCAGCGCCCTTCTTCCCCGTTAAGCGGACGCTTGCCGAACTTGCCCTGGGCGGTGCGGATCGCTTCCACCGCCACGGCAGCATTCACCAGGCCGGAGTTGTAGTAGACGCTGCCGAAATTCTTCAGGTCTTTAAGGTCGCTTTTGCCTTTGTCGAGGATGTACTGCTTGAGGCGTTTGTGGATCTCGAAATCTGCGCCCGCCGGGTACGGCGTCAGGGCCAGGTAACCCTTGGCCGAGGCACCGGCCGGCAACACGTCTTCGCTGGAACTGGCCCAGATGTCGCCGACAATGTGGTCTACCGGGAAGCCGAACCGCGCGGCGGTCTTCACCGCCACGGGAGTCGATACGCCCCAGGTGCGCAGGAACACCCAGTCCGGGTTGAGCTGGCGCACTTGCCGCCATTGCGCCGACTGCTCGTTGCCTGGATCGGCCACGGGAATCTGGATGTTTTCGAAGCCGTACTTTTCCGCCAGCAACTTCAACGGACCGAGGGTTTCACGTCCATAAGCCGAGTCGTGGTAGACCGTGGCGATCTTCTTGCCCTTGAGTTTGTCGAAGCCGCCCTCGCGCTGGGCGATGTAGTTGATCAGGCTCGACGCCTCGCTGTAGAAGGTCAGCATCACCGGGAAGTTGTAGGGAAACACGGTGCCGTCGGTGGCTTCGGTGCGACCGTAACCGAGGGTAATCAGCGGGATCTTGTCGACCTCGGCCCGTTCGCTCAGGGCATAGGCCGCGGGCGCACCGTTGGGTTGATAGACCGCCACGGGCGCACCGTCCAGGCCATTTTTGAAGCGCTCGTAGCACTCGATGCCCTTCTCCGCCGTCCACTCGGTCTCGCATTCCTGCCAGACCAGTTTCACCCCGTTGATCCCGCCTTCCACCTCGTTGATGTAGTTCAGGTAGTCAATCATCCCGGCCCACACCTGCACGCCGCTGGAAGCGTAGGCGCCGACCCGGTAAGTGGCCAACGGGAAAAATTGCTGGTCCGCCGACGCCTGGACCGCCGGCACTGCACCGGCCAAAGCCGCCAGCGTCAACGCGGCGCCGGCCAGGGAACGTTTCAAGGATGCACGCATAGTGTTTCTCTAATCAGGGAGGGAAGTCAGAAGCGCAGCGGCCAATGGCGCAAGCGGTCGCGAAGGTTGCTCAAGAGGCGAATCAGGCCTTCCGGTTCCTTGATCAGGAACAAGATGATCAACACGCCAAAAATGATTTTTTGCAGGTTCTGCAATTGCCCGGCGTCCACCGACCCGCCGAACAGCGCCTGCCCGGCGTGGCTGAGCAGAATCGGCAGCAGGCTGATGAACGCCGCACCAACGAAATTGCCGGCGATGCTGCCCATGCCGCCAATAATGATGATGAACAGGATCTGGAACGAACGGTTGATATCGAAGCTGCTGGCGCTCGCCGTGCCCAGGTAGGCGAAGGCCCACAAAGCCCCGGCGATGCCGAGGTAGAACGAACTGACGGCGAACGCCAGGTGCTTGTAGCGCTTGACCGGAATGCCGATCACCGCAGCGGCGGTGTCCATGTCGCGGATCGCCATCCAGTTGCGGCCGATCTGGCTTTTCACCAGGTTGACCGCGCCCCAGGTCAACAGCAAAACCGTGACCAGGGTCAGCCAGTAACGGCCCAGCGGTGTGTTGAGGTCATGGCCGAACAGCGCCAGTTTTGGTGCGGAAATGGTCCCCGATGAACCGTAGTTGTAGAACCAGGGAAACTTGACGAACAGCCACTCGAGGAAAAACTGCGCGGCCAGGGTGGTGACCATCAGGTAGAAGCCCTTGATCCGCGAACTCGGCAGGCCGAACAGGTAGCCCACCAGCGCACTGATCAGGCCGCCACCGAGCAACGCGACGGGCAATCCCAGCTCCGGCAGGCGCAGCAGAAAACCATAGGTGGCAAAGGCGCCGACCGCCATGAAGCCGGCGGCGCCCACCGAAGTCTGCCCGGTGTAGCCGGTCAGCAGGTTAAGTCCGAGGCCGGCCAGGGACAGCACCAGGAACGGGATCAGGATCGCGTTGAGCCAATAGTCGTTGCCGATCAGCGGCACAGCGACGAAAGCGATCAATAACAAGCCCAGCAGGCCCCAAGGCACAGAGCGCTGGGTCAACAACAGCGGCGCGGTTTCGCGTGGGATGGCAATCGACATAGTCAGACTCGCTCGATGGCGCGCTCGCCGAACAGGCCGGCGGGACGGATGTAGAGGAAGGCCAACGCCAGCACGTAGGCGAACCACGGGGTGATGCCGCCGCCGATCAGCGGGCCGATGTAGACCTCGGCAAGGTTCTCCGCCGCGCCGACGATCAAGCCGCCGACAATCGCCCCGCCAATCGAGGTGAAGCCACCGATGATCAGCACCGGCAGCGCCTTGAGCACCACCAGCGACAGCGAAAACTGCACCCCTTGCCGCGCGCCCCAGAGCAAGCCGGCCACCAGCCCGACGATACCGGCCACGGCCCACACGATTTGCCAGATGCGGTTGAGGTTGATGCCGATCGACAGCGCCGCCGTGGTGTCGTCCGCCACGGCGCGCAGGGAAATGCCGATGCGGGTCTTGTTGAACAGCAGCGCCAGCACCGTCACCAGCACGATGGCGGTGGCCGCCGCAATCAGGTCGAACTGGCTGACCATCAGCCCGCCGATGAACAGCGGCACGTCGTCGATGCCCAGGTCCAACGCACGCACCTGCGAACCCATCAGCCCTTGGGCCAGGCCTTCGATGATGAACGACAGGCCGAGGGTGGCCATGAACAGAGTGATCTGCGAACGGTTGACCAGGGGCCGCAGCACCAGGCGTTCGATCAACAAGGCGCCGACGATCATCACGATCACCGTCAACAGCAGCGCCAGCACGAATGGCACACCCTGGTCGTGCAGGCTGACGAAGGTCAACGCGGCGAACAACAGCATTGCGCCCTGGGCGAAATTGAACACGCCGCTGGCCTTGTAGATCAGCACAAAGCCGATGGCCACCAGCGAGTACATGGTGCCGGCGAGCAGGCCGCCGAGCAGGGTTTCGAAGAAGAACGTCATCAGTGCACCACTCCCAGATAGGCCGCGATCACCTCGGGATTGGCTTGCACTTCGGCGGGGGTGCCATCGCCGACCTTGCGCCCGTAATCGAGCACCACCACGTGGTCGGACAGACCCATGACCACGCTCATGTCGTGCTCGATCAGGACCACCGTGGTGCCGAGGTCGCGGTTGATGTCGGCGATGAAACGCGCCATTTCCTGCTTCTCTTCGGCGTTCATTCCGGCCATGGGCTCGTCGAGCAGCAACAGCTTGGGCCCGGCGATCAGCGCACGGCCAAGCTCGACACGCTTTTGCAAGCCGTAGGACAGATTGCCCACCAGCACGTCACGCTGGGCCTGCAACTCGAGAAATTCGAGTACCCCTTGAGCCTGGCGGCGAAACGCTTCGGCTTCACGCCGGGCTCGCGGCAGGTTCAGCGCCTGTTCGATGAAGCTGCTGCGCAGGTGCCGTGACAGACCGGTGAGCAGGTTGTCGATCACGCTCATCTTCTTGAACAGCGCGTTGTTCTGAAAGGTGCGGCCAATGCCGCGGCGGGCGGCAGTCAGCGGATCAATGCGGTTGAATGCTTGCTGCTCGAAGCGGATCGAGCCGGCGTCGAAGCGGTACACGCCGTTGAGCACATTGAGCAGCGAACTCTTGCCGGCGCCGTTGGGCCCGATCAACGCGCAGATCTCGCCCCGGCGCACTTCGAACGACAGTGCGTTGATGGCCTTGACGCCTTTGAACGACAGGGAAATGTCCTGGACTTGCAGGATCGAGTCGGTGCGGGTCATGCGATGTTCCGTTTGAATTCGGCCAGCCATTGCGGCCCGACAGGGGTCTGAGCGGTGCTCGTGGCTTGCCAGATGAACTGCAGGTGGTGAAAGCCCAGCAGGCGCCGCACCCGTTGCTTGATCAGGCGTTGCGGGAAACGCTGCGGATCGGCAATCGCCCAGTCGCACAAGCGCCGGCGCCAGGTGCCGGGCGCGGCGAGGCGACGTTCGATCTCGGCCGCCAGGCGCTGCAAACCCTGGGCGGACAGCAGCAGGCCGGACGGTGCCACTTCTCGACGGTCGCGCTCGGCGCTGCCGGGGTTTTCCGGGAAGGCCAGGGTCTCGCCGCGATTCAGCCATTGCTCCAGCACCACCGTCAGACCGCCCTGCCACTCGGTGCCCTCCTCGCTCCACAGCGTTGGACTGGCGCGCAGCGAGTTGAGTCGTTGCGGCGGTTCGCTGGGGCCGAGCAGTTCGCTGAAATCCAGTAAAGCCAGGCCTTGGTCGAGCCATTGCTGGCGGGTTGGCCGGTCATGGACGAAGCCGTGGCTGAACGCGCGGTTGCGCAGCGTTCTGGGCTCAAGCGTGGCCGGTAGCGCCAGCACCTCGGCGCCGACTTGCTGTGCGGCCAAGGTTAGCAAGAGCAGGTTCGGTTCGAAGGCGCCGCTCAGGGCCAGCCTGGAATCTGAGTCCACGCCGTGCTGACGCAAACCATCGGCCAAACGCTCGACATCGCGCCAGGCATCGATCCAGCGCCACACCACCCACTGGCCATGGCGTTTGTGCCGCAGCGCCGGCTGCAACGGACTGATCTGCGCCCAGTGCCGCAACTGCTCCAGCGCTAACGGCGCCTTCACCTGCCATTCACCGCCGTGCGCGACAGGTGGGCGCTTGAGTTCATGCACGCTCATGGATAGACCTCCTGGTTTCATGGGCAAAAGCGTGCGGTGGTCCGCTGAGCTGAAAGATTGACGCAATGATCGTTCCCGTGCGGAGCGTGGGAACGATCACCACCACCCCCCCTTCGTGTTAAACATTCAAGCGAGGCCGCGCCGCGAAGGCGTCTACGCCGACACCACGTTCTTCTCCTGCTGCTGCCGCAACGCCGCCAGGTCGCGGTATCCAGCGCCGGGGTGGATGTCCGGCAGCCTCGGGCCTTGGCCAAAGAGTTTTTCGCGCAAAGTGCCCGGCGCATATTCGGTCTTGTACACACCGCGCTTCTGCAACTCGGGCACCAGCAATTCCACGGCGTCGATAAAGGTTTCGTGAGTCAGCGCATACGCCAGGTTGAAGCCGTCGACGTCGGTTTCTTCGACCCATTCCTGCAACAGGTCGGCGACGGTTTCCGGGCTACCGACGAATAGCGGACCGAAGCCGCCGATGCCCACCCAATCCGCCAGTTCATTCGGGGTCCAGACCTTATTCGGGTCGGCCGTGGAGAACGCTTCCACCGCCGACTGGATGGCGTTGGTGTGCACGTGCTTGAGCGGCTCATCCGGTTTGAACTGACTGAAATCAATGCCGGTCCAGCCAGAGATCAAGGCCATGGCGCCTTCGTAGCTGACCCAGGTCTTGTATTCCTCGAACTTGGCTTTGGCCTTGGCGTCGGTCTCACCGAGGATCACCGTTTGCAGGTTGAAGATCAGGATCTTCTTCGGATCACGCCCAGCCTCCGCCGCACGGCGACGGATGTCGGCCACGGTTTTCTTCAGCAGCACTTTCGATGGCGCGGCAACGAATACGCATTCGGCATGCTCGGCGGCGAACTGCTTGCCGCGACTGGACGCCCCGGCCTGGTACAGCACCGGCGTCCGCTGCGGCGACGGCTCGCAGAGGTGAATTCCCGGCACCTGGAAGTGTTTGCCGACGTGCTGGATCTCATGGATTTTGCTCGGGTCGCTGAAGATCCGCCGCTCACGGTCCCGCAGGATCGCGCCCTCTTCCCAACTGCCTTCCCAGAGCTTGTAGCAAACCTCCAGGTACTCCTCGGCGAAGTCATAACGAGCGTCGTGCTCGGTCTGGGTTTTCTGCCCGAGGTTCTTCGCGCCGCTTTCCAGATAGGACGTGACAATGTTCCAGCCGGCGCGGCCCTTGGTCAGGTGATCGAGGGTCGACAGGCGTCGGGCAAACGGATACGGATGCTCGAAGGACAGCGACGCGGTCAGGCCGAAACCCAGATGCTCAGTGACCAGCGCCATCGGCGGAATCAGTTGCAGCGGGTCGTTGACCGGCACCTGCGCGGCTTGGCGGATCGCCGCCTCACCGTTGCCGTTGTAAACGTCGTAGATGCCCAGCACGTCGGCGATAAACAGCCCGTCAAATTTGCCGCGTTCAAGAATTTTCGCCAGATCGGTCCAGTATTCCAGGTCCTTGTACTGCCAGGATCGATCTCGAGGGTGTGCCCACAAACCCGGTGATTGATGGCCGACACAGTTCATGTCGAAGGCATTAAGACGAATTTCACGGGCCATTAACCGGCACTCCGAAAACTGGGGGGATGGATGCCGTTGAGGCGGAAGTTGCCGATCAATTGCTGTTTCGCGCGCAAGGGATCGTCCACGGAACCGGGCAATGCGGTGCGCTGGCCGGTCAGTTCGAATTCGGCGTTACTGGCGGCACTCAGCGCGTCAGCACTAGCCAAATGTGACTCGGCCACGGCGACACTGATTTCCGCGTCGTCGTCCGTGCCGGCCAGGGAACCTTCTGCGCGCTCCAGCAACGCGACGGCGACTTCGATTCGAATATGCAGGTCGCCGAACCGGCTGATAACCAGCGGATCGTGGGCGATATGGACTTGCTGCCGAACGAAGCCAAGGGTCGCGTCGAACAGTTGGCGAGCGGTCGCCAAGTCGTGTTGGGCTCTGGTCAACGACAGCGCGCCGACGCGGGGTTGGGTCAAGGCATTCATCGAGAGACTCCTCAGTTCCAGGCGTGGCGCGCGGGTTTCACGCCGTTGAGCAAGTAGTTGCCGATCAAGTGGTATTTCCAGCGCGCCGGGTCATGCAGGGTGTGGGTCCGGGCGTTGCGCCAGTGGCGATCGAGGTTGTATTTGCCCAGCACCGAGCGGGTGCCGGCCAGCTCGAACAGCTTGCTGCTGGCAAGCAGCGCGTTTTCGGCGGACAGCACCTTGGCCTGGGCCACCACTAATGAAGCGTGAGCGACCGTCTCTTCGTTGGGCGTGGCCAAGGCCTGGTCAATGGCGATCCCGGCTTTCTTGAGGATCGCTTCAGTGCCGTGGATGCGCCATTCCAACTCACCAATCGCGGCGATGCTGAACGGGTCCTGCCAACCGTGATCGTGGCCACTGTCGATCCACGGCCGGGCTTCACGGGCGTAACGTTTGGTTTCTTCCAGGGCGCCGATGGCGATACCGGTGTCCACCGCCGCCTGGATGATTTGCGAGATCGGGCCATTGGCGGTGGGTGAGTCGAAAGCGTTATGCGCGGGGATCACCGCACGGCGCGAAACCTTGACTGCCTTGAGGGTGACGCCGCCGCTGGCGGTGGTGCGCTGGCCGAAGCCGTCCCAGCTGTCGACGATGCTCAGGCCGGGGGTGCCGCGTTCGATAAAGGCAATAAACGCCTGGTTCTGTTCGTTGCCCCCTACGGTCGGGACGATGTGGGCGAACAAGGCGCCGGTGCAGTAGAACTTCTCGCCGTCGATCTGCGCAGTGTCGCCGTCGAAACGAATCCGAGTCTCAAACGCCCCGGCGTTTTTACTGTTTGCTTCGGAAAAGGCATTGCCAAAGCGATAGCCCTGCAAGACTTTGCCGAAGTAATACGCCTTCTGCTCCTCGCTGGCGGTTTGCAGGAGGATGTCGAGGACACCAAGGTGGTTTTGCGGGATCTGCCCGAGCGACGGGTCGGCGGCGGAAATGATCTTGATCACTTCCGCCACGGTCACGTAAGACACCCCGGCGCCGCCATAGGCCTTGGGCACGGTGATGCCCCACAAGCCACTGGCGGAAAACTCGTCAAGCTCCGCCACCGGCAAGCGCCGCTCGCGATCCCGCACGCTGGCCTCCACCGCAAACCGCGCCGCGAGCTTGTGCGCGACGGCGATGGCTTCGGCGTCCGAGTGGATGATGTGGGCGCTGGGAGGTGAAGTTGTCATGGGCCGACTCCGTGGTTCCGGGTGAATGCCCAGAAGCTTTTGCAGAAGTCGTGCCTAAAAGTAATAGCCTTATAAATCAGTAGCTTGTGGATTTATTGAAGAATGACCCAAAGCATTAATCCAGCAAAGTGTTCAAGCAGTGTTGGCCTGCAAACACCTAGATCACCACATTCCTCACAAAGCGCGCCGCCACCTCGCCATCGTTGCGATAGCCATGCGGCTGGTTGCTGGCGAACATGAAAAACTCCCCGGCGGCGATCAAGTTCGGGGTGCCGGCGACGACCACCGTCAGGCAGCCCTCGAACACGTAGATCTGCTCACTCCAGCCGTCGGCGTCCGGTTCGGAGGGGTAAATTTCACCGGGCTCCAGGCGCCATTCCCACTGTTCCACTTCCCGGCTGGCGGTGGCTTTGGACAGCAGGACGGCCTTGCTCCCGGGAACGCGGCCGGTCCAGGCCAGTTCATTGATGCGGCTGGGGTCGCGGGCGTCGGGGGCCTGGATCAGGTCGCTGAAGGCCACGTCCAGGGCTTCGGCGACGCGGTCGAGGGTGGTCAGGCTGACGTTCTTTTCCCCGGCCTCGATGGCCACCAGCATGCGCCGGCTGACCCCGGACTTTTCCGCCAGGGCGGTCTGGCTCATGTCGGCGGCATGCCGCAGCCGCCGGACGTTCTGGCTGACGTGTTGCAGGACGGATGCCCGGGGGGAATTCTCTTTGTGCACGCGTTCGCTCACTGGCTGGGGCTGGGCAATATACTGCGCAGTTGCCGCGCATTGTGCGTTCCTCTCCGGTCGGCCGCAAGTCGTCGGGGTGGTCGTCGATTAGAGGAGGACAGCGTTGACCCCTGCTCGCGAAGGCGGCAGATCTGCCGCAATCATTTCACGAGAACGAGCAAAACCAGCCTATCCCGCCTACCTTGAAGGATTCTGCCACAGCTTGCCGTTTGGTGATCCGGGAGCTGGCACGTATGATGCTTCACAAACTTCCGCAGATTAGAAGCCTATGTCCCTGATAGTTCTACTGCTTCTGCCGTTCATTGGCAGCTGTCTGGCAGCCCTGCTGCCGCACAACGCGCGTAACACCGAATCGCTCCTGGCGGGACTGGTGGCCTTGATAGGCACTGTCCAGGTCGCCTTGCTGTACCCGCAAATCGCCCACGGTGGCGTGATCCGCGAAGAATTCTTCTGGTTGCCCAGCCTGGGCCTGAACTTCGTCCTGCGCATGGACGGCTTCGCCTGGCTGTTCTCGATGCTGGTGTTGGGCATCGGCACCCTGGTTTCGTTGTACGCCCGCTATTACATGTCGCCGGACGATCCGGTGCCACGCTTCTTCGCATTTTTCCTGGCGTTCATGGGCGCCATGCTCGGCCTGGTGATTTCCGGCAACCTGATCCAGATCGTGTTTTTCTGGGAGCTGACCAGCCTCTTCTCGTTCCTGCTGATCGGTTATTGGCACCACCGCTCCGACGCCCGGCGCGGTGCGTACATGGCGTTGATGGTCACCGGCGCGGGCGGCTTGTGCCTGCTGGCGGGGGTCATGCTGCTCGGCCATGTGGTCGGCAGCTACGACCTGGATCAGGTCCTGGCCGCCGGCGACGCGATTCGCGCGCACACCCTCTACCCGATCCTGCTGCCGCTGATCCTGATCGGCGCTTTAAGCAAAAGCGCACAATTTCCTTTCCATTTCTGGCTGCCCCACGCCATGGCGGCGCCGACCCCGGTGTCGGCCTACCTGCACTCGGCAACCATGGTCAAGGCCGGGGTCTTTCTCCTGGCCCGCCTCTGGCCGTCGTTGTCCGGCAGTGAAGAATGGTTCTACATCGTCAGCGGCGCCGGTGCCTGCACCCTGTTGCTGGGCGCGTACTGCGCCATGTTCCAGAACGACCTCAAGGGCCTGCTGGCCTATTCCACCATCAGCCATCTCGGCCTGATTACCCTGCTGTTGGGCCTGAACAGCCCGCTGGCCGCTGTCGCCGCGGTGTTTCACATCCTCAACCACGCCACGTTCAAGGCCTCGCTGTTCATGGCGGCCGGGATCATCGACCACGAAAGCGGCACCCGCGACATCCGCAGGCTCAGCGGGCTGATCAAGCTGATTCCGTTCACCGCCACCCTGGCCATGGTTGCCAGTGCCTCGATGGCCGGCGTGCCGTTATTGAACGGCTTCCTGTCGAAAGAAATGTTCTTCGCCGAAACCGTGTTCATCAATGCCACGGCCTGGGTCGAGATGGCGCTGCCGATCGTCGCGACCATTGCCGGGACCTTCAGCGTCGCCTACTCCCTGCGCTTTACCGTCGACGTGTTCTTCGGCCCGACCGCTACCGATTTGCCGCACACCCCGCACGAACCACCACGCTGGATGCGCGCACCGGTGGAGTTGCTGGTGTTCACCTGCCTGCTGGTGGGGATTTTCCCGGCGCAAATCGTTGGCCCGCTGCTGGCGGCCGCCGCGTTGCCAGTGGTCGGCGGCACGCTGCCCGAATACAGCCTGGCGATCTGGCACGGCTTGAACGCGCCCATGATCATGAGCCTGATCGCCATGTCCGGCGGCATCGTGCTCTACCTGCTGCTGCGCAATCAGCTCAAACGTGGGCGCTTCAAGTACCCGCCGCTGATCAGCTACTTCAATGGCAAGCGCATGTTCGAACGCAGCCTGGTGCTGATGATGCGCCTGGCGCGACGCCTGGAACGGCGGATCAGCACCAAGCGCCTGCAAACCCAGTTGTTCCTGCTGGTGCTGGTGGCGGTGCTGGCCGGGTTGATTCCGATGCTGCATGCGCCCTTGACCTGGGGCGACCGGCCGAAGATTCCCGGTTCGATCGTGTTCGTGACCCTGTGGCTGCTGGCGATTGCCTGTGCCTTGGGCGCCGCCTGGCAAGCCAAGTACCACCGGCTCGCGGCCCTGACCATGGTCAGCGTCTGCGGCCTGATGACCTGCGTGACCTTCGTCTGGTTCTCGGCGCCGGACCTGGCCCTGACGCAACTGGTGGTGGAAGTGGTGACCACCGTGCTGATCCTGCTCGGCCTGCGCTGGTTGCCACGGCGAATCGAAGAGGTCTCGCCGTTGCCGAGCACCTTGCGCAAGGCGCGGATACGCCGCCTGCGCGACTTGCTGTTATCGGTCGCCGTCGGCGCTGGCATGGCGTTGCTGTCCTACGCGATGCTCACGCGCCAGACCCCCAACGATATTTCCTCGTTCTACCTCAGCCGCGCCCTGCCGGAAGGCGGCGGCAGCAATGTGGTCAACGTGATGCTGGTGGATTTCCGTGGCTTCGACACCCTCGGCGAAATCACCGTGCTGGTGGCCGTGGCCCTGGCGGTGTTCGCCCTGCTGCGACGTTTCCGCCCGCCGAAAGAAAGCATGCAACTGCCGGCGCAACAGCGCTTGTTGGCACCGGACGTGGTCACTGACTTGGTCAACCCGCGCCACGCCAGCGACACCGCGTTGGGCTTCATGATGGTGCCGGCCGTGCTGGTGCGCTTGCTGCTGCCGATCGCGCTGGTGGTGTCGTTCTACCTGTTCATGCGCGGTCACAACCAACCCGGCGGCGGTTTTGTGGCCGGGCTGGTGATGTCGGTGGCGTTCATCCTGCAATACATGGTCGCCGGCACCCAGTGGGTCGAGGCACAGATGAGCCTGCGACCGCTGCGCTGGATGGGTACCGGATTGTTCTTCGCCACCGTGACCGGGCTCGGCGCGATGGCGGTGGGTTATCCGTTCCTGACCACCCACACCTGGCATTTCAGATTGCCGCTGCTGGGTGACATTCACATCGCCAGTGCGCTGTTCTTCGATGTCGGCGTGTACTCGGTGGTGGTCGGCTCGACCCTGCTGATCCTCACCGCCCTCGCGCACCAATCGGTGCGGGGTCACAAGACCAGTCCGAAACAGCCAGTGCGCGCTGTCGCCACCGAAGGAGCTGTCTGATGGAAGAAGTCATCGCAATCGCCATCGGCGTACTGGCCGCCTCCGGCGTCTGGCTGGTGCTGCGCCCACGGACCTTCCAGGTGGTGATGGGCCTGTGCCTGCTGTCGTATGGGGTCAACCTGTTCATCTTCAGCATGGGCAGCCTGTTTATCGGCAAGGAACCGATCATCAAGGACGGCGTGCCCCAGGACTTGCTGCATTACACCGACCCCCTGCCCCAGGCCCTGGTGCTTACGGCCATCGTCATCAGTTTCGCCATGACCGCGTTGTTCCTCGTGGTGCTGCTGGCGTCCCGAGGACTGACTGGCACTGACCATGTGGACGGCCGGGAGCCCAAGGAATGAGTGAGATGTCGCACCTGATCGCCGCGCCGATCCTGCTGCCGTTGCTGACGGCGGCGCTGATGCTGATGCTCGGCGAAAAACACCGGCCGCTCAAAGCCCGGATCAACCTGTTCTCCACATTGCTGGGCCTGGGTATCGCAGTCGTGTTGCTGCGCTGGACCACGCAAACCGAGATCCCCGGGTCCATTGGCGTGTACCTGCCGGGCAACTGGCAATCGCCGTTTGGCATCGTCCTGGTGGTCGATCGCCTGTCGGCACTGATGCTGGTGTTGACCGGGGTGATCGGCGTCTGCGCCCTGTTGTTCGCCCTGGCACGCTGGGACCGCGCCGGATCGAGCTTCCACGCCTTGTTCCAGATTCAATTGATGGGTTTGTACGGTGCGTTCCTCACCGCCGACCTGTTCAACCTGTTCGTGTTCTTCGAAGTGCTATTGGCGGCGTCCTACGGCTTGATCCTGCACGGATCGGGTCGGGCGCGGGTGTCGTCGGGGCTGCACTATATTTCGATCAACCTCTTGGCCTCGTCGCTGTTCCTGATTGGCGCCGCGCTGATCTACGGCGTCACCGGCACCCTGAGCATGGCCGACCTGGCGCTGAAAATCCCCTTGGTGCCGGAAGCCGATCGCGGCCTGCTGCACGCCGGCGCCGCGATTCTGGCGGTGGCGTTCCTGGCCAAGGCCGGCCTGTGGCCACTGAACTTCTGGCTGGTGCCAGCCTACTCGGCGGCCAGTGCGCCGGTGGCGGCGATGTTCGCGATCATGACCAAGGTCGGCGTCTACACCCTGTTGCGCCTGTGGACCTTGCTGTTCTCCGGACAGGCCGGAGCTTCTGCCTACTTCGGCGGTGAATGGCTGATCTACGGCGGCATGGCGACCATCGCTTGCGCGGCGATTGCGATTCTCGCGGCGCAGCGCCTGGAACGCCTGGCCAGCCTGAGCATTCTGGTGTCGGCCGGCATCCTGCTGTCGGCCATTGGCTTCGCGCAGCCGAACCTGATCGGCGCGGCGCTGTTCTACCTAGTCAGCTCGACCTTGGCGCTGAGTGCGTTGTTCCTGCTGTCCGAATTGATCGAACGTTCCCGTTCGGCCAATGAAATGCCACTGGACGATGAACACGAAGCCCTGCCACGCCCGCTGGAATCCCTGCAACCGCCCAAGGGCATCAACCTCGACGATGAACAGAAAGCGGTGGTCGGTCAGGTGATTCCCTGGACCATGGCGTTCCTCGGCTTGAGTTTCATTGCCTGCGCCTTGCTGATCATCGGCATGCCGCCGTTGTCCGGATTTATCGGCAAGCTGGGCTTGCTCAGCGCGCTGCTCAATCCTCTCGGACTTGGGCAAAGCGCCGACGTGCCGGTGTCCAATGGCGCCTGGGGCTTGCTGGCGCTGCTGATCCTCTCCGGATTGGCCTCGCTGATTGCCTTCTCGCGCATGGGTGTCCAGCGTTTCTGGACCCCGCAAGAGCGGCCATCACCGTTACTGCGGCGCTTCGAGTGCCTGCCGATCATCGCCCTGCTCGGCCTCAGCATCGCCCTGACCTTCCAGGCCGAACCGCTGCTGCGTTACACCCAGGCTGCCGCCCAGGCGCTGAACAATCCGCAGCAATACGTGATGGCGGTGCTCGGCACCCGCGCGGTGCCGAGTCCGGAAAGCAAAGCCGCGATGCTGGAGGTGCAACCATGAAGCGCTTGTTTCCCGCGCCCTGGTTGTCCCTGGCGCTGTGGCTGCTGTGGCTGGTGCTCAATTTGTCGGCGAGCCCCGGCAATCTGCTGCTGGGCGCGGTGCTCGGCTTCGTCGCGCCGCTGATGCTGCGCAAGTTGCGCCCCTTGCCGATCCGCATTCGCCGCCCCGGCGTCATGCTGCACTTGTTGCTGGTGGTCGGGCGCGATGTAGTGTCCTCCAATCTGGCGGTGGCCTGGAGCGTGCTCAACCTCGGCCGCAAGGCGCCGCGCTCGCGCTTCATCAAGGTGCCGCTGGACTTGCGGGACGCCAATGGGCTGGCGGCGTTGTCGATGATCACCACCGTGGTGCCCGGCACTGTCTGGTCGGAACTGGCCCTGGACCGCAGCATTCTGCTGTTGCACGTGTTCGATCTGGACGACGAAGCGGCGTTTATCGAGCACTTCAAGTCGACCTATGAACGCCCGTTGATGGAGATTTTCGAATGAGCGACCTGTTGTCGAATGCCATCCTCGCCAGCCTGTTCATTTTCTCCCTGGCGATGGTCCTGACCCTGGTGCGACTGTTCAGGGGCCCGTCGGCCCAGGATCGGGTACTGGCGCTGGACTACCTCTACATCATCGCCATGCTGATGATGCTCACCCTGGGGATTCGCTACGCCAGTGACACCTACTTCGAGGCGGCGTTGCTGATAGCCTTGTTCGGCTTCGTCGGCTCCTTTGCCTTGGCCAAATTCCTGCTGCGTGGCGAGGTGATCGAATGACCAGTGAACTGTCGCTCTGGGTGGAAATCCCGGTGGCCATCCTGCTCGTGCTCGGTAGCTTGTTCGCCGTGGTCGGGGCCTTGGGCATGCTACGCCTGAAGGATTATTTCCAGCGCATGCACCCACCCGCGCTCGCCTCGACGCTGGGGGCCTGGTGCGTGGCGCTGGCATCGATCATCTATTTTTCGGCGCTGAAGTCCGGGCCGGTGCTGCACGCCTGGCTGATTCCGATTCTGCTGTCGATCACGGTGCCGGTGACCACCCTGCTGCTCGCCCGGGCCGCGCTGTTCCGCAAGCGCATGGCCGGCGACGATGTGCCGGCGGAGGTCAGCAGCCGGCGCACTCAGGCCCAGGCAACTGCCAGCAACCCGGCGCCCAATGCGACGCACAGCGGCGAATAAACCCAGGTGTCGAGACGGGCGAACTTCGAGCCTTTGACCTGCTTGAAAAAGCCCACCAGCTCGGAGTCGCCAATCGCCCTGGCAAACAGCAGCAGGGCAATGGCGCTGATGAGCCACTGCAACGACCAGTGATGCACGGTCGGCACCCACCAGCCGACCCGCAGGCAGACCAGTGCGGCAATCAGTAGCAGCGCCCCGGCTACCAAAAACGTCACCCAACCTCTAGGCTTGAACGCCGGTCGCAAACGGGCGCTGCCTTCGGTGGGAACCTGCGGTACGGCGGCAACAGCGGCCCACTGGCCACCCAACGCCCAATACACATGCACCAAGCTGATTGCCGCGAACGTCGCCACCAGCCATTGAGCCAACACAAACGTCATGGTCAAGGTCCTTGAAACGGATTTGAACAGAATCATCCTAGTCGGCATTTTTTGAACTGCACGGCCAATCACTAATGCTAAAGTGCCGCCCCATGAAATTTGCCCGTACCGATCGCTCCCTCGTGGCCTGGATGCTCTACTGTTGCGTCCTGTTCAACGTGTTCGCGTGCAGTATCGGTCACGGACAAATGGTCGGCGAACAGCTGAACGGTATCGGCGGCCAGTTCTGTGCGGTCGACCCGGCGACCCAGGCGCCCTCGGCAAACTACCCTTCAGAAGAAAAACTGCCGACCCTGGCCAAATCCTTCGGCTGCCCGTTGTGTTCATCGGGCGGCATGGGCCCGGCGCTCAACTCCAGCCTGACCCTGGCGATCCTCCCGCAGCAGCACAGCCCGCCAGCGGTGGCGATCACCCGTAGCGACCTCCCTGCCCGCCTCACCTGGCCTTCGGCCCACCCGCGCGCCCCACCTATCGCCTGACTGTCCTTGCGTTTCCAGACCTGCTCACTTCGCCAACGCGAGACGTTCGGCTGTGCGCGGCTTCCAACCCTGCATTCAGGATTCACCCATGAAATACGTCCCTCTACTGGCCGGCCTGGTCGGCTGCCTGTCCGTTAACACCTGGGCACAATCGACCGTCGATCTGGCGCCCATCACCATCGATGGCGACGCTCCCGCCGAACCCGGCTTGAGCCTGGACCAGTCCAGCGGCATGGCCTCGCGTCTAGGCCTTAGCGTGCGCGACACGCCGGCCTCGGTGGCCATCGCCAACCGCAATGACATTGAGCGCCACGGTTCGCAAAACTTTCAGGACGCGGCCAACACCCTGCCGGGGGTCAACGCCAGCGCGCCACCGGGGTTTGGTGGATTCGTCTCCTATCGCGGCTTCACCAGCAGCCAGATCACTCAGATGTTCAACGGCATCAACGTGTCGGGCGGCCTCGCCCGGCCGGTGGATGCGTGGATTTATGATCGGGTGGAATTGGTCGGCGGGCCGTCGTCGCTGATCAACGGCGCCGGCTCGGTGGGCGGCTCGTTGAACTACGTGACCAAGCTGGCCACTCGCGAAGAACAAGCGGTCGAAGGCCGGGTCAGTTATGGCACTTACGACACCACAGAAACCGCGTTCGGCCTCAACCACGCGCTCAGCGAACCGGGCGCCGACGTGCAGCATTACGCTCGGCTCGATGTCAGCCATAACACCAGCAACGGCTACATCGACCGCCAGGAGCGGGATGCCTGGAGCGTGGCGTTTTCCCTCCTCAGCGACCTGACCCCGGACCTGTCGCACACCCTGGCCCTGGAATATCAGGACGAGCACGAGGACAGTCCGTATTGGGGCACCCCAGTGCTCAACCCCAAGGCTGGCGAACTGAAGATCGACAAGCACAACCGCTTCAACAACTACAACGTCGAGGATGGCCGCTATGAGCAGCGGACGATCTGGGTGCGCTCGATCATCGATTACCGCATCAACGACAGCACCACCCTGCGCAACACCCTGTATCACCTCGACAGCCAACGGGATTACCGCAACCTCGAGACCTACCAGTACAACGCCGACAACAGCGCGGTGAACCGTTCGACGGCCTATCAGGTGCGACACCAGGGCGAACAGAACGGCAACCAGTTCGAACTGCGTCACGACAATCGGCTGTTCGGCCTCGACACCACTTGGTCCGGCGGCTTTGAGTACAAGGTCAACCAAACCACCAACTCACCGCTGAACGTCAAGGGTGCCAGCACCGTCAACCCGAACAACTATCAGCCGGGACATTTCTACGACATTCCCGGCACCTTGCCCGGTTATGTCAGCGACAAGACCAACCAAGTCACCACCCAGGCGCTGTTTGCGGAAAACCGCCTGGCGCTGACCGACAAGCTGTCGCTGCTGACCGGTTTGCGCTATGACCATATTGACCTGGACGTGACCAACCACCGCGCAGTGACCGACACTAATCCGAAACACCTGAAGCGCAGTTGGGAGCCGCTGACCGGACGCGTCGGCCTGACTTACCAGTTTTTGCCAACGGCCAACGTCTATGTGCAATACAGCACGGCGGCGGAACAGCCCGGCGGGACGCAAGACTTTGATGTCTCGACCGGCAAGCAGTGGGAAGTGGGGAGCAAGTTCGATTACCTGGATGGACGCGGCTCGGCGACCATCGCCGCCTATACCATTGAGCGCAAGGACTTCGCGGTGACCGATCCGCTGGACTCGACGTTGAGCATCCCCGTGGGTCAGCAAACGTCGAACGGCGTCGAACTGGCCAGCGCCTTGCGAGTGACTGAGAAGCTGCTGCTGGAAGGCAATTTCGCCTGGGTCGACGCGCAGTACGACGAGTTCAACGAGAAAAACGCCGCTAACGTGGTGGTCTCGCGCAAGGGCAATACCCCGACCAACGTCCCGGACCGGGTGGGCAATCTATGGCTGACGTATGACTTCGGCCCGCAGTGGCAAGGTGGCGTCGATGCGCGTTATGTGGCGTCGGTGTTTGCCGACAGCGCCAACACCCTGACGGTGCCGTCCTACACCCTGTTTGGCAGTTTTCTCAGCTACAAGGTTGACCAGCACACCACGGTGACTGGCCGAGTACGCAACCTGACCAACGAGGTGTATGCCGAGTTTGCCCATGTGTCGCCGGCGTACTACCTGGGGACACCGAGGACCTTTGAGCTGGCGGTGCAGACGCGCTTCTAAAAGACCTGTGCGAGCGAGCCTGCTCGCGAAGAGGCCATCACAGTCAATATCAGTATTGACTGTTACGCCGCCTTCGCGAGCAGGCTCGCGCCTACAAAAAAGCTTACTGCAAACTGGCGCTGACCTTATCGGCCACGTCCTTGGGCACCCACTTCTGCCACACATCCGGATGCGCTTTCATGAAGGCCTGGGCGGCTTCGCGAGGCGCGGTGTGCTTTTCACTCATCTGCGCCAGGGCTTTGTTCAGCGGTTCGATGGGAAAGTCGACCTTGGCAAAAAACTCGGCGATTTGCGGGTACTGTTTCTGGAACGGCGTGGACACGCCAATCGACAGCTTCGACGGCAACGAACGAGTCGGTTTCGGATTGGGGTTATCGGCGTCGGTCAGGGTTTTCCAGGCCTCGGCGTCGAATGCCGGCTCTTCCAGCTGGATCAGCTTGAATTTGCCGAGCAAAGGCGTCGGCGACCAGTAGTAGAACAGCACCGGTTTGCCCCGGCGAATCTGCGAGCTGATCTCGGCGTCCAGCGCCGCGCCCGAACCGCTGCGGAAGTTGACGTAATCGTCCGTCAGGCCATAGGCCTTGAGTTTCTGTGCGTTGACCACTTCCGAGGTCCAGCCGATCGGGCTGTTGAGGAAACGGCCCTTGCCCGGGCTTTCCGGGTCGCTGAACACGTCCTTGTAGCGCGGCAGGTCGGTGACGCTGCGCAAGTCGGGCGCCAACGGCTTGATGCCTTTGGCTGGATCACCCTTGATCACGTATTCCGGCACCCACCAGCCTTCGGTCGCGCCCTTCACCGTGTCACCGAGGCTGACCACCTTGCCCTCGGCCTCAGCCTTGACCCACACCGGGCTGCGCCCCGCCCACTCCTCGCCAATGACCTGGATGTCATTGTTGGCAAGGGCGGTTTCCAGCGTAATCGTGGTGCCGGGCAAGGTATCAGTGGGCAAACCATAGCCCTTCTCGACGATGGTGCGCAGGATATCGGTGATCAGGCTGCCGCTTTCCCAGTTCAGATCGGCGAAATGAATCGGTGCCGGCGCGGCCGACACGGTCAAGGGCGACGCCCATAAACCGAATGTGGCCAACAGACTGGCCAACAACAAGCGAAGTCCTTTCATGCATTGCACCTCGTGGGGTTACAGCATTAGCAGGATGTTCTTGCAGGGAAGACTGCAAACCTCTGAATACTCAGTCAACTGACTGTAGTAGAGGTTCCTGCTTTGGTGGGAGTACGACGGTTATTCAGACTTTTCCTGCAACTGCTGCAACTCGCGCCTGACCATGGCCGCGTATTCCGCTGGCTTCAGGCTGTAAAGTTGCGAGGCCACCCAGGTCAACCAGCCGCCCTGCAACACTGCCTTCTGCGCGTATAGCTCGCGGGCGCGGGATTGGGCGCTTTCGAGGTTCTGCTGGTGGAAGTCGGCGCGGCTGAGGGTCATTTACTCGCTGGCCTTGAAGGTCACCAGTTCGCCCTTGCGCCATTTGGCTGCCTTGCCAGTGACCGCTTTCAGGGTCTTGGTCAGGCCATCCTGCAATTGTTCGTGGGCGGCAAACACCATCACCACGCTGTGACCTTCCTTGAACACGATGCCATGACCGTCGGCCGTGGTCACAAACGCATAGTCGCCCAGGCCGTAGACCGTGAGCTTGATGTCGCGAAACTTGATGTCCAGCTTGCCGCCTTCACGGCTGGGCAATACCGAGGCGCTGAAATGATCGCCAACCTTGAGCTTGAGCCCGGGCTTGTCATCCACCACCAACGCCGTTTCGGTGTCGAGTTCGGCAATGTAGATGCCTTCGGCGTTCTGTTCGGTGATGTAGACGAAACGGGACTGGAACTGTTTAACCAGCTTTGCGCGCAAATCACCCAACACGAACAAAGCATGCATATCGAGATTACTTACTGCCAAGGAAACATCCCCACATTGGAAAAGGGTGCCGCACGCAGGAAAAGCGCACAGCAGAAAAAGCGGCCATGCCGTCAGTGTCGCAATAAAAGCCCAAGTCGAATCCTGAAGTGAGCAGCGTGCTCGTACGTCGCGAGGTCCGGGAAGACTACTGGAACTTGCTAGGTGCCGTCTGCACTTGTGTTCGCCAGAGGTTGAAGGAAAAGGCGCTTTAACGCCCGGATAAACCTGAATGACAAACTTTAGGGAACAATCTCTTTAAAAAAAGCACGTTTCCGACAACTTGCCAGGAAAAATTACTGCGAATAGGCAGCAGCCGTCTACCCATGGCGGCGATTCTAGAGCAGCCATGCGGGTGGCGACCACTAAAACGACGAACACCCCGGTGTAAACCGTCCGCCGGCCGGCAACTGCTGCCATACTGCCCGCCCATTGAAGCCCGCGCTTACCCAGGACGGCGTTCAAGACAATAGACACTCTCCAACGGAAGGCGGCTACGTGACGGAATTTGATATCGGCGAGTTTTTTATTCGGGGCGAAGCCAGGGAAGTGGACGGTGAGTTCCAGGCCGTCATTGTGATGCGGGCCAAGCCACCGTTGACCACGGTGACTTACCATCAGGTCGAGAAGGATCGCTGGTTCAAGACGTCGGAAGTGGCGGCGACGGCGGCCCGGGAGTCCGCCCAGGCCTTGAAGACGGCAGTGGACGAAGGCGCGTTGAAAGCCTGACGGCGTAAGGCGGGAGTGCTGCGATACAGGCGCCAGGCCTGAGCAGGCCCGGCGCCACGGGGTCAACGATCAGATCAGCTTGCGCTTGACCGCCTCGTCGAGGGTGCTTTGGGTCAGGTGCTTGAGCAAACCATCCCCACGTTCATTGAACGGCAGCCCCACCACCAGCAACAGTTGCACCCAGGTCCGGGTGTTTTCCTGCTTCACCACACGACCCAGAATATTGCCGTCGGCATCCTTGAACACGGTTTCCAAGGTGAAGGTGTTGCTGAAGGTGGTCGGGATCACAAACATCGTGAAGCCGGTCAACCAGGCGCTGACCATGCTGCCCTGCTCATTGTTGGTCAGGGTGCTGGTGATGTAGAGCGTGGAATCCACCTTGTCGGTGCTGACGCTCTTGAACTGGCCCGACTCCTTGAAAGTCTCCAGCAGCGATTTTTCCGCGACCGTTGCACTGCCGGTCGCGCCCGGCTGGCCGTTGAACTGGTACTGCGTCTTGACCTGCAAGTAAGCGGTCGGTTTCTCTTCCTTGGCCTGGGCTGGCGGCCATTGCTCGACGGCGGGCAAATCGTGCTTGGAGTAGGAAATGCAGCCGGTCAGGGTGCTGGTGAGCAACAGCAGTACAGCCAACAAGAACTTATTCATGGGTCGCAACTTGTGTCGAAGGGTTGGAGAGTTGTGGCGTGGCCTTGGCCATCAAGTGCGCGATCAAATCCCGCAACTGGTGGGCACCAAGGGTGAAGCTGAAGTAATCGTCGTCCCAGAAGCCGGTGTTCTGGTCGAACTTGATCTGTTCGCTGGCCTTGGCCAGGGTCCGGCCATTGCGGTCTTCGATGACCAGCGTACCGGCGAGGTCATAGTCGTCGACGTAGATCGGGCCGTTGACCCAGATCCACATCGTCAGGGTCAGCAGTGCGCCGGGGAAGTAACCAGGATGCGGCGTGCGTTTGCCCGACAGCGAGGTGAGATCGAATTTGAGGATCACGTCGTCTTCGCCGGCCTTGACCGGGAACACCACGACCTTGTTGAAGTAGTCGCTTTTCTCAACGTAGTTGCTGATCTGGTCGGTCAGTTGTCGACTGGCGTTGGCCCGCACGGTGTCGTTGACTTGGGGCGCCGAAATCACCACTTCATTGATTTGCGCGCCGCGCTTGAGCGTGGTGCTGGCATGTTCCACCGGGTCGCCAATCGGCCCCAACGGGGTAAACGAAACGCAACCGGTCAATGACAAGCCCAGGGCAACTGCCATCAGATAAACAAGACGCTTCACTGCAACATCCTTTTTCGTACGGGTTCGAGAGACATCGTCCGCAAACGTCGTACAAGGAATGGCAGTTCAGCACAGCAGGCGCGGGCCTGGGTGCGCGAGGCGAGACATCCGTGTACGCGTGAGGGTCATGGCAGCATCATGGCGCCAGAAATGCGGCGGCATCGTAATCCACTGCTGGCGCACAAGCAATAGCTCATTGCCATCATCACCACTGTTTTCCACCTGCATCGAACTCTTTGCCCGGCCCATCCCTCAGATGCAATGACCCGGCGCGCTCACGGCGCGCCTCACCCTCGGGAAGGAGACACCCATGGATTCGCCGACACATGATTTGCAAGGATTGTTCGACCAACTCGGCCTGGATTCCAGCGAGAGCGCCATCGACGGCTTTATCGCCAGCCACTCTCCGCTGCCCGACGACAAGAAGTTGATCGACGCGGAATTCTGGACACCTCAACAAGCGGCGTTCTTGAAGGAACAACTGCGCGAAGACGCGGATTGGGCTCGGGTGGTCGACGAACTGAACCTGCGCCTGCACCAGACGCATTAAGCTTTCGGGCCGTGCGGGCGTTATTGCCCCGCACGGCCGCCTCCCTTCTAGCTTTTCAGCGCGGATTTTCGGGTTTGTAGCCCAGGCGCAAGCCACCCCAATGACGACCCTTGAGCAAAATCGGCACCGACAAGTCGTGCATCAGTTCGCCTGTGTCACGGGTGTAGGTTTGCAGCAGTACCGCTTGTTGATGGCTGCCACAGCGAATCCCGGTGCGGTCGGAAAACTTGCGCTTGGTGCGGTTGTGCACGGTATCCACCTGCGGATCGCCCGTCAGTGGCTGGCAGAACACGTTGTTATGGGTCGGCACATAGCCTTGCTGGGTACTGGCGATGGCGAACACCAGGCCTTCGTGGCGTGCCAGCAAGGGTTCCTGAATCGCCGGCAGCACCTGATCGGTGTAGCGGTCGAAACGGGTCTGGAATTTGGCCGGTGAGGTGTTGGGGATGGCCTGGTAGTTGCGATCGAACAGGTCATCGAGGCTGACACGGCCCTGGTCGATGTCCGCTTCGAAACGGGCCGAAATCTGACTCGCACCTTCCCGGGCCAGGTCATAAATCCGCTGGTGATAGTCATCCAGGCCGACTTCCGCGAGGCGCTCGCTGATGGTCTCCGCCTGACCTTCCATCTGCACTGCGGCATCGGCCAGGCGGCGGGTCTGCTGATCGCTGACCGCCAGGTCGCTGCGCATTTGTTCGATGGCATGGAACAGACTGTCGAGTTGTTCGCGATTGGTTTCCGCGCCCTTGGCAATCTCGCCGACCTGGCCTTCAACCCCGGCGGCCAGGCGCGCGATGTTTTCCAGGTGCTGGCCGGTGTGCTCGACCTGGGCCACGCCGCTCTCCAGATCGCCGGACAGTTGGCGAATTTGTTCCACCACCTGCGCCGTGCGTTGCTGAATGTCCGCGACCATCACCCCGACTTCGCCGGTGGCCGTGGCCGTGCGTCCGGCCAGACCGCGAACTTCGTCGGCCACCACCGCAAAGCCGCGACCATGCTCGCCCGCGCGGGCCGCTTCAATCGCAGCATTCAGTGCCAACAGATTGGTCTGGCTGGCGATGGACTGGATCACCAGGGTCACCCGCTGAATGTCATCGCTGCGCAGGCTCAAGGCTTCGATCAGCTCGCGGCTGTCATTGGCGCGCTGGCTGAGTTGGTGCATGCGGCTGATGGATTCGGCCAGCTCGCTGCGCCCGGCGACGCTGCTGTGATGGGCTTCGCTGGCGGCGCCGAGGGCTTCGCGACTGAGTTGCGACGTGGCGTGTTCGGTGTCGATCATCACCTCGGCGTTGCTGACGATCTGCGCCGCCGCGTCCAGTTGCGATTGCAGCTTGCTCGCCAACTGCTTGACCGCAAACGCCACCCCCGCCGCCGACAATGCATTGTGGCTGGTGGTGTAGGACAGATCGCGGGTCAGCTTGCTCATTGCGTCGGACGTGTCGCTGGTTTGCGCGGGAAGCGTCGACCGGGAACGCAAGCGCGGCAACCAGATAATCAGCACCGCCACCGGCAGGCCCAGGTACAACGACCATTGGCCCAGGCTCATGCCGCACAACAGCAGCATCAACGCGATGCTTTGCAACGTCGGCGTCAGCCAGCGCCTCGGCGCACGGTCGGCCACGGCCAAGGTCGATGGCGCAGCCGCCAGAGATCCCTCTCTTGTCATTTTCATTACCCCACGACGCTTGTAATTGTTGTGGCTGCATTAAACGCCACTACAACGCCATTATCTAGCGTCCGTTAGTCGAGGGTTCAGGTCAGGCGTGCGCCGCCCGGTGCAAGCGCCGCGCCAGGGTATCCAGGGCAAAGCCGAGCACGCCGATCAACACCACCATGGCCATCAACTCCGAATACGCCAGCCGATCGCGGGTATCAAGAATGAAATAGCCCAGCCCGGCGCTGACCCCGAGCATCTCGCACGGCACTAGCACGATCCACAGAATGCCAATGGCCAGGCGCACGCCGGTCAGCACGTGGCCGAGGATCCCCGGCAGGATGATCCGGCGCAGGGTTTCCCAGCGTGTGGCGCTGAGGCTGCGGCTCAACTGCAACCAGCGCGGATCGAGCTGACGCACACCAGACACGGTGTTGAGCAGGATCGGCCAGACCGCCGCGAATGCCAGCAGGAAGTAGATCGGCCGGTCACCGACGCCCATCAACATCACCACCACCGGCATCCACGACAACGGCGAAATCATCCGCAGAAACTGAAACGCCGGGGTGGTGGCCGCCTCCAGGTGTTGGTAGCTGCCAATCAACAGGCCCAGGGGCACGCCGATCAGCAGGGCCAGCAACAGCCCCACCAGGATGCGTTGCAGGCTGACCGCCATGTGTTCGTAGACCTCCGCCCGTCCCAGCAACTCCACCAGGCTGACCAGGGTCGCTTGGGGCGAAAAGCGCGCGGCCAGGCCATCGGCGCTGCCGAACACACTCACCCCCAGCCACCACAGCAGCAACAGGCACAACAACCCACCGATGCCGAGCGCCCCATGCAGCACCGGGGACGATGGCCGGGCGGTCAAAGACTGAACTCCTCTTGGCGCTCAAAGCTGTCCGGCAAACCGAAGGCCTTGAGCCCGCCGACCGACTCGATGGCCTTGCGCACGAAGCGGTCGTCCACCAGATCCGCGGCAGTCTGCTTCGGATCGAGGTTGGCCAAAAAGCCCTTGTCGCCCTCGATCAAGGTGTCCTTGAGGCGCTTGACCAGTTCTTCGGTGTAGCTGGGGAACGGGTACGGCTGGAAGTCGATGCGCTGCTCGTCCCACTGGCTGTGCTGGATCGCCCCGCTCTTGACGTACTCGCCGCGCGCCGCAGCGTCGGGCAGCAGCACCCGATTGAGCACCTCAAGGGTGTGCGGCGTGTAGCGGTTGGCGCCGTCCTTGGACAGCAACTTGGCCGCTTCGCCGCGGTTATCGCGGGTCCAGAGTTGCGCCTTGACGATGGCGTTGACCACCTTCTGCGACCACTCCGGCCGGTTGTTCAAGTCCTGCTCGTGCATGAACACCGTGCAGCAGGCGTGGTTGCGCCACACATCGCCGGTAAAACGCTGCACCCGGCCCACTTTGAGTTGCTCGGCCAACGCATTGAACGGCTCGGCGACGATGTAGCCAGCGATGCGCTGACTGGCCAGGGCCGGCGGCATGTCAGAAGGTGCGAGCACCAGCAGGTTGACCTCATTGGCCGCCAGGCTGCTGCCGATGGATTTGCTCACCGGTTGCAGGCCGTTATCGCGCAACAGCTGTTGCACCACGACGTTATGGATCGAATACCAGAACGGAATCCCGATGGACTTACCGCCCAGTTGCTTGACCTCGGTGATCCCCGGCGCGACGGTCAGGCCGGAACCGCCGACATGGTTCCAGGCCACGACCTTGGCCGGCACCTTGCTGCCGTACCGCGCCCACACCGTCATCGGCGACAGCAGGTGAATCACGTTGACCTGGCCGGAGATGAACGCCTCGATCACCTGCGCCCAACTGCGCAGCAACACCGGGCGTTCGGACTGGATGCCCTCGGCTTCGAACAGGCCATTGTTGTGTGCCACCAGCAGCGGCGTGGCGTCGGTGATCGGCAAGTAGCCGATGCGCACCGGCGCGTCCGGCTCGGAGGCGGCGCGGGCATTCAGGCTGTTGAGCAACGGCAAGGCACCAGCAGCGGTCAGCAGCGCGCTGAGTTTGAGAAAGTCACGACGCGTGTGGGTGAAGTCGTCCAGGCACATGGGGGGTCTCCGGGGATTCGGGCAAGGGTTGAAGGTCTGGATTGCGGCTCGCCCGCCGAAGGGTTTTGAGAATCTCGATGCGCAGGGTGCCCAGTTCTTCCACCAGCTCGGCACGGGGCTGAGGCAGGTCGATCCGCCACTCGCCGAGGGTCCGCGCCGGGCTGTTACCCAGTAGCAGAATCCGCTCGGAGAGCAGCAGGGCTTCGTCGATGTCATGGGTGATCAACACCGCAGCGGTGTTGTGTTCACGGATGACTTTGAGCAACAGCGCTTGCATGTCGGCGCGGGTGACTTCGTCCAGCGCGCCGAAGGGTTCGTCGAGCAGCAACACCTGCGGCTGACGCGCCAGGCAACGGGCCAGCGCGGTGCGTTGCGCCATGCCGCCGGAAAGTTGCGCCGGGTACTGCTCGCGGGCGTGCTGCAAGCCGACGGCGTTGATCGCGTGATCGATGCGCACCTTGCGCTCGGCCACGCTGAGGACCGGTTGCCGGGCAAAGTCGAGGCCGAAAGCGACGTTCTTTTCCAGGCTCAGCCAGGGCAACAGGCTGGGGTCCTGGAACGCCACCGCCACCCGTGGATGCGGACCGTCGAGGGCTTCACCGCGCAGGCTGACCTGGCCCTGATGAGGCTTCTGCAAACCGGCGAGCACCCGCAGCAAGCTGGACTTGCCGACGCCGCTCGGGCCGAGGATCGACACCACCTCGCCCGCTTGCAGTTGCAAGTCGAAGCCTTCCAGCACCGTTTGCCAGCCTTGCGGGCGTGAGTAGCCGAGGCCGATCTGCCGCGCCTCCAGCAATGGCCCGCTCATGCCGCCGCGTCCCGGGCCTGGCGTTGCAGTTCGGCGCGCAATTGCACCAGGCTCGGGGTGACAATCGGCACGAACGCCGATTCACGCCAGCGCCGGGCAAACCCCGCGCCATGGCTGCACAGATAAGCCTTGCCGCCGCTGGCCTGCAACTCAAGCTGCACCGCTTGCGCGGCGGATTCAGCGAGGGCGATGCGCAGTCGGAACAGCTCCGCTGGCTGGCTGCGGAAACGCCCGTCGAGCACGCCGATCTTCAGCGCTTCGACGGCTTGCTCCAGGGCGTGACGTTGCTCCAGCAACGGCTCGCGCAGGATTGAGCGACCGTCCTGCAAATGCCCTTCGACTTCGTTCAAGGCCCGCCGCGCCAGGCCGATGGCCAAACCGCACTGCAAACCGAGAAAGGCCGGGCGCACCGCCGGTAGAAACACCCGCGCGTCGTCGTGCAGCAGCCAGTCGTCCGGCACTTCGACCTGAGTGAAATCCAGGGCCGCCGTGTTGCTCGACTGCAAGCCCATCAACTGCAAATCGGCGGAGCGTTGCACACCGGGCAACCCATCGGGAATCGCCAGCACGAAAGGCGCACCGCCCTCCTCGCGCTCGATGGCCGCCGCCACCACGAAGCCGCTTTTGCGCAGGTTCGTCACCCAATGCAGGCGGCCGTTGAGGCGCCAGCCTTGATCCTGGGCACGGGCCAGCACTTGCAGCGACTCAATGCCCGACAGGAACTTCATGGCATTCGACAACCCGGTGGCGCCCGCCAATTCACCGCTCAGCAACGACGGCAGCAGGCGTTCGCGCAAACCGGCATTCGGGCTTTGCAGAAGGTATTCGATAAAGGCGCGCTGGCCCCAGAACACAAACGCCGCCGCCAGGGAGTGGCTGGCCACTGCGGCAATCGCTTCAATGGCGTCGGCAACGTTACCACCGCTGCCGCCCAGTTCGACGCTGACCCCGGCCCGCAGCACTTTGGCATCGGCCAGTTGCGTCAGCACCGCTTGCCCATCGCACTGCCCCAGGTCCAGCGCCTCGGCCTGGGCTTCGAGCCACTGTGTCAATGGCGGATTCAACATGGCAACCTCCTCTGCAACGCCGGCCCCGCGCCGGCCTCGTTCAATCACTGGGCGCCCGACTGCCAGCGGTATTTCGCCAGCTCCGGGTTGAGCGGCGTGCGGGCGAAGACATTGGCGAAGTTGCACAAGGTCGCCAGACTGACGCCGAGAATGACCTCCAGGGCATGGCCTTCGCTGTAGCCGGCAGCCTGGAATTCACCGTAAGTCTGGTCACTGACATTGCCACGGGTGGCGATCACTTCCCGAGCGAAGGCGGCCAGGGCTTCGAGCTTTTCCACCGGCAACTGGCTTTTTTCACGCAGGGCGCTGACCACCTCGTCCGGCAGTCGGGCTTTGTTCAGGGCTACGGCGGTGTGGCCGGCGACGCAGAAATCGCAACCATGGTTGGTCGCCGCGATCAGTTGCACCACTTCGCGTTCGCCCAGGCTTAGCGCGGCTTTGCCATTCAAACCGGATACCGTAATGTAGGTTTCCAGCGCCGCCGGGGCGTTGGCCAGGATGCCCAGCAAGTTGGGAATGTAGCCGGCATTTTTCAGCGCGTTTTCCAGAAACGGCTTGGCGGCTTCTGGTGCACTGTCGAGGGTGTGTAAAGTGACGCGGGACATGGAGTGGACTCCTGATGCGGGAATGTCTGTCCAGTCTGTTGGTTATAAGAATTCCGAACCATATTCTAAAGTAGCGATTACTTGCTCTTGAGTGTTTCCATTAGATGATTTCGTCCAGCCCCCTGGTTGATTGGTTATTAGAAAACCTCGAACTCGACGCCAGCCTGTTTCACGTCGGACGCTATTGCGGCGAGTGGCACGCCAGCACCCATGGCCTGGAACGGGCCAGTTTTCATGTGATCGTGCAAGGTCATTGTTGGCTGCACGTTGCCGGCGAACGCGCGAGCCAACGCCTGGACGCCGGGGATGCGGTGTTCTTGCTGCGGGATCTGGACTACCGCTTGTCCAGCGCCGAACAGGCCGACACCGCCCAGGGTTTGCCGCGCATGAACATGGCAGCACTGGACCCACAGGCCCAAGACGGCGTCGGCCTGGTGTGCGGCTTCTTTCACTTCAAGTCGGGCTTGTCGTCACTGATTATCGACGGGCTGCCGAACTGCATCATCTTGCGCGCGGGTGACCCGTCATCCGCCGCCGCGCGGGCCTTGTTCGACCTGATCCTCAATGAATGCCAGCGCGTGCCGACACCGTCGACGGCGTTGCTTGAACGCCTCAGTCACTTGCTGTTTCTCTACGTGCTGCGCCAGCAAGTCAGCGGCAACCAGCAGCTCGGTGGGCTAGTGGCGTTGGCCCGGCACGCGGACTTCGGGGCGCTGTTGCAGCAGTTGATCGAGCACCCGGAACAGCCCTGGCCTCTGGAAAGCATGGCGGCGTGTACCGGGATGTCGCGCTCGGCGTTCTTCAAGCGTTTTAGCGAACTGGCGGGCCAATCGCCGGGGCAAGTGCTGCTGGCGTTGCGCATGCGCCACGCCTGCCAGTTGCTCAAAGCCGACAACACCGTCGAGCAGGTCAGCGCGGCGGTGGGTTATCAGTCTGTGGCGGCGTTCACCCGAGCGTTTGCCAAAGCGGTGGGGATTCAACCCGGGGCCTATCGCAAGCAGTGAGCGCTAGTGCCGCCGCTGCTGGACGAACGCCCGGGCCTTGGCGGTCAGTTGATCGAGGTGACGATCTCGCTGTTTTTCCGCATCGAGCATGGCGCGCTTGCCGTGCTTTTGCAGCAGGTAGGTATGGATCTGCCGGACTTCGGTGGACTGGAAAATCGGCGCCACGTTTTGTATCGCCATTAGCCCCTGGGTGCTGTGATCGCGGGTGTTCATCAGCACTTGCGGGCCACGGCTGCCCAGCACTTGAAAGCCCAGCGCTTCGAACCACGGCACTTTGTTCACTGCGCAACTCAATTCGGCGTGGGGGTAACGCGCCAGCATTTGTTGCAGCATTGCTCGGGCAATGCCTTGGCGACGATGGCCGGCATCCACCGCCATGTACGCCACGCCGCAGGCCTCGGCATCGCCCTTGACCGGCAGGTACAGCAGGAACCCGGTGACCTTTTCCGGCTCGTCCGGGTCCGTGGCGACGATCAATTCCACCGCCATTTCCCGGCCGCCGCCGAGCGCCGCCAGGTACAGGTGCACTTCGTAACCGACCACGTATTGGTAGACGTTGTACAACAGGTTGCTCGGGCCGAGCGCGACCTGGCTGATGTCGGTCAGGTTATCGACCACCAGTTGCAGGATCTGGCTGCTGATCGCTTCAGGGCATGGGCTGTTGAAATGAGTGAGGCTGGGCATCGAACAAGGGGCTCCGCAATTCTGGCGGGCATCATACCCGGAACTTGCGCCGCAACGCCTCGAAGAACAGCTCCGACTGCAAGCGTTCACCCAGCGCTTGCTCGCAGACAGCCTGGGCGATCGCCGCACTCGACGGCGCCAAGGGCAAGCCGCTGGAGCGGGCGAGGACTTCAGCGGCGCAGGCGCGTTCCAGGTAGTAGAGGTCGTCGAAGGCATAATCCACCCGTTCCCCGCAGACCACCACGCCATGGTTGCCAAGAAACACAATCTCGGCGTCGCCCATGGCGTGGGCGATGCGCTCGCCCTCGCCTTCGTCCAGGGCGAAGCCGTTGTACTGGTCGTCCATCGCCACCCGCCCGTGAAAGCGCATGGCGTTCTGCGACAACCGGGTGTCGAGTCCCCGGGCGGCGGTCAACGACAAGGCTGTGGCGTAAGGCATGTGAGTGTGCAGCACACAGTGTTTGCCGGTGATGCGGTGCACCGCGCCGTGGATGAACATCGCCGTCGGCTCCACCGCGTGTCGCCCGGCGAGAATCTGTCCCTGGCCATCGATGATGACGATGTCGTCGGCGCCGACCTCCTCCCACATCAAGCCGCGGGGGTTCAGCAAAAACCGTTCGGCACTGCCCGGCAGCGCCACGCTGAAGTGATTGCACACGCCCTCGCCCAGGCCAAAATGCGCGGCAGCGCGCAGGGCCAGCGCCAGGTCCTCGCGCAGTTCGGTGATCCGGGGATCGTCGAATAACGCCAACTCTGTTCCGTACAGGTTTTTCATAGGATCTTCCCGAATTAACGCGCCCAGCCCAGTGTTTCAAACAAGGTTTTTACTTCGGCGAGGTTGGGCAATACCCGGTCAGGCTGATAGTCCGGCAGCGGTTTGCGTTTCGTGCCACGGTCGATCCACACACAATGAAAACCCATGTCGCGGGCGGCCACCAAGTCCAGGTGCGGGCTGGCGCAGATGTGCAGCACCTCATCCTTGCTGATCCCGAGCGCCCGGTGGGCGTGATTGAACAGTTGCGGATGCGGCTTATAAGCCTGGGCCTGCTCGGCGGTGATCACCCGGTCCATATGACCGTGCAGTTGCGCGACGTTGCCGGCGATTACGTCATCGTCGGTGTTGGAAACGATGCACAGCTTGAAGCCCTGTTGCTTGAGCCATTTCAGGGTCTCGACGACTTCCGGAAACGGCGGCATGCGTCGGATGTGCTCGTTCAACTGCTCGGCATCGCCCTCTTCGTACGCCAGCCCCAAGTCCTCCAGGGTCAGGCGCAACGACAACGCCGACACTTGCTTGAAACTGCGATGGGGCCGCTGCTGTTCCAGGCGATGCTCGTGGCCATCGTAGACCTCGATGAAGTGGTCCGGATCGGCATTTTCCAGGCCTTTGCGTTGCAACAGCTTTTCAACATAGGCCAGCAAGCCTTCGTCCCACTGGATCAGCGTGCCGTAGCAATCGAAGGTCAGCCAGGTGGGACGGGGGAAGTTTGACAGTGACATGAGCCGCGCTCCTTGTTCCAAGACCGCTTCATCCTAGGCCCGCCTTGTCCGATCATAAAATTAAATTATAATCACGACTTAATTCGATTTAAGAATGTATGACCATGCTCGATCTGGAACTGTTGCAAACCTTCGTCGCCGTGGTCGATGCCGGTGGATTCACCCGCGCCAGCGAGCGGGTCCATCGCACGCAATCGACGGTCAGCCAGCAGATTCGCAAGCTGGAGGAACAGGTGGGCCATGTCTTGCTGCTGCGCCACCGCGCCGGCAAAACCGTGCAACTGACCGAGGACGGCGAGAAGCTGCTGGGCTATGCCCGGCGCCTGGTGCTGCTGGCCGCTGAAGCCCAGCAACTGATGCAATCCTCGGAGAAATCCGTGGCCTTGCGCCTTGGCGTGCCGGAGGACTTCGATTCCCAGCGCCTGATGCAATTGCTGGGCGGGTTTACCCGGTTGCATCCGGCGGTCCGCCTTGACATCGTCACCGGCATGAGCACCGATCTGCGGCAACTGCTCGAAGACGGCAGCAGCGACCTGATCATCATCAAGCGCGATGCCGGTGCGGGTGATGCCCTGGCCTGTTGGCCGGAAAAACTGGCGTGGATTGCCGGCAAGGATTTCAGCGTGGATTCGCAAGACCCGGTGCCGTTGGCGGTGTTTCCCCAGGGCTGCATTTACCGCAACCGGCTGATCCACAGCCTGGAAGCCGCCGGGCGCCGCTGGCGTATCGCGTTTTCCAGCCAGAGCCTGGCGGGAATCCAGGCGGCGGTGGCCGCCGACATTGGCATGAGCCTGGTGCCGTCGGCCGCCGTGCTGCCCAGTCATCATCTGCTTGGTGAAGACGACGGCTTCGCCACCCCGCCCGCCACCGAACTGGCCCTGCTCGGCGGCGACGGCGCCAGTTCGACCTTGCGCCAGAGCCTGGTGGATTATCTGATTCACCACGTCACCCTGGAGCAGCATCGGTTCGGTTGAAACCCGGCGACCTGGCGCTCGCTGTCAGTCCTTGAACTGCGTGAGTTGCCGGTTCAACGACCCCGCCTGATCGCGCAACTGCACCGACTGATCGAGCAAGCTGCGAATCGCCTGATCGTTCTGCTCGGAAATCCGGCTGACGCCCTGGATCGCCACCGACAACTGCTCACCGGTGGCGGCCTGGCTTTGGGTCTGACGCGCCACTTCGCTGATGCGAGTGAGGATGTCCCGGGCATGCTGGCGAATCTGCTCGACACCCTCGGCGGAGGTGGTCAGTTGCGTCACGCCCAGGCGCACTGCTTCACCGACTTGCTGGACGTTGCTCACCGTATTGCGCACATCGGAACCGATGGCGCCGATCATCTCGCCGATTTCCCCGGTGGAGCGGCTAGTGCGCTCGGCCAGTTGCCGCACTTCATCAGCCACCACCGCAAACCCCCGGCCCTGCTCACCGGCCCGCGCCGCTTCGATGGCGGCGTTGAGCGCCAACAGGTTGGTCTGGTCGGCGATGCTGCGAATCACGGCGATGATCCCGGCAATGTCCTGCGAGCGTTTCTCTAGGTCGCCCACGGTACCGGCCACCACGTCCATGGTCTGGTCGATGTGGGTGATGCCCGCCAGGGTCTGGCTCATGTCGGCGGAAATGTGCGTGGTCAGCTCCTCGGTGTTGCGAGCCATGTGCTCGACGTCTTCGGCCTGCTGCGACATCTCGGTCACCGAATGCGCCAGGGCGGTGACGCCGCTGGCCATTTCCTCGGTGGCAGTGTGCTGCGAGGTCGCGCGCTCGGCCACCGCTTGGGTGGTGGTGCCGAGGTGATCGGAGATTTGCATCAGTGCCGAACTGCTGTGGCGAATCGAACCCACCAAGTCGCCGAGGCGCTGGATAAACTGATTGAAGGCCCCGGCGAGCTTGCCGGTTTCATCGGCGCTGCGCTGTTCGAAGCGCAGGCCCAACTCGCCGCCCCAGGCTTGGATGCCGACGGTGAGCCCGGACAACGGACGAATCTGCCAGCCCAGCAGCAACCACAGGGCAATCGCCAGGACCAGCAATGCCACCAGGCCAATCACCACGGCGGTGATCAGGAACTGGTCAATGCCCGCCATGGCCTCGGCCAGCGGGTACGCGACCATCAGCGCCCAGGCATTGGGCGCCTTGCCGATTTGCACCGGTTGCAGCACATAACCCCAACCGTCGCGCTGGAAGCTATAGGCCTGCCCGGCCTTGATTGCCGCTCGCGCCTCGGCAGGCAGGTCGTCCGCCGGTTTGCTCCAGCGTTGGCTGTCAGGGTGGCTGGCGTACAGGCCGTCAGAGGACACCAGGGCACCGTAGCCCTTGAACGCATCGATTTTCGCCAGTTGGCGGCTGATCGACTCCAGCGGAATATCGACACCGGCCGCGCCCAGCGCTTTGCCGTCCACCAGCAGCGGCAGCATGATCGACACCATCATCACCGACTGGCCGTTACCGGCGCTGTAGGCGAAGGGCTCGGAGGCCCAGGACTGGCGAGTGCGCAGCGGTCGGTAGTAATACTGGTTGTCGGCGCTCTCCGGGGCATAGCCACTCAAGGCTTCGGACTTCACCGCGCCGCTGGCCCGGTTCCAGTAGACCAAGTAACGGCCACTGGCGTCGTGATTGGCCTGGCCGGCGAACTCACTGTCCTTGCCGTCGAAGGCGTTGGCTTCCCAGTAATGGCCGAGGCCGAGCAACTGCGGGTTGGCTTCGAAGATTTGCCGGGTAATGGCGTCTGCGGTGGTGCGATCCGGGTGTTGGCGCTGCATCGCCACGGCGGCATTGGCCACCGATTCAGCGACGCTGTAACCGACGCCCAATTGGGTTTCGACTTCCTTGGCATTGGCCTTGACGATGTTGTTGACCAGTGCCGTGGTTTCTTTCACCGATGAGCCGTAAGCGATGTAGGCAATGGCACCGAGCAGCAGCGCGAGGACAGCGACGGCGCCGATCAGGGCGGTCCAGAACAGTTTGAAATGCAACGAGCGATTCAGCATGGACAGTCTCGAAATGGAGTGAGGTCAACCGGCTAGCCCGCTCCCTAGGTATGACTTGCAGCTGCCCGATGACGGTAAATTTAGATAATTGATGTTATGTGGCCACTATCCAGAAAACGACTTCGCCGCGCAACAGGAATGACTGAACAGTCAAACAAAAACCGCCGCCAGCTCAAGCCCGAGGCTTCTACCGAAAAACCAACACCATGGTGCTATATAAGCTCCACCGCGATTCTGGTGTGATGCCCGCTTCCCTATTTTTCTTCAGGAGCCTGCCATGCCTAACGCCGTACCCGCCGCTAACGTGCTGTACACCGGTAAAGTCCACACCACCGGTGCCCGTGATGGTCGCTCGCGCAGCGACGATGGCCGTCTCGACATCCAGCACTCCGCCCCGGGTTCTTCGCGCCCGGGCACCAACCCGGAGCAACTGTTCGCTGCGGGCTGGTCGGCGTGTTTCGAAGGCGCCATGCAACTGGCCGCGCGGGCGAAAAAAGTCAAACTGCCGGACGAAACCGCGATCGATGCCGAAGTCGATTTGTGCAACGTCGATGGCGCCTACTTCCTGCAAGCCCGACTGAACGTCAGCATCCCTGGCCTGGACCGCGAAACCGCCCAAGCGCTGGTGGATGCCGCCCATCAGACGTGCCCCTATTCGAAACTGTCCCATGGCAACATCCACGTCGAGATCGCGCTGGTCTGAGTCGTAGTCAGTCACACGCAGCGACTGAGGTCGCTGCGTGTCGTTTCAGGTACGGCGGGACCCCCTTGCCGCCCTCCCCGCGAGATCTCGATAAACTCTTGAGGACAACCATTCTTGAGCAGCGCTATCCGTCACTGAAGGTCCGGCATGAACAACGAACTGCAGCGCATCGTCGACGCCCTCCCAGCCTTGGTCTGGACGGCTTGCGCTGAAGGCGACATCGATTTCCTCAACCAACGCTGGTTCGACTACACCGGACTCAACGCCGAGCAGAGCCTCAAGCGCGGCTGGCAAGGGGCGGTGCATCGCGACGACTGCGACGCCCTGCTCGACTGCTGGCATTCAACGCTGTCCACCGGGCAACCGAAAGAGGTCGAAGTACGCCTGCGCCGCTTCGACGGCCACTTCCGCTGGTTCCTCTTCAGCACCGCCAGCCTGCCCGACGCCTCGACGCAAACCCTGCGCTGGTGCGGCATCAGCACCGACATCCAGGAACGCAAACAGGCCGAACTGGCCCTGGTCGAATGCGAGCACTACTACCGTTCGATCGTCGATTGCATCCCTGCACTGGTGGTGTTTTCCAATCCGGCCGGCGAGCTGGAAAGCGTCAACACCCACACCCTGAATTACTTCGGCCTGGACCTGGAGCAGATCAAGCAATGGCGCAGCCTCGACCTGGTGCACGCCGATGACCTGGCCACTGTCAACACGGCGTGGGAGCACTCGATTCGCACCGGCGAACCGTACGACGTCGAGCAACGCCTGCGTCGTGCCGATGGCGTCTATCGCTGGTTCAATGCTCGCGGCGTGCCGTTGCGCGGGCCCGGCGGCAAGATCACCTTGTGGTATGTGCTGCAAGTGGACATCGACGACCAGAAACGCACCCAGGCCCTGCTCAGCGGTGAAAAACGCCTGCTGAAAATGGTCGCCCAGGGCCGCCCGCTGACGACCATCCTCAGCAAGCTGTGCGCGCTGTTCGACGCCACCACCGAAGGCTGCCTGGCCAGCGTCGTGTTGCTGGACCGCAGCGCCAAGCACGTGCAGTTCGTTACCGGCCCCGGCCTGCCGGACAGCTATTTCAGTTTCATGGGCGGCGCGCCGCTGACCTGCGGCTCCGGCCCGTGTGGCCTGGCGGCGGAGCAACGCAAACAGGTGATCGTTGCGGACATCGAGCACGACAGCCGCTGGGCCCACAGTGCCTGGCCCGCCCACGCCCTGGCCCACGGCCTGAAATCATGCTGGTCGACGCCGATCCTCTCGCTGAACGGCGAACTGCTGGGCATCTTCGCCATTCATCGCCAGGAGGTCGGCGGTCCGACGTCGGTGCACCAGGGCCTGACCCAACAGTTTTCGTACATCGCCAGCATCGCCATTGAACGGGCGCAAAGCGAGGACGCGCTCAAGCGCAGCGAAGCCTTCCTCGCCCGAGCGCAACACATCAGCGCCACCGGCAGTTTTTCCTGGCACCTGGGCAGCGACGAGTTGACCCTGTCGGAGCAGTACTTCCGGATTTTCGAACTGGACCCTGCGCAACCGGTGACCATCGACCGCATCCTGTCGCGGGTGCACCCCGACGACGTGCCACTGATGCATGAAATGATCGAGCGGGTTCGTACCGACGGTGGCGATTTCGACTTCGACTGCCGGTTGCTGATGCCGGACCAATCGATCAAGTATTTGCAGTTCGCCAACGGCGCGATCCGCCAGAAAGACCAGATCGAATACATCGGCGCGGTCCGCGATGTCACCTCGCGGCGGCTGTCGGACGAAGCGCTGAACACGGTGCGCTCGGAACTGGCCCACGTGGCCCGCGTCGCCAGCCTCGGCACCCTGACGGCGTCCATCGCCCATGAAGTGAACCAGCCGCTGTCGGGCATTATCACCAACGCCAGCACCTGCCTGCGCATGCTCGGCGCCGAGCCACCGAACATTGTCGGCGCCCTGGAAACCGCGCGCCGGACCATCCGTGACGGCAACCGCGCCGCCGAGGTGATCTCGCGTTTGCGCACCCTGTTCAGTAAAAAAGTCATCAGCAGCGAAGCCGTCGACCTTAACGAAGCCACCCGTGAAGTGCTGGCGCTGACCCGCAGCGAATTGCAGCGCCATCGGGTCAGCCTGCACCTGGAACTGGCCGAAGACCTGCCGCTGGTGACCAGCGACCGCGTGCAACTGCAACAGGTGATTCTCAACCTGCTGCTCAATGCCAGCGAAGCGATGCTCGACGTGCACGATCGCCCCCGCGTGCTGCTGATCAAGACCGAGCACGATGACGATGATTGCGTGCGCCTGGCGGTGCGTGACGAGGGTGCCGGGATTACCGCGCACGACATCGAGAAGCTGTTCGACGCGTTCTACACCACCAAACCCGAAGGCATGGGCATGGGCTTGTCGATCAGCCGCTCGATCATCGAAAGCCACAACGGCCAGTTGCTGGCGGCACCCAATGACGGGCCCGGCGCCACGTTCTGGTTTTCCATTCCTCGGCAATCGTGCTTTGATCCGGCCTCGGCCAGCGCGGCGCCGTGGATGAGGAGTGAGGCATGACCCGGCGCAAGCTGGTATCGGTGATTGACGATGACGAATCGGTACGCGAGTCGTTGCCGGATTTGTTGCGCGAATTCGGCTATGACGTCGAGGCCTTTGCCTCGGCCGAGGGTTTCCTCGAGTCCGCGAGCCTGGGTTTGGCCAACTGCCTGATCCTCGATGTGGTCATGCCGGGCATGTCCGGGCCGCAGTTGCAGCAAGAACTGATCCGTCGCCGCCACGAAGTGCCGATCATCTTTATCACCGCTCACGCCGACAAGCCTCGCCCGCACCTGCCGCTGACCAGCACCGTGTCGTGCCTGACCAAGCCGTTCAGCGAAGCGGACCTGTTGGTGGCTATTCATGCTGCACTGAAGGATCAATGAGCAACCATTCCGCGTTTGCGCACGCCGGCCGCCAAGGGTATACAGGCGTTCCGCGAGCCTTATTGACCGATCGAGGTGACACCGTGTCGAACGAAATCCCGTACGTATTCGTGGTCGACGACGACATTTCGATGCGTGAGTCCCTGGAAGCCCTGATCAGCTGTGCTGGCTGGCGTCCGGAAACTTTCGCCTCTGCCCAATCGTTTCTCGACCGCCCACGCCCGCAGAGCCCGAGTTGCCTGCTGCTGGACCTCAACCTGCCAGACCTCAGCGGCCTGGACCTGCAACAACGCATCGCCGTCGATCGCGCCGACATGCCGATCATTTTCATCACCGGCAGCGGCGACGTGCCGCGCAGCGTGCAGGCGATGAAGGCCGGCGCGTTCGATTTCCTGACCAAGCCGTTCGGCGACGACGTGCTGCTCAGTGCCATCGAACATGCAATCCAGCGCAGCCACAGCGCCCTCGGCCACGACGCCGAGCTGCAAACCTTGCGCGACTGTCAGGCGACGCTGACCCGGCGCGAGCAGGAAGTCATGGAACTGGTGGTGTCGGGGCTGTTGAACAAGCAGGTTGGCGGTGAACTGAACATCAGCGAAATCACCGTCAAGGCCCATCGGGGCAAAGTGATGCGCAAGATGAAAGCCACCTCGCTGCCGGATCTGGTGAACAAGGTCACACGCCTGCGCCTGGCCGCCGGACCCCGTCACTGAGGTGTTTTTCCGAGTAAACCCGAGACTTAAAAAAGTGTCGGAAATGATCGATACCATCGTGCAATAGCTGTGCCCTCCGGGGTCTGGTGTGATGTCAGTGTGTTTTGCGTTTCGCGAACACCTGCCCTTTCACCCCCTGGAGAGTCACCATGTCTGCGGTATCGTCAGCGCGCGCCCGACGCAGCTTGATAGCAATTTCAGCCACCGCCGGGGCCTTTGCCCTGGCTCTGCTCGCGGTCCCCGCCCACGCTCAGACCACCCCCGTTACGAGCGCTGAGACCACTGTCAATAAAGACAGCACCATCCGCCCGTTCAAGGTGCATATTCCAGAGGAGGCAGTCGCCGATCTGCGCCGTCGTGTGCTCGCCACTCGTTGGCCCGACCGCGAGACCGTCAACGATCAGTCCCAGGGCGTGCAACTGGCCAAGCTGCAAGACCTGGTGCACTACTGGGGCACCCAGTACGACTGGCGCAAGGTCGAAACCCAGCTCAACGCGCTGCCGATGTTCGTGACCAATATTGACGGTCTGGACATCCAGTTCATCCACGTCAAATCCAAGCATCCTAACGCCATGCCGTTGCTGCTGACCCACGGTTGGCCGGGCTCGATCCTCGAACTGACCAAGGCTATCGGCCCGCTCACCGACCCCACTGCCCATGGCGGTCGTGCGGAAGATGCGTTCGACGTGATCATCCCTTCGATGCCCGGCTACGGCTTCTCCCAGCGCCCGACCACCACCGGCTGGGGCCCTGACCGGATCGGCCAGGCCTGGGACGTGCTGGTCAAACGCCTCGGCTACACCCGTTATGTGTCCCAGGGTGGCGACTGGGGTTCGGTGGTCGCCGACGCCATGGGCCGCCAGGCGCCAAAGGGCTTGCTGGGCATCCACGTCAACATGCCACCCACCGTGCCCGCCGATGTCGCCAAGGCCATCAACGACGGCACCCCGCCGCCCGCCGGCCTGTCGCCGCAGGAAAAAGCCGCGTTTGATTCCCTGAGCACCTTCTTCGGCAAGAACGCCGCCTACGGCGCGATGATGGTCACTCGCCCGCAAACCGTCGGCTATGGCCTGACCGACTCCCCGGCCGGCCTGGCCGCGTGGATGTTCGACAAGTTCAACCAGTGGACCTACAGCGGTGGCGACGCCGAGAAACCCCTGACCAAGGATGAAATGCTCGACGGCATTTCCCTCTACTGGCTGACCAACAGCGCCATCTCGTCCGCGCGCCTGTATTGGGAAAACAACACAAACAACTTCAACGCCGTGGAGCAGAAAACCCGCGAGATCAAGGTCCCGGTGGCGGTCACGGTGTTCCCGGGCGAGATCTACCAGGCCCCTAAAACCTGGACCGAGCGCGCCTACCCCAACCTGATCTATTTCAACGAAGTGAACAAGGGCGGGCACTTCGCGGCCTGGGAAGAACCGGAGTTGTTCGCCAAGGAACTGCGCGCGGCATTCCGTTCGTTGCGCTGATTGACGCAAAACCTGTGGCCGCGAGCAGGCTCGCGCCCACAGGAACCCGGTGACAAGGCGACCGTCGGAGCCCCCACATGAACCTCTCTGCACATCCCTCCGGCGACGAGTCGCTGGTCATCATCATCGATGACGACATCTCGGTGCGCGAGTCCATGGGCGGCCTATTCGACTCGGTGGGCCTGCGCAGCCGGTTGTTCGCCTCGGCCCCGGACATGCTGCAGTGCGCGCTGCCCGATGTGCCCAGTTGCCTGGTGCTCGATGTGCGAATGCCCGGGTTCAGTGGCCTGGACCTGCAGGCCCAACTCAACGCTGCCAAGGTCCATTTGCCGATCATCTTCATCACCGGCTATGGCGATGTGGCCATGACCGTGAGAGCCATGAAGGCCGGCGCCGTGGACGTCCTGACCAAGCCATTTCGTGACCAGGATTTGCTCGACGCCGTGGCGTCAGCGATTGACGTTGACCGCAAGCACCGGGCTTTCATCCACCGCCGGCCAGCCTGGCTTGAGCAACACCTATTTCCCCCAGTCAACAATGAGGAGTGCAGCATGAAACAGCTCACCACAGTCGCCGGTGCCCCGGTGGTGGACAACAACAATACCCAGACCGCCGGCCCGAGAGGCCCGGCGCTGTTGCAGGACGTCTGGCTGCTGGAAAAACTCGCGCATTTCGACCGGGAAGTGATTCCCGAGCGGCGCATGCACGCCAAAGGCTCAGGGGCCTTCGGACGCTTTACCGTGACCCACGACATCACCCGCTACACCAAGGCCCGGCTGTTCGCCGAGATCGGCAAGCACACCGAGGTCTTCGTGCGGTTCTCCACCGTCGCCGGCGAGCGCGGTGCCGCCGATGCCGAGCGCGATATCCGTGGCTTTGCCATCAAGTTCTACACCGAGCAAGGTAACTGGGACCTGGTGGGCAACAACACCCCGGTGTTCTTCCTGCGCGATCCGCTGAAATTCCCCGACCTCAATCACGCGGTCAAACGCGACCCGCGCACCAACCTGCGCAGTGCCAATAACAACTGGGATTTCTGGACCTTGCTGCCGGAAGCCTTGCATCAGGTCACCATCGTCATGAGCGACCGTGGCCTGCCGCAGTCTTATCGGCACATGCACGGTTTCGGCAGCCACACTTTCAGCTTCATCAGCCCACAGAACGAACGCTCCTGGGTCAAGTTCACCTGGAAGACCGAGCAAGGCATCGCCAACCTCACCGACGCCCAAGCCTCGGCGCTGGTGGGCGACGACCGCGAAAGTGCTCAGCGCGACCTCTACAGCAGCATCGAGGCCGGTGACTTCCCGCGTTGGAAGCTGTTCGTGCAGATCATGCCGGAGCAAGACGCCGGAACCTATTCGATCAACCCCTTCGACCTGACCAAAGTCTGGCCCCATGCCGATTACCCGTTGATCGAAGTGGGCGAACTGGAACTCAACCGCAACCCGAGCAACTACTTTGCCGAGGTCGAGCAAGCGGCGTTCAACCCGGCCAACGTGGTACCGGGCATCAGTTTCTCGCCGGACAAAATGCTTCAGGCACGGCTGTTCTCCTACGGCGATGCCCAACGCTACCGCGTGGGGGTCAACCATCATCAGATTCCGGTGAACGCCCCGCGCTGCCCGGTCAACAGCTACCACCGCGACGGGCAAATGCGCACCGACAGCAATGCCGGCAGCACCCTCGGTTACGAGCCCAATAGCTACGGTGAGTGGGCCGAACAACCGGACTTCAGCGAGCCGCCCCTGGCCTTGCACGGCGCTGCCGGGCACTGGAACCACCGCGAGGATGCGGATTATTTCTCGCAGCCGGGCGCGCTGTTTCGCCTGATGAACCCGGACCAGCAGCAAGCGTTGTTCGACAACACCGCCCGTTCGATCCACGGCGCATCGGCCGAGATCAAGCAGCGGCATATCCAGCACTGCACCCTGGCCGATCCGCAGTACGGCGCCGGTGTGGCGCTGGCGATTGAACAACTGGGCTGATGCAAAAAGGGCCGGAGCACTCAGTGCCCGGCCCCTTCCTCGATCAAGTGCCGCTCGGGCTGTCGGGTGAGTTACTCGACCCGATTACGCCCGTTGTGCTTGGCCTGATACAGCGCCACATCGGCCCGGGTCACTAGGCTAAGGGAAGTGTCGCCGCCGTGGGCCAGGGCCACGCCAAAGGATGCGGTCACGGTATCGAGCACTGCTTCGGTGCTGCGGGCCTTGATGCGCAGTGCCTGAATCTTCAGGCGCAGCAGGTCGGCGAATTGCTGGGCACTGGCCAGGTCGCGGCAGCCCTGGAGCACCACGCAGAACTCTTCACCGCCGTAGCGCGCGGCAATCGCGTTGGCCGGCAGTGCATTGCGCAACACCTCACCGACATGTTCCAGCACGCGGTCGCCCAAGGGGTGGCCGTATTGATCGTTGAATTGCTTGAAGTGATCGATGTCCAGCATCACCAGCGCGACGCCTTCGGTGCCCTTGTTCAGGGTCTGTTCCAGCAGGCGGTTGAAGGTGTTGCGGTTGAACACCCGGGTCAGGTCGTCGAGGGTCGACGCGCGCTTCACTTGCTCGAGCTTGTCGCGCAGGGTCTTGATTTCGTTTTGCGCGGCGTGCAGTTGCGACAGAAACAGCGTCTGCTGGTCCTGCATCAACTGGGTGCTCTGTTGCAGCTCACCGAGCAGCGCCGGCAAGCGTTCCTCGTCCGGGGTTTCGAGCATATCGAGGCAATGATCGAGGCTCGCCTGGAAATTCAGGCTGCCCTTCACGCTACGGGTGACGTCACGTTCCATGTTATCCACCAGGGTGATGGCCTGCTGTTGCCCGGCGCGGGCGTCTTCCAGATCGTCGCGGATGATGTAGTCGCGAAACAGCTTGGCGGCCGACTCCGGCGGGAAGCTCTCGAAGTCCTTCACCATGCGGTCCAGGTGTCGATTGAGCTCCGGCTCCACCCCTTTGCTGTAGGTATACCAGAGCGCGTAATGCACGGGATTGGGCGGGATGTTGTGTCGAACCATCAGAGGCACTGCCTGTTTCAGCAACGCCGCGGCCTCGCGTGAGTCTTCCGGGTACAAGGCAAGGGCGGTGGCGCGCATGTCTGATTGGCTCATGTATTCACTTTGGTGGTTTGTTGTGGACGAACACAAAACCCGAGGGAGAATAACCGCACCTCTGGCAAACAGCCATGGCCTCAGCCGCTGAAAAAACGATAAAGCGCGCTATAAGGTTCGACATGCAGGTCACCGGCATGCTCACAGGCGCCGGCGTACACCCCGCCACGGGTGTCGAGCCGCTCGACGCTGACCACTTTCGACAACAGGCCCGCGCCGGAATGGTTGAGCACATCGAGTTTCAGCAGGGCAATGTCCCGGCTCGTCGCCCCTGGGGACTGGCTGCTGACCTTGCCGACAATCGCGCTGCCGTCGGCCATTTGCCAACTCGGCCCGGCGAAGTGCCGGCCGACGGTTTTGCCGCCCTGGGTCAGCGTCGCGAGGGGTTCGCGAAACTGCCAGCTCAACTGCCCGGCCGCATCGGCGCGGCAGTCATAGATCTGCACCCCAGTGGCCTCAACATTGAGGGTTTGTGGGCCCGGCGCCGCACGCACCGTACCCACCGCCAGCACACCGAGCACCAGCGCAATCGTGGCGACGATCTGCCGCACCAGAAACGTCCGGTCGCTGGGCACAGGCTCCGATTCGACGCAGGACTGATTGGCGGTCTGGCACGAGTGGCGTGAGGTTTCGAGCAAGGCAGTTTCGAGCAGGCTGTCGTACATAAGTCGTTCTCAAAAAGGTGGGTGATGCAATCACGCTTGAGAGAACAACAGTTGCCGTGGGGGTTTTATTCCAGAGAACAGGTTCTCGCTCCCCTCAACGCTTTTTCTGAAGGACATTTCCTACCTGGCAGCCGCTGATCGTAAGCCGCCGAAATTGCCGGAAGCGCCCGTCAAACCTCTGGGATCGGTCCTACATTTTTCTGTTTTTTCGCTTGTTAGTTTATGGGGCACTGGCCTCGGGTCCGTCGCCCGGATTTGAGCCCTCCCGCTAACGTCGAAGGATTAATGGATGCACGGCCCCGGCCCCCACGCGTACGCCACCCTGGAGATTCAAGACTGGAAATCTGACCTGAAGGTCCTGGCCTTCACGGGTAAAGAGTCGATCAGTGCAACCTATGCCTTCGATGTGGAACTGGTCAGTGAAACACCGAATCTGGACCTTGAAAGCCTGCTGCACAAACGGGCGTTTCTGGCCTTCACCGGCAGTCACCAGGGTATCCACGGGCAAATACACAGCGTTGCACGGGGTGATGCGGGTAAACGGCTGACCCGCTACAGCCTGACGCTCGTTCCTCGGCTGGCTTACCTGGATCACTGCACCGACCAACGCATTTTCCAGCAACTGAGCGTTCCGCAGATCATTGAACACGTACTCAAGGCGCACGGCATCCTTCGTGACGCTTGCCAGTTTTACTTGAACGCCGATTACCCCAGTCGTGACTATTGTGTGCAGTACGACGAGTCCGACCTGCACTTCATTCAACGCCTCTGCCAAGAAGAAGGCCTGCACTACCATTTCGAACACAGCCGCGAAAACCACATCCTGGTCTTTGGCGATCACCAGACCGTATTTCGCAAACTGGACCGGCCCACGCCTTATCGACAGGACAATGGCATGGTCGCCGAAGGCCCTGTCATCGATCAATTCAGCGTACGTCTGATCGCGCGCCCCACCCGAACCACTCGCCGCGACTACGATTTCAAGACAGCCAGCCGGGTACTGGAATCCACCTACCGGCTCGAGGCCAACCGGGATCAGCCTGATCTGGAGCGTTACGACTACCCGGGTGGGTTTACCAGCGATAAACGTGGTGACTTCCTGAGCAAGCGTGCCTTGGAACGCCACCGCATCGACTATTACCTGGCCCAGGGCAGCAGTGACGAGCCGAACCTGGTGTCCGGCCACTATCTGCAGATGACGGAACATTCCTGTAGCGAGTTGAACGATCTCTGGCTACTGACAGAAATCAGCCATGAATGTCAGCAGCCTCAAGTGCTCGAGGAAAGCCTCATCAGCGGCACCGACGGTCGCGGCAAGAGCTTTACCCAAGGCTATCGCAACCAATTTGCCGCCACGCCCTGGGATGTGTTTTACCGCTCGCAAACGGTCTACAAAAAATCGCGAATCGCGAGCATCCAGACGGCCGTGGTGACCGGCCCGAAAGGCGATGAAATCCACTGCGACGCCTACGGTCGGGTCAAGGTGAAGTTTTTCTGGGACCGCAACGGCAAGCGTGATGACAAAAGCAGTTGCTGGTTACGTGTCTCGTCCAATTGGGCAGGCCATGCCCATGGCAGTGTCACCGTCCCGAGAGTGGGCATGGAGGTACTGGTCAGCTTTCAAGAGGGCGATCCGGCTCAGCCGCTCATTAGCGGTTGCCTGCCCAACAGCATCAATCCCGTGCCCTACGAATTGCCCGCGCATAAAACCCGCAGCGTCTTTCGCTCTCGCAGTTCGCCGGGCGGTGAGGGCTTCAACGAATTGCAACTGGAGGATCGTGCCGGTCAGGAACTGATCTACCTGCGCGCCCAGCGCGACATGGAACAGCGCATCGAAAATGACAGTCGTCTGGAAGTCGGCAATGAACGCCGGGAAACCGTCAAGGGCAACAGCATCAGCGTGCTGGAGGCTGAAGAACACCGCACCATCAGCGCCGACCGCAAGGTCCAGGTCAAGGCCAATGACTACCTGAACGTGGTCAACAGTCATACCCATGTGAAGCAAACGCTGGTGATCGAAGCGGGTCATCTGATTCACATCAAGGCCGGCGCTCATCTTATTCTCGACGCCGGCGCCAACATCAGTTTGCGCGCTGGCGGCGAACACTTCGTGCTAGGCGACGGCGGGATTCTCAGCAGCCGAGACATCCAGACCGGGGGCGCGCCGTTATCCGGTCCGTCCGCATCGATTGCCCTCCCCGGCTCCACGGAAGCCCTGTCCGCCCCCACGGAACTCCCCCCCGTCATGGCCCCCAGCCAAGTGGCGCTGATGGCGGCCAGTCGTGAAATGGCGGCGGATTATTGCCCCGTTTGCGAGGCCTGCCGTGAAGGCATTTGCCTATCCAAAGGACCGACCGCATGACCCCTACCCACCCCTTTCAATGGATGAATGAGCAAGCGCAACTGGGCCGTTCGTTATGCGTCGTACTGGACTCGGACAGTGCGCGAGAGACGCGCCAAGCCTTGCTCAAGACCAGTCGATTCGACCAATACGTGGCGGTTTACCGTGAAACCCATGTCGCAGAGCTGACAGACGCCGGGCCGTTTATCTTCACCTTCGATGAGCCCAACGACAAACGCATCGCACCACTGCTCAAGCACCCGGAGCGTCACTGGGGCTGGCTCGCCAGCCTGGCAAAAGGCGATCTGCCGACCTGGGTCGCGCATTGGCATGAGCGGTTATTCATCGGCACGCGCCCGGATCAGGCGCTGTATCGTTTTCACGATAACCGAGTACTAACCCGCGCCCTGGCGCACCTCCCCGTCGAAGCCTATCCGGCCTATCTCGGGCCGGCGCTCAGCGTGTGCTACTGGCAAGGTAGCCATTGGGAAAACGCCGACAACCCCACGCCTGGAACCCACCCCGTACCCGCCTTGCCGCCGTGGTTGCAAACGCCGGTTCCGCCGCAACAAGCGCTGGCGCTCCGCATGGCGAATGCCCACCGCTATCTGCTGGCCGAACACCCCGAGGCCTACGCTGAACTGGCCGTGCACCACGAGCCCGAAACCTGGCTACACCGCCGGTTGGCATTGGCCGACAGCTGGGGCTGGCTCACGTCCGAGCAACTGGCGTTCTTGCTGACTCAGAGTTTGCGAGCGCCCGACCCGACCCAGGAAAAATACTGGCAAGCACACGCCCAGGAGAGCCCGACCGAGCACTTCGAACGGGTGCGGCAAACCGCCGATTTCTGGCAAGGAAAAACCCCGTTATGAATCGCGGGTTACGCACACTGGGTATCGCGTGGGGTGTTGCGTCTGGCGCTGGTTGCGCTGACAGCCAGCCCAACACGTTTACCTTCACCGCTGATTTACCGCCGGACTTTGCTTACGTCGCAGCGGTGTACTACGAACCCGCGCCAGGTGAAACCTGCACCGTGGAAACACGGGACAACAAAGCGCCTGTTTTTAATAACCAGTGGCGCACGGAATACAAACCGGATTCCGAAATCATCATTCGCCGAACGCGTAATGGCTGTCCGTTGGTGGTTCGTCGCATCAAGCTGGAAATCAATGCCAGCTACGGGAAAACCAGTAGGGATTTTGGCAGCGAAAACGCAGTCGTCGCCGTTCTCAATGAATTGGAAGATCAATACAAGGGCACGTTCGATGAAGCGGGGGAAAGTACTTTCTACGGGGAATGCCAGTGGCTGTTTCGCACCGCTGGCAAGCCTCGCATCCTTAGAAAAATCCTCGATTGCAAAAAAACCAACGCGCTAGGAGAACCGGGCAGAGGCCGACCGTTCTCTGCCTACACCCTCGATCAGCTGCCGGGTAAGACGGTGAAGATGAAGATCAAGTTCGCCGAGGAAGAAAGGCCTGCCATTGGAGATACATGGGTCAAAGTGCCCAATGGCTGGAAACGCTGCATGGGCGATAACTTTGAAGACCAATACGCATTTTGTTTTGGCAATTACAAAGACTTCAGCGGTTTCAAGATGCCGGACGGACGGCAATGCACCATCTACCCGGGTTGTACGGAATAAGGACTGTTCGTTTTGAACTCATCGATAAATAAACGGGAATCGCGCCTGCCCGTGCTGACGAGCACGTGCGCACTACGCACTGTCAGCCTCTTCTGTTGTTTCGCGCTAACGGCGGGCTGCGGCACTGGCCAGCCCAACACGTTTACCTTCACCGCCGATTTACCGCCGGACTTTGCTTACGTCGCAGCGGTGTACTACGAGCCCGCGCCAGGTGAAACCTGCACCGTGGAAACACGGGACAACAAAGCGCCTGTTTTTAATAACCAGTGGCGCACGGAATACAAACCGGATTCCGAAATCATCATTCGCCGAACGCGTAATGGCTGTCCGTTGGTGGTTCGTCGCATCAAGCTGGAAATCAATGCCAGCTACGGGAAAACCAGTAGGGATTTTGGCAGCGAAAACGCAGTCGTCGCCGTTCTCAATGAATTGGAAGATCAATACAAGGGCACCTTCGATAAAGCGGGCGAAAGTACTTTCTACGGGGAATGCCAGTGGCTGTTTCGCACCGCTGGCAAGCCTCGCATCCTTAGAAAAATTCTCGATTGCAAAAAAACCAACGCGCTAGGAGAACCGGGCAGAGGCCGTCCGTTCTCGGCCTACACCCTCGATCAACTGCCGGGTAAGACAGTGAAGATGCAGATCAAGTTGGCTGAACAAGAAAGGCCCGGATGGGGTGACACCTGGGTTGAAGTACCGGGGGGCTGGAAACGTTGCATGGGTAAAGGCGTTGAAGACCAACGTGCTTACTGCAATGGCAATTACACAGACTTCAGCACCTTTAAGATGCCGGACGGACGGCAATGCACCATTTACCCGGGTTGTACGGAATAAGGAACATTCGACATGAGCGCATTGGAAAAAGAACTGGCGTCACCTTTGAACTTCCGAAAGCTATCTTGCCCTACTCGAGGTAAATGGAGCAGCTTTCAATTGGTCGACGAGTTTGGCTCCGGCGAAACCTATGCAGGGTTGTCCTACGTCGCCACCGATTCGGAGGGACAGAGCTATCCGGGCACCCTGGATATGTCGGGTGCTAGCAAAGTTACCAATCACTTCGCAGGTCCCATTACAGTTGTTTTTGAAGACCAGTATGAAGGTGCGGAAGAACTTTACAGAGACTTACAAACAAGACCCCACTACCCGCTCAAAATTACAGAACTGCAAGTTCGCGCCGAACAAACCCGTTACCTGAATAACAACGCCACGCGCACCCAGGATAATCCCGCCCAAGCCTGCGCCGATGCGTTCTTCCAGGTGGAAGTACGTCATCTGGTCAAACACGTCGCGCATTTGCCTCCGCAGGTCTACAGCCATTACCCCTTGAGTCCGGGGCCGGCGAAGATCATGGGTAAACATGGCCAGCACGGCGTGGCATTAATGCCGCAAAAACACACCGTTCTGGAGGTGCGTCCGCTACGGGCCCTGCGTCCGATGCTGTCCACGGATGCGGATTTTTGCGCGCTGAATCTCTATCAACTCGCGCTGATGGCGACCCTTAGCTATTGCCCGTTCGGCCAGAAACCCGACGTCGCTCCGATAACAGAAAAGCGCGTGACCTTCCCATTGCAACCCAGCGTGGGCAACTGGTTTGGTGACGCTCTGGCGAAATTCGATGAGCTGTGGAGAGTCGGCTCCGATCAGACAAAACCGTATTTTCCGCTGTACGAAGAGGTGCCCTATTCCAAACGACTGGAGATTGCGCCGTTCGACCCCGACCTCTATTCAGTAAACAGTCCTGCATTAGAAAAAGATCAGGAACACCCCGCAGCGCTTCACTTCCACGACGACACGGACAAGGAAGACGGTACTGACACCCAAGCCTTTATCACCCACAACGACGAACTGATTCTGATATCAGTACGCGGCACCAATGAAAAACTCGCGGATGGCTTGCGGGATGCCGATGCACTCCAGGTGCCGTTTGAAAATACGGACGGCAAGGTCCACCGGGGGTTTTATGAAGCGGCGCAGAAGGCCCACGGCTTTGTCGTGACGTACCTCGACAAGTTCTATGCAGGCCAGAAGCTTCTTATCTGCGGCCACAGCCTGGGTGGCGCAGTGACGCTCCTTCTTGCCGAGATGCTGCGTCAAAGTCCTGAAAATTACGACATCCAACTCTACACCTACGGCGCCCCCCGCGCCGGCGATGCCGTGTTCGTAAAAGGCGCTGAAGCGCTGACCCATTACCGCATGGTCAACCACAACGACCCGGTGCCCAGCGTGCCCGGGAGTTGGATGAACACCAAGTTCGGGGTCTACGGCTCCGGCGCGGCGCTGACGTTCGTCAATGTGCCGGCCGGTCTCTCTGTGTTTGTCGCGGGAATCACCAACTGGACCGGTGAACCCTACGAACACCACGGCACCCTGCGACATTTCATGCCAGTGGATTTCGGCAACCGGCAAACGTCTTCGCTGCTCTGGTCACCCGGCTGCGACACCATCACCCAGCATGCCGCCTGCACCCTCGCGCTTGAGCAGCGAAACGGATTGCCGCACCGCCCGGGCTTGCTGTCGCAACTGTTCCATGCCGGGAACCACTCGATGGTGGCGGGGTATATTCCGGCGTGCTGGGCGGCGTTCAAACGCTGGCAAGAAGCCCAAGCGTCAAAACGCTCGCTGGTCACCCTGCGAGAATACGCGCTGATAGAGGACGCGCTGAAGCGCATCATCGATCAACTGCGTGACGAGCGAAAAGAGTTGTCGGCAAGACCCCTGGCCTATCGTGAAACGCGCGAACCTGCCATCACGGCCCTCAGCGATGAGGTTAACAAGGTAAACACCACCCGCGAGCGCCTGAACTCCCTGCGCTTTAAGACTGTTCAAGAAAAAGATGTGTACGGATCGCTTTCATCGCAACCGGAGCGCTTGTCAGAAAACCTGGCTCGCTGGCTTGCCCATCCGGAAAACCAAGTGACCGAGCAACTCGCCACGGCACCGCCCCTCGATGAGGACGAAGAAGCCTTGATGATTGCAATCTTTGGTGACGTACCCTGTCCCCTCGATCTTAATTCGATCGTTTGATCATGGGGATTATTCCACCCTGGGTGACTGCGGCGAGAGAGCTTATGTATTCGCTAGCAGGCTAGCTCCCACATTTGGAATGGGGTATGTCCTCTCGGTCGTCATTTTGGAAAAGCAGATGGCGAGTGGCTGGCCGATTTTTACTCCGGGCTGAAATCGACCCCTCACCCTAACCCTCTCCCCAAGGGGTAGAGGGGACTGACCGTGTTTTTTGGGCCAACTATAGCGACCTGATATACCGACAGGTCGCCTGACACAAAGCCCCCGCAAGCAGGCTCACCCCCACAGAAATCTACATACACCCAAAGGAGATAACACCCCACCACCCCGGTTTATTCCATGAATTTGCCCCATCAAATCGCCCATTCCGCATAGGCAAAATTGACGTTCCCACAGAAGGGTAAACCGCTAGGCTGGCGGCACTTTTGAAGCGCATTGCGCGCCATGGACTGTGTCAAAAAGGTCGATACCGTGAACCGATTTCCTGCCCTCCTGCTGCTTGCAGGTTTGCTGCACACCTCCTCTCTACTTGCGGCCTCCAGCAACCTCGGCGTCATCACCTTCGCCGACAAACCGCTGCAACTGATCCGCACCACGGTGCTCTACAGCGTCGCTTCCGGCACGCGCCTGCAAAGCGGTGACCTGCTCGAGTCCGGCCCGTCGATCACCCAGATCGAAGGCCTGGCCAGCAGTACCCTGGCGCTGGGGCCCAATACCCGGGTCGCCCTCGATCGCAACGGCGCGGTGACCACTGTTCACCTGTTGCAAGGCTGGCTGAAAGTGCAGCCGGCCCCGGGCAAGAGCGGTGACAGCCTGGACATCGACACCCGTTCCCTGCACCTGGATGTCAGCCACAGTGCCAGCGTGATTCACGCCAGCGACAGCTTGGTGGAAGTGTTCGTCGAAAACGGCACGCAACCGGTGGCGGAACTGGACAAACGCGGCCAGGCGGGACGCAAGACCAGCCTGGGCAACGAGCAATACAGCCAGCGCAAGGGCGACGAGCCGCTGCAACCGGCCGGGCGTCCGCCCGCCTCGTTTATCAGCGCCATGCCCAACGCCTTTTTCGACCCTCTGGTGCTGCTCTCTGGCAAACCGGCCCCGGCCGTGGCGCCGAAGAAAGTGCGTGACGTCGACTATGAAGACATCGCCCTGTGGCTAAAGGCACCGGGCCTGAATCGCGCCAGCCTGGCCACGCGTTTTTCGCCCCGGTTGAACACCCCGGCGTTCCGCAAGGCAATCATCCGCGAGATGGGCGGTTCCTTTGAGTGGGAGACCGAACTCTATCGCTTCGAACGCAAGGGCCGCACCGCGAAGACCCCGAGTGCCGCCCTCGCCACCCCGCCGTCGCCGGCCAAGGGAGCCTGACCATGAAGTTGTCCCTGGCGGTCAAGTTCAACATCGTGTTCCTCGCCGTGTTCGCCGTTGGCTTCGCCGCCAGCAGCCTGTTCACCCACCACTTGCTGCAAAAGAGTGCTCGAGAAGAATCCCTCGACAACGCGCGGATGCTGATGGGCGCGGCCGCCGCCACCAGTGTCTACACCTCGGAGCAGATCGTGCCGCTGCTGGAAAACCGCCTGAAATTCGAGTTCCTGCCGCAGTCGATTCCCTCGTTCGCCTCCACCGAACACCTGCGGGAATTGCTCAAGTCCTACCCGGATTACGCCTACAAAGAAGCCACGCTCAACCCCACCAACCCGAGGGATAAAGCCACCGACTGGGAGGCGAACATTGTCAACCAGTTGCGCGGCGCGCCGGACCTCAAGGAACTGGTGGGCGAGCGCACCGATGGGGCCGGTCCATCGCTGTTTGTCGCGCAACCGATCCAGATCACCGACCCGGCCTGCCTGGCCTGCCACACCACGCCGGAAACCGCGCCAAAAACCGTGGTCGACCGCTACGGCCCGTTGAACGGCTTCGGCTGGAAACTCAACGAAATCATCGGTGCGCGCCTGGTCTCGGTGCCCCTGACCGTGCCGCTGGAACGGGCCAACCTGCTGCTGCGCACCTACATGCTTTCACTGCTGGGGATTTTCGCGTTCCTGTTTTGCGCGCTGAACCTGATGGTCCACCTGTTCGTCACCCGGCGCCTGAGCCAGATGTCGAACCTGGCCGACCGGGTCAGCCTTGGCGAGACCGACGTGCCGGAGATGGACACCCGGGGCAATGACGAACTGACGCGCCTGGCGCAGTCATTCGCACGGATGCGCACCAGCCTCGTCAGCGCCATGAAGATGCTCGAAGAATAGGCGCCGCATCATGCTCGAACACCTGGGTAAATACCGCATCGACAGCGTGCTGGGCAAAGGCGCCATGGGCACGGTGTACAAAGCTTTCGATCCGCACATCGCGCGGATTGTCGCGCTGAAAACCATTCGCCTGGAGTTGCTCGGCGACGACCAGCACGAGCAACTGATCGGCCGTTTCAAGAACGAAGCCCAGGCCGCCGGGCGCTTGAGTCACCCCAACATCGTCGCGGTCTACGACTACGGCGAGGACGACGGCGCGGCCTACATCGCCATGGAATTTGTCGAGGGCACGCCGCTCAATACGCTGTTGCAGACCCACCCGCCCCGGCGTCTGGCCCATGCTTTGGGCTGGATGCGCCAATTGCTGCAAGCCCTGGAATACGCGCACTCCCGCGGCGTGGTACACCGTGACGTCAAGCCAGCGAACCTGATGATCACCGCCGACCAGCGCCTCAAGGTCGCCGATTTCGGCGTGGCACGCCTCGACTCATCGAGCCTGACCCAGACCGGGTCGATGATCGGCACCCCCAGCTACATGTCCCCGGAACAGTTCTGCGGCACCCTGGTGGACGGTCGTTCCGACGTGTTTTCGGCAGGCATCGTGCTGTACCAATTGCTGACCGGCGAGCGACCGTTTTCCGGTTCGGCGACCATGGTCATGCAGCAGATTCTCAACCAGACACCATTGCCGCCCTCGAGCCTCAACCCGACCCTCGACCCGGTGCTCGACGCGGTGATCGCCAAGGCCCTGGCCAAGCGCCCGGATGAACGTTTCGCTTCGGCGCAGCACTTTCTCGACGCCTTGCAAAGCCTGGATGCCGAGTTGCCGGCGCCGCAGGTCGAGGACGATGACAGCACACGACTGGTCAGTCCGCGACAGAGCGGCTTCGGTCTGCCGTCGAACATGCCCCGGGCCCCCGAAGCCAGCGCCATCGAGTCCAGCGCCAGCGGCGTGCTCGACACCCTGTCGCCGTGGAAGCACCAGGCGCGACCGGAACTGGAATCGCTGCTGTCACACCAGATCGGCCCGTTGGCGCGCTTGCTGGTCAAGCGCACCCTGGCCAGTGCCGGGGATTTCGACACGGTGCGCAGCGCCTTGCTGCCGCACATTCCCTCCGAGCGTGGCCGCGAACAATTCCGGCTGGCCACCGAGGCGCTGGCGCAACGTTTGAACCTCAGCGCCACAGGCACCGTCGAGCAGCCGTCGATCCATGACAGCTTGCCCATGCCGCCCATTCCGGCTGCGATCCCGGTCGCGGACGACCGCTACGACGCCACGTTTGCCGCCCGTGCCGAACGCCACCTGACCCACCTGATCGGACCGATTGCAAAAATCGTCGTCAGTCGAGCCATGCGCGCCACCGATCTCAAGTCAGCCTTCATTGATTTGCTGGCCGAACACCTCAACGATCCGCCGGTGCGCAGCGAATTCCTGCGCCTCCTGCACAGCCTCGGAAATGCCCCATGAATGATTGTCCCCTCGGCGTGCCCGGGCCCCATCGACTGGCCACGGCCATGGCCTTCGGCCTCAGTGATACCGGGCCGGTGCGGCGTCATAACGAAGACAATTTCCTGGTGGATTGCGACTTGCAACTGATGGCCGTGGCCGACGGCATGGGCGGTCATGAGGCCGGGGCCCAAGCCAGTGCGCTGGCCCTGAACACCCTGCGCGAATGCCTCAGCGGCCAGCCGCCGACGCCACCCACCAGCCTCGATCCGGACGCCACCTGCCAGATGCCGGGCATGGCCGCCATCACCACCCTGAAAGCCGCCATCGAGCAGGTCAACGCCCGCCTCTACGCGCAAAACGAAGCGCGGCGCATGAGCGAAGGCCAAGGCATGGGCACCACCCTGACCGGGGTCTGGCGCCGTGATCCCCTCGGTCCGCTGATCTTGTTCCACGTCGGTGACAGCCGCTTGTACCGCTACCGTGACGGCGAGCTGTTGCAGCTCAGCCGCGACCAGACCTGGTATCAGCAGGCCCTCGACGCCGGTCACTTCGACCGCTTGCCGTCGCGTAATTTGCTGTTGCAAGCCATCGGCCCGTCGCGTCGGGTCGAACCGGAAATCGGTTTGCATCAGGTGCAGCCGGGGGATGTGCTGTTGCTCTGCAGCGATGGCGTGCACGGCAGCGTGCCGCACCAGGAACTGGCCCAGGCCCTGGACTCGCTCCGCGTCGAATCGATGGCCGAGGTCTGTCAGCAGTTGATTCAGTTGGCCGCCGACTACGGCGGCCGGGACAACGCCACGGTGCTGTTGGCGATGTGCGAGCGCTAGGCGCTCACCCCCACTAACGACCGCCGAGCATGTCGGCAAAGACCTTGGCGCTCGGCAAGCCGACACTCACCAGCAACGACGGCGGGATCTGCGGCGAGCCGTCGGTCCAGAACAGCGCCCGCCCGGTGAAATCGCTCCACGGCAGCAGGTCGGTCCAGGACTGCCCCGCCGGCAACTCCAACCACCCCTCATTCGGTGCGGCTAGCCTGTCATCCGCCGGTGGATGAGTGCGCGACGGCTCACGCAGGCTGAGCAGCGCGGCGTCGAAGTCCTCCAGGCAAAAGCCTGGCTCCAGCGACGACAATGCCAGCGCCTCCAGTTGCGCGTACCAGTCACCGTCGTTGCGCAGCCGATCCAGCGGCGACACCGGCGGTCCACCATAGGCCAGGGTCAGGGGAAAACAGCGCCCGACCCGGTCAACGCTCGGCATCAACACCCCGGCCCAGGCCGGTTCGCCGCAGACCCCGCTGGCCAGGGCGAAACGCCAGATTGGGCTGCACAGGTAGGTGGTCTGCCACTGCTCGCCAAGACGTTCGCGGCTACACGTCAGGCCCTCTTGCAGCCATTCATCCCAAGCCCGAAGAAAGGCCGGCGACAAGCGCCGGCTGATGAAATCGCCATGGCTGACGAGCTTGCCAAAAAAGCCACTGCGGGACATTCGCTGATCCATGCCCTGCCCTTACAGTCGGCTCGGGCAGCGGAACTGCTCGAGTGCATCGCGGCGGAACGGATTGATCACGCTGCTGGCCCGCAGTTCGTACTGCACGCTGCGCCCATCCAGATTGAACGCCACTTGATAGCGCTCGCCCTGGCCACCCTTGAGCGTGCCTTTGTCCAGCACATGCAACCAGGCCCAAGGGCCATCGCTGCTCAGGGTCGCGGCGAGGGCCGGTTCGCTTTGCAGTTGCACGCGGTCGCCCCCCTTGCCGCTGGGCAACACAATCGGGGTGAAGTTGGCGGTGACACCGGCCTCATACACCACCGGTTGGCCGTCGATGTCCAGGGTCACTTTGCTCAGGCTCGGGTCGGCGCTAATGGCCTTGAGGTCGAAACGCAGGGACGGCTGGCGTGCACCGTTGAGGAAGAACATGTCGCGCAACCGCGCAGCGCGCTGGAACTGGTTGATCACGTCCTGGGACAGGCTCATCGAACCACTGCCCGCCGAACGGGCGCGCCACGGGTTGCTGCTCATGTCGACGTACGGCGTGAGGTTCTTGCTGAAGAAGTCATCCATGATGCCGCCGGGGCCGAAGAACTTGCCGAAATCATCGGCGGTGGCGTCGCGAGAAGCGTTGCGCACCAGGGGGTAACGGCCGTCGATGGCCGCTTTGCAGAACGGCGCACCGACCGCATTCCACAGGGCATTCAAGCGTTCGCGCTCGTTGCCCAGGGTCAGGGCGCCGCCGCTGCTGTCCACATCGCGCAGCACCGCTGACAGCGGTTCCGGCAGGCTGGTAGCCGCGCGTTTGACCCGGCTCAATACCTCGCCCGAAGGCGCCGGCGAACCGCTGCGTCGGGCGTTCTCTGCGCCGTCGAAAAACTGCGCAGCGTCCTTGAGCATGGCTGTCGCTTCGTCCAGTGGGCCGGGCGCCGGGGTGTTGACCAAGGTGTGCAACGGCGCGAAGTGCGGGTCCACCGGATTGCCGGTCGCCGACACGGCCTGATCGCTGCTGTCGTTGGCGCCGAGGGCGGATTCAAGCTTTTTGCGCGCCTCGTCGAAGGTCTTGCGCGGCGCCGCGCCCTCGGCATTTTTCGCGGTCAACGCCCCTTCCAGGGTGGTTTCCCGCGACGCCAATTGCAGGAACGAACGCAGCGGCGAGTCATTGGCCGCCAGCGCACCGGTCACCAGCGCGGCTTGGTCGAGGCCGCTCAGCGGCACCAGTTGCACGTCGGCAAGCAAGGCGTCCCACTGGCGGATGTAGTCGGCGTAATACAGGGTCAGGACCGCTTGTTTCATGGCCTCGGTGTCGGCGGCGCTGGGCTTTTCATCGCGGCCCAGCACCCAGTTGTCCTTGGCCATGTCGGCGACGGCGGCACTGCTGCGCGCCACCAATTCCCGGTAACCGGCGACGCTGTACAGCCCGCTGACGCCTTGGGACAACGGCGCACCGCTGCGGCGTACCAACAGCGACGACACATCGCGCCCCGCCGCGCCGTTGACACTGGACTCCGGCAAACGCAGGGCGGTGACCTGGCGCTTCAGGCGATTGTAGGTACGCTGGGCCAGCGGCATGCTTGCCAGGGTCTGGCGCACCTTGGCGATCAGCGCCGCGTCCAGTTGCACCGGTTCGGCGTCCTCATCGTTGGCATCGAGCAAGGCCTGGACGTGATCCGACAATAATTGCCGCTGCGCAGCGCTGGCCTGGGGCAACTCGCGGCGCCAGTCGACTTCGACCCAGGCCTGCACCGACCCGGCGTCGAAGAACTGCCGCTGGCCGAGCATCAGGTAGGCGCGCAGGGTTTCGTAGAGGAAATCCTGATTGCTCGCGTCGCCCCGGCGCAGGGCGCTTTCCATGTTGCCGACGATGTGCGGCAGCAAGGTGCTGCGCAGCAAGCGGCGATAAAGATTGATCGAGCCCGTGCCGAGTTTGTCGCCCTGATACAGCCCCAGGCGATTGAGCAACGGCACCGATTCATCCTGATGGGCGAAGCCCGCCGGCAGGTCGCGAGCCGCGTTGAGCAACGGCAAGGTCACCAGCACGTCGCCCTGGGCCGGCAACTCCCGGGCCTTTTGCGCGACATCGGCCACGGCAATGGCCGAGGCTTGCACCAGGGCTTCGTTGCGCTGGTAACTGACCGTCAGGCCCACCACCAGCAACAGCGTCAGGACGCCGATCAGGCCCATGGCCCCGCGCAGCCACAGGCGCTGACGGCGTTCCTGCAACGGGTTGACCCCGGCCAGGCCAGCCTCTTTGAAAATCACCTCGCGCATCAACCGGGTGATGAAGTAACTGCGACCGCTGCCAAACCCGGCCGGCAAGACTTTGCGCCCCAGGCCAAACGCCGCCGCCAAGGAACTCATCACCCGGTCGATCGGGCTGCCTTCCTGTGTGCCGCTGGTGAAATACACCCCGCGCAGCAGCGCCGGGTCCTGGTAACGATTGGGTTCGAACACGGTGTTGAGGAACCCCGCCAGCACCTCGCCGATCCCGGCAAATTGCTGCGGAAAACTGTAGAGCAAGGCGCGGCGCGACAGGTCGCGTTCCTGCTGCATGCGCTCCAGCACCCGCCCGTGCAGTTGCTGTTCCAGGGCATCGAATTCCGCCGGGAAACTGGCCAGCGCAGCGCCGGGCAGTTGCACCGCGTCACCCTGGGTCAACGGAAAGGTCACGCCCCAGACTTGCGAGCGTTCTTCGCGGCCCATGGGTTCGAAAAACTCGGCGAACCCGGCCAGCAGATCGCACTTGGTAACCACCACGTACACCGGGAAATTCAGCCCGAGTCGCTCGTGCAGTTCCTGGATGCGCGCCCGAATCGCCTGGGCCTGGACCTGGCGTTGCGCTTCATTCTGTTGCAGCAAGTCGCTGACGCTGAGGGCCACGATCACGCCGTTGACCGGGCGCCGCCGCCGATGCTTTTTCAGCAAGTCGAGAAAGCCGACCCACGCGGCTTTGTCGACTTCGTTGTAGCTGTCCTGGGTGGTGTAGCGCCCGGCGGTGTCGAGCAGCACCGCTTCGTCGGTGAACCACCAATCACAGTTGCGCGTGCCGCCGACGCCGGCCAGCGCCACGGCACCGTGGGAATCGCTCAGGGGAAACTGCAAACCCGACTGGGTCAGCGCAGTGGTCTTGCCGCTGCCCGGCGCGCCGACAAACAGGTACCACGGCAATTGATACAAGTATTGGCCGCTGAGTTTCCAGCCCGGCGAAGCTTTGCGCAGCACCGCCATGGCGCTGCGCATGCGTTCGCTCAACAACGCCAGTTCGGCCTCGGACTCCTTGGCCCCGGCGTTCGCCGCGGTCTCATTGCCGGCCACGCCTTGCATCAGCAAGCGATTGGCGCGCTGCACCCGCCACACACTGACGATCCACCACAGCGCCCAGATCAACACCAGCAAGCCGATCAAGCGCCAGCGCCAGGCCTCCGGCGCCAACGGCTGACGGCCATCGAAGGCCAGCAACGGGCCTTCGTACCAGATCAGCAGCGACACCAGCACCACCCCCAGCAGCGACAGCAACCAGGGTCTGGCAAGCCAGTTCGAGAAGCGCTTGAACAGCGCCCATGCGTTCCAAATATTGAAAATGCCCATGTCTGATTACTGCGCCTGTGGTGGAACGAGCAAAGTGATGTCGACGCGGCGGTTGCGCGCACGGTTGGCCGGTGTGTCGTTGTCCACCAGCGGTTCGCTTTCGCCACGCCCTTCGGTGCGGTAGCGCTCGGCCGGTCCGGCGCGTTCGCTGAGCAAGCGCGCCACGGTCTTGGCCCGCGCTTGCGAGAGGTCGAAGTTCGACGACAAGCGCGACGAGGCCGACGGCCGCACGTTATCGGTGTGACCGACCACCACGACGTTGCCGGGATGACTGGCCAGGGCGTCGCCAATCCTTGCGAGCAAAGGCTCGAAAGCCGCCGCTACTTCGGCGCTGCCGGACGGGAACACGCCGTCGCCGCGCAAGGTGATGATTGAGCGGTCGGCGCTTTCCTTGACGCTGACCAGGCCTTCGGCGATTTCCGCCGCGAGGAACCCGGACACCCGCACCGGCGGTGGGCTGACCGGCGCGGCCACCGGCAATGGCGAGACCACGCGGATCGCGCCCATTTGCGCGAACACCGGGTCGGAGTCGCGGTTGAGCAGCCAGTTGAAGGTCAGTTGCAGGGTCAGCAGCAGCACCGCCGCCACCGAAGCCAGCACCCACAACGGCACCAGGCGCAACATCGAGCGTTGCGCAGTGACCGCACCCCGCCAACGGGGCGACAGGTCTTGCTCGGTCACCCCGCGTTGCTGGCGAATCAGCGCCAGCAGGCGTTCGCGCAGGGTGCTCAATTGCTCGAAGCCCTGCTCGATCACCCGATAGCGACCTTCCAGGCCGAGGGCGATGCACAGGTAGAGCAACTCCAGCACATCGATGTGCCGCGCCGCGTCCTGGGACAGCCGTTGCAGGATCAGGAAGAACTTCTCGCCGCCCCAGGCTTCGTTGTGAAAGGTCACCAGCAGGCTGCGGCTGTTCCAGACTCCAGCGCCCCACGGCGTGCTGGAAATGGTCTCGTCCACCAGGGTGCACAAGGCGTAGCGGGCGGCGGCAACGGTTTCGCTGTCAACCTGACTGGCTCGCGCCTGCGCTTCAAAACGCTGGATCGACTGCACCAGGCGCTCGCGCAGGGCTTCCATGTCCGGCGCGCTGTTCATCGAGCGCAGCGGCACCACCAGATCCAGCAACGGGTTCGCCGCCCGTACCAACGGGTTCAGGCCCTTGCCATTGAGCGCCAAGGGTTCGGCGGCCTGCCGAACCGGACTCACCGCCCCCGACGGTGCCGGGCGACGCCCGCCGGGATTGGGAATCAGCATAGTGCGATCGGGGTCTTGCCCGGCGTCGAGTGGGTCGTTCAGATTCACGTTGATTTACCTTCGCGTTGACCGGTCATGGCTTAGTTGCGGATCGCCCAGAACTGCATTTCAAGCCCTGGAAAGGCCCCCGCCACATGCAGGGCGAAGCCCGCCGAGTTGGTCAGTTGGGACCAGTAATCGCTGGCGCGGTCGAGCTCGAAATAGGTGAAACCGGCGTGGAACGGCAGTTGCCGTGGCGCCACCGGCAACGGGCGCAGGCCGATGCCCGGCAATTGCAGGTTGACCAGGTCGCGGATCTTTTCCACCGAGCCGATCTTCACCTGCGGCGGGAAGCCGCTGCGCACCGCTTCGGCCGGCATTTGCGCGTGTACCGCCAGGACGAAGGTCGCCGAACGCAGCAATTGCGGGTCGGGCACCACCGCCACGCGGATGCCGAACTGGCGTTCTTCCAGGGGAATCTGCACCGCCCGGGCGTCGATCACCGTGGCCAGGGAACGGCGCAGGTCAACCATCAGCGGGGCGAAGCTGTCCGCCAGCGCGGCATGACGGTACACCGGGTAGGACGAGGCGCGCTTGTTCGGTCGAGTGAAGGTGGCCAACTCACCGGCCAGCGGCGCCAACACCTGGTACAGCGCCTCCGGGTGCAGGCCGGTCATGCTCGCCAGATGACGGATCAGTGGCTCGCTGCGGTTGAGCACTTGCAGCAGCAGGAAGTCGGAAATCTCGGCGGCGCCGCTGCCACCCGGTTGCGACAGGCGCAGGGCCATGGCTTCGCTGCGCTGGTGCACCAGGCCGAGCAGTTCTTCGAGGAAACTCACCAGCAGCGGCGCGGCGTTCACGTCCAGGCACGGCGGGCAGTATTCCGGGTCGATGACCACCCGTTTATCGGCCCGACGCTCGACCACCCGCGCCACGCCGAGGCTGGTGTAGGCGTCGGCGACATCGCTTTCAAAGGCCAGGCGCAACCGCTGTTTGCCTACGGTCATCAGCGCGCTGCTGTCGAGGCCGTTGCTGTCCCAGGCTTCGTATTCCACGGCGCGATGGCGGGCGAAGTTCTCCGCGCTGGGGCGGTCGTCGACTTCCGCCACGCCGTGCCGTTGCGTCGGCAAGGCCAGGACCACGGTCAGGTCCCGGGCTTCGGCGGGGATTTCGAGCGGCAGCGGCATTTCATCGAAGGGCAAGCCCACCGGGGTGCCGTCCGGCAGCACGCCGCTGTAGTGCTTCAGCGCCAGTTTGCCGAGGGCCAGGTGCTGCTCGTCGATTTCAAACCGGGTGAAACCCCAGCCATAGGCCCGCAGTGCACTGACCCGCGCCTCAACATGGGCTTGCAGAAAACGATCATGTTGCTGCAGGTGTTGGGGTTGCAGCAGCATGCCTTCCGACCAGACGACTTTGCTATTCCAGGACATGTTCGGTTCTCACTTGAAAGAGGTGGGCTGGGGCGCGGCCGAGTGGGCGGCGCGCAAGCGGGCGATTTGTTGTTGATAGGCCAGGGCAAATTTCTCGCCGAAGATGCGCTGCACATCTTCATCACCGTCACGCACCAGGTCGGCGTACAACGCGGTCAACAGGTCCCACAGCCGCGCCTTGCGGGCGCCGGGCATGAGCTTGTCGAAACGACCGGGCACCGCCAGGCGCTGTTCGATTCGCGCCGGCTCGAAGCGCTGCACCACTTCGGCCAGGGCCGCGCGCATGCCGACGATCACTGCCAGTTCGTGGGCCTTGAGGTCATCGAAAGCCGCCGTCAGGGCGCTGACCCCGGGCAAGTAGGCCGGGGCATCGGCGCTGAGCATTTGGCTCAGGGCACTTTCCGGGTTGGGAAAAAACTTCAGCGGGTTGTTGGAGCGCGCACCGATCATGGTCATATCGATGTGGCTGTCGCGCTTGGTCACCGCCCGCGCCATCAGCACCTCCATGGTCCCGCCCACCGCTTCGCGGAGCATTTCCCCCACCAGCCGCGCCAGCTCACGAGGCTCGCGGCTGCTGCGCAGGTCCGGCAAGCCGAGGCCTTCGAGCAGGGCCTGGAGAACGCCGTCGTCGCTGGGCGTTGGCACCGCGACGGGAGCCGGTGCCGGGATCACCACCGGTTCGGCGGGCGCCGGGGGTTCTTCTGCAACGGTCATTTCGGGAGCCGATTCGGCCGCCGGTATAGGCGTGGGTGCAGGCGTTGGCAGGAAATCCGCCAGCGGGTCGTAATCCGCCGGGATCAGCAGCGGCATCGTCACCGGCTGCAGTGCCGAAATCGGGGCCAAAGTCGGGGCCGAAGTCGGAACCGGACTCGGGGTGAACACCGGCGCCGGCAAGGCCTGCATCTCCGGCGACAGGTGATCGTTCTCGGCGCCGCGAAACGCCGGGTGCAACAGATCTTCCCGAGGCCGTGTCAGGTTCGGCTTTTGCGCCTCGTGGGCCTGGGCGAACAGGTTCAGCCCCAACGGGTCAGCCAACGGCAACTCAACGTTGATCAGCGGTCCGTTTTCCAGGATGCGCGCCGCTGCCAGAGCGTCCGGCAGCTTCACCGACGGGCTGGCGGTTGCAGTGGCCGGCGCCGCGACAGGTGACGGTGCGATCGGCAGGCTCTCCAGGGTCGGCAGCACAGCAGGCGCCTTCCCCGACGCGGGCTCGAACACCGCCAGGGTCAGGCTTTGAGTCTGGCTCGCCGGGTCGAAATCTTCCTCGGCAACCTCGTCGGCCTGGACCTGGACCTGCAAGCGATACTCGCCGATCACAATGCTGTCGCCCGCCTCCAGCGCCGTTTCCTGGCCGTTGCCGAGCAGGCGGTCGTTGACCACGCTGGGGTTGCTGCCGATGTCGGTGAGGAAATACTGCTCGCCCCGGCGTTCGACCCGGGCGTGAACCCGCGAGATGTATTTGCCGGGATCGTCCAGCACCAGGTCATTGCCCTCGGCACGGCCGAGGGTGCCGGTACCGGAAGCAAAGACACAGTAGCGGCCGGCCACGGGTTGCTCACGGTAGCTCTGTACCTGAAGGATCAAAGGCATGTCGGTCTCCGGGGTAACACTGAAAGACGGCGTGCGCGGCGGTTATTGCTTGCCATCGTCGGCCTCCTTGGGTTTGAGCGGCGGTCGCACCGGGCGCGGTCGCGAGGCCAGGACCAGGGCGTTGGCGGCGGTCGCGGCCTGGGGCAGTGGGATCGGCAACATCGAGGCGATGATCGCCGGGCCGATGGTCAGGAACGAGCTGCCGGCCTTGAGCGTGATGCTGGCGCCCGCCTCGATCACCACATTCATGCCGCCCTTGATGTGCACGTCCATGCCGCCGCTGAGGCCGAGCTTCATGCCGGCATCGAGGGTCATGTTGGTACCGGCCACGGTCGAGACATCGCCGCCGGCCTGTTCATTGCGATCACCGCTCACGTCCAGGTGACGGTCGCCGCCAATCTGCTCGCGGGAATCCTTGGCCACCATCGAATGGCGGTCACGGCCTACCCAGTCGAGGGAGTCCTGGCGGATGCGCTGGTCGAGGTCTTTTTGCGCATGGATGAACACCTGTTCGGCGCCCTTTTTGTCTTCGAAACGCAGTTCGTTGTAGCCACCGCCGCCCTTCGACGAATTGCTCTTGAGGGTCGAACGGGTCGCCTGTTCCGGCAGGTTGATCGGCGGCAAGGTGTCGGCGTTGTAGACGCTGCCGGTCACCAGCGGTTGATCGGGGTCGCCTTCGAGAAAACTCACCACTACTTCCTGGCCGATGCGCGGGATGTACAGGCTGCCCCAGCGCTTGCCGGCCCAGCCCTGGGCGACGCGGATCCAGCAGGAACTGTTTTCGTCGTCCTTGCCGAGCCGGTCCCAGTGGAACTGCACCTTGATCCGGCCATAGGGGTCGGTCCAGATTTCCTCGCCACGCTTGCCCACCACCATGGCCGTCTGCGGACCGTGCATCAGGGGCTTGCGCGCGCGGCACTCGGGGCGAAATTCCAACTGCTTGGGCAGCGCGGTGAAGGTGCAGGTCAGCACCGGTTCCGGGTTGTCCGGCGGGGTCGGTTCATAGCGATCCGAGGACAAGCGATAGTTCGCGCTGAGCAGCAACACCTGGCCGTTCTGATCGCCACGGGGATGCTCGGTGAGGGTCATCAACGCGCCGGGGAAAAGCCCCCGTGCACGGGTCGCGCCGCGCACCCGGCGGTAACGGCTTTGCAAGGCTTCGAGCCGGGCGCGGGCGTAGGTTTCACCCTGGGGCCGCTCGATGTAGCGTCCCGGATAATCGTAGCGTTCATGCTTCGACTGGCCGTAGGCACGCACTTGCGCCGACTTCACCAGCAGATTGGCCGAGGGCTTTTCGAAGTCGAAGTCCTGCAGCACATAAGCGCCGGACTCCACCTCGCCACTCAAGCGCCAGTCGTAGATCACTTCGCTTTCGCGCATGGTGTGATCCTCCGCCGGCAAATAGCGCACACTCTCGTAGCCGGGGGCTGGCGCGTGGGCCGCGAAGGAGTCCGCCAGCACCAGGGTGTGACGCCCGGCGGCACTCTTGAAGAAGTAGTAAATCCCCTCCTGCTCCATCAAGCGGCTGACAAAATTGAAGTCGCTCTCGCGGTACTGCACGCAGTACAGCCGCGGCTTGTAGCTGGCGCTCAGCCCCGAGGTGTCGACATCGGCGATGGTGTACGGCGCAAAGACCTGCTTGAGGATGTCCGGCACGCTGAGGTTCTGGAAAATCCGGCAATCGCTGGCCAGGGTCAGGAACCACAGCCACGGCCGCACCGTCGCCTGATAGGTGGAAAATCGCCCTTGGCGCCCGGTGAATTCGAAGCGAGTCACCAGGCCACTGAAGTAGCGTTTGCCACCCTCAGGCAAGTCCACCGCCACACTCATCGGCGTCGACAACAGGTCATCGATGTCGAGGTCGGCGCGCTCGCTGTACAGCTCCAGGCGATAGTCGCTGAGTTCGGACAAGGCTTCGTGGGCGTCCATGCGCCGGAACAGCAGCACATCGGTGCCGAGGGCGCTGCTGACCTGAATCTCGCGGTTGATCTGAGTAGTGGCCATCAATGATTACCGCGCACCGAAGTCATAACTGAACTCGCCGTCCTGCACATCGATCGCCACCTGGGTCGCCGGTTCGGCGCGCAACATGCGCTGGAGGAATTCACTGCTGATGGCCGGCAACACCGAGTTGGTGAGGATCGCGTCGATCATTCGGCCGCCGCTTTCCAGTTCGGTGCAGCGGCTGGCGATCAGTTCGACCACGGCGTCGCTGTAGCTGAACGGAATCCGCTGGCTCTCGACGATGCGTTGTTCGATGCGGCGCAGTTGCAGGCGAATGATGTTGCCGAGCATGGCGTCGCTCAGCGGGTAATACGGGATCACCACTAGGCGCCCGAGCAAGGCCGGCGGGAACACCTCCAGCAGCGGCACGCGCAAGGCCTTGGCGATGTCGTCCGGGGCCGGCACGTTCTGCGGGTCGCGGCAGGCGCGGTTGATCAGCTCGGTGCCAGCGTTGGTGGTCAGCAGGATCAAGGTGTTCTTGAAGTCGATCACCCGGCCTTCGCCGTCCTCCATCCAGCCTTTATCGAACACCTGGAAAAACAGCTCATGCACGTCCGGGTGGGCCTTCTCCACTTCGTCCAGCAGCACCACGCTGTAAGGCTTGCGCCGCACCGCTTCGGTGAGCACGCCGCCCTCGCCGTAACCGACGTAGCCCGGTGGCGCGCCCTTGAGGGTCGAGACGGTGTGCGCCTCCTGATACTCGCTCATGTTGATGGTGATGACGTTCTGCTCGCCGCCGTACAACGCCTCGGCCAGGGCCAGCGCGGTTTCGGTCTTGCCGACCCCGGAGGTGCCGGCGAGCATGAACACGCCCACCGGTTTGCCCGGGTTGTCGAGGCCGGCGCGGGAGGTCTGGATGCGCCGGGCGATCATCTCCAGGGCGTGGTTCTGGCCGATGATCCGCCGGGACAGGCGCTCGGCCAGGTTCAAGACGTTTTCGATCTCGTTCTTGACCATGCGACCCACCGGAATCCCGGTCCAGTCCTGCACCACCGAGGCCACCGCTTGTTCATCGACGGTGAGCAGCACCAGCGGGGTTTCGCCTTGCTGGGCGGCTAACTCATCCTGCAACTGGCAAAGTTCCTCCAGACGGGTTTTACGCTCATCGGCATCGCCGACATCCCGCAGTTGGCCGCGCAGACGCAGGATCTGCTCGACCAGCGCCATCTCGCTGTCCCAGCGGCTGTCGAGGCCATCGAGACGGGCGCGCTCATCCACCAGCAAGCCATCGACCGTGGCCCGGCGCGCCACGGTGTCGATACCGATCGCCGCTTCGCGCTCGATGATGGTCAGTTCGGTTTCCAGGGATTCAATGCGCCGACGGCTGTCGTCCACCTCGGCCGGGGTCGCGTGCAAGCTGATAGCAACCCGGGCACACGCGGTGTCGATCAGGCTCACGGCCTTGTCCGGCAACTGCCGTGCAGGAATGTAACGGTTGGACAGGCGCACCGCCGCTTCCAGCGCCGAATCCAGCACCTGGACCTTGTGGTGTTGCTCCATGGTGTCGGCGATGCCGCGCAGCATCAGCAAGGCGCGGGCTTCATCCGGCTCGTCGACCTGCACGGTCTGGAAGCGTCGGGTCAGTGCCGGGTCTTTCTCGATGTGCTTTTTGTACTCGGCGAAGGTGGTGGCGCCGACCGTGCGCAAGGTGCCACGGGCCAGGGCCGGTTTCAGCAGGTTGGCCGCGTCGCCGGTCCCGGCCGCACCGCCAGCGCCCACCAAGGTGTGGGTTTCGTCGATGAACAGGATCACCGGTTTGACGCTGGCCTGGACCTCGTCGATGACATTGCGCAGGCGTTGTTCGAACTCGCCTTTCATGCTCGCCCCGGCTTGCAGCAAGCCGACATCGAGGGCCAGCAGTTGCACGTCCTTGAGGCTCGGCGGCACGTCGCCGCGAGCGATGCGCTGGGCGAAGCCTTCGACCACGGCGGTCTTGCCGACGCCCGCCTCGCCCACCAGGATCGGGTTGTTCTGCCGCCGGCGCATGAGGATGTCGATCACTTGGCGGATCTCGTCGTCACGGCCGACAATCGGGTCCATCTTGCCGCCGCGCGCCTGTTCGGTGAGGTCGACAGTGAAGCGTTTGAGCGCTTCCTGACGGCCCATGGCCGCTGGCGCGGTGGCGCCGATGGCTTCGCCGGGGCTGCCGACCTGGAAACCGTCGCTGGCCTGCATCTGCGCTTCGGGCGAGCCGTCGAGCAATTCGGCAAAGCGCTCACCGAGGTCTTCGACCTTGATCCGCGCAAACACCGGCGACACCGCATACAACACGTTGCGCAGGGTCTGGGTTTTCAGCAGGCCGATGATCAAATGCCCGGAGCGCACCTGGGACTCGCCGAACATGAGCGTGCCGTAGACCCAGGCGCGCTCCACCGCTTCTTCCACTTGCGAAGACAGGTCGGAGACCGAAGTCGAGCCCCGGGGCAAGCGGTCGAGGGCCGTGGTCAGGTCGCGGGTCAGCACCGCCGGATCAATGTCGTAGTGACCGATGATGCGCAGCAGGTCGGAGTCCGCCAGTTGCAGCAACTGATGCAGCCAGTGCACCAGCTCGACGTAAGGATTACCGCGCAACTTGCAGAACACGGTGCTGCTTTCAATGGCCCGGTAGCACAGGGGATTGAGCTTGCCGAACAGGGCAACGCGACTGATATCAGCCATGGTCAGGTCCTTGAGGTGAGGTAGGCGCCGCGAGACGGCGTGGGCTGACCACCAATTGGCGGTCGTCCCGTTCAGGTGTTTTGCTGCTCAGCCAACTGGTCCAGCCCAGGCGGGTGTCACGGCCCAGGCGCAGGCCCGGCACGTGTTCCTTGCGCAGGATCAGGTTGACGTCCCATTCCAGGGTCAGCCCGGCGTACTGCCGGACCCAGGCTTCGAGCCGTTGCATGCCGGGTTCGCCGGGCAGCAGGCGGCGGGCCTGCTCCAGGTCCAGCGGGCCGATCACCAGGCGGAATTTGTGCTGGGCATTCCAGACTTTCTTGCCCAGCACCGTGGTCATGCCCAGTACCTCGGCGTCCGGGCCGCTGCGCAACCGGGCGATGCCGTCGGCCGGCAAGTTCATCCAGTGGCCGACGAAGGTCTGCACCTGCACCGGAAACTGGAAGAAATCGCTGAGCAACGCGCCGAGGCCTTCAGCATTGCGGGTCTGCGGGCTGAGACGGCCGGCGTGGTGCAATTTGGCGATGTCCGGCGCGGCATCGCGACCGCGCAGCGACGGCATACCCAGGCCGATCAGCGAAGCGACGTAATCGGCAAAGCGGTCGTCCTGCGGACGATCGAGGCTGACCGCCGGCTGGGCGCTGGCCCAGGCGCGGTAGAACAGGCTGATCATGCGGTGATGAAAAATGTCGCAGAAACGCGCCAGGGTCGGGTCGTTGAGGTTGCGCTGGCGATCACGGATGTATTCGGTCAAGTGCACCGGCAGCGGCCCATTGGCGCCAAGCATGCCGAACAGGTTTACCAGCAAGCGCGGGGCCTCGCCGTCATCGCCCCGTTGCAGTCCGGCGAGCATTGCCGGTTCGAACGCCAGGGACGGCGGCTGGCCGAAGCGCACGGCTTCGTCCGTCGGACGCTGGGCCTGGCCGATGCGCGGCAAGTCACCGAAGGCGCATTCCAATTGGCGCAGGGCACCGTGGAAATCGAACGCCGCCGGTTGCGCTTCGAGGCGGTCCAGCAGGGCTAGAGGATCTCGCATCGTCCCACCCGCGTCGGCCATTGCATGATCAGTCCCCGGGTCACGCTTTTGATCAGCGTCTCGGTGAACGAGTTGAGGGACACGTACTTGGCGAAGAACTGCTCCAGCACCGAGCCCAGGACAAACACGCCGCTGCCTTCGAACGCGCTTTCATCGAACAGCACGCTGATCTGCAAGCCCCGGCCATAGGTGATCGGCCCCGGCAGCGGCAAGCGGCGGACGATGGTTTCGGCAGTGACCGAACGCAGGCCTTCGATCTGTTTGTGAGCCGATGAATCGCTGCTGCCGCAGTACAACCGCAGCAGTTCACGCAGGGCCGTGGCGCCCTCCTCCGGGTTCTGGTCGAGCAGCGACAAATAGTTCAGCGACAGGTGACTGACCAGGCGCCAGGCTGTCTCGCCCTCGGCATGGGACGCCATCGGCACGGTCGGCCCGGCCATGCAGCGGGCGGCGCGGATCGGCGCGCCGGACTCAACGGTGAAATCGGTCTTGCCGCTGCCCACCGGCATGCTCAACACCAGGTCGCGGTTGGTGCACAACGTGTCGATGCCCAACTGGCGCAGACCGGTGCTGTACGGCGCTTCCCGGGCATCCACCAGGGACAGGAACAGCTCGCTGCCGATGTAGCTGGAGCGCGGTCCCTGGCGGCGCTGCTGATCGGACATCCGCCGGCCTTCGCGGCGCACCTGGTAATAGGCGTTGCGCGGCGAGGCGCCTTGCAGGTCATTGCTGCGATAGAACGAAGAGAACGTCTGCTCGGCTTCGGCACCACTGCCGTAACCGGTGACGTTCTGAATCTGGTAAATCTCGTAGTCCATGGGCCGGGTGCGGTCCGGGACCACGTGGTAATCCGACTGCAAGTCGGACAAATGCACCCGGTCGGCACGCTTCGGAAACAGGTTGATCGCCGGGGTGCAATGCAGGGCGAAATTGGCCGCGCTCACGCTCTGTTCGAACAGCGGCTCAAAGCTGCGAAACAGCACGGTGATGTCCAACTGGGCACTGTCGCAACGGCTGACGGCGTCGGCGAGACCGCCGATTTCGGCGAACAGGAAGCGTTGCGGCAAAGCAAAATATTCCTGCAACAGGCGATAACCCTGGAACGTCCGGGGACCGGTGGGCAGCAACGCTTCGTCATCGCTGTGACCCAAGGCGCGAATCGACGATTTGGGCAGGATTTCATGCCAGCGATTGGCGTCTTGCACTGGGGTCACCAGAATGCCCACCGCTTGGCTCAGCAAGTGTTCAAGCAAACGCCCCGGCAAGGCTTCGCCACCGCGCACATGCAGCGGCAGGTTATCCAGGCCGATTTCGTTGAACATCAGGTTGGCGCCGACTCGCAGGCGCAAACGCAGGCCGGCCTTGACCGGACCGAGGCGCGACAGGTCGACGCCGCCGACCTGGCCGGAGCAGGCGAAATAACGCGCCTCCACCAGTTCCAGCGGCCAGAGTTTCACGTCATGGGCGGTGCGCCATTGGCAGGCGGTCTGATCACCCTTGCCCAGCAGGCTGTTCAGCGCACTGCCGCGCGGCACGGTGAAACCCTGGGCCAGGTTGCCTTCTTCGGTGTCGGCTTGCAGTTGCACCACCGCCATCGACGGCGTCGGCGCCAGGTAATGCGGGTACACCAGTTCCAGCAAATGGTTGGTGAACCGGGGGAATTCGGCGTCAATCTTCAGCTGTACCCGGGCGGCGAGAAAGCTGAAGCTTTCCAGCAGGCGCTCGACGTAAGGGTCGGCGCACGCGTAGGTCTCCAGGCCCAGGCGCCCGGCGATTTTCGGGTAGTCACGGGCAAACTCGCCGCCCATCTCCCGCAGGTGCGCCAGTTCGCGCTCGTAGTAACGCAGCAGTCGGGTATTCATGAGGCCAGGCTCGATTCAAGGTCAAACACCCGCACGTCACCCGCTTCCAGGTCCAGTTCGGTCTTCAGGTACAGGCGCTCCGGCAGCGGCTGGCCCCAGAGTTGGCCGTGAATTTCGAAGGCCACGTGGTTCGGGCTGGTGTTGGCGCCGTTCTGCAGCAGCGGCACCACTTGCACGCTGTCACGCAGGATGCGCGGTTCGAAATCCCAGATCGCCTGGCGAATGCGTCGGCCCAGTTCACCGCGATCAAGGCCGGTGGCCGTGCGCCCGGCGAGGTCCGGCAGGCCGAAATTGAGCACCGATTGCGCCGCCAGCGGGTAAGCGTCCAGCGGCTGCACGCTGCCCAGGCTGGTGCTGTTGAGCAGCCAGCCGAGGTCGCGCAGCACCGCTTTGCGCAGGCCGCGCATCGACAGCACACGCTTGTCCCGCGACTCTTGGCGCTCCTGCCGGGCGTCGTCCGTCAGGCGATCGAGCAACGACGGTTGCAGGCGCTCTTTGCTGGTCAACTCAGCCATGAGCGGCTTTCCCTGCCAGGCCGAAACGCACTCGACCGCTGGCAAACAATTGAATCGGGCTCATCGACGCACCTCCAAAAAGAACCGGAAGACCGACGCCACGGCGTCGGCCCCGCCACTGCGCAACGCGCATCAGATTTTCGCGTTGGCTTCCAGGTCCCATTTCTTCGGCGTGCCGGTCTTGACGGTTTCGCCGGTGAAGGAGTCGTACTGGTAGCTGATCTTGGTGAAGTTGATGGTGATGGTTTCGCTGGGGCGTTCGCCGTTACTGCTGGCGGAGTAGGAACTGATGATGGCTTCCTCGAGCTCGAGCTTGAGGAACACTTGTTCCTTTTTCTCGGCGCCGCCGGTCTGGATAAAGTGAATCTCCGCAACGCCCAGGCTCTTGCCGCAGACGGCTTCCATGAACAGGTCGGAGGACGCCAGGTCGGTGGCTTTGCTCAGGGTGATTTCCGAGAACGACGGGTTGCTGGTATCACGGTCGGCACCGCCGCCGCTGGTGGAAATTGCCCGGCCTACGCCCATCTGGATCGCGTCGATGGTGATCCAGTCGGTGTGCGCCGAGACCGTCGAGGTGCCTTTGATTTGTTTGCCTTTGAAGTTGAGCAGGATCATGGTCAGTACCTTTGAGAACTATCAGTGTGTGAGGTGCGACAGGGTTGAATCGGCGGGCCGGAGCGCCTCGCGAGGCGCTCCAGGGCCTCAGTTCTTGGCCGATGGCAGCTTGGAGACCAGGCGCAACGAGACGGTCAAGCCTTCGAGCTGGTAGTGCGGACGCAGGTAGAACTTGGAGTTGTAGTAACCGGGGTTGCCCTCGACTTCCTCGACCACCACTTCGGCGCCGGCCAGGGGCTTGCGCGCCTTGTCCGATTCGGTGGCGGTGGCCGGGTTGTGCTCGACGTAGCGGCCGATCCAGTTGTTGAGCCAGACCTGCATGTCGGCGCGTTCCTTGAACGAGCCGATCTTGTCGCGCACGATGCACTTGAGGTAATGGGCGAAGCGGCAGGTGGCGAACAGGTACGGCAAGCGCGCGGCCAGGTTGGCGTTGGCCGTGGCGTCCGGGTCGTCGTATTCCGCTGGTTTGTGCATCGACTGCGCGCCGATGAACGCCGCCAGGTTGCTGTTCTTCTTGTGCACCAGGGGCATGAAGCCGTTCTTCGCCAGTTCCGCTTCGCGGCGATCGCTGATGGCGATTTCCGTTGGGCAGGTCATGTCGACGCCGCCGTCATCAGTCGGAAAGGTGTGCACCGGCAGGTCTTCCACCGCACCACCGGACTCGATGCCGCGAATCTGCGAGCACCAGCCGTAACGCTTGAACGAACGGTTGATGTTCACCGCCATGGCGTAGGCTGCGTTGGCCCAAGTGAAATCCTTGCTGCCCGGCGAATCGGTGGTCTCTTCGAAATCGAAATCTTCCACCGGATTGGTCTTGGCGCCGTAGGGTGCGCGGGACAGGAAACGTGGCATCGCCAGGCCCACGTAGCGCGAATCCTCGGAGGCACGGAACGCCCGCCATGCGGCGTGTTCCGGGGTCTGGAAGATCTTGGTCAAATCCCGTGGGTTGGCCAGTTCCTGCCAGGATTCCATCAACATCACGCTAGGGTCGGCGGCGGTGATCAACGGGCAGTGCGCGGCGGCGCTGACCTTGGCCATTTGCGTCAGCAGGTCGACGTCCGGGGCGCTGTTGCTGAAGTAGTAATCGGCGACGAAGGCGCCGTAAGGCTCGCCGCCGAACTGACCGTATTCTTCTTCGTAGAGTTTCTTGAACAGCGGGCTCTGGTCCCAGGCCACACCCTTGAATTTGCGCAGGGTCTTGTGCACTTCGGACTTGGAGATGTTCATCACGCGAATCTTCAGGGTCTCGTCGGATTCGGTGTTGCTGACCAGGTAATGCAGGCCGCGCCAGGCACTTTCCACCGATTGGAATTGCTCGTGGTGGAGGATGTGGTTGATCTGCTCGGTGAGCTTGCGATCCAGTTCGGCGATCAAGCCTTCGATGGTGCCCAGCACATCGCCGGACACCAGGTGGGTGTCCTGCAACGCTTGTTCGGCCAGGGTGCGCACCGCGTGTTCAACGGCGTCCTTGGCTTTATCAGTCTTGGGCTTGAACTCTTTTTGCAGCAGGCTGGCGAAGTCGGCGACGTCCAGATCGGCGGTCGCAACCGTTTGCGTCAACGCTTGGGATTCGGTGGTAGACATGGCTATTCCTTGAATTCGGGCAAAACTTCCGCCTGCCAGGGCCTCAAAGGCCCAGCCGGAGGGGTATCAATCGGGATTGCCGGGGGTGTTATTCGGGGTCAGCTTCCGGCGCGGGCGCCGAGTTCAGCGCCTGCATCAGGGCCGGTTCGCGGAGCAAGCGCGCGAGCAGTTCTTCGGCGCCGGTCTTGCCGTCCATGTAGGTCAGCAGGTTCGACAACTGGCTGCGGGCGGTGAGCAGCGCATTGAGCGAGGGCACCTTGCGGGCGATGGCGGCCGGGCTGAAATCGTCGAGGGTCTCGAAGGTGATTTCGACGGGCAGGTTGCCTTGACCGGTCAGGGTGTTGGGCACTTGCATCTCGACCCGCGGCTTCATCGACTTGAGGCGCTCGTCGAAGTTATCGACGTCGACTTCCAGGAACTTGCGCTCGGCCACCGGCGGCAGCGGTTCGGCAGGCTTGCCGGACAAGTCCGAGAACACGCCCATCACGAAAGGCAACGACACGGTTTTTTCAGCCCCGTAGATCTCCACGTCGTATTCGATCTGGACGCGGGGTGCACGGTTGCGAGCAATGAATTTCTGACTACTTTCTGCCACGGGAAACCTCCGTTGAGTGTTTAACGCAAAAGCGTTGTGAACGCGGGTGGATCGATCGGTCATGTGTCGTTGCGCACGCCGCTGACCAGTGCCAACTGCGCCAGGCCATCGGGTGCCAGGTCCTGCAACAGTTCGATGAAGCTTTTGTCCACCAACTTGCGCGCACGTTGCAGCAACAGCGGCACCGGGCTGGCAGGTTCATGGGTCGCGAAGTACGTGCAGAGTTTGTCGAGCATCAGTCGTACATCTTCACGACTGCTGATCTCGCCCCGAGGTGCGGCCGCGGCGACAGCACCCGGGGTTTCGGTGTTGGCTGGCGAGGCAGCGCCCTGCTCTGTCGCGGTGTCTGCCGGCAGATGGCGACGGACCAGCTCGTGGGCGCGCTGCAACATGGAGGACAAGGCACTGAGGTCAACGGCGTGGGCGAAGCCGACTTTTTCCGTCAACCAGTGTTCGATATGGCGGCTGCGGGCCAGGGCTTCACTGAGCACCGCTTCGGTCTGCGCCAGCGCCACCGGCCCGGCCTGTTGGAACGCGCCTTCGATGACCGCCATCGACGGCACTTCTGCCCCTGGCGCACTGGCCAGTTCGCCGCTCGCCAGGTCAATGTCCCGCAGGCTGAAATTACCCAGCACCGAGCCCTTGATCAACGGCGTCAGGCGCAGTTCCTGCAGCAAACCCTGGTCATCGCACAGCGCGGCCAGGACGTTGACCCGCAGCTGCGGATCATGATCGTCATCGGCGTCCAGTTGCGGGTGAACATGGTCCCACTGCTCGACCAACAGGTCGTCGATCAGCCCGAGGCCGGCGGCCAGGCCCGGGAGGCCATTGAGGTTGAGTTCGGCGCGCGTCAGGTACAGGGCAATGCGCAGGTCACGAGTGCGTTGTGCCAACGGCAGGGCCAGGGATTTGACCACCACCCAATTTGGCGGCGTGGCCAGGGTCAGGGTGCTGCCATATTCGACTTCCGGCTTGCCCAGGGCCTGCTCTTCGAGCGCGAGGAAATCAGGATCGTATTCGACACTGATGCCGCACGGCGCATCGTCGCTCAAAGGTGTCGTCAATCCCGCCAACTCGTCCATCGAAGTGCTCCCATTACGTCAGGTGTTCTTGACTGCTTGGGGATATAACAATCGGTCGGCGGGCTTTATTCCGTCACGGCGGAAAAAACTTTGAAAAAGATCTCAGTAAGGATAGAAAGCGTCGAAATGCGCGGCCGTGGAAGGCTGGCGATGATCGCGATGTGGCGAGGCGGACTCTAGCACTCGGCGCTTGCGCGATTCGGCATACGCGGCGGCTCGGGCCAGCAGCAAAGGATCGTCCGAAGGCTGGATGCCGGCGGGCAGCACCAGGGGATTGAAGTCGATATCGCGACACGGGCCGTCGACCTGGGACTGCTGAATGTCGACCACCAGCACCCCGGCGTCGATGCGCCGGCGCTCGGCAGGCCAGAGGCGCGTGGCGTCGGTGCTCGGGTCGCCGGGTTCGGCGATGGTGATGATCAGGTTCCAGCGTGCCGGGGACTGCTCGAGACGCGCCGCCAGGGAATACGACAGGGTGTCGGGATCGTTGGTGTCGATCATTGCGGTTTGTGGCTTGTAGGGCGTCTGCGGTTCGAGGCTCCAGCGCACGGTGTGCGCTTGCCCCTGTTCATCGACGAAGCGGAAGGCGTTGACGCTGTAGTAGGTGCCGTTGTCATAGCCGGAAGATGGCGGATGCTGCTCCAGCCAATCGCGGAACGCCTGGGTTTCCGGGTGCTGGTCGCGGAAGGCCTGCAATTTCATCGGATCGGTGTGACCGGTCTGCGGATCAGGCACCGAGGCTCGCAATTGTTCGAACAGCGCCTCGGGGGTGTTCACCGGAAACACCGGGATCGAATTCATCGAGGTTTTCCAGGTGGCGTCATCTGCCTTCATTTGCAGCGCCAGGCTGCGCAGATTGCCCCGGGCGTCGGCCATCGCCGGGTCACCGCCGACGATCGACAGGCGACCGATCACCGGATAACTACCCGATTTGAAAAACGCCGCGGAAGAAACTTCCGCGGCGTTGCCGTTGCTTTGAAATTGCCCGCTGATGCACAGGCCTTTGGCGTGATTGCGCCGGAACCCCGGATGATGCCCGGAAACGGCTTCGAACTCGTCGACCATCTGGGTGGCGCTGGGCGCTGCGGAGAATGGCGGCAACGACGGCGGCCAGTCGGGGTGATCGACGGCGGCGCCACAGCACACCAGTAAAATGACGGATGCCACGAGAGTGGCGGCAATGCGCAAGATTTTATTATTAATCATTGGAGCTTCCAGGAATGCGGCATCTTTTCGCGATGCCGCGTCCTGGCGGTCTTACTCGCGGGTATCAGCTATCCATAGAGGCGAAGGCCGCGCAGCGAACAACTGGCCGGCGCTGCGGTCCGCGACCAGCCGAGCGACGGCGTTGAGATCAACACCGTCCGGCTCACCGATCAGGGCGTAGCCGAGTTCAGACTGTCGCCAGACCACAACGTTCATTTCTGATACACGCATCTGCGAAGGCGACTGGTCCGGCTTCGGCTCTTTCATTACGCAGAGCGCGACCGGCGCGCCGTTGGCTGGCAGATAGACCAACTGCACCAGCGCCTTTTTATTGAAGCGCAGGCGCTGTACGCCCTTGAAAGTCAGGCCGGCGGAACTCAGGTCAGGAATGCGCAGGGCCAGGCCATCGACCTGGCGGATATCGCTGACGGTCTTCGCCACGATAGCCGCGTCAGGTGACACCAAGGCTACGGTGTCACGGGTATACAACTGCTGATAACCGGCGGCCTGCAACACCCACGGCGAAGGTTGCCCCGCCTGGGCCACGACCGGCGCCTGCACGTGGCTGTTCGAGCGCGTGGCATTGCCGAGGAAACCGGCTTGCAACACCAGACCATAACAGGTGGCGCCAGTGGCAAAGGCTACGGCGAGCCAACCCAGGCGCGGCTGGCCGAACAACCGGCTCAGCAGGCTGACCGTCGGTGGGTTGGCTTTACGGGAAGGTTGTTCGATCGGCTGCGGCGGCAATGCCTGCTTCGACAAGGCCTCGATTTTTTGCACCAGGCTGTCGGGAACGGGAGGAATGGCCTGGCGGGCGAAAATCTCGTGATACGGCAATGATGAGGAGGCCATCAGATGAGACACACGCTCGGCGACTTCTGGAGAGTCCTCCATCAGTTGCTCGATTTCCTGGCACTGTTGCGGCGTCAATTCGCCGTCAACATACGCCAGAAGCAAGGCGTCATCCGCTACCATGGTGGTCACTTCTCATCTCCATTATTCATCGCACGTATCTTCTTTTTCAGCCTCGTGAGCCGGACATTATTCAATTTGACGGGCAACTAGCCATTATATTGGCATCAGTTTGCGCATCCCTACAGCAGTAAACGCTGTAATGGTCTCCAAATCAAACCTTGTCTAAGGGGGCAGTATAAATGTTTTGTGAACTTCCGTATCACGATAGGTTTTTATCCGAGGGAATGGCACAATCCCGCCACTGTATCGATTGAGCTACATACGGTTGGACCCGTGCTAATGGATGAAAATGGCTCTGTACGGCGTGTTCAAGAGTCATCACACTCTGTGTTTCCATACCCGGTACCCAAGTAATAAGAAGAGGAAATATGTCGATCACCGGTGCGGATTTACCGGCACTCCTCCCAGGACTATTGCCACGATTGTGGGCATTCGCGCTGCGGATTACCGGCGACAAACATGACGCCGAAGATCTGGTGCAGCTTGCCTGTGTCCGAGCGCTTGAGCGCGCCCACCAGTTCCAGCCCGACAGCTCGGTCCTGAGCTGGATGTTTTCGATTGTCCATTCGACCTGGATCAACGAACTGCGCTCGCGAAACGTACGCGGTCGCTCGCGTTCGGAATGGGATGAGGACTTGCTGGAGACGATCAGCGACCCCGAGGCCTCGACCCCTGAAACCGACTTGATGCATCACCAGATCATCAGCGCGGTCAACGAGCTGCCCGAAGCGCAGCGCGAAGTCATGCTGCTGGTGGGAGTCGAACAGTTCAGCTACAAGGAAGCCGCTGAAATCCTCAACGTGCCCATGGGCACCGTGATGAGTCGACTGTCCAGGGCGCGACAAGCCATCGGCGCGCTGTTCAACCCGGTCGACAAGAAACCCCTGCCCCGCCCTCGTCATGAAATAGATACCTCGCGCTGACCGTTCGACAAACGAACGCCCCTAGCTAGAAAACACCCGACGCCGCCCTTCTATTCCATAGCAATTTCACATTATCTTTCACAAAACTTTTGTCTTGCCGCACCCGTCTTACTTTCCTAGGCTGCCCAACCATCAGGCCCTGCAACGCCCTGTTCATCGGGGGTTAATCGCCGCGTGCCAAAGGTTTGTCACCCAAAACGTTGAAACAACAACTCAAAGGAAAGTCACCATGAAACGTTCGCTGTGGTTTGGTTTGATTGGCACCCTCGCCCTTGGCACCGCACAGGCGGCCACCCTCGAAGTTCCGATCAACCTGGTGAGCGCCGACGGCGCGCCGCAAGCGATCGGCACCATCACCATCAACGAAACGGCCTATGGCCTGGAATTCACGCCGAACCTCAAATCCCTGCCGGCGGGCGTCCATGGTTTCCACGTGCACGCCAACGGCAGTTGCGACGCGGGCGTGAAGGATGGGGTTAAAGTCGCGGCACTCGCCGCCGGTGGCCACTTCGATCCGCAGAACACCGGCAAGCACCTCGGCCCCTACGCCGACGGCCACTTGGGCGACCTGCCGGCGGTCTACGTGACCCACGACGGCATCGCCAACTACCCGGTGCTGGCGCCTCGCCTGAAAACCATTTCGCAAATCAAGGGCCACGCGTTGATGATTCACGCGGGCGGCGACAACCATTCCGACATGCCTAAACCCCTGGGCGGTGGCGGTGATCGCATGGCCTGCGGCGTGATCTGACCAGCAGTCGCAACGAAAAACGCCACTCAATCGAGTGGCGTTTTATATGGGCGATCATTAATGGTCGACGGTCTCTGGAACCCGGTGTTCTCGGCAGATCAACGCGACTTCGGTCGACTCCAGCGGTTCCTGGGTCAACTCGCAAAAAGCCCCGGCCTCCAGGGTCCGATGAAAACGGCAGGTGCGGCACAGGCCGAAACTGGGCACATCACTGCCCTGCTGGATAGAGCGCAGCAGGTCCAGCAGCAGGTTTTCCAGGTCTTCACTGCGAGTGCCCATGCGCCGGGCGGCTGCGACCAGGAAATCCGGTGGCATCACCGAGTCGAGCAACGTTCGCGCTTCTGGGGTCAGGTCCAGATGCACGCTGCGTTTATCGTGGACATCCTGGGTCTTGATCAATAAGCCCTTGATCTCCAACGCCTTCAGCGATTGCGACACGGTGCCCTTGGTCAAACCCAGGTATTCGGTGACGGCCAGCGGTGTGTTCGAGTAGCGGTTGCATCGACCCAGATACAGCAACGCGCTCAACTGGATCGGCTGCAGCTCCGTCAGCAACGGGTGCTCGCGGAACCAGACGCGGGTCAGGCTCGACAGTCGTTCCAGCAAATCGAATAACACGGGGAGAGATCCTCATTAAAAGCGCTGATAAATAGTATCGGATAAAAACCATATTGACAAAATTCTGTTGATCCGTAGGCTTATTGGTGTCGATTCGAAACAACAAATTATCGATCAACCACGGAGCCCATCATGAAAAATCTTCTCGCCCTCACCGTCAGTACGCTGCTCGCTTCCCAGGCCTGGGCCCACGGCCCCGGCGGTATTCACAGTGAAAAAAGCCAGACCGACGCGGCATTCGACCTGGTGCACACCCGGGTCTTTACCGACGGCAATGAGTTGGTGTTCGAGCAATTGGTCGATGGCAAGGCCGGCAGTCGAGTACCCACCGCCAAGGGTTCGTTCGCCGGTGCCGAGGTCTACAGCTACGTCTGGCCCACCAGCCTGGACAGCAGCGCGGTCGGCTTCGAGGCCAAATCGGGGATTCTCGCGCTGGCCCTGACGTCCCACCCGGACTTCGACGACACGCCGCAACTGGACGAAAACCACGATGGCAAGAAGGACAACGACGGCGGCCTCTGGCATTCGCACTGGGTGGTCCTGACCAAGGACGAAAGCTGCGGCCCCGGCGGCCTCAAGGTGCGCGACATCCCCAAGGACGCCAAGCCGAAGTTGCCCGCCACCTGGCCCGGCGCGCCGATCTATATCGACTCCCCCGGCTACGCGCTGACCGTTGAAAAAAACGCCGCGCAGATCCGCGTGCCCTTGGCCGCGGTGGGCTTCCCCGCGCAGTTCAACTATGACGGTGTGACCGCCGCGCTGAAGGTCAACGCCGATCTGCACAATCCGTTGCTGTGCGTCAGCAGCGTCTACGACATCGCATCCGGCGACCTGTCATTGCCGGGCACCTGGAAATTGAAGGAGAGCAAATGATGACCGTTAAAGTATTCGACACCCATGTACGGACCAAGGCCGGCCGCTACTTGCACTTCGATGTGCTGATCGCGGGTAACGACACGGAAAAGGCCAAGGCCCACGCCCGTCAATACCTGATGGACAAAGGCCTGCAAGACGAGGACATTGCCCAGAGCGAATGCCGCTTCTGCCACGTCGAACCGGGCAACCCGGTGGTGGCGCAAGCGATCAGCGAAAAGGGTTACTACATCATTGAACTGCAAGGTTGCCAGGAGGATTGAAATGGACGGGTATCAGCCGCTGAACTGCGATTTGTATGACTACCTGGAAATCGCTTGCCTGCGCGGTTATCGGCTCGAGATCGAGTTGATCGACGGTGGTCGATTGCAGGCCAAGGCGCTGACGACGCGTACCGCGAGCAGCAAGGAAGAGTTTTTCTGCGTGGAAACCGACGAGGGACCACAGGAAATCCGCATGGACCGGTTATTGGCGATTACCCCGTTGCAAGGCAATGCCGAGTTTGGGCGGGTGGTGTTGGCGGGAGCCAGCTGCACTTTCTGACACCAAAAACAAATGTGGGAGCCAGCCTGCTGGCGATGAGGGGGTGTCAGTCGACATTTCTGTTGAATGACACACCGCTATCGCCAGCAGGCTGGCTCCCACAGTTTTTGCGTACTGCGTTAAATCGGTTTCAACAACACTTCGGCCCCGCACTGCTGCCGTAGCGAGCTTCCTGGCGTTCGCGGAAGAACGCCTCGTAACTCATCATCGGCTTGTCCGGGTGCTTGGTCTGCATGTGCTCGACGTAGTTGTCGTAGTCGGGCATGCCGACCATCAGGCGGGCGGCCTGACCGAGGTATTTACCGAGGCGACTCAAGTCATTGAACATCGTTGCAATCCTCGATCACGCGTCCGGCACAGCCTGGAATGGTGCTTCTTTGTCCGTGCGTTCCTTGGTGCCCCAAGCGGCGATGCCGACTTTGAGCGCATAGAACAGGATGCTGAAGACCACGAACAGGAACAGTGCAGTCAAGGTGGCATTGGTGTAGGCATTGAAGATCACGTGCTGCATCTGATCGATGCTCTTCGCCGGGGCGAGGATCTGGTTATTGGCCAGCGCGTCGCTGTACTTCTTGGCCAAGGCCAGGAAACCGATCGCCGGGTTGGCGTCGAACAGCTTGATGAAACCCGCAGTGGTGGTGCAGATCAGCAACCAGCCGGCGGGCAACAGGGTCACCCAGATGTAGCGCTGGCGTTTCATTTTGATCAGCACAACGGTGGCGAGCATCAGTGCGATACCGGCCAACATCTGGTTGGAGATACCGAACAGCGGCCACAAGGTGTTGATCCCGCCCAACGGGTCGATCACGCCTTGGTACAGCAAGTAACCCCACATCGCCACACAACCGGCGGTGGCAATCAGGTTGGCGGTCCAGGATTCGGTGCGTTTCAGCGCCGGCACGAAGGAACCAAGCAAATCCTGGAGCATGAAGCGCCCGGCACGGGTACCGGCATCGACTGCGGTCAGGATAAACAGCGCTTCAAACAGGATCGCGAAGTGGTACCAGAACGCCATGGTGTTTTCACCCGGCAGGACGTGGTGCAGGATCTGCGCGATACCGACGGCCAGGGTCGGTGCACCGCCGGCACGGGCCAGGATGGTGGTTTCGCCGATGTCATGGGCCACCGCTTGCAGGGCTTCCGGGGTAATGGTGAAACCCCAGCTGCTAACGGTTTGCGCAACGGCTACGACGTCACCGCCGACAATGGCTGCCGGGCTGTTCATGGCGAAGTACACGCCCGGTTCGATCACCGAAGCGGCCACGATAGCCATGATGGCGACGAAGGACTCCATCAACATGCCGCCGTAACCGATGTAACGGGCATGGCCTTCGCTGGCGAGCAACTTCGGCGTGGTGCCGGAAGCGATCAGCGCGTGGAAACCGGAGACCGCGCCACAGGCGATGGTGATGAACAGGAACGGGAACAGACCGCCCTTCCACACCGGGCCGGTGCCGTCGGTGAACTGGGTCAGCGCCGGCATTTTCAGCTCGGGCATGGTGATCAGGATGCCAATCGCCAGGGCGATGATGGTACCGATCTTGAGGAAGGTCGACAGGTAGTCACGCGGTGCCAGGATCAGCCACACCGGCAACACGGCGGCAACGAAGCCATAACCGATCAGCATCCAGGTGATCTGGATCCCGGTGAAGGTGAACGCCTTGGCCCAGACGGGATCAGCGGCGATTTGCCCACCGAGCCAGATCGAACCCAGCAGCAACAGCACGCCCACGATGGAAATCTCACCGATGCGGCCCGGGCGGATGTAGCGCATGTAAATGCCCATGAACATCGCGATCGGGATGGTCGCCATCACCGTGAAAATCCCCCAAGGGCTTTCGGCCAGGGCTTTCACCACGATCAGCGCCAGCACCGCGAGGATGATGATCATGATCAGGAAGCAGCCGAACAGCGCGATAGTCCCGGGCACACGGCCCATTTCTTCGCGGACCATATCGCCCAGGGAGCGGCCGTTGCGGCGGGTCGACATGAACAGGACCATGAAGTCCTGCACCGCGCCAGCCAGAACGACACCGGCGATCAGCCACAGCGTACCGGGCAAGTAACCCATTTGCGCAGCCAATACCGGACCGACCAGAGGCCCCGCGCCAGCGATGGCGGCGAAGTGGTGACCGAACAGGACGTGTTTGTTGGTCGGCACATAGTCCAGACCATCATTGTTGAGCACGGCGGGGGTGGCCCGACGGGGATCGAGCTGCATCACCTTGGTGGCGATGAAGAGGCTGTAATAGCGATAAGCAACGAGGTAAATAGCGACTGCTGCGACTACGATCCAGAGGGCATTGATCGCTTCGCCGCGGCGCAGGGCCACGACACTTAGCGCAATTGCTCCCAGGACAGCCACGGCAAACCAGGCGAGGTGTTTACTCAGACGGGTCATTGCGTGTCTCCTGCCGACAACCGGTGGGCTGCGGCGGTAATTTTTTATAATTGTGTCCGCGGTGCGGAGCTGGCCCAATATCCGCGCATGGCGTCCACAAATAAATCCGCACTACTACGTATGCGGGATCTACGTAGTTCTACGTAGACCCCGCCCCACCCCTGTGGGAGCGAGCCTGCTCGCGAAAGCGGTGGCTCAGCTAATCAAGATGCTGAATGTGCCGTCCCCATCGCGAGCAAGCTTGCTCCCACAGGGTTCTCGGGTGGTTGGATATCTTGGGTTCGACGCGAAACCTGTGGGAGCGGGCTTGCCCGCGATGAACGATGACGCGGTCGTGCGTTTATCTCGCCACCGGTCATTCCGTCCAGCCGTGCTACGTGGCCGGGTTATCTTTGGCATATGATGCCGGGCCATCGCCGGACGGGAGTCAACATGCAGCTCAAACATAAAATCGTCGCCCTCGGGATTCTGCCGCTGGTGCTGGCGATTGCGGTGATCTGTGCGCTGGTGATTTCCCTCAACCGGCAACTGGGCGATCAACAGGCGCAACTGATCGAAGACAGCATCCTCGCCAGCAAGCGCGCCGAACTGAAAAACTACGTGGAAATGGCCCAGAGCCTGATCGCCCCGTTGTACAACGACGGCCAGGGCGACGCGCGCGCCCAGCAGCAAGTGCTGGAAGAACTGCGCAAGCTCAGTTTCGGCCTCGACGGCTACTTCTTCGTCTACGACCGCAATGGCCGCAGCCTGATGCACGCGCGGCAATCGGACCTGGTAGGCAAGGACCTCTGGGACATGAAAGACCCTCACGGCCTGCCGGTGATCCAGGCGTTGCTGAACACCGCGCAGTCGGGCGCAGGCTTCCAGCGTTATGCCTGGAACAAGCCCTCTTCCGGCCAAGTCACCGACAAACTGGCCTACGTGGTGATGCTCGATCACTGGGGCTGGATGCTCGGCACCGGGATCTACGTCGAAGACGTCGAACGCGCCACGCAGCAAGCCCGCGACGAAGTGGCCCAGGGCATCCGCACCACCATGCTGGCGATCGCCGCCGTCGCGCTGGTGGCGGTGCTGTTTGTGTTTATCAGCGGCATGACCCTCAACGTCAGCGAACATCGTTTGGCGGACAAGAAGCTGCAACGCTTGACCCAACGCATCGTCAGTCTGCAAGAGGAAGAGCGCTCGCGAGTATCCCGGGAATTGCACGACGGCATCAGCCAGGTGCTGGTGTCGATCAAGTTTCAGTTCGAGTTGGCCAGCCACGTGCTGGAGAAAGGCCAGGACCGTGGCCTGGGCATCTTGCGCGAAGCCACCGAACGCCTGGGCGACGCCATTGGCGAGGTGCGCAGCCTGTCCCACGACCTGCGCTCGTCGCTGCTCGACACCCTCGGCCTGCCGGCGGCCATCGGCCAATTGGCGGCTGAATTCGAGCAGCGCAGCGGGTTGGTGGTGACCTACACCAACGACGGTTGCGATTGTCATCTGGTCGACGGCGCACCGGTGTCGCTGTTCCGGATCGTCCAGGAAGGCCTGACCAATATCGAACGCCACGCCCAGGCAAAAAACGTTTCCATCACCTTGCAGGGTTGCGAAGATGCGGTCCGGCTGACGGTGGTCGACGACGGTGTCGGCTTCAACGTCGCCCAGGCCGAGCGGCGGCAGACCGGGATCGGCCTGCGCAATATCCGCGAACGGGTCGAGCACTTCGGCGGGCGCTTCGACCTGACTTCCATGCCGGGCCGCAGTGAACTGGACGTGCTGCTGCCGATGAAACCAACGGCAAAATCCTGAATCACCCTAACAACAAGAGAAGCACTGCGATGAACCTGCCCCACCCGATCCGCGTCGCTTTGGTCGACGATCACTCTTTGGTCCGCGACGGCATCAAGGCGCTGCTGGCGGTGATGGAGCCGCTGGAAGTGGTGGGCGAAGCGGACAACGCCGAAGACGCCATCGACATGGTCGGCCGCTGCCAGCCGGACCTGCTGCTGGTGGACATCGGCCTCAAGGACATGAACGGCCTGGAGCTGACCCGGGTCCTGCGCGGGCAATACCCGGCGCTCAAGGTGCTGGTGTTGAGCATGTACGACAACAACGAATACGTCAGCGAATCGGTGCGTGCCGGGGCCAGCGGCTATGTGCTGAAGAACGCGCCGTCGCGGGAAATCATTGCCGCCATCGAGGCCATTGCCAGCGGCGGCACCTTCTACAGCGCGCAGATCGCCCAGCGGCTGATCGCCGACCAGCACACCGAGAACGAACTGACACCCCGGGAAAGCCAAGTCCTGTACAAAATGGCCCAGGGCCTGAACAACAAGGAAATGGCCCGGGAGCTGGACATCAGCGTGCGCACCGTGGAAACCCATCGCCTGAGCATCCGCCGCAAACTCAACATCGACAAACCCGCCGCCCTGGTGAAATACGCCATCGACCACGGGATCATTTCCCGCTGAAGTTCAGGGCGTCGATTGCTGATATTCCCGAGGCGTGCAACCGAACTCGCGCTTGAACACGTAGTGCAGGTATTGCGCTGACTTGAAGCCGCACGCCAAAGCGATATCGCCGATCCCCAAGGCAGCGTCTTGCAAACTGGCCGCCGCCGCCGCGAGTTTGAACGCGAGAATTTCATCGTGGACGCTACGCCCCAGCTCGCTGCGAAAATGCGCTTCCAGGGAGGAACGGGACACGCCGACGTAATTGGCCACTTGCTCGGTCTTGATGCCCTGGCAGGCGAACTGACGGATGAAGTGCAACGCCTGCATCACGTAGGGATGGCCGAGGGGTTTGTGCAGGCTTGAGGTCTGCACGTTGATCGCTTCCGGCGGCACCAGGATCTGGCTGCCGGTCGAGGGCAGACCGTGCAACATCTGATGCAACAGGCGCGCGGCGGTGCGGCCCATGTTGTCGGTGCCCTGCATCACCGAACTCAGGGGCACTCGCGTCAAGGTGCGGGTCAAGGGATCGTTGTCGATGCCGATCAGCGCCACTTGCTCCGGCACGGCAATCCCGGCCGTCAGGCAGGCTTGCAGCAATTGCCGGGCCCGGGCATCGCTCACCGCGATAATCCCGATCGGCTTGGGCAAACTGTGCAGCCAGGCAATCTGCTGTTCCACCGCGCTGTCCCACAACGGCGCACTGGTGCTCAAGCCGCGATACACCTCCCCCACCAAGCCGTCGCGCTTGAGCAAGGCATGAAACGCCTTCTCCCGTTCCTGGGCCCAGCGATTGGTCTGAGCTTCCGGCAGGCTGAAACAGGCGAACCGGGTCAGCCCGGCTTCGATCAGGTGCTCATAGGCCAGTTTGATCAACGCCACGTTGTCGGTGGCCACGTAGGGAATCCGTGACGGGTAGTCCCGTGGGTTCTCGTAGGAACCGCCCACCGCCACCACTGGCAACTGAATACCGGCCAGGGCCTGCGCCGTAGCCGGGTCGTCGAAGTCGGCAATGATGCCGTCGCCGTGCCAGCGCTCGATACCCTTGAGCCGCACCAGGAAGTCCTCCTCGAGAAACAAATCCCAGGTCACCCGCGTGCTGCTCAAGTAATTGCCGATGCCGCTGATGATGCCGCGGTCGTAGATCTTGCTGCCGTTGAACAGCAGGGCAATGCGGTGAACGGGAGGAACCGTCTTCATCGAATGTCTCCGGGCCGAGGGCTACAGACTATGCGCCCTGATGGGTCCGGCTCAATAGTTAAAATCGCACCGCGACTTGGTGATTTTCATAATCGTCGGGCACAGGGCCGTTGCTACTATCCAGAGCAGGTTACGCCCCCCTCCAAGAACAATAAGGAAATGGTTGATGCCTTACTTTCCCACGGTTGAACCGATTCGCTACGAAGGCCCGGGCAGCACGTCGCCCCTGGCGTTCCGACACTACGATGCCAACAAGATTGTCCTCGGCAAGCCGATGCGCGAGCACCTGCGCATGGCCGCTTGCTACTGGCACACTTTCGTCTGGCCGGGCAGCGACGTGTTCGGCGCCGGCACCTTCCAGCGTCCCTGGCAGCGCAACGCCGATCCGATGCAGCAGGCCCGGGACAAAGCCGACGCGGCGTTCGAATTCTTCAGCAAACTCGGCATCGACTACTACAGCTTCCACGACACCGACGTCGCCCCGGAAGGCGCGAGCCTGAAGGAATACCGCAACAACTTTGCGCAGATGGTCGACCAACTCGAACAGCACCAGGAACGCAGCGGTATCCAGTTGCTCTGGGGCACCGCCAACTGCTTTGGCAATCGCCGCTTTGCCGCCGGCGCCGCGAGCAACCCGGACCCGGAGGTGTTTGCCTACGCCGCTGCCCAGGTGTTCAGTGCGATGAACGCGACCCTGCGCCTCAAGGGTTCCAACTACGTGCTGTGGGGCGGTCGCGAGGGCTACGAAACCCTGCTCAACACCGACCTCAAGCGCGAACGCGAACAGCTCGGGCGCTTTATGCGCATGGTGGTCGAGCACAAGCACAAGATCGGCTTCACCGGTGACCTGCTGATCGAACCCAAGCCCCAGGAACCGACCAAGCACCAATACGATTACGACAGCGCCACGGTGTTTGGCTTCCTCCATCAGTTTGGCCTGGAGAAGGAAATCAAGGTCAACATCGAAGCCAACCACGCCACCCTCGCCGGCCACAGTTTCCAGCACGAAGTGGCCACCGCTGCTTCCCTCGGCATCTTCGGCAGCATCGACGCCAACCGGGGCGATCCGCAGAACGGCTGGGACACTGACCAGTTCCCCAACAGCGTCGAGGAGCTGACCCTCGTCACCTATGAAATCCTCAAGGCTGGCGGTTTCCAGAATGGCGGCTACAACTTTGACTCCAAGGTTCGCCGCCAGAGCCTGGACGAAGTCGACCTGTTCCACGGCCACGTTGCCGGCATGGACGTGTTGGCCCTGTCCCTGGAGCGCGCCGCGAAGATGATCGAAGACGATGCCCTGGCGCAGTTCAAGACCCAGCGTTACGCCGGCTGGGACCAACCCTTCGGCCGCGCCGTGCTGACCGGTGATTTCAGCCTCGAATCCCTGGCCGAACACGCCTTCAGCCAGGGCCTCGACCCACAACCGGTGAGCGGCCGCCAGGAGATGCTCGAAGGCGTGGTCAATCGCTTTATCTACACCTAATTTCCCGGGCGCTTCCTGCAGGCATGGCGGCGCTGACGCCGAGCGTGCATGATCGGCGCCGAGGATGATTAATCGATTCTGCAAGACTGTTCAGAAGTGCGTCTTAAACAACAATAAAAGGACACGCCCACATGAAAGCTTTCAAGACTGTCGTACTGACCGGCCTGCTGGCCCTGATCAGCCATGGCGCCATGGCCGATGCCCAACACCCCAAGATCGGCTTCTCCATCGATGACCTGCGCCTCGAACGCTGGGCCCGGGACCGTGACTATTTCACCGCCGCCGCCGAGCAGCTCGGGGCGAAAGTCTACGTGCAGTCCGCCGATGCCAACGAACAGCGGCAGATCTCGCAGATCGAGAACCTGATCTCCCGGGGCGTCGACGTGATTGTCATCGTGCCGTTCAACGCCACGGTGCTGAACAACGTGGTGGCCGAAGCCAAGAAAGCCGGGGTCAAGGTGGTGTCTTATGACCGGCTGATCCTCAACGCCGACATCGACGCCTACATCTCCTTCGATAACGAGAAGGTCGGCGAAATGCAGGCCAGCGGCGTGCTCAGCGCCCAGCCCAAGGGCAACTACTTCCTGCTCGGCGGCGCGCCCACCGACAACAACGCGAAGATCCTCCGTGAAGGCCAGATGAAAGTGCTGCAACCTTCGATCGACAAGGGCGACATCAAGATTGTCGGCCAGCAGTGGGTCAAGGAATGGAGCCCGACCGAAGCCCTGAGCATCATCGAAAACGCCCTCACCGCGAACAACAACAAAATCGACGGTATCGTGGCCTCCAACGACGCCACCTCCGGCGGCGCGATCCAGGCCCTGGCCGCACAGAAACTCGCGGGCAAGGTCCCGGTCTCCGGCCAGGACGCCGACCTCGCGGCGATCAAACGGGTGATCTCCGGCACCCAGACCATGACCGTCTACAAGCCCCTGAAGCTGATCGCCTCCGAAGCCGCCAAGCTGTCGGTGCAACTGGCGCGCAACGAGAAACCTTCGTTCAATTCGCAATACGACAACGGCAGCAAACAAGTCGACACCATCCTGCTCAACCCGACGTCCCTGACCAAGGATAACGTCGAGCTACTGGTCACCGACGGGTTCTACACCAAGGCGCAGATCGCCGGCCAATAACGGCCCGCCAGATCGACGGGGCGCTGATCGGCCCCGTCCAGCAACCAGGGGCGTGCCCCTGGTTTTCTGCCACCTATGAGTCCGGACCATGTCTGACTACCTGCTTGAAATGAAGGGCATCGTCAAAGCCTTCAACGGCGTGCCCGCGCTGAACGGCATCGATATCCAGATCAAACCCGGGGAATGCGTGGGCCTGTGCGGGGAAAACGGCGCCGGCAAATCGACCCTGATGAAAGTGCTGTCGGCGGTCTACCCCTACGGCACCTGGGACGGCGAAATCCTCTGGGACGGCCAGCCGCTGCGCTCGCAATCCATTGCCGAAACCGAAGCTGCGGGCATCGTCATCATCCACCAGGAACTGACCCTGGTGCCGGACCTGTCCGTCGCCGAAAACATCTTCATGGGCCACGAGCTGACCCTGCCCGGCGGGCGCATGAACTACCCGGCGATGATGCACCGCGCCGAAGCCTTGATGCGCGAGCTGAAAGTGCCGGACATGAACGTCGCCCTGCCCGTGTCGCAATACGGCGGCGGTTACCAGCAACTGGTGGAAATCGCCAAGGCCCTGAACAAACAGGCGCGGCTGTTGATTCTCGACGAGCCCTCCTCGGCCCTGACCCGCTCGGAAATCGAGGTGCTGCTGGAGATCATTCGCGGGCTCAAGGCCAAAGGCGTGGCCAGCGTCTACATCTCGCACAAGCTCGATGAAGTGGCGGCGATCTGCGACACCATCGCGGTGATTCGCGACGGCAAACACATCGCGACGACCGCCATGGCCGACATGGACACCGGGCGCATCATCACGCAAATGGTCGGCCGGGAAATGAGCAACCTGTATCCCCGCGAACCCCACGACGTCGGCGAGGTGCTGTTCGAGGCCCGACATATCACCTGCTACGACGTCGACAACCCCAGCCGCAAACGGGTCGACGACGTGTCGTTCAGCCTGCGCCGTGGCGAGATCCTCGGCATTGCCGGGCTGGTCGGCGCCGGACGCACGGAACTGGTGTCGGCGCTGTTCGGCGCCTATCCCGGCCGGCATGAAGGGGAAATCTGGCTCGCCGGCCAGGTCATCGACACCCGCACGCCACTGAAATCGATCCGTGCCGGGCTGTGCATGGTCCCGGAAGATCGCAAGCGCCAGGGCATCGTCCCCGACCTTGGCGTCGGACAGAACATCACCCTGGCGGTACTCGATTCCTATGCGCGGCTGACCCGGGTCGATGCCGAGGCGGAACTGGGCAGCATCCAGCACGAAATCGCGCGGATGCAGCTGAAAACCGCGACGCCGTTCCTGCCGATCACCAGCCTGTCCGGCGGCAACCAACAGAAAGCCGTGCTGGCGAAAATGCTCCTGACCCGGCCACGGGTGTTGATCCTCGACGAGCCGACCCGTGGGGTCGATGTCGGCGCCAAATACGAGATCTACAAACTGATGGGCGCCCTCGCCGCCGAAGGCGTGTCGATCATCATGGTCTCGTCGGAACTGGCGGAAGTGCTCGGCGTTTCCGACCGGGTGCTGGTGATCGGCGAAGGCCAGTTGCGCGGCGACTTCGTCAACCAGGGCCTGACCCAGGAACAGCTGCTCACCGCCGCCCTCGGCCAGCCCCAGGGGCCTGAACATTCTGATCGGAAAAGCGCTTAATGATCTCAGTCAAACAGCTGTTCACCCGCTACAAAATGCTTGCCCTGCTGATCGCCGTGGTGCTGATCTGGCTGTTCTTCAGTTGGCAGACAGAAGGCGGCTTCCTGACTCCGCGCAACCTGTCGAACCTGCTGCGGCAAATGTCGATCACCGGCATCCTCGCCTGCGGCATGGTGCTGGTGATCATCAGCGGTGAGATCGACCTGTCGGTGGGCTCGATGCTCGGCCTGCTCGGCGGCGTCGCGGCGATTCTCGATGTGATCTATCACGTGCCCCTGCCGCTGAACCTGAGCATCGTCGCCCTCTGCGGCTTGCTCATCGGCCTGGGCAACGGCTACCTGACCGCGTACCTGCGCATCCCCTCGTTCATCGTCGGCCTTGGCGGCATGCTGGCCTTTCGCGGCGTGTTGCTGGGTATCACCGGCGGCACCACCATCGCCCCGGTGTCGCCAAGCCTGGTGTACATCGGCCAGGGTTACCTGTCGCCGCTGGCCGGGGTGGTCCTCGGCGTGCTGTTGTTCGGCCTGACCCTGTTCCTGACCTGGCGCCAACGCCTCAACCGCGCCCGCCACGGCTTGGCGGCGCATGCCCTGGCGCGGGATCTGTTGCGGGTGCTGTTTATCGGGCTGGTGCTGGCCGGGTTCGTCTACACCCTCAACAGCTACGACGGGATTCCGGTGCCGGTGTTGCTGCTGCTGACCTTGCTCGGGGTGTTCAGCTACGTCACCAGCCAGACCGTGTTTGGCCGGCGAATCTACGCGGTGGGCAGCAACATGGAAGCGACGCGGCTGTCGGGGATCAATGTGCAGGCGGTCAAGCTGTGGATCTTCGGCATCATGGGCGTGATGTGCGCCTTCGCCGGCCTGGTCAACACCGCCCGCCTGGCAGCAGGTTCGCCGTCTGCCGGGAACATGGGCGAACTGGACGCCATCGCCGCTTGCTTCATCGGCGGCACCTCCATGCGCGGCGGCTCGGGCACAGTCTATGGCGCGCTGCTGGGTGCGCTGGTGATCAGCAGCCTGGACAACGGCATGTCGATGCTGGATGTCGACAGTTACTGGCAGATGATCGTCAAGGGCAGCATTCTGGTGCTGGCGGTCTGGGTGGACGTCAGTACCCGCGCCGGGCGGCGGTGAGTTTTTTATGACGAAACCTACAGGCTCATCCCCTTGTGGGAGCGAGCCTGCTCGCGAAGAGGCCGGCACATTCAACATCTTCATCGACTGACCCGACGCCTTCGCGAGCAGGCTCGCTCCCACAGGGGAATGCGGCACTTCGCATCACACAAAACGCATTACAGCTTTGTCATCAAGCTGTCAGTCAACCCATGACCCCGACTTCATACAGTGAGCCCACACCTTCACTGATGAACAAGGGCCTTTCCCATGAAACCACTGCACAAACTCTGCTTGATTGCCGCCAGCCTGATGATGCTCGGCACCGGTTCCGCCATGGCCGCGACGATCGCGCCGGTCAAGGCCAACAACGTGGTCCTGGTCCACGGTTCCTGGGCCGACGGCTCGAGCTGGACCGATGTGATCACCCGCCTGCAAGCCGCTGGCCTGCACGTCACTGCGGTGCAAAACCCGCTGACGTCGGTAGCCGATGACGTCGCCGCCACTAACCGCGTCCTCGATCAACAGGACGGCCCGACCGTGCTGGTCGGCCACTCCTACGCCGGCACCGTGGTCAGTGATGCCGGGGTCAATCCCAAGGTCAGCTCCCTGGTCTACGTCGCCGCCCGGGCACCGGACGCCAATGAAGACTTCGTCGCCCTCTCCGCCAAATACCCGACCATGCCGGTGCGCGCCGGGGTCGTCGAACATGACGGCTGGGTCAGCCTGAACCAGGACGCCTTCCTCAAATACTTCGCCGCCGACGTGCCGCACGACAAGGCCATGGCCCTGTTCGCCGTGCAGCAACCGATCACCAAGACCCTGTTCAGCGGTCGCACGGTGAACGCGGCCTGGCACACCAAACCTTCGTGGTACGCGGTGTCCAGCAATGACCAGACCATCAACCCGGACCTGGAACGCTTCCTCGCCAAACGCATGAACGCCAGCACCATCGAGCTGCCGTCGAGCCACCTGTCGCTGGTCTCGCATTCCAAGGAAATCGCCGACCTGATCCTCGAAGCCTCGGGCCGTCAGCCTTAACAATCATTACAGCTTTGTAATCCAACTGTTGGTTGGCTGTCCGCATCCCCTGGTTAACCTGAACTCACTGGCTAACCCACTGGCAGCCAACCTCACCCCATTGAAGAGAGAGACATCCCATGAAAAGCCTGATCCTCGGTTTCGCCGCACTCCTCGCCACCGGCTCGGTATTCGCCTCGACCATGCCTGACACTTCGGTGATCCATGACAAACCCGGTTTCTTCGTCCACATGGACATCGACAAGGTCCTGGCCAGCACCGACATTTCGCAGAAGTGCGGGATCGTCCCTGCGCAGTTGAAATACCTCGATCACAGCGGCCAGGCCCATGAACTGGATTACCAGGTCGAAGGCAGCGGTTGCACCAACGATCATTGATCCGGCTACACTGGCGCCATAGGCCTGAACGCCCGACCGCCACCCCCGAACCAGGCAGACACCCATGAACATTCTCGTAGTCGAAGACGAACCCAAGGCCGGCAATTACTTGCTCAATGGCTTGCAGGAACTGGGTTACTCCGTGAGCCTGGCCCGGGATGGCGCCGACGGCCTGCACCTGGCCCTGGAGAACGATTTCGACGTGATCGTGCTCGACGTGATGATGCCGAAAATGGACGGCTGGGAAGTGCTGCGGCGCCTGCGCAAGGAGGCCGACACCCCGGTGCTGTTCCTCACCGCACGGGACGACATCGCCGACCGCATCAAGGGCCTGGAACTGGGCGCCGACGATTACCTGATCAAGCCGTTTTCCTTCGCCGAACTGGTGGCGCGCCTGCGCACCCTGACCCGGCGCGGGCCGACCCGCGAAGAAGAACAGCTGCACGTGGCGGATTTGCAGATTGACGTGCTCAAGCGCCGCGTCACCCGCGACGGCAGCCGGATCACCCTGACCAACAAGGAATTCGCCCTGCTGCACCTGTTTGCCACGCATCAGGGCCAAGTGTTGTCACGCTCGTTGATCGCGTCGCGGGTGTGGGACATGAATTTCGACAGCGACACCAACGTGGTAGACGTCGCGGTGCGGCGCTTGCGACTGAAGATCGACGACCCGTTCCAGCTCAAGCTGATCCACAGCGTGCGCGGCATCGGCTACCGCTTCGATACCCAGCCATGAGCGGTCGACATTCCCTGACCCTGCGCCTGGCGTTGCTGTTCGCCCTGCTGGCCTTTGCCTCGTTAGCTACCCTGGGCGTGGCGCTGTATCGCGATCTGGAACGCGAGTTGATCCGCCGCGACGACGCCGCGCTGGTGAACCGTGTCGATCAATTGCGCACCCTGCTCAACGACAGCAACACCCTGGACCTGATCAAGACCAAGCCCGCGCTGTTCCAGAACATGATGGGCAACCGTGAAGCCCTGCTGAGCATCGGCACCGCCGGCCAACCGCCGCTGCTGGTGGTCAATCCCGGCAATCTGGCAATGCCGTCCCTGGCCCCGTTGCCGATGGATCATCCCCTGACCCTGGCCGACGTCGAGCATTACCCGAGTGTCGATGGCGTGCCGTTTTCCGCGCTGTCGGCGACCATCAACTCCGATGACATGGGCAGCCTGCAAGTGGTCACCGGCAAGTTGATGACCGAGCGCACGGCGGTGCTCGCCAATTACCGCCTCAGCGTGTTTATCTTCGCCAGCGTGGCGGCGCTGATCCTTGCGCTCTGCGGTTATCTGCTGGTGTATCGGGGCCTGCGGCCGGTGCGGCATCTGGCGCGGCACGCCCAGGGCATCGGCGTTGGCAACCTCACCGAGCGCCTCGGCAGCGAGAGCGCGCCTCGGGAACTGTGGCCGATGATCGACGCGTTCAACGCGATGCTCGATCGGCTGGGCAAGGGCTTTGTGCAATTGGGCCAGGTGTCCACCGACATGGCGCACGAATTGCGCACGCCGATCAACAATCTGCTGGGGGAAACCCAGGTGGCCCTGCAACAGCACCGCAGCATCGAGGATTATCAGCAACTGCTGGCCTCGAACGTCGAAGAACTGGAACGCCTGGCGCGGATGCTCGACAACATGTTGTTCCTCGCCCGCACCGACCCGGCCAGCGCCTTGAACCAGCGCCAGGAACTGGATGCCGCCGAGGAAATGGAGCGCATCGCCGACTATTTCGAAGGCCCGGCCGCCGACGTCGGCATCACCATCAACGCCCAGGGCAGCGGACTGATCTGGGCTGAACCGATGCTGCTGCGCCGCGCCCTGGCCAACCTGTGCGCCAACGCCATCAAGTACGGCGCCGCGCACTCGGAATTGAACGTTAGCGCCCTGCCGTCCGCCGACGGTATTCGACTGCGAGTCAGCAACCATGGTCAGACCATCCCGGCGGAACACTTGCCACGGCTGTTCGAACGCTTCTACCGCGTCGACGAGTCCCGCGAACGCTCCGCCCACTCCAACGGCCTCGGCCTGTCGATCGTCGCGACCATCATGCAATTGCACAACGGCGGGTATAGCGTCAGTAGTGAGGACGGCGTGACCAGTTTCGAGCTTTTTTTCCCGGCGCGAAAGCAAGACGACTGAGACAGTGCTTAGGGTGAAAGGCCTTCTGTGGTCGAGCTTTTGTGGTGAGGGGGCTTGCCCCCGTTCGGCTGCGAAGCAGTCGTCAAACCAATCGATGCGACCTATCCAGGAGATACGGGGAGCGCTTCGCACTGGAGCGCCAGCCCGGTCCAACGGGGGCAAGCCCCCTCACCACAAAAGCAGTACCTCTCCACAAGGCCAAACTTCACGGCGCGAAAAAAACATGACTGACCCAAGATCACTGATTCTCTCTGTGGTAGCGAGCCTTTGTGGTGAGGGGGCTTGCCCCCGTTCGGCTGCGAAGCAGTCGTCAAAGCAATCGATGCGACATATCCAGGAGATACGGGGAGCGCTTCGCACTGGAGCGCCAGCCCGGTCCAACGGGGGCAAGCCCCCTCACCACAAAAGCAGTACCTCACCAAACAGGCTTCACCTCACACCAACCGCGTCACAATCAACGCCACCACCGCAATTCGGTCGACCTGCTGATAGCCCTCGGTCAGCAATTCCTCGCCAAACACATCCGGGTCCAGTTCGCGGTAGGTCCAGCCCAGCAGTGGCGAATCCAGGCTCGGTTTCAGCGCTTGAAGAAACGGGTCTTGCCCGTCGACCATCGCCACGCCGGTGTAGAGCACCAGCGATCCCCCCACCGCCAGCCTCGGCAGTGATTCCTCGACGATGCGCACCGACAATTCGGCGCCAAACGCCCCGCCGCCGTTGCGATAGGCCCGTGCCGCCGGGTCGGCCATGTAGGGGGGATTGGCGACGATCAGGTCGAAGTCACCGTCCACGTCCTGCAGGATGTCGCTGTGGGCGGCGCTGAGGTTATCGACCTCGGCCAGGGCCGCATTGATGGTGGTCAGGCGCAGCGCAGCGGGATTGATGTCCAGCGCCAGCACCTGGGCGTCGCGGCGGGCGCGGGCGATCAGGATCGCGCCAATGCCGCTGCCACAGCCGATGTCCGCCGCTCGCCGGATGGGCCGGTAGGTGTCGTGCAAATGACGCTGGATCAACTGGGCAAAACGGTAGCTGTCTGGGCCGAAAAACACCGCGTCGCGGGCTTCGGTGGGGAATCCCGAATGGACCAGCAGCAAGTCATCCAGGCTCGACCAACGCACCCGGCTCTTGAGCAGCCCATCGCTGGACTCCAGCACCTCGGCCTCACGCAATTGGCGCTCTTCCTCCGGCGACAACAAGCCCGGCGAAAAGGGCCGCGACCAGCCAAACACGTCGCGCCGGCTCTTGGCCTGTTGCTGGCCGGGCCGTTGATTGACCCGCTCATGAGTCAAAGGCGTCGGGGTGATGAACTGATAACCCTCGGCCCGCAAGCGTTGGCCCAGTTGCAACAACGCCAAGTCGCTGGCAGACAGCGGCTGTTCCTGAGTCATAAAAGTCTTCCTAGCGCAGTTGCGATTTGAGTTCGATAAAACGCCGCGTGGCGAACAACCCGGCGGGATGCGAGTGACGGGCAGTGCTGAGCCAGGGCATCAGCAAGGCGATCTGCTGATCGGCACTCAAGCCGCGCAGTGCACGCTCCAAGGCTTGCAGATCCGGATCGCCCAGCGTGCCCGGCAGCGACGTAGCGGCCACCTTGCCCCGTCGCGCCGACTTGCGCGAGGGTGCGACCCAGTCCGCGGCGATCCAGTCGTGCAGCAACTGTTTTTCATAGGGACTGAACACGCCGAACATCGCCGCACCGTCGCCGTCGATCAGGGTCCAGAAGCGGCTGTCCTGCGGGTCCTGGCCGCGTTTGATCCAGCCTTTCTGCTCCAGGGCCGCGAGGAAGCCCGGCATCGAATCCGGCTCCGCCAACCATTGATTGACGGTCTTGCCCTCGAACCGGCAATAGTCGGAGTGCATGTGCTGGCCGAACGGCCGCTTGCGCTCCAGCATGTCCAGCAGCTCAGCCTGCAAGTCGAACCCGTCGATCACTGCACCGCTGCCCTGCCCCAGGTCGTTGAGCCGATACCCCAGGCTGACCCGGCGCAGGAATTCGTCGCGATCCGCGTCCACCGGCAACAGCTGCATCAAGGCCTGCACGGCTTTTTGCGCGTGGCCGGTGCTGGCGTTATCGATGGTCACGTGCAGGGTGAAATAGTATGGATCGATACCCAGCTCGCTCAATTCGTAGGCGCTGATCAGCAAGTGCAATGGCAGTTGCTCGTAGCCGAGGTTATAGCCGATGACTTCCGGCAGACACTCATCCAGGCATTGCCCCAGGGCCAGTTGAATCGCGCCTTGGAGGAAGTGCTCGTCGGCCACGGCGTGGGTGTCGAGGTCGTATTCAGCCAGCAGCTTGCGGTACAGCACCACATGGTTCTGCACCGGATTGCCGTCACCCAACTCTTCGAGATAAGTGCGCAGCAAGCCTTCGTAGCGATGGTCGTGCCAATGCGCCAACGTGCCGTTGAGCCAGGCGCCATCGACCAATTTGGTCGGGGCCACGGTTTGCAGGAAATACAGCGCATGGGCCTTGTTGCTGAAGAACCTCCGGGGTCCGCCGGCCTGGCGCTCATGCAGGTACTCGGCGTATTGGCCGGCAACGATCTGGCAACGCTGTTCGACCCAAGAGGCCAAGTCGCCCAGGCTGTCGGGAAGCTCTTCAGGCAAAGCGGCGGCTTCGTCGAGTCGATCGCGTAAAAATTCCAGGGCCAGCTCACGCCCAGCGTCTTGCGATGAATCGCCGAGCAATTGCTGGTAAATCTGTCGCAGGCCACCACCCTCCATGGAATGCAGGTGTGCGGGGTGCGAATGGAGCCGTGTTAGCGCAGTCATAGTGGAACTCTCTCGTTAACGCCCAGTGGCAGGACGCTGTGCAGCACGTCTCTATTCAACAGAGCGGGCGGCAGCGAAATAAATTCCATCGACTTTAATGAGCCGCGGATCAGCGGCATGAAGGGTGCGACTCAGCGCAGGGGTGACCTACAAAAATCCCCGATGAGTTCATCGGGGATTTTTCGTAGCGCGCGGCAAATTAGCCCGCCAATGCCGCCAGCGCTTGCGCAACGCCCGCGCCATAGGCCTCGTCCGCCAGGTAACAGTGCTTGAGGTGCAACTGCTGCACCGGACCCGACACCCCTTGCAACGCGCGGGCGGTGTTGTCGAACAGCGCCTGCTGTTGCGCAGGGTTCATGTTGCGGAACAGGTTGCCCGGCTGGCTGAAGTAGTCGTCATCCTCGCGGTGATTCCAGTGCCCCGCCGCGCCTTCGATCGACAGCGGTGGCTCGCTGTAGTCCGGCTGTTCCTGCCAGGCGCCCCGGGTGTTCGGTTCGTAGGAGGTCATGCCGCCGCCGTTGCCGTTGACCCGCATCATGCCATCGCGGTGGTAGCTGTTGACGTGCAAGGCGCCGCGCGGTGCGTTCACCGGGATCTGGTTGAAGTTGACACTCAACCGGTAGCGCTGGGTGTCGCCGTAGGAGAACAAGCGGCCCTGGAGCATTTTGTCCGGCGAGAAGCTGATGCCTGGCACGATGTTGGCCGGGGCGAACGCGGCCTGTTCGACATCGGCGAAGAAGTTCTCCGGGTTGCGGTTCAATTCCATCACCCCGACTTCGATCAGCGGGTAATCGCTTTTCGGCCAGACCTTGGTCAGGTCGAAAGGATTGATGTGATAGGTGCCCGCGTCTTTTTCTTCCATGATCTGCACACAGAGCTTCCAACGCGGGAAGTTGCCGCTTTCGATGTTTTCGTACAAGTCGCGCTGGTTCGACTCACGGTCCTTGCCCACCAACTCCTGGGCTTCGGCGTCGGTCAAGTTGGCCACGCCTTGCTGGGTGACAAAGTGGAACTTGACCCAGAACCGCTGGTTATCGTGGTTGATGAAGCTGTAGGTGTGGCTGCCAAAACCATGCATGTGACGGAAACTGCGCGGAATACCCCGCTCGCTCATGACAATAGTGACTTGGTGAAAGGCTTCCGGCAGTTGCGTCCAGAAATCCCACTGGCTGTCGGCACTGCGCATCCCGGTGCGTGGGTCGCGCTTGATGGCGTGGTTGAGATCAGGAAACTTCAGCGGATCACGCAGGAAGAACACCGGAGTGTTGTTGCCCACCAAGTCCCAGTTGCCTTCTTCGGTGTAGAACTTCAGGGCGAAACCGCGAATGTCGCGCTCGGCATCCGCCGCACCGCGTTCCCCGGCCACGGTGGAGAAACGGGCGAACATTTCGGTTTTCTTGCCCACTTCGGAAAAGATCTTGGCCCGGGTGAACCGGGTGATGTCGTGGGTCACGGTAAAGGTGCCAAAAGCCCCGGCGCCTTTGGCGTGCATCCGCCGCTCCGGAATCACTTCACGGTCGAAGTGGGCCATTTTCTCCAGCAGCCAGACGTCCTGCAGCAACGCCGGGCCCCGAGGCCCAGCGGTTTGAATATTCTGGTTGTCCACCACGGGCGCACCGAACGCCGTCGTTAATTTGTTATTACTCATATCATTACTCCACAGTGTCATTAACAACTTATCTGCATGATCAAAGTTGGACTCACACAGTCACGACCGCACACTAGTCGAAGTAACCCAGCAGCGTCCTATTAGCTTTTTGCACAACACACATACAACTTTTCAATCATTAAAAAACAGCCAAAAAAAAAAAAGCGGAATGGAAGTCTTAGCTTCTTCCATCCCGCCGGCCCCACAGGGCTAAAAGCCGAGATACCGCTCGACTGAAGAGCTCATTGAGTTACCAGAAAACAGACACCTTAGTTAATGACCACGAATAAATTTTCGACAATTAACGCCTGATCTTTATTGTGTGATCACTAACTAATATTTAATAGCGGCACAGCAAAACTTATTCGGCCAAAAGACATGCGAATACGGCCAAACGGCGTGAGTGTTTCGGCCAGGTCATCCCCCCCCCGACACCCATCGCCAAAACTTTAATCATGTTTCTCGATGAACCCTATTGCAGCGGCCAACGAGCGTTCACCGGCGGGAGCGGCAATCATGCGCGCCTGTTTTCTTTCCTAAGTCATTCGTCCCCTGGAGCATCTGATGTCGACACCACTGACCATTGCCAAACGCCTGGGGCTTGGATTCGGCCTGATGCTGGGGCTGATGATTCTGGTCACGCTGATCGGCGTGAAGCGGGTCAATGTGATCGAGCAGACGCTGACCAATGTCAGCGAGGATTCCTCGGTCAAGCAGCGCTATGCGATCAACCTGCGCGGCAGCGTGCATGACCGCGCCATCGCCATTCGCGATGCGATCCTGGTGCGCGACGACACTCGCCTCACCGCAGTGCTGCGACTGATCGAACAACTGGACCAGGCCTATCAACAATCGGCCAAACCCATGGACGAGACCTTCCAGCGTCTCGGCGCGTCCGCCGACGATCAGCAGATGCTCGCGGCGATCAAGGCCCAGGAATCCCAGGCCCAGGCGTTGACCCGGCAACTGATCGGCCTGCGCAAACAAGGGGACCTCGACCGCGCCCAGGGCTTGCTGCTGGAGCAGGTGTCCCCGGCGTATCAGGAATGGCTGAAGCGCATCAATAGCTTCATCGATAGCCAGGAACGAGCCATCGGCCAAGACATTCATCAGGTCCGGGAAACCGCCGGCGGCTTTGCCCGGCTGATGCTGCTGGCCACCGCCGTCGCGGCGTTGATTTGCCTGATCGCTTCGTACGTGATCATCCGCAACATCAAGTCGACCCTCGGCGCCGAGCCGGAGGCCGTGGCCACGCTGATTCGTGGCCTGGCCAAAGGTGAACTCAACGGACTGATCGAGACCCGCTACCCGAACAGCGTGATGGGCGCCCTGCGCCTGAGCAACCAACACCTGTCGGAGACCATCGAGCAAGTGCGCGCCGCCGCCACCGAACTGACCGGCTCGTCGGCGCAATTGTCGCGAAGCTCCCAGGACAACCAGCAACAGATGCACATCCAGACTGAAGAAACCGAACGCATGGCCACCGCCGTGACCCAAATGGCGGCCACCGGCGACGAGATTGCCCGTTACGCCGCCACCGCAGCAGCGGCGTCGAAAACCGCCGACGGTGAAGTGGAAAGCGGCAAGCGCGTGGTCGAGCACACCGCCAGCGCCATGCATGAACTGTCACAGATGCTCGACCAGGCCTCGTCGTCCGTGCTCAAGGTGTCGGAAGACAGCCAGTCCATCGAAACCATCGTGCAGGTGATCAATTCCATCGCCGAGCGCACCAACCTGCTGGCGCTCAACGCGGCCATCGAAGCGGCCCGGGCCGGTGAGTTCGGGCGCGGCTTCGCGGTGGTGGCCGACGAGGTGCGTTCGCTGGCGACCCGCACCCAGGATTCGACGCGGCAGATTCGCGAGATGGTCGGCCAGTTGCAGCACGGTTCGAGCCAGACCGCCGAGATCATGCGCAGCAGTCGCGAGATGGCGCAGCAGACCGTGGAACGCACGCAGAACGCGCAACGCTCGCTGAGCAGCATCAGCCGCGAGGTCAGTGCGATCAACGACATGAATGCGCAGATCGCCACGGCGTCGGCGCAACAAGGGGTGGCGGTGCAGGACGTCAGCCAGAACATCAACCGCATTCACCAGGCGTCCCGGCAGACCTCCATTAGCGCCAGCCAAGTGGCGTCGTCCAGCCACGAACTGGCGAAACTGGCCGACAGCCTCACGGCCAAGGTCAGCGTGTTCAAGGTACTGGGGGCCTGAGCCTCGCGCCGGGCGGCAATGGCCGCCGGTTACAGGTGATTTACTGCGGCTGGAAGGTCTGTAGATAGGCAAACAGATCGGCGAGTTTTTCCGGATCGTCCAGGCCCCAGAAAATCATCCGGGTGCCCGGCACGACTTTCTTCGGTGCTTCCAGGTAGGCGGTCAGGGTCGGTTGGTCCCAAACCAGGTTGGCCGATTTCATCGCCTCGGAATATTGGTAGTCGCTGGTGCTGGCGGAGTGTCGACCGATGATGGCGTTGAGCTGCGGGCCGAACGAGCCCTGCGCGCCCTCGCCCACCTGATGGCAACCGCCGCAGATGCGCTTGAACAGTTTTTCACCGGCGGCGACGTCGCCTTCGGCGTGGACAGGGCTGTTGAACAGGGCAAAGGCAACGAACAGTAACGCGGTTTTTTTCATGGTTCATTCCAGATCAGGCGTCGCGGCTGCCTTGAAAAGAGCGGGCATAAATTTTATGCCTTAAAAGCATCGCACGCCGAGGCCTTGTACCGCTCGGAATATGCCTTAAAAGCATAAGCAGCGGGCTTTTCAGTATTTTATTTCTTTATGTGTAGTTGGTTATAGGTGCGCCTTCGATCCAGCACATCGCTGGAGTTGCAGGAGCATCAGCGTGATTCGAGTGCGTTCGTTATCAAGTCTGTACCTTCCGGCGGCGCTGTCCCTGGCCGCGCTGCTGGTGTCCGGCCAAACCTTGGCTGACACGGTCAAGGAAATTCGCATTGCCGTGCCGGATATCAGCGCCGGCCCCACGCCCAGCGGCGCGGGCATCGTCGATGTGTTGCGTGACCAGCAAGCGCTGGAAAAGGAATTCGAAAAGGACGGCATCAAGGTTCGCTGGGACTTCTTCAAGGGCGCGGGGCCGGCGATCAATGAAGCACTGGCCAACGGTCAGGAAGATTTCGCCTACCTCGGCGACTTGCCGGCGATCATCGGCAAGGCCGGCGGCCTCGACACCCGCTTGCTTAGCGCTGTGGCGCGGGATGTGAAGTTATACCTGGCGGTGCAGCCCGGTTCGGGGATCAAGACCTTCGAAGAACTGAAGGGTAAACGCGTGGCGATCTTCCGTGGCACCGCCACCCAGTTGTCGTTCGCCTCGGCGCTGGCCCATCAGGGCCTCAAAGAAAGCGACTACAAGGTGGTCAACCTTGACTACAACGCCGCCAACGCCGCATTGGCGGCCAAGCAGATCGATGCGACCTGGGCCGGCGCCGGGCTGATTGCACTGAAGGCCAAGGGGCTTGCCGAGCTGCCGCTGACCACCGTCGACCTCGGTGGTGCCGGCAGCATGCAAGCGGTGTTGCTGGGGCGCGGCGCCTTCGTCGATGCGCACCCGGAACTGGTGGCGCGGCTGATCAAGGCACAGCAGCCGGCTATTACCTGGATTCGCAACGATGAACACAAACAGGCGTACATCGACCTGGTCTCGCGCCTGGCCAGCTACCCGCCGGCGATCCTCACGGCGGACGCCGCCGACCAATCGATGCCGAAGATTTTCGCCCCGCAACTCGACCCGACCTTCATCGGTAACTTGCAACGCAGCGTCGACCTGGCGCTGGACGCCAAATTGATCCGCAAGGGGTTTGATGTGAGCACCTGGGCCGAGCCGCGCTTTATCGATGCGGCCCTGCAAGGCACGTCGGCAACGGCCGACACCTCCACCCAAACCCCGCAAGCCAGCCGCTGAAACCAAGGACCGCGCATGACCACACTGTTCATTTCCCCCGGCGCCTGTTCGTTCGCCGCCCACGTCGTGATCCACGAACTGCAGCTACCCATCAGCGTCGAGCGCGTGACGATCCATCGCGAAGATACGCCGTATCGGCAGATCAACCCCAGCGGCCGGGTCCCGGCCCTGTTGCTGGATCAGCAAACCCTGCTGACCGAAAACACCGCGATCCTGCCCTACCTCGCCGACCTGCGTCCCGGCACCCCGTTGTTTGCCCCGGCGGGCACCGTGGAGCGCGCGCAGATCCAGGCCTGGCTCGGCTACCTGGCTACCGAAGTGCACGTCGGCGCATTTCGGCCGATCAATCGCCCCGAGCGTTACAGCGGCGATGAGTCAGCCTTCCCCGGCATCCGCCAGCGCGCGTTGCAGCAATTGGCCAACGCGTTGAAACCCATCGAAGCACGGCTTGCCACGGAATCCTTCCTGGTGGGCAATCGCTTGACCCTGGCGGACATCTACCTCGGCGTGTTCATCGGCTGGAGCGCTCGCGCCGGTCAATTGCTGGAGGAATTTGCGGCCTTGCGCGGTTTCCTCGAGCGCTACCGCACCCGCGAATCGGTGGTCCAGACCCTGGCCGCCGAAGGCTTGGCCTGACCGAACGGGAGCACCACCATGTCTGGCATCGATACCATTGCCACCTGGGCCCAGGTCATCGCCCGCACGCTGCAAGCCCAAGGCATCGTTGCCGAGCCGCTGCTGCGTGAGGCCGGTATCGGCCCCTGCAACCTGCATGACCCCAACCAACGCATCGCGCTCGAAGCGATGAGCGCGTTCTGGCGCGCGGCGCGGCGGGCCAGCCACGATGAATGCTTCGGCCTGCACGTCGCCACGTACAGTTACCCGACGGACTTTCACGGTTTGTTCTTCGCCGTGCAAAGCAGCTCGACCGTGATCGAAGCCCTGGAGCGCGCCGTGCGCTTCGCCCCGGTGATCACCACGGCGGCGGCGATGAGTCTGGTGCGTGGCCCGCACACCACGCGCCTGATCTACGGGGTGGCCGCCGGCGCCGAAGTGGAGCAAGTCGCCACCGAAGCGTCGATTGCCTGCGCGGTACGTTTTACCCGCCAGACCTGGGTCGATCTGCCCATCGTGCAGTGTGTGCGCCTTGATCGGCCGACACCCGAGGACCCGTTGCGCTGGGCTCGCCTGCTGGGCTGCCCGGTACGTTTCGACGCTGGGGAAAACGCCATCGAGTACGCCAACCGCTGGCTCGATGCACCCCTGAGCACCGCCAACCACGAAGTGGCCCAAGGCCTGGACGGCGTGTTGAACGACTATCTGGAGCGCCAGCGTCGACTCAACCTGCCGGAACGGGTGCGCGGCGCCATCGTCCGTTATTTGCCATTGGGCGAAGTGCAACAAAGCCGGGTCGCCGAAGACCTTGGCATGAGCGTGCGCAACCTGCATCGGCACCTGCTCAAGCACTCCACCAGCTTCAAGGCATTGCTCGACGATTGCCGGCGGCAACTGGCGTTCAGTTACTTGCGCCAGACCGACTGCTCGATCAATGAAATCTGCTATCGGCTGGGCTTCAACGAACCCAGCAGTTTCAATCGCGCGTTCCGCCGCTGGACCGGCGCCAGCCCCGGCAAATGGCGGCGCGATGACCTGCTGCCGGAGCGTTACGTGCCACTGCCGGCGGCGCTGTCTTCGGTGTTTGATCGCGAGTTGTCGATCGCGGTCTAGCCGCTTGTCTGCGGCGGACCATAGGTTGTCCGCCCAGGCCTCTTTTCCCATCGCCCCGCTCCCTAGCATGGCAGTCCTACCGTGCACGGCCACCAGCGTCGCGCGGCAACAAGGAGTGCTCTGCCCATGCTTTTACGTTACTCGGCCACCACGGCCCATCGCCTCAAGCCCCTGAGCTTTTCCTTATGGCTGGCGTTGCCCGGTGTCTTGTCCGCGACCCAGGGCTTTGCCGCCGACGCCACCGACAGTGCGGCGACACCCGCAACCCGGGCCGACAGCGAAGCGCCACGGCTGGAGCAGGTCACCGTGACCGCCCGCCGCCGCGAGGAACAGTCTCAGGACGTGCCCACGCCGATCACCACCCTGAGCGGCGCGAACCTGGAAAGCCAGCGCATCTACAAGATCCAGGACCTGCAACAAGCGCTGCCCAGCGTCAACGTGGCCTACGTCCATGCCCGGGTGTCGAGCTTCGCGGTGCGCGGCATCGGCAACAACCCGGCCAGCGATGGCCTTGAAGGCAGCGCCGGGATCTACCTCGACAACGTCTATCTCGGTCGCCCCGGCATGGCCGCGTTCGACCTGATGGACATTGAGCAGTTGGAACTGCTACGCGGGCCGCAAGGTACGCTGTTCGGCAAAAACACCACGGCCGGCGTGCTGAACATCACCACCCGTGGCCCGACCTTCACTCCGGAGCGCAGCTTCGAAGTGTCCGGCGGCCAGGACGGTTACTTCCAGGGCAAGGGCAGCGTCTCCGGGCCGCTCACCGACACCTTGGCCGGACGCCTGTCGTTCTACCGCACCCGCGAGGACGGCTACCTCAACAACCGTCATGACAATCGCACCCTGCTCGGCGGCGAACGCGAAGGGGTGCGCGGACAATTACTGTTCAAGCCCAACGACGATTTCAGCCTGCGCTGGATCAACGAATACAACTCGGAGAACTCCAGCAGCGGCAGCAGCGTGATCTACGGCGCCGGCGCGCAATTCTGGCGGCGAGCGGCGCTGGTCGGTGCGCACCCGGCGCAGGGCGAAAGCAACATCGATGGCCGCCAAAACGTCAGCGTGCACCAGAACGCCAGTTCGGTCGAAGCCAACTGGAACCTGGCCGGTGGCTACACCCTGACCTCCATCAGCGCCTACCGCAGTTGGCACTTCAATCCCGCCAACGATGCCGATCAACTGGATGTGCCGGTGATCAAGGACTACGGCTACGAAGTCCACGACCGGCAGTTTTCCCAGGAGGTGCGGCTGGCTTCACCGAAGGGCGAGCATTTCGATTACGTGGTGGGCGCCTACGCCTTCAAGCAAGACCTGGGCAACCGCATCTTCAGCAACCTCGGGCCGTTGGCGGACCTCAACCTGATCGGCGTTAACCTCAATGCGCTGAACAACGTCAACAGCAAGGTCAACGGCAAGGTCGACACCGAGAGCTACGCGCTGTTTGCCCAAGGCACCTGGCACCTGACCGAGCGCCTGGACTTCAGTGCCGGGATTCGTGGCACCTACGAAGAAAAAGAAGCCAACGTGCAGCGCTTCGCCCCCACCGGCGGCGGCCCGGCGGTAGTGATTCCCGGCGTGGTGGATGGCAACGCGATTCGCGCCGGCCAGGTCGGCGCCTATGACAGCGGCGACCTGCACCTGCACAACGCGGCGCCGTCGTTCCTCGCCAGCCTGAGTTATCGCTTCAACGACGACGTGCTGGGCTACGCCTCGCTGTCCCACGGCGAGAAATCCGGCGGGGTCAACCTGGCGGTGGGCTCCGCGCCGAGCGCCGGTGCCGAATCCTTGCTGGTCGGTCCGGAGCGGGCCAATGACGCGGAACTGGGGATCAAGAGCCAACTGTTCGACCATCGCCTGCAACTCAACGCCAACCTGTTCTGGACCGGAGTCAACGGCTATCAGGCGACCACCTACTATCAGCCGCCGGACTCCTTGACCGGTTACCAGTTGCTGACCAACGCCGGCACCGTGCGTTCCCGGGGCCTGGAGTTCGAAGCCACCACCGTCCCGGTCCGCGGCCTGACGTTGAACGTCAACGGCTCGTTCAATGACGTCACTTACCTGTCGTTCAAGGATGCGCCCTGCCCCGCGGAAACTCCTGGGGTCAACACCTGCGACCTGAGCGGCCAGCGGGTGGCGGGTTCCTCGCGCTGGATCGGCAACGTCAACGGCGAATACAAGTGGCCACGGGTCAACGGCATCGAACCCTACGCCACCGGCAGCTACGCCTACCGCTCGGACAGCGAAGGCACCCTCGACAATTCGGACCTGGCCAAGATCGACGGCTACGGCCTGGCCAACTTCTCGGTGGGCGCGCGCGTGGATTACGGCGACGGCCTGCTGGACGCCTCGCTGTGGGTCAAGAACGCCTTCGATCGCGAGTATTACCTGGCCGTCGGCAGCGGCTCCAATGGACTCTACACCGCGTCGCCGGGCCAGCCCCGCACCGCCGGTGTCACCCTGCGTTATGACTTCTGAGGTGAACATGACAACACGACACATGAGCCTGGGCGCCTTTCTCATGAGCAGCGGCCATCACCTGGCCGCCTGGCGCCACCCACGGGCCTGGGCCGGCGGCGGGCTGAATTTCAACCACTTCAAAAAAATCGCGCAGACCGCCGAGCGTGGCAAATTCGACGCGATCTTTTTTGCCGACAACCTGGCGCTGATGGGCTCGCCGGAACTCGGCCAGTACACCACCGCCGGCGACGTGTTCGACCCGCTGGTGCTGCTGTCCGGGCTGGCCACGGTGACCGAACGCATTGGCCTGATCTCGACCGTGTCCACCAGTTACAACGAACCGTACTTGCTGGCGCGCAAATTCGCCTCTCTCGACCACCTCAGCGAAGGACGCAGCGGTTGGAACCTGGTGACCTCGGCCACCGACCTGGAGGCGCTGAACTTCGGCCGCGAACAGCATTTCGAGCACGGTGACCGCTACCAGCGCGCCGAGGAATTCATCGATGTGGTGACCGGACTGTGGGACAGCTACGAGGACGACGCCTTTGTCCGCGACAAAGCCAGCGGGGTGTTTTTCCAGCCGGACAAACTGCACGTACTCGGTCACCACGGCGAGCACTACCGGGTGCGCGGGCCGCTGAACATTCCGCGCACACCCCAGGGTTATCCGGTGTTGATCCAGGCCGGTTCTTCCGAACCGGGCAAGGCTTTGGCGGCGCGCACGGCGGACGTGGTGTTCACCGCGCAACAGACCTTGGCCAACGCCCAGGCCTTTTATGCGGACGTCAAAGGTCGGCTCGCCGCTTACGGGCGGCGCCCGGACCAGTTGAAAGTCATGCCAGGGATTTCCCCGGTGATCGGTCGCACCCAGGCCGAAGCCGAGGACAAATACCAAGAGTTGCAGGACCTGGTCGAACCCCGGGTCGGCCTCGGCTTGCTGGCCGGCATGGCCGGTGGTTTCGACTTGTCCGGTTATGACCTGGACGGTCCGCTGCCGGAGTTGCCCCTGAGCAATTCCATGCAAAGTCGCCAAGCGCTGTTTATCGACCTGGCGCGCCGGGAAAACCTGACGATCCGCCAGTTGTACCTGAAAATCGCCGGCGCCCGTGGCCACCACACCGTGATCGGCACCGCGAAAACCGTCGCCGATACCTTGGAGCAATGGTTCGTCGAGCAAGGCGCGGACGGTTTCAACATCATGCCGCCGTTCCTGCCGGAAGGCCTGGATGACTTTGTCGAAAGCGTCGTGCCGTTGCTCCAGCAACGGGGCTTGTTCCGGCAGGAGTACAGCGGCACCACGTTGCGCGAACACCTGGGCTTGCAGCGCCCGGCCAACCGCCACCGGCGATAGTCGTCAGATCAAGATACAAATTAAACGGGCAACCCAGGTTTTTAGCGGTCAGTCTTCGCTGTGCTTGATACCATCGCGCACATCTCTATGAAGCTTTAATGACTGGAAGAACCTGTGGTGAAAACAATCCGGGGCTGGTTACAGCGGCCCCATGCCCGTCTTGTCGCAATGATCGGCTTGCTGCTGATGGTGCCGCTGGGCCTGCGCCTGGCGCTGGGCTGGTCGGACCCGCTCGGCTATTTATCGGACCTTGGTATTGGCAGCCTGCTGCTGGTGGCGTTGTATCGCCGCCCCTGGTGGCTGGCGTTGCCGGTGCTGTTGGTGTGGCTGGTAATGACCCTGGCCAGTGCCGAACTGGTGAGTGCGGTGGGCCGGCTGCCCAACGTGTCGGACCTGCATTACCTGCTCGACCCGCAATTTCTCGAAAACTCCACCGGCGGCGGTTTCGCCCAACCCTGGTTGGCGGCCGCGTTGCTGCTGGCGCTGGGCCTTTGGCTGCTGACCTTGCGCCTCGGCCGTTCGACACCTTATCCCGCCCTGCCTCGCACGACCTGGGCCGCGCCGTTGCTGCTGTTGCTCGGCCATTGGGGCGCCCAGCACCTGCAACCCAGCGATGCCGATCAGTGGCACCTGTTCAATCTGCCGCACCAATTGCTGGCCGCCGGCGTCGGTGAAGTGCAAATCCGTGCCGAAGACTGGCTGGAAGACGACGGCATCGAGCTGCCGCCACAAATGGCCGGGCTGACTCAACTCGATCTGCACGGCGAAAAACTGCTCCCGCAGGCGGGTCGCGCGCGTAATGTGCTGGTCATTGCCCTGGAAGGCATTCCGGGTGCCTACCTCGGCGTCAACCGCGAGGCGATCCACAGCAGTTATCAGGAAAACCTGATGCCACGCCTCAGCCACTGGGCCGAACGCGGCATGAACACCCCGGACTACGTGCTGCACAGCCACCAGACCATTCGCGGCCTGTACGCCATGCTGTGCGGGGATTACGACAAACTCGACAACGGCACGCCCAAAGGCGTCGAGATGCTCACCCAAGACCAGCGCAACCAGGCCTGCCTGCCGGCGCAACTGCGCCACAACGGTTTCACCACCCATTACCTTCAGGGCGCCGGCCTGCGCTTCATGGCCAAAGACAAGATCATGCCGCACATCGGCTTCGACACCACACTGGGCCTGGACTGGTTCACCAACGCGTCCTACCTCGACTTCCCGTGGGGCAAGGATGATAAGGCGTTCTTCGAAGGCGCGCTGGAGTATGTCGGCCAACTGAGAAAAGCCCCCGAGCCGTGGATGCTGACGCTATTGACCGTCGGCACCCACCAGCCCTACTCGGCCCCGGACGATTACCTGGAACGCTACGACACCGCCAAGCAAGCGGCGGTCGGTTACCTCGACGATGCCCTCGACCAGTTTCTCCAGGGCCTCGAACGCCAGGGCGTGCTGAAAGACACCCTGGTGGTGATCACCTCGGACGAATCCCACGGCATCGACGGTGTGCGCCTGGCTTCCTCCTGGGGCTTCAACCTGATGCTGGCGCCGGAGCAGGCGCAATTGCCCCAGGTGAAAACCGGGGTCTACGGCCACGTCGACTTGACCCCGTCGATCCTCGACTATTTCGCTCTGCCGATTCCGGCGAGCCTCACCGGTCGCTCGCTGTTTCGCGATTACACCACCGGCCGCGAGATCATGTCTTTCACCAACGGCAAGCTGCGCTATCACGATGGCCAGGGCACCTTGACCGAATGCGACTTCCAGCAACGTTGCCGGCATTACGCCAGCGAGGGTTTCATTGCTGAACGGGCGACGTTCAAGGGCCAGTACGGCGGCTTGCGCGCCCGGCAGATCGCCGCCCGCGCCGAGGAACTGGATCGCAGTCTGTTGCGCACCCCGCTGAACCAGCATTATCAGTTCGGCAGTTCGGCGGTGATCCCGCTGCAAGCACAGATCAAGGACGACTGGGCCGACAACCTGATCGGCGCGCAGTACTTGGAAATGCCCCAGGGCTCGCAGACTCGGGTGCGCCTCACCGTGCGTTCGCTCGATCCGCAACAGGACGCCTACATCCTGCTCAAAGCCAAAGAACTGGAACAGGACGTGCCCCTGGGTTTGCCGGATGAGGTGCGCGTAAGCGCCGACCAGCCGCTGGTGATGGATTTCAGTTTCGACAACCCACAATCGCGCAAGGCGTTCTCTTTCCATCTGTTGGGGTATGGCTTGGGCGCGGTAGAAGTCAGCGACTTCAGCGTGATCACCGAAGTGCCGGGGCAGGAAGAAACCCCGGACGATGACGCGGATGACAGCATCGCCCATTCCAGTTGACGTCGCTCTGTTCATAGCGATAAAGCCTGGGTGACGCGGGGTAAATTCCGTTGAGCTATAAGCTCAGCCCGAAACGGCAGGTTCTTCGGCAAAATCGTTATGGTTAACTGGCGCTCATATCGCTCGACACCGACGAGAACCCCGCCCTATGAGCATCGCCGTCACCCGCAGCTACGCCGAGATTCGCCAGGCCCTGCTGAACCGAGAAGAACTGGCCCTGGTGGACGTGCGCGAAGAAGCGCCGTTCGCTGAGGCGCACCCTTTGTTTGCCGCCAATATCCCGCTGTCGAAACTGGAACTTGAGGTGTACGCACGGATTCCGCGCCTTGACACCCACGTCACGGCCTACGACAACGGCGAGGGTTTGGCGCAGATCGCCGCCCAGCGTTTGCACGCCTTGGGCTACGAGAACGTGAGCCTGCTGGCGGGCAATCTTGACGGTTGGCGCAAGGCCGGCGGTGAGTTGTTTATCGACGTCAACGTGCCGAGCAAGGCCTTCGGCGAGCTGGTGGAAAGCCAGCGGCATACGCCATCCCTCGCGGCAGAGGACGTGCAAGCCCTGCTCGACAGCCAGGCCGACGTGGTGGTGCTCGACGCCCGGCGTTTCGACGAATACCAGACCATGAGCATTCCCACGGGGATCAGCGTGCCGGGGGCGGAGTTGGTGCTACGGGCCCGGGAACTGGCCCCGGACCCGGCGACGCGGATCATCGTCAACTGCGCCGGACGCACCCGCAGCATCATCGGCACCCAATCGCTGATCAATGCCGGCATCGCCAACCCGGTGTCGGCGTTGCGCAATGGCACCATCGGCTGGACCCTCGCCGGGCAGAAACTGCAACACGGCCAGACGCGCCGCTTTGCCCCGACCAGCGAGGAACACCGCCAACTCGCTGCCCGCGAAGCCCGTGCCGTGGCCAACCAAGCCCTGGTCGGGCGTGCGACCTTCGCCGACGTGCAGCGCTGGCAGCATGAGCCGGCGCGCACCACGTACCTGTTCGATGTGCGCACCCCGGAAGAATTCGAAGCGGGTCACCTGCCGGGCTCCCGCTCGACGCCGGGCGGGCAACTGGTGCAAGAAGCCGATCACGTCGCCAGCGTCCGTGGCGCGCGCCTGGTGCTGCTGGATGACGATGGCGTACGCGCCAACATGTCCGCGTCCTGGCTGTCGCAACTGGGCTGGGAAGTGCATGTGCTGGATGACCTGACGACCGCGCATTTCAGCGAAAAGGGCCCGTGGCCGGCACCTGTCGCGACCCTGCCGCAGGTCGAAGCGATCAGCCCGCAGACCTTGGCCCAATGGCTGGCGGACGGCGACAGTGTGCTGCTTGATGTCGGCACCAGCGCGAACTATGTAAAGGGTCATATCCCCGGCGCCTGGTGGGCGCTGCGCAGCCAATTGAAGGAATCCCTGCACCTGCTGCCGGCGACGCAGCGTTACGTGCTGACCGGCGACGGCAGCCCCTTGGCGAAACTGGCGGCGGCAGAACTCGAGGCGTTGACCGGTAAAGCGGTGTTCGTATTGGCGGGCGGCACCGCGAGTTGGGTCGCCGAGCAACGGCCGCTGGAAGAAGGCGAAAGCCACCTGGCTTCACCGCGCATCGATCGCTATCGCCGCCCTTACGAAGGCACCGACAACCCGCGCGAGGCCATGCAGGCGTATCTGGATTGGGAGTTTGGCTTGGTCGAACAACTGGGCCGGGATGGCACCCATGGGTTCTTCGTGATCTGAGGGGGTGCTGATCAAAGGTCAACAACAGCCAGGTCGTCTGTCAGGCCCCCCTCGCGGCTATCGGCTCAGAGCTTGGCGATAGACACTTCAGTGGATTTGACGAACGCAATCACCTCACTGCCGATCTTCAATTCGAGGTCACGCACCGAGCGGGTAGTGATGACCGAGGTGACGATGCCAGAGGCCGTTTGCACGTCGACTTCGGACACCACTTCACCGATCAGAATCTCCTTGATGACACCCTTGAACTGGTTACGAACGTTGATCGCTTTGATGGTCATGATGCGGCTTCCTGTCTGATGAGGGGGCAGATCGGCGTACCGACGTGCTGAGCCTCCAAAGTGCACGCTTTTGATCGACAATAAAAGGAATAAATAAGCAGATATCAATTCATAAATGGAATATCAAATCCCCCTAAGCTAAGACTAAAAAATTATTTATGAATTGTTTTTTAGAACCATAAGCTGGCCGACAGTCCTCCCCTCCCTGCCTATGAACTGTCGAGAACGCCATGTCCAAGTCATCGAAATTCCCGCACGCGAGTTCCCGTCGCCCGGTCCTGGCCGGGTTGGCCATCGCCCTGGCCCTGTCATTTTCCCTGCCGGCCGAAGCCCGGGAAACCGTGCGCATCGGGTACCAGAAATCATCGACCCTGATCACCCTGCTGAAAACCCAGGGCACCCTGGAGAAAACCCTCGGCCAGAAAGACATCGACGTCACCTGGCATGAGTTCTCCAGCGGCTTGCCGCTACTGGAAGCGCTGAACGTCGGCAATGTCGACATCAGCGCCGACGTCGCGGACACCGTGCCGATCTTCGCCCAGGCCGCCCAAGCCAAGCTCACCTACTTTGCCGAAGAAGCCCCGTCGCCGACGGCCCAGGCCATCGTGGTGCGCAAAGATTCGCCGTTGCAGCAACTGTCAGACCTGAAAGGCAAGAAAGTCGCGGTGACCAAGGCCGCTGGCGCTCATTACCTGTTGATCGCCGCGCTGCAAAAAGCCGGCCTGAAGTTTTCCGATATCGAACCGGCCTATTTGTCGCCGGCTGATGGTCGCGCGGCGTTCGAGAACAATAAGGTCGACGCCTGGGTCACCTGGGAACCCTTCCTTACCGGCGTGCAGCGACAACTACCGACCCGCACCCTGGCGGACGGCACCGGCCTGGCCAGTTACAAGCGTTACTACCTGACCAGCACCTCCTACGCCAAGGCGCACCCGGAAGTGCTGAAGTTGGTGTATGAGCAATTGCACCAGGCCGGTGAATGGGTCAAGCACAACCCGCGTGACGCCGCGAAAGTGCTGGGGCCGCTGTGGGGCAACCTTGATGTCGAGACCGTTGAAGCCGCTAACACCCATCGCAGCTACCAAGTACAACCGGTGAAAGCCGATCAGTTGGGCGAACAGCAAAAAATCGCCGACGCCTTCCTGGCCGCCGGTTTGCTGCCCAAAGCCGTGGACGCCAAGGACGTCGATATCTGGAAGCCTTGAAGCACCCGCGCCGGGCCGACTGTTGCTCCAGCAACAGCGAAGCAACAGTCTGCGCCCTTAGCGACATCAAGCGTCTACAGCCCTGACACGTCGAACCGCCCCTGTGGAAGCGAGCCTGCTCGCGAAAAAGCCCTGCCACCGACCCTTCCAGCCTGATCGCACGCCTTCGCGAGCAGGCCCGCTCCCACTAAAAGTTAACTGGCACAAAGCCTGCAATATTCCTTTAGAGCAGGAAGGCGTTATGCCGACCGATCTTTTCGACATAAGAATATGACTTTCCGTCGCCTTGCCTGGAGCACTTAGATGAACCCTCTCTCGCGCTTTTCCCTGGCCAAAACGCTGCTGGGCGCCTGCGCCCTGGCCCTGAGCCTGCAACCCCTGGCGCAAGCGGCGGAAACGCCACCGGCCGAAGTGCACCTCGACTACGCGTATTACTCGCCGGTGAGCCTGGTGCTCAAGCATTTCGGCTTCCTCGAAAAAGCCCTGCCGCAGACCAAAGTCAGCTGGGTGCTGAGCCAAGGCAGTAACCGCTCCCTGGAATACCTCAACAGCGGCGGTGTCGACTTCGCCTCATCCGCCAGCCTGGCAGCGGTATTGAGCCGGGCCAATGGCAGCCCGATCAAATCGGTGTACGTCTACAGCCGCGCCGAATGGACCGCGCTGGTGGTGCGCAAGGACTCGCCGTACCAGACCGTCGCCGACCTCAAGGGCAAGAAAATCGCCGCCACCAAGGGCACAGATCCGTACCTGTTTACCCTGCGCAGCCTGCAAAAGGCTGGCCTGAGCAAGGACGATGTGGAACTGGTGCACTTGCAACACCCGGATGGCCGCACCGCCCTCGAGAAAGGCGATGTCGACGCCTGGGCCGGTCTCGATCCGCACATGGCCGCCAGCCAGGTCCAGGCCGGTTCGCGCCTGCTGTATCGCAACACCGACTTCAACAGCTACGGCGTGGTCAGCGTCACCGAGACCTACGCCAAAGAGCATCCGCAAGCGATCAAAACCGTGCTCGGCGCCTACGAACAGGCGCGGGAATGGGCGGTGAAAAATCCGGATGAGCTGGCCAAATTGCTCGCCACCGAATCCGGCCTGCCTCTGGAAGTGGCCAAGCTGCAGCTGTCACGCACTGACCTCGACAGTCCGCAACTGACCGCCAAGGACGTGATTGCCTCGAAAGCCGCGGCACCGATCCTGGTCTCCGAAGAGTTGGTACGCAAAGGCGTGAACGTCGATCAGGTGATCGATCAGTTGATCGTCACGGGCGCCAAGGAAACCGTCGCTGGTCAATAACCGGCGCATCCATGACCTCGCCGAATCCGCGCCCGTCGCGGATTCGGCGTCATCCATCGGCTGATCCTGGAGACTTGCATGACCAGCAAAAGCAAAGACCTGCCGGCGAACCTGGCACTGCCGCTGGCCCCGCGGACGCCCTCGGCGGTACACCGCGCCTGGCGCGGGCGCCTCAAGGGCCTGGCGTTGCCGGTCCTGATCATTCTGTTGCTGGAGTTCGTGGTGCGCATCGGCTGGCTGCCCTCCTACCAGATGCCGGCGCCGAGCGAGATCGCCGTGACCCTGACCGACCTCGCCGAAGGCGCCTTGTGGAAACACATTAGCGCCAGCCTGCTGCGGGTGTTGCTCGGTTTTGCCATCGGCGCCAGCCTGGCGTTGTTCTTTGCGGCCTGGGTCGGCTTGAGCCGGGAGGCCGAGGCCTATCTCGAACCGACCTTCGCCGGTTTGCGCTCGATCCCCAGTTTGGCGTGGGTGCCTTTGTTGCTGCTGTGGCTGGGCATCGACGAGACCTCGAAAATCGTCCTGATCGCCATCGGCGCGTTTTTCCCGGTGTACCTCAACGGCGTGGCCGCGATCCGCGACATCGACCGCAAATTGGTGGAAGTCGGCCAGATGTACGGCTTCAACCGCCGACGCCTGGTGCGCCGGATTCTGCTGCCGGCCGCCCTGCCCGGTCTGTTCACCGGATTGCGCAGCGGCATGAGCCTGGCCTGGATGTTCCTGGTGGCGGCAGAACTGATTGCCGCGACCAAGGGCCTCGGCTACTTGCTCAGCGACGGCCGCGAAACCTCGCGCCCGGATATCGTGCTGGCGGCGATTATCGTGCTGGCGGTGCTCGGCAAACTCAGCGACGGCATTCTCGCCAGCCTGGAGAAACGCTGCCTGGCCTGGCGCGACACCTTCACCGGTCAACAGGCCGAGGACTGAAGCATGAGCGCAGAACTGCTGAACATTCGCGTCGACCGCAAGACCTTCGCCAGCACCACGGTGCTGAAGAACATCCACCTGCATCTGCAACCCCGGGAAACCGTCAGCCTGCTGGGCCCCAGTGGTTGCGGCAAAAGCACCTTGCTGCGGATCGTCGCCGGCCTGGAAAAGGACTTCCAGGGCGAACTCAACAGCCAGGCGTCACAAGTGGCCTTTGTGTTTCAAGAACCACGGCTGATGCCCTGGCTGACCGTGGAGCAGAACATCGGCTTCAGTGACGACCGTGACTACGACAAATCCTGGGTGGCGCAGTTGATCGAGGAAGTCGGCTTGAGCGGCTTCGCTCAGGCGCTGCCCAAGTCATTGTCCGGCGGCATGGCGCAACGGGTGGCGATTGCCCGTGGTTTGTACTCGCGGCCGCAAGTGCTGTTGCTCGACGAGCCCTTCAGCGCCGTCGACGCATTCACCCGCATGAAGCTGCAAGACCTGCTGCTGCAACTCGCCCAGCGTCACGCCATCGCCTTGTTGTTGGTGACCCACGATGTCGACGAAGCGCTGTACCTCAGCGATCGGGTACTGGTGATGGACAACCGGCCGAGCAGCATTCGCCAGGAATTGCTCGTGCCCCTGGCCCACCCTCGTGACCGTCGCGATCCGTTGTTGGCCACGCTCAAGGCCGAAGCCTTGACCGAGCTGCACAATGCCCACGTGATTTGACCCCGACCCTGTCCGCCACCCGCCCGATCCGACTGGACCGGGCGGGTTGACGGGTCAGGCCTTGGCCAGCAGCGCCGGGTCCACCGGCAAGGTGCGCAGGCGCTTGCCGGTGGCGGCGAAGATCGCGTTGACCACCGCCGGCGCGATGGTCACCGTCGACACCTCGCCGAGGCCACCCGGTGATTCCTCGCTGTCGATGCGGTAGGTCTCGATCTTCGGGACCTCATTGATGCGCAGTACCCGATAGGTATCGAAGTTGGCCTGCTCGACCTGCCCGTCCTTGAAGGTGATGTTGCCGAACAGAGCCGCGCTCAAACCGAACACCGTGCCGCCCTGGATCTGCGCCACCACGCTGTCCGGGTTGATCGCGATGCCGCAATCGACCACGGTGGTGACCTTGTGCACCGTCACTTCGCCGCGATCACTGACGCTGACCTCAGCCACCTGCGCCGCGTAGGTGCTGAAGCAATAGGTCATGGCCAACCCGCGCCCGTGGCCCGTCGGCAATGGTGAGTCCCAGGCGGATTTTTCCCGCAGCAACTCCAGCACCTTGCGCGCTCGCGGGTGTTGTTCCAGCAACGGATAGCGATAGGCGAACGGATCGGCTTGATTGAGCTGGGCCAGTTCGTCCACCAGGCCTTCGACCATAAAGCCATTCTGGGTATGCCCGACGCCGCGCCAGAACGCGGGAACAATGCCGGTGGGTGGCTCGTGTCGCACGTATTGCACGTTGATGTTGGGGAAGGCGTAAGGCCCGGCGGCGTCGCGGATCGCATCGCGGTCAATGCCGTTGACGAACGCCGCCGGCGCCCAGCGCGCAAGGATCGAACCGCCCGTGACCTTATGGGTCCAGGCGGTGGGCCGGCCCTGTTGGTCCAACGAGGCGCTGAGGTGGTTGTAGTGAAACGGTCGCAGGGTGCTCTGGCGAGTGTCTTCCTCCCGCGACCAGATGACTTTCAACGGGAAATCCACCTGCCGCGCGAGCTTGACCGCGTCGGACACGAAATCGACTTCCAGGCGCCGTCCGAAGCCGCCGCCGAGCAAATGGTTGTGCACTTGCACCGCGTCTTCCGGCAGGCCGGTGAGTTGCGCCGCCACCGCTTTGGCCCGGGCTGGAACCTGGCTGCCCAGCCACAGATCGCAGCCGTCCTTGCGCACATGCACGGTGCAGTTCACCGGTTCCAGGCAGGCGTGCGCGAGGAACGGCACCTGGTAAATCGCTTCGACGGTTTTAGTCGCCTTGGCTTGCGCAGCCTTGACGTCGCCCTGATTACGCACCTCGACGCCCGTGCCCAGTGAGGCGGTCTTGATGTTGTCCAGCAGCGTGGCGCTGGAGACTTTGTCGTTGGCCCCTGGCTTCCATTTGATCTGCAACGCCGCCAGCCCCTTGCGCGCGGCTCCCATGTGATCGGCCACCACTGCCACCGAATTCTCGGTGCGCAGCACTTGAAGCACATTCTTCACGGCCAGCGCCGGTGCGGGATCGACGCTGTCCAGCGTGCCGCTTGACCGGGCTCAGCATCACCGCCGCCACCTTCAGCCCCTCGGGCCGCACGTCGATGCCGAACACCGCCGTGCCGTTGACTTTGCCCGGTGAGTCGGTGCGCTTGGCCGGGGTGCCGATCAGCTTGAACTCGCTGGGGCTTTTCAGCGGGAGGGTGGTCGGGAACGGCAATTGCGCCGCCGCATCCACCAGCTCGCCGTAACCCAGTTGCCGGCCACTGCCCGCGTGCACGACCTTGCCACGCTCGGCGCTGCAATGGTCGACCGGCACGCCCCACTGTTTGGCGGCCGCCGTCACCAGCAGAATTCGCGCGGCGGCGCCGGCTTCGCGCAGCGGCTTCCAATTGCCCGGCACCGAGGTCGAGCCGCCGGTCACCTGGAATTTGAGCATCGGGTTGGCGTAACGCTTGTCATCGGCCGGTGCATGTTCGATGACCACTTGATCGAGGCCGACTTCAAGCTCCTCGGCGATCAGCGCGGGCATCGAGGTGTAAGTGCCCTGGCCCATCTCCACCGGCTGGATGGTCAGGAACACCCGGCCTTCGCGGTCGATGCGCACGTAGGCGTTGGGCGCGAAGGCCTGCTCCTGCGCCTGGGCGCCACGCATCAGTACCGGCAGGGAAAAACTGATCAACAGCCCACCGCCCAGCGCCGCCCCGGCCTTGAGAAAACCCCGGCGGCTTACACCGTCGACGGCGGCCGCTTGATCCAGTGACGGTCCAGATTGGCCGGCCTTCATGATGACAACCCCACGTTGACGAAGGTGGGATGCCCCGCGGCGATCTTGATCGCTTCGCGAACTCGCACGTAGGTGCCACAGCGGCAGATATTGCCGGCCATGGCCGCATCAATGGCGTTGTCGTCGGGATTGGGATTACTGGCCAGCAGCGCCGTGGCCGACATGATCTGCCCCGACTGGCAGTACCCGCACTGCACCACTTCATGGGCCAGCCAGGCGTCCTGGATTTTCTTGCCGGCGGCGGTTTCGCCAATGGCCTCGATGGTGGTGATGTCCGCCGCCGCCAAGGCACTGACCGGCATCATGCACGAGCGAATCGGCGTGCCGTTCATATGCACCGTGCACGCGCCACACAGGGCCATGCCACAGCCGAACTTGGTGCCGTACATCCCCAGGACATCGCGCAACACCCATAACAACGGGGTGTCGTCGTCAACGTCCACCTGATGGACCACGCCGTTTATCTTGAGACTGTGCATCGTCGATTTCCTCATCGGCCAGGTTGTTATCCCTGCATCCTAGGAGCGCCCCTGGCATTTGCCCACGGAGCCCAATTCGGAAAATGATTACATGACGTTGCCGCTGCGCTGAGAGCCCCGCCGCGCCTGAGCTGCGGGGACTATCGCGGTTTGCTGCATGGGTTTTGAAGGAAAACTTAACAATCCGCACAGGCGCCCGTTACGGCCCCTTTAATTGGGGTCGAGCAGACCGCCGCTCCAATGGCGCGACACGCGGCTGCCGGTGAATTTCGCCACCACCATGCCTTGGGACACCAACCGATCGCGATAGCGGGTGACCATGCGTCCGGCCTGTTCGGCGTACAGCACCACTTCGGAAGCCGGATCGCCGGGCCGGCCCAGAATCCGCGCGAAACGCTGGCCTTCCTCGACCCTATCCCCCAAGTCTTTCTCGAAAATCAGCACCCCGGGTTGTGGTGCCAAATGGGTTTCCATGTGGCCCATTTCCATGGCCTCGACCGGCCATTCCGCCGGGATCGACACCTCATCGATCACCCCACTGGCGCAGAGCCAGGCGTAAAGTCCAGCGGCATCCTGCTCGGCGAAGCGGTCGCTGACATCGCCCTGGCCGCGCAGCTCTAACGTCGCGGCCATGTGCTGCGCGCCGACACCGTCACGCAGCCACGGCGCAATGATGGTTTCCTCGAAGGAGCCGTCGCCGCCCTCGTCCCAGATGATCGCCACGTCCATCTTCATCGCCGCCGCCAATTCCCGGCCACGGGGCCAGAAGCTTCGGTGCACGTAGAGGTAGGGCAAGGCCTCGTCATCGGTGTGCAGGTCGAGCATCACGTCCGCCGTGGCGGCCAGCTGCACCAGGCTTTTCTGCCATTCCTGGACGTTGGTCGATGGCCGCTCCAGGGCGGCCGACTGATCGAAGCCACGGTTGAAATTGTGCCCGGTGGCGTCGTGGAAACGCCCGAGAATCCGCCCTTGGCGAAACTGGCCGATACCCAGCGGATTGGCCTGGGGTACCACGGTGATGCGGCCCTTGAGCCGGCCAGCGTTTTCGGCGACGTGCAGCCGTTGCATCAGCAGGTGCAGCACCAGCATTCCGGCGATTTCATCGGCGTGCACCCCCGCTTGCAGGTGCACCGACGGCCCGCTGCCGTCGCCCTCGAAACGCCAGGCACCGACCCGCACCGGATCGCCGTTGTTGTTGCGAACACTGAACGAAATATCCTGCGCCATCCGCTTGTCCTCCCGTCATGATCGTTAAAAACCGCTGCACCGCTGGAGCTTGAACGCACGTTCAACTAAGCTCGCGCTCTGACTGCCCTGAAGGACGCGCCTGTGACCACTCAACCTCCCAAATTCCGTCGCGCCGAACCCGATGAGCGCCGTGAATTACTGGTCGCCGCTGCCTTGCGCTGCCTGGCCCGCGACGGTCACGCCGGGATTTCCGTGCGGCGTATCGCGACCGAGGCCGGGGTTTCCGTGGGCTTGCTCAATCACCATTTCGGCAGCATCGATGCGTTGATCGCCGACACCTACCACAAGCTCGCCAGCGAACTGACCACCGCCCTGCGCCAGGAAATCCAGCAGGCCGGCACGCCCGCCGAAAAGATGGACGCGTTCCTGGTCGGCTCCTTCTCGCCACGGGTCATGGACCCGCAATTGCTCGGGGTCTGGGTGGTGTTCTGGAGCCTGATCCGCCACTCCGAACACGTCAGCCAATCCCACGAAAAAAGTTACCGCGCCTACCTCGACCTGCTGCGCCAGTTGCTCGACGACCTGGCCGCCGGCGAAGGCTTTGTGATCGCCGACGCCCGCCTGGCCGCCATCGGTTTATCGGCGATGCTCGACGGACTCTGGCTCGAGTGGTGCCTCAACCCCGACACCTTCAGCCCGGCCAACGGCCTGCACATCTGTCGTTGCTGGGTAAAGGGGTTGCGTCACGGAGCATTCGGCGCCGACGACGTCCTGTGACGGGTGCCGGCCGAAGATCATCGCCAGGGTGCCGCTGACCGCGATCAGCCCGGCACCGATCATCAGCGACACGTCCATCAGCGTGCCCCAGATCAGGCTCGACAACAGGAACGCCCAGATCAGCCCGGTGTATTCGAACGGCGCCAGCAAGGTCGCCGTGGCGCGCTGGAAACTGGCGAACAGCAAGAACTGGCCGATGCCGCCCATCAATCCGGCGCCGAGCATGCCCAGCCAGGCCGGGGTCGGTGACGGGGTGTGGGTCCAGGGCAGCGCCACCAGCATGCAGACGACGAACACGACGTTGGTGATCAGCATCTGCTCCAGCACCGAGGTTTGCTCGTCCACTTGCCGCAACTGGATGTAGGTGAACGCCCAGCACATCGCCGCGAGCAAGGTCAGGACAATCGGCAGCGGATCGGTCAGATTGTTCGGCCGACAGGCGATCAGCACCCCGACAAAACCGACGATCAGGGTGAACCACTGCCAGGCCGTGGCGCGCTCCTTGAGGATCACCGTCGCCAGCACCGTGACCATGATCGGCGCCGAGAAATACAGGGTGGTCATCTCCGCCAGGGACAAGTCCCGCGCCGCCGTGTAATACAGCAGCCAAGCGACAATCGACAGCAAGCCACGGACCATCAGCAAGCGCCGGCTCGGTGAGCGCCAGGCCCGCTGTACCAGGCGCAGGCGCCCCGCCAGCACGCACACGACCACCACCAGCAGGCTGCGCCAGAACAGGATGGTGACCACCGAATAATCCGCCACCAGCCACTTGATGCCGGCGTCCTGCAAGGCCAGGAAGGCATAGCCGCCGACGCACAGGCCAATGCCTTGCAACGAGCGGTCAACCCGTGGCGAGCTCATTACACCGACCTGCGGATCGGCGTGCCGCGCCGTTCGGCGAAGGCGAACAGCGCCTCGATCAAGAACGTCAGGCACACGTACACGCCGGCCACCAGCAGCAGGGGTTCATAGACTTGCAAGGTTTGCGCGCGGACCACGTTGGCGGCGCCGAGCAGGTCGATCACGGCGATGGTCGAGGCCAATGCCGTGGACTTGAGCAGCATCACGGTTTCGCCGGCCAGGGTCGGCAGCAGCAAGCGCAGCGCCCGGGGCAATCGCACCCGCAACAGCGACTGGCGCGGGGTCATGCCGAAAGCCGAGGCCGCTTCCATTTCACCCTTGGGCACCGCCAGCAAGCCGCCACGAATCACTTCGCCGACATAGGCACCCACCGACAACACCAGGGCAAACACGATGTACCAGTAACCGTCCCGCAGGTACGGCCAGAGAAAGCTGCCGCGAATCAGCGGGAACTGCGCGAACAGGCTGCCGAGGCCGTAGTAGAAGATGTAGATCTGGATCAGCAACGGCGTGCCGCGCAACACGCTGGTGTAGAACAGGCTCGCCTTGGCGATCAGTTTGTTTTTCGAGATCCGCGCCAGGGCCACCAGCACCGCCAGCAGCAGGCCGAACACACTGGAAATCAGCAACAGGGTAATGGTCGTTTGCAGGCCGCGACCCAACAGCGCCGCGTATTCAACTATCCACGCTGGAATCATTTCATTCTCTCTGCCGGTTCAGTCAACAAGAGGCATCCAGCGACGAATACGTCGCTCCAGCCTTCCCGACAGGTAGTTGGACACCAACGTCACCGCGTAATACATCGCCGCAGCCGTGAGGTAGAACAACAGGTAATGGCGGGTCGAGCCCGCGCCTTGCTTGGCGGTGTACAACAGCTCGTTGGTGCCGACCACGCTGATCAGCGCGCTGTCCTTGATCAGGTTGATCCACAAATTCGACATCCCGGCGATGGCATAGGGCGCCATGATCGGCAGCGTGACCCGGCGAAACAGACCGAAACCGCTGAGGCCGAACGCCCTCGCCGCCTCGATCTGGCCAAAGGGAATCGCCTGGATCGCCGCGCGAAAAATCTCCGAGGCGTAGGCGCCCTGCACCAAGCCCAGCACGACAATCGCCGCCAGCGGCCCGCTGAGGTTGAGCGGGTTGTAACCCAATTGCGCCATCAACGAATTGAGCAGCATCGAACCGACGTAGTAGAGCAACAGGATCAGCAACAGCTCCGGAATCGCCCGGAACAGCGTGGTGTAGCCGCGCATCAGCGCCGCGATGGGTTTCGGCGCACCGAGCTTGAGGCAGGCCACCACCAGGCCGATCAGCAGCCCGAGGAGAAAGGCCCCGGCAGAGATTTGCAGGGTCATCCACAAGCCTTTGAGCAGCGCACTGCCCCACCCTGTTTCGCTGAAATTGATCAACTCGAACATTGCTGGCATTTCAGTCTCCAGTCCGTGACGTGGAAGCCACCGCCGTCCCTGTGGGAGCGGGCTTGTGTGGTGAGGGGGCTTGCCCCCGTTCGGCTGCGAAGCAGTCGTCAAACCGGTGAATGCGATGCTCAGCACTGGGAGCGCTTCGCACTGGAGCGCCAGCCCGGTCCAACGGGGGCAAGCCCCCTCACCACAGAAGCCACGCTCCCACAGGGTCCGTGTTCGGCGCGGTTTTCGGCGGCTTAAAACGCCGGCTTCACGCTGGTGCCGAAGTAGTGTTGCGACAGGTCGTCGTAGTCTTTGCTGGCCAGCAGGGTCGCGATGGCTTTGTCGAGCTTGGCCTTGAGCTCGGTGTCGTCCTTGCGCAGGCCGGCGCCGACGCCTTTGCCGAAGATCGGGTCGTAGGGCACGGCGCCGAGGTAGGCCAGGTCCTTGGCATCCGGGGTCTTGACGAAGGCGGCCATGGCGGTGCCGTCGGCCATCATCAGGTCAATGCGCCCGGCAATCAGGTCGGCGTTGGCCGAATCCTGGGTGTCGTAGTACTTCACGTCGGCGATTTTTTCGTAATAGGTCTTCAGGTAGCTGGCGCTGACCGTCGAGTTTTGCACGCCGATGGTCTTGCCCTTCAGGTCATCCGGGTACTTGCTGACCGTGGTGCCCTTGGGACCGACGATGGCAATCACCGAGTCGTAGTAAGCCTTGCTGAACGCGATCTGTTTTTCCCGTTCTTCGGTCACGGACATGGACGAAAAAATCACGTCGATCTTCTTCGCCAGCAGCGACGGAATGATCCCGTCCCACGCCACTTCCTTGATTTCACACTCGGCTTTCATTTCGCTGCACAGCTTGTGGATCAGGTCGACTTCAAAGCCTTTCCACTCACCGTTGGGTTGCTTCTCGGTGTAGGGCGGATAAGGTTCGGCCGCCACCGCGAACCTGATCGGCTGAGCCTGGGCCGCGCTCATGCCGGCCAGCAATACACAGGCCACGCCGGTTAACCAGTTTGCCAAACGTCGATTTCCCATGATGTTTCCCCGTCTTCTTATGCTGCGTTAGCGAGTCTGATGAGCGTTGACGAACTGTCGGCAACGTTCGCTGCGTGGGTGTACGAACACTTCATCCGGCGAACCGGTTTCCTCGATCAGCCCCTGGTGCAGATAGGCGACCTTGGACGAGACATCGCGGGCGAAGGCCATTTCATGGGTCACCAGAATCATGGTCCGGCCTTCTTCCGCGAGGGAGCGGATCACCCGCAGCACTTCGCCGACCAGTTCCGGGTCGAGTGCCGAGGTGGGTTCATCGAACAGCATGACCTTGGGCCGCATGGCCAGGGCCCGGGCGATGGCCACCCGTTGTTGCTGTCCCCCGGAGAGAAACGCCGGGTACTCGTTGCGCTTGGCCGCCAGCCCCACGCGTTCCAGCAAGGCTTCGGCCCGCTCGGTGGCCTCGGCGCGGCTTTCACGCAGGACCTGGGTCGGCGCTTCGATGAGGTTCTCCAGCACCGTGCGATGGGGCCAGAGGTTGAAGTTCTGGAACACCATGCCCAGGCTCGACCGGATGCGCACCAGTTGCTTGGCATCGGACACCAACGGCGCGCCGGGACGATCGTAGTTCAGGTGGATGCTCTCGCCGTCCACCAGAATTCGACCCTGGTCCGGCACTTCGAGCATGTTGATGCAGCGCAGCAAGGTGCTTTTGCCCGAGCCGCTGGCGCCAATCAGCGAGATCACATCGCCTTCGCGAGCGGTCAGGGACACGCCCTTGAGCACTTCGATGTTGCCGAAACGTTTGTGCAGTTGATCGACTTCGATCATGGTCTTGGCCGCCACCGGTTGCGCTGCCGTGACACTGGCCACCCGAGCGATCACTGGCCTGGGCGCTTCGCCCTTGAGCACCAGGACAAACTCACGGATCCGCTGGCAGGCCTGGGCCAGGCGTTCCTCGCCGAGGGTGAAGGAAAGGCGCACAAAACCCTGGGCCGGTTCACCGAAGGCGGCCGCGTCGAGCACCGAGACACCTGCCTCGCGGAACAGGCGCCAGGCGAACTCAAGAGAAGTCAGGCCGGTTTCTCGCACGTCCACCAGCACGAACATGCCGGCATCCGGGTTGAGCACGGCAATCCCCGGGCAGTCCGACAAACCGGCCACCACCAGATCGCGACGGCGGCGATAGATGTCGCGCATGCCGTGGGTCACTTCTTCGTGGGCCTGCACCGCTTTCAGCGCGGCTTCCATGACGAAGCCCGGCAAGCCGTAGAGCATGCTCAGTACCAGGGTTTCGGCATGGGTGATAAGCGCCGGATCGGCGACGATCCAGCCGATGCGCCAACCGGTCATGGCATGGGATTTCGACAAGCTACCGATGGTCACGCACCGCTCGGCCATGCCCGGCAACGCCGCCAGGCTCAAGTGTTCCCGCTCGAACGACAGGCTCTCGTAGACTTCGTCGACCACCACCCACAGGTCGTGGGCGATGGCCAGGTCGGCGATGGCTTGCAGCTCTTCGCGGTTGAGTACGACGCCGGTGGGGTTGTTCGGGTTGGAGAAAAATATCGCCCGGGTCCGCGGGGTGATGGCCTTGGCCAGCACGGCGGCGTCGAGGCGGAAACCGTCCTCGGCCGAACACGGCACGCGCACCAGGGTGGCGCCGGAGGCCCTGAGTGTTGCTTCGTAGGTCACGTACATCGGATCGAGGGCAATCACTTCATCGCCGGCCTGCAATAAGCACAGTGACGCGGTGAACAGCGCGTTCTGCGCGCCGGCCACCAAAATCGTATTGTCCGCTTGCAGTTCACGCCCGAACAGCGGGCTGTAGCGCGCCGCGATGGCTTCGCGCAAGGCCTGGCGCCCGGCGATTTCGGTGTAGTGAGTATCGCCCTCGCGCAGGGCCTGGATGGCGGCATCGGTGATGAAGTCCGGGGTCGGGAAATCCGGATCACCGACGCTGAGGATGATCACGTCCTCGCCACGGCGATGGGCTTGCTGCGCGGCGTTGTGAATGTCCCAGGCGGCAACGCCTTGGCCGGAAATTCGTTCAACAAAGGGTGAAAACCGCATGCCAGTGCCTCGTTCAAAAGGAAGAAACCGGTGGTGGAGCCAACATAGTCCAGGCTGAACAGTCGTTCAACAGAAAAATCCAGAGGCTGCGCGTTCAGCGTAAACAGGTCGTTTTCACGACAGTCCTGCGACCCGTTTTTGCTTAGCGGCAGGCGCAGGCGTGCTTGAGTTCGATCAGCGTCACGCCGCCATGGGCGAACCCGGTGCGCAAGTCGCGCTCAAGTTCGTCGAGGTTTTGCGGCTCATGCACGGCACAGCCGAACGCCCGGGCCAGCAGGGCGAAATCCGGGTTGCGCGGCAAGACGCCGACCGGTTCGATGTCGAGGCTAAGCATGTCGTCGCGAATCTGCCCGAGGGCGTCGTTGTTCCACAGCAGCACCACCAGCGGGCTGTCCAGTTCTTCCACGGCGGTGGCCAGTTCCTGGGCCGTGTAGAGGAAACCGCCATCCCCCACCAGTACCAGACCCGGCCGCTGCGGCGCGCCAAACTTCGCGCCGATGCCCGCCGGCAAGCCATAGCCCAAGGTGCCGTAGCCGGTGGGATGCAACCAACTGCGGATGCCTTGGCTGTCGAACGCGTAGTTGCCGGTGTAGGCCAGTTGCGTCATGTCGCTGCTGATCACCGTGTCAGCGGGCATGGCCGCTCTGACGCGGTCGAGAATCCGTTGGTGGAGCGCCTGCAGTTCGCCGTGACCGCTGCGGATTGCATTTTTCAAGCTCGCGACGGCGTGGGCGGCGGCGCTTGAATCCCGCGCTTCAAGCGGCAGGCGCGTCAGCAACGCGGCGAGGGTCAGCCGCGCGTCCCCGTGCAAGGCCACAGCACAAGGATAGAAATCGTTGAATTTGCGCGGGTCGATGTCGATGCGAATCAACTCGCCGCTCAGCGGCAGGCGCTCGCGCCAGTAATCGGTGTCGGCCATTTCCGTGCCGACCGCCAGCACCACATCGGCTTGCGCGATCAGGTCCCAACCCAGCTGAATGCACAGGCTGGAGCCAGCATTCAGCGGCGCATCCGACTTCAGCAAGCCTTTACCGGCGACACTGGTGAACAGCGGCGCAGCAAGGCGTTCGCTCAAGGTCTGCAACTCGGTACCAGCGGCCAAGGCGCCGCCGCCAGCGATGATCATCGGCCGCTTGGCTGCTTGCAGGCGTTGGGCGGCTTCTGCCAACGCATCGGCGGCCGGCACGCCGCGCCCGGGACGACGCACGACCTCGGCGCTCCAGTCACGGCTGATCGGCCCCGCCAGCACATCCAGAGGCACCGAAATATGCACCGGCCGTGGCCGCTCGCTGTCGAACACGGCGAAGGCGCGGGCAACCAGTTCAGGCAGATCATCGGTGCTGAACGCCACGGCGGAAAACGCAGTGATCGGCGCAGTGATTGCCCGTTGATCCTGGGTTTCATGCAGGCTGCCCCAACCTTTGCCGAGGCTGGCGGTGTGGTTGACGCTGGAAATCACCAGCAGCGGAATCGAGTCGGCGTAGGCCTGGCCAATGGCGGTGGCGGCATTGGTGACACCGGGGCCGGTGATGACGAAACACACACCCGGCTTGCCGCTGACCCGGGAATAGCCGTCCGCCATGAACCCTGCACCCTGCTCGTGTCGGGTCAAAACATGGCGGATGCCACTGCCGGGCAAGCCACGGTACAACTCCACGGTGTGCACCCCGGGAATACCGAACACCGTATCGACGCCGTAATGGGCCAGCAAACGCACCAGCGCCTGGCCGCCGGTCAATGTCGAGGGAGAGGATTGAAGTGTCGGTTGTAAGCTCATGCTGGCCCTCGTCTTGTTGTTAGAAATAGTGGGGAGCGGGCTAGATCTTAAACAGTCGTTCAACAGAGTGGCAATCTTTTCCTCTAGCAAGTATCTGCATTAGAAATTGCAGCTAAAAACATGATTTAAATAGATATTTAACGAACAATTAGAAACAACACGAGATTGTTGTTACATCTTCGAACAAGCCTGAACTCAGGCAGCGATCGAAGCGCCGGCGGTGAACAGATAGCCGGCACCGTGGATGGTGATGATCAATTCCGGTTCCGCCGGATCGTCATGCAGCTTGCGCCGCAGGCGCCCCACCAGCACGTCGATGGAGCGGTCGTTGGGCAGCCATTCGCGGTTGCGCAACTGGTCCATCAGTTGGTCACGGCTGAGGGTGTGACCGCTGTTGCGCATAAACACGTTGAGCAACTGGAACTCGCCATGACTGAGCAGGGTTTCGCGACCGTCGCAGGCTTTCAGGCGGCGGCGATCAGTGTCCAGGGTCCAGTCGGCGAAGCGCTTGAGGTGGCTGGCGGATTGCGCCAACGGCAGCGCCTGTTGCACCCGCCGCAGCAGGTTGCGGATGCGTAGTAACAACTCGCGGGGATTGATCGGTTCGAGCAGATACTCATCGGCACCGCTGTCGAGCGCGGCGAGCCGTTCGCCCTCAGTGCCCGCAGCGCCGATCAGGATAATCCCCCGCTCCGACCGCTGCCGCCATTCGCGGGTCAGCGCCAGCGCATCGCAGTTGGGCAGTTGCGCGTCCAGCAGCACCAACGCCACCGGCCCTTGCGCCAGGCAAGCCTCGGCCTCGGCGAGGTTATTCGCGCAGCGAACGTCATAGCCGTCCTGAGCCAGCGCCGCGAGCAATGGCCCGCAGCTTTGGGAATCTTGGTCGACCATCAGCACACACGGCATCAGCGTCATCACCTGGCTCCTGTTCGTGCCGCGAACGGCCGATTCTTGGATTTATGCGAGCGGGAGTTGCACTCTAGCCTCTGCTGAACGGCCGATCAACAAGCCGCTTTCAGTCTTCGATGAAACGCTTGTAGCCGCCCATTTGCAGGCCATCGACCCAGGCTTCGCAAATCTGCACGCCCTGCGCCGGGGTGAAGGTATTGGGGTTGAGCCCACATTCAAGCCACAGGCCATCGAGCAAGGCGCTCAAGCCGATGGCCGCCAAGCCGCTGTCGAAACCGTCCCAGCCCTCTTCCTCGGCCAACAGTTTCAGGGCGTCGCCCATGATGGTTCGGTATTCGCCGTAGGAGTGATCGTGAGCCTGGTTGATCGCGTCGGCGTTTTTCACCGCGCCCCAGAACGCCAGCCAGGCTTCGAGCAGTTCCGGGTCAAGCATGCCGGGGGAAAACGACGCCTCGAAGAACGCCGATAAATGCTGCCGCGCGCCCCCACCGGACGACGCCACCGACTCGCGCAGCAAGCCCATGACCTGCCCGGTGATTTGCAGATAGGCCTCGGCCACCAATTCATCCTTGCCGGCGTAGTGATGGCTGATCAGCCCCACCGACACCCCGGCCTCGGCGCAGATCTTGCGGATCGAGGTGCCGACAAAGCCGTACTTTTTCAAACAACGCAAGGTCGCCGCCACCAGATTGGCCTTGCGCGACTCGGGGTCCATGCGCAAAAAACGCGCTTCTTCGGCCATGATGCCCTGCCCTCATCAATCATCAGCGAATGGGATACAGCGCCTCGTCGAATTGCTCCAGGCGCGGGAACACCAGCGGCACATCGTGATCCAGGTGTTCCAGGCGCCGATGGTAACCGACCAGGAATTGCTCGCGGGCCTCAGCATTGATATAGGGCACATGCCAGGCCACGAACGGTGGCAATACCTCGAGGCCGACGTAGGCCAGCGTGCCGCGCAACAGCGGCCGCAGCATGTCCTCCAGCGGTCCGTGGATCGCCCCTTCGCCGAACATGTGCTCGCGGCCGCCGAGCGTCACCGTGACCAGCGCCTTCTTGCCCGCCAGGCCACCCTGATCGTAGAAGCGCTTGCCGCCGTAGCACACGCCGGACACCAGCACTCGGTCGATCCAGCCCTTGAGGATCGCCGGCGTGGAGAACCAATAGATCGGGAAATTCAGGATCAGCAGGTCGGCCCAGAGCAGCTTGTCCAGTTCCTGCTGAATGTCTGGCGCCAGGCTGTGGCTTTTCACGCCCAGGCGCTGTTCGAGGGCATAGACCAGGTAGTCCGGGTTGTCCCGGGCAGAAAAATCCTCGGCACTGGCCACCGGATTCCAGTGCATCTCATAGAGGTCGGAGACCTGGACTTCGTGTCCTTGCGCTTGCAGGGTCTGCACCGCCTGGTCACGCAAGGCCGCAGTGAAGGATTGGGGTTCCGGGTGCGCGTGAATAATCAGTACGTTCATTGAACAAGCCTTATGGCAATCGTTGAAAGGTCAGGCCAGACGGATCAGGGCGTCCACCGCCACCGCGCCGGCGGCGTTGACCAGCAAAGGATTCACATCCAGCTCCAGCAAGCGTTCGGCGTTTTCCCCGGCGTAATCCGCCACCGCGCGAATCGCCTGGACCAAGGCCGGAAGATTCACCGCCGGCCCGCCGCGAAACCCGGTGAGCAGCGGCGCGCAACGCAAGCCCAGAAGCGCGTCCTCAATGGCTTGATCGGTGGTCGGCAACAACAGGCTGCGGCTGTCCTTGAGCAACTCGACCAGAATCCCGCCGGCACCGAGCACCAGCGCCAGGCCAAACCCGGGCTCACGCTTGATGCCGACGATCAATTCGGCCAAGGGCGGCGAAGCCATGCGTTCGAGCAACACCTGATCGAATACCAGCCTCGGAGCGTGTTGCGCCAGATCGTCATGCATCTTCTGCAACGCCGCCGTCAACGCGGCTTCGTCTTTGAGGTTAAGGGCGACGCCTCCGGCCTCGGTCTTGTGCGGCAGCTCTGCGCTGACCACCTTGAGCACCAACGGATAGCCCAGCTCGCGAGCCTGCGCCAGCACCTGATCGGGATGGCACAACCGTGCCTCGGGCAGCGGCAGGCCAAATGCGCGCAAGGCCTGTTTCGATTGCCACTCGTCCAGCCATTGGCCGTTGCTCGGCGCCGCAGTGGGGCAAATCGGCGGCAGTGCCGACTCACCATCGGCCAGCAACGTGGTGCGCCGCGAACGGTAATGGGCGATTCGTCCCCATGCCGCCAAGCCGTCCTCGATGCCTTGCAGCGCCGGCACGCCACGGGCATGCAAACGCTCGCGGGCAACGGCCGGGAGCAACTCGGGGAACGCCGAGGCGACGAACCCGGTCTTGCCGTGCTGCGCCAGGCGCTCGCAGAACAACTCCAGCAGCAAGTCGCACTCCTTGCGTTCGCCGGTGAATTCCGCCGGGTAGTCCAGTACCAGCAACGCCGCGTCAGCAGGGGTGCGCAGCACCGTGTCGAGCATTTTCCCCAGCGCCTCACGATCGCCCCAAATGGCGGTGGTGAAGTCCAGTGGATTGACCAGATTGGCGTAGCTCGGCAGCACCTGCGCCAGTTCGGTTCGTTGGCTGTCGTCGAAGGCTGAGAGGAGCACGCCGTTGCGTTCGGCGTAGTCGGCGATCAATCCCGCATCGCCACCGGAACAGGCCAGCGCCGCCAGACTCGGCCCCGCCGGCAAGTTGCCGCAGGCGGCGGCCTTGAGGGTTTCGACGAAGCTCACCGGGCCGCTGACCCGGATCACCCCAAGACGGGCGAACAAGCTGTCGTACAGCGCATCGGAGCCGGCCAATGAACTGGTGTGACTCAAGGCCAGTTCGGCGCCGATCTGCGACACACCGGTTTTCAACGCGATGATCGGAATGCCTTTTTCCAAGGCTTTGTGCGCGGCCCGGGCGAAACCCGGGACGTTCTTCAGGCCTTCCAGGTGCAAGCCGATGGCGGTCACCCGGGGTTCGTCGAGCAACACGTCCATCAACTCGGCCACGCCCAGTTGCGCCTGATTGCCCACCGACACCATGTAGGCCAGCGGCAGCGAGCGATCACTCATCGACAGGTTGTAGGCGAAGTTGCCGCTCTGGGTCAGCACCGCGACGCCCTTCTCCACCGCTTTGCCGCCATGGGCCACCGGCCACAACGCGACGCTGTGCAGGTAGTCGAGCAAGCCGTAGCAGTTGGGCCCGAGCAGCGCCATCTCACCCGCGGCGTGCAACAGTTGTTGTTGCAAGGCCAAGCCTTGTTCACCGGTTTCGGCGAACCCGGAGGCGTAACAGATGGCGCCGCCCGCGCCCTTGGCCGCCAGTTCGGCGACACAGGCCAGCGTCAGCTCGCGATTGGTCGCGATGAACACCGCGTCCGGCCCGCAGGGCAAATCGGCCACCGAAGGCACGCACGGGATGCCGTCGAGGCTGGCGTGTTGCGGATTGACCAGCCACATCGGGCCTTGGAAGCCGTCATCGGCACAGCGCTTGAGCGCCCGCGCCATGCTGCGCCCGCCGACGAACGCCAGGTGTTTGGGCGCGAGCAGGCGCTTGAGGTTGTCTCGGATGGACATGGGATTCTCCTCGACCGATCAGCGCAACAGCGGCCGCAGCAGCTCGCGGGAAATGATATGGCGCTGGATTTCCGACGTGCCTTCCCAGATCCGTTCGATCCGCGCGTTGCGCCAGATGCGTTCCACCGGCCCCTCGTCCATCAGGCCCATGCCGCCGAAAATCTGCACCGCTTCATCGGCGGCGCGCCCCAGCACTTCGCTGGCGAACAGCTTGGCCATGCCGGCCTCGCCATCGGTCATGGTGCCTTGGTCCATCTTCCAAGCCGCGTGCAGCGCCAGCAGTTCGGCGGCGCGGATTTCCGTGGCCATGTCGGCGAGCTTGAACGAGATGCCTTGATAAGTGCCAATGGCCTGGCCGAACTGCTTGCGGTCTGCCGCCCATTGCAGCGCCACATCCAAGGCACGCTGAGCCTGGCCGACGCAGTTGGCCGCGACCATCACCCGTCCGGCCGTGAGCCAGGCGTTGGCCACGTCCCAGCCCTTGCCGACTTCCCCCAGCACCTTGGAAGCCGGAACGCGGCAATCGTCGAAGAAAATTTCGCTGGTGTGGTAACCCCGGTTACTCACGCATTTCGGTCCCCGGCGAATGGTCATGCCCGGGGTGTCGCGGTCAACCAGGAAAGAAGTCACGGCGTTGCGCTGGCGGCCGTTGTGCTCGTAGGTGTCGGTCACCGCGAAGACAATCGCGAAGTCGGCATGCCCGGCGTGACTGATGAAGTGCTTGCTGCCGTTGAGCACGAAGTCATCGCCGTCGCGCACAGCGCGGGTCTTGATCGCATTGGCGTCGGAGCCAGCACCCGGTTCGGTAAGAGCAAAACAGTCGACTTTCTCGCCGCGCACGCAGGGCAACAAATAGTCTTCAATTTGCGCACCGGTGCAGGCCATGAGGATCTTCGATGGGCGTGCGACAAACACGTGCAGCGCCCAGGACACCTTGGACAACTCGCGCTCGATCAGCGCCTGCGACAGGTAATCGAGGCCGCCACCGCCGACTTCTTCCGGCATGTTGAAGGCGTAGAAACCGGCGGCGATCGCCTTGGCGCGGATCTGCGCGGCGAGCTCCGGCGGCACCGCGTCGGCGTGATCGACGGCCGCCTCGTGGGGCAACAGTTCCTTTTCGACAAAGCTGCGCACCGCAGCCACCAGCATGTCCTGCTCTTGGGTCAGTTGAAAATTCATCGCGGTAGTCCCTGCTGATTACTGGCCGACAAACTGCGGCGGGCGTTTTTCCACGGCAGCCTTGAGCGCTTCGGCGCCGTCCCGGCTGCGGCCACAGAGCAAGCCGGCGGCCTGTTCGGCCTGGAGTTGCTCGGCCAGGCTGCGCTGCGCGCCTTCGCGGATCAGCAACTTGGTCTGCGCGAAGGCGAAGGTCGGGCCGTTGGCCAGGCGCGTGGCCAGTTCGCTGGCGCTGCTGTGCAACTGATCGTCGGCGCACAGTTCGCTGACCAATCCAGCGGCGAACGCGCGGTCGGCACTCCAGAGTTCATCGAGGAACAGCAGGCGTTTGGCTTGTTCGCTGCCGATCAGCCGTGGCAAGTGCCAACTGGCGCCAGCGTCCGGCGAGTAAGCCATGCTGGTGTAACCGGCCTTGAACCGCGCCGATTGCGCGGCCAGGCGGAAGTCGCAGCACAGGGTCAAATCCATCCCGGCGCCGACAGCGATGCCATTGATCGCAGCGATGGTCGGTTTGCTGAACCCGTGCAAACGATTCATCAGGACGTGGGCGGTTTCGGTCCAACCGTAGGTTTCCAGGATGCCGCGGCTTTCGGCGTCGGCCCATTCCGCCACATCAGCGCCCGCGCAAAAACCTTTGCCGCTGCCGGTCAACACCAGCACCCGCACCGCCGCGTCGGCCTGGTGCTGATCGAGCAAATCGATCAAGGCCTTGAGGGTCGGGATGTCCAGCGCGTTGCGTTGTTCGGGGCGATTGAGGGTAATCCAGGCGATGCCGTGCTCAACCCGGCTGAGCAGTGTCGAAGGGGTAGTCATGAAAGGCCCTCGTCTTATTGTTTTGTGCAGGAGGTGTAGGACTGACGCCGATACTAAACAACTGTTCAGCAAAGTCGCAATCCTCGGCCTGAAACCCTGTAACCGACAGAAAGTCATTTCAATCAATTGATTTAGAAAGGAAATATCGCGATGTAAAAGATGTCCGTCAGACGAAGTTGTTACATCTTCGAACAACTGACGAGGTTTCTTATCGAAATGTATCTGCCGCCGACGCAGACACAATGCCTGCGTAAAAAGCGCGTTCCAGCACACAGCCCAGATACCTCAGACCGATTAAATAGCTTCCATCGAGGCAACAACGACCCGCCTCGCAAAACCTATCAAACCTGAGGACACAATCATGAACTGGAACAAAATCATCGCTGCTGGCTTCTTCGCCCTGCTCAACGTCGCCGCGGTATCAGCCCACGCGGACACCCAGCCGCAGAGCCATTCGGCGGGCAGTCACCTGGACATCCAGAAGGTCATTTCCGTCACTGACAATGGCACCGGCAACTGCGGCATCGTCAACGCCAAGCTGACCTACCTTGATTCAAACGGCGCCCAGCAAGTGCTGGACTACAACAAGTTCGGCGAGTGCCTGAACCAGGGCGGTTGAGCACCCGTCACGCCATTGCCCCACCCTTACGGTCATCCAGCCTGCTGAATGACCGTTGATCTATTGATATTCCCCAAAGGTATTTAAAGAATAATTCTTATAGCGATAGAGTCGGACGATATCCCGCACTCTTCGAGCCCTCCATGAAACACACCCCACCTCGTTTCCTGTCCGCCTTCCTCGGTTCCGCCGTGCTGCTGGGCGCCGTGTTTTCGTCCTCGGCCATGGCCGGTCTGCTGGAGAAGGGTCGCGCCAGCGGGCTCACCGCCGGCATCGCCAATGAACAGCCCTACGCTTACATCGGCACCGACGGCAAAGTCACCGGGGCCAATGTCGAAGTCCTGCAAGCCATTCTCAAACCCCTGGGTATCACCAAAATCGACACCCCGATCACCGACTTCGGTTCGCTGGTGCCTGGCCTCGCGGCGGGTCGCTTCGATTTGATCGGTGCCGGCCTGTTCATTAATCCGAACCGCTGCAAGGTCATCGGTTACTCCGACCCGGTGACCCATTCCGGTGGCGCGTTTATCGTCAAGGCCGGCAACCCGCTGAAGCTGCACAGCCTCAAGGACGTCGCCAGCAACGGCAAGGCGCGCCTGGCCACCCAGACCGGGACCAATCAGGTGCAAGAAGCCAAGGACACCGGCATCGCCGCGAGCAACGTGATTCTGTTCGACAAAGACACCGAAGCCCTCGCCGCGCTGCAAGCCGACCGGGTCGACGTGGTGTATTTCCCCGACGCAGAGATCATCAGCCTGGTGAAAAAAGCCAACAGCAGCGCCATCGAACGCGCCCTGCCGTTCAACCAGATTGCCGACGCCCAAGGCCAACCGACCTGGAATTACCACGCCTACGGCTTGCCGAAAAACGATCCTGAATTCACCCAGGCGTTCAACGATCAGCTCGCCAAATTGCGCGCCTCCGGTGAGCTGCTGAAGATCCTGCAAAAGTACGGTTACACCGAAAACGAACTGCCGGAAGCCGGTGTGACCGCTGCCCAGCGTTGCGCGCTGTAATCGGCCTAGGAGACTTGCGATCGTGGCCAAGCACATCATCGGTACCGACGGCCTGCTGAGTTGGGGCACGCTGAGCTTTGATCCGCCGGTGCTGGCGGATCTGCAACTGCCGTACTTCGACATCGAAGCACTGACGCCAGGACCGAGGCTGGCGATCATCGCCGGCATGCACCCCAACGAAGTCGACGCCATGGAAGCGGCACTGCGCCTGAAGGGTTATTTTGCGCAACACTTGGTCCGTGGCTCGGTGTCGATCCTGCCGGTGCTGAACATGCCCGGCCTGTTCAACCACGCCGAATTCGTCTGCCCGGTGGACGGCAAGAATCTCAACTTCCTCTCCCCCGGGGATGAGCACGGTTCGTTCAGCCAAGTACTGATGCATCAGGTGCTGCACGAATGGGCCAGGGACGCGGATGTGTTCATCGATCTGCACGGCGGCGACTTGCGCGAGGAAGTGGCGAAGTTCGTCATGTGCCAGTTGACCGGTGACGCCGAATTCGACGCGCGGACCCGCGACCTGGCGCATCAGTTCGACGCCGACAGCATCGTCGAATTCGATGTCGAGCAACGCAACAATCGCGGTCGCGCCACCAATGAACTGCCGTGGCTGGGCCGGCATGCGGTGATGGCCGAGGGCGGTGCCAATGGCGTGTTCGACCCCGAATGCATCGAGTTTCACTTCAATGGCGTTGCCAACATTGCACGGTTTCTCGGCTTGACCGAACAGCGCACGGCGGCCGCGAAACAGCGGCGCAACATCGTCGTGAACAATTTTGCCAAGGTCGAGGCACCGATCAGCGGCCGCCTCTACCTGGACGTGGCCGCCGGCGATCCGGTGATTGCCGGCCAGCGTCTCGGCCTTTTGAAGGACCTCTACGGCAACCCCCAAGGCGAGCTTCTGGCGCCTCACCATGGACTGGTGCTGATGGTGGTCAACCACCCGATTATCAATCAAGGCGAATGGCTGATCAGTCTCGCTCCGTTGCCGGCCAGCACGCACTGACACCCTGGGCAGCAAACGGCCTCAACCCACACGAGTACAGGCCATGTTTATCGATTCTCCCGCCATGGACACCGCTATGTTCGTGGCACGGCAGTTGGCCAATGGCGCACTGACCACCCTGCAAATCACCGTGCTCGCCGAGATGGTGGTGCTAGTGCTGTCGCTGGTCATTGCGCTGATGCGCCTGTCCCCTTCGCGCACGCTGCGCTGGATCGCCACGACCTACGTTGAACTGCTGCGCGGCATCTCGGCGCTGGTGCTGCTGTTCTACCTGTTTTTCATCTTGCCGCTGTTTGGTATCAGCCTGTCACCGATGACCACGGGCGTCATCGGCCTGGGCTTGACGTTCTCGGCCTATGGTTCGGAAATCGTCCGCTCGGCGCTGGTCAACGTTAGCCGCGGCCAGCGCGACGCCCTGCGCGCCCTGGACTTCCCGCCGGCCACCGCGTTCCGCCGCATCATCCTGCCCCAGGCCCTGCCCTTCATGCTGCCGCCGCTGGGCAATCAACTGGTCGAGCTGATGAAAACCACCTCGCTGGTGTCGTTGATCACCCTGAGCGACCTGACATTTGCCGGCGGCCAATTGGTGACCACGCTGGGGCAACAGACGCTGATCTGGAGCATCGTGCTGGTCTGCTATTTCGTCATGGCCTGGCCCCTGAGCTGGCTGGTCCGGCGCTATGAACGGCACATCACCACGTGGCGTCGGGAGGGCCAGGCATGAATTTCGATTACGCCTTCGCCTGGTCCATCCTCCCCGACCTGTTTCGCGGCCTGCTGGTGACAATTCAAGTGGTGGTGCTGGGCTTTCTGCTGGCGGTGCTGCTGGGCCTGGTGCTGGCCCTGGCGCAACGCTCGAAGATCGCCGTCATCCACGCCCTCAGCACGGGCTATCTGAGCTTCTTCCGCAACACACCGTTGATGGTCCAGTTGTACGTGCTGTTCTTTGCCTTTCCGTTGCTGGGCATCACCTTGCCGGCGATTTCCACCGGAGTCATCGGCCTCGGCCTGTATTACGGCGCCTACATCGCCGAAGCCTACCGCGGCGCGATTGAAGGCGTGCCCGCCGGCCAGTGGGAAGCGGCCCGCGCCCTGGATTTCGACACCGCCACCACCTGGCAACGGATCATCCTGCCCCAGGCGTTGAAACCCATGCTGCCGATCCTCGGCAATTACTTGATCGGCATGTTCAAGGAAACCCCGCTGCTGGCGGTGATCACCATCCCCGAGCTGTTCCAGGCAGCCAAGCAAATCGCTGGCATGACCTACCGCTACAACGAGCCCTACACCGTCATGGCCCTGATGTTTCTGGCCATCAGCGTGCCCACGTCCCTGCTGTTCAACTACCTCGAAAGGCGCCGTCATGTCTGATCTCGCACACACCCACAGCCTCGCGCCGGCACAGATCACGCTGCGGCAAGTGGTGAAGAACTTTGGCAGCACGCGAGTCATCGATCACCTCGACCTGCGCATCCCCCAGGGCCAGAAAGTTGCGCTGATCGGTCCCAGCGGTTCGGGTAAATCCACGGTGCTGCGCTTGATCAAGGGCCTGGAAAACTACTCCCACGGCAGCATCGAAGTGGCCGGCGCGGCGGTGCCGGTCAAGCGCTCGGGCTGGCACTGGCCGGGGGCGAAGAAAGAGCCGCTGGTGCATCGGGTCGGCATGGTGTTTCAGCAGTTCAACCTGTTCCCGCACCTGAGCGTCCGGGAGAACATCACCGAAGCGCCGTTGCGCGTCTTGAAGCTCAGCCGCGACGAAGCCAACGCCCGCGCCGAGCAGTATCTGGGTCTGGTGGGCCTGAGCCACAAGGCCGACGCCTGGCCGAGCCAATTGTCCGGCGGCCAACAGCAACGGGTGGCCATCGCCCGAGCCCTGGCGATGCGCCCGCAGGTGATGCTGTTCGATGAAGTCACCTCGGCCCTGGACCCGGAACTGGTCGGCGAAGTGCTGGCGGTGATCCGCGCCATCGCCCACGAACAGCAGATGACCATGCTGCTGGTGACCCACGAAATGAAATTCGCCCAGGACATTGCCGATCGGGTGCTGTTCATGGAAGCGGGGAAGATCGTCGCGGACGGCTCGCCCGAAGAGATTCTGGTGAACCCGGTCAACGAACGGACACGGCGGTTCTTGAACCTGGTGGAGCAGCGCTGACCGTTCCAGGAGGCTGTGACCTTCAGCGGCGTCCCTGCTTCGTTTCTCGGTCTCACCACGAACGAAAGCGCCGCTAGGAAAAATCCTGCACGACAGGAGCCTCTTTCCTACATAAGAACCAGAAGTCCCCTGCATCATCCTGGCATTCACTCATTCACAGTCGCGACCCTCTCTATCAGCACAAGGGATGCGCGATGTTCACCCCTGCCAACCAAGCGACGTTCACTCTGGATATCGAGGGTTTCACCCACGACCTGAAAATCCTTGAGTTCACCGGCAAGGAAGCCATCAGCCAACCCTTTCGCTTCGATCTGAAACTGGTCAGCGAACGACCCGACCTGGATCTGGAAAACCTGCTGCATCGCTTGGCTTTTCTCAGTTTTGATCGCCACGGCGCCGGTATTCATGGGCAGGTTTACAGCGTTAGCCAGGGTGATACTGGCAAGCGCCTGACGCACTATCAGCTCAGCCTGATGCCCAGCCTGGCCTATCTGGGCCACCGATTTGACCAGAAAATCTTCCAGAAACTGAGCGTGCCCCAGATCATCGCCCGGGTACTGGAAAGCCACGGCATCCTTGGCGATCGCTACCGCTTCAGCCTCGGCACGGATTACCCCCCACGGAACTACTGCGTCCAGTACGGCGAGAGCAGCCTGCACTTTGTGCAGCGACTGTGCGAAGAAGAAGGCTTGCATTACCACTTTGAACACAGTCGCGAGGGCCATCTGCTGGTGTTCGGGGATGATCAGGCCGTGTTCCCCAGGCTTCACCAACCCACCGCTTACCAGCACGACAGCGGGATGGTCGCCGATGCCCCCGTCATCAACACCTTCACTTTGGCCAAGGAAGTCCGCACCACGGCGGTGACCCGCCGCGAGTACGATTTCGAGAGGCCGTCGCTGACATTGGAAAGTACTGCGCAAGATCCTTCGCCGCTGCCGCTGGAAGATTACGGTTTTCCCGGGCACTTGACCGGCCGCGAACAACGCGAGCGCCGGGCCAAACGAGCACTTGAGCGGCACCGCAGCGATTATCGACAAGCCATGGGAGGCAGCGACCGGCCGATCCTGCGCAGTGGCCATTTCCTGCCGATGACCTGCCACCCACGCGCTGAATGGAATGACTTGTGGTTGCTCACCGAAGTCATCCACACCGCCAGACAACCCGCCGTGCTGGAAGAGGCGCTCACCAGCGCCTCGACCGACGATTTTTCCCAGGGCTACCGCAACACGTTTCTCGCGACCCCATGGGACACGTTCTACAGGCCCGCGCTGGTTCATCCCAAAACCACCATCGACGGCCACGAGCATGCCGTGGTGTGCGGCCCGCCCGGCGAAGAAATCCATTGCGACGAATATGGGCGTGTCCGGATTCAGTTTCCCTGGGACCGCGACGGCCAGCGCAACGATCATTCCAGTTGCTGGGTGCGCGTCGCCAGCAACTGGGCTCATGACCGGTATGGCAGCGTCGTGATTCCCCGGGTCGGCATGGAAGTGCTGGTCGGGTTCTACCACGGCGACCCGGACGAACCGATGATCGTCGGCTGCCTGCCCAATGCCGCCAATCGTCCACCGCTCGACCTTCCCGCCGCGAAAACCCAAAGCATCTTCAAGACCCAAAGCAGCCCTGGCGGTGACGGGTTCAATGAACTGCGTATCGAAGATCGCAAAGGCGCCGAGGAGATTTCCATCCGCGCCCAACGCGACTACCACCAACACGTGCTCAACGACGAACGAGTGCAAGTCGACAACCTGCGCAACATTGTCGTCGGGGGCAACGCACGGCATGAACTGCGTGCCGAAGAACAGCGGATCACCCACGGCGACCGGCTGACAGAAATCAGGCAAGACGACCGCCTGACGGTGCACGGCGACTTGCATGTGCGCAGCAGCAACGTGCGATTGACCGCGCAGCAGCAGGCCCATATCAGTGCCGGCCAACACATTGTCATCCATGCCGACGACAGCGCCACGATTCAGGCCGGTGGAGCGTGGATCACCCTCAATGCGGCGGGGATTTTCAGCAGTGTGCCCATCAGCGTGGGTGGCAGCCCCACCCCGCCCATGACGGCCGCAACGGTGGCGCTTGACGGGCGCGAACCGCCCCCTGCGCAAGCCGTTTCAACCGCACTGCTCAAGCGACTGCTCGGCACCGAGGCGTTGATCGAACTCTGCCAGATGCCAGCCGGTGGCACGCCGATGGACTGCCCGCTGACCGATTGCCAATGCCGTAAAGCCTTGGGTTATGGAGAACGTTCATGACTCGCTGGATCTTGCTGGAGCGTCCCGCCGCTCAACTCAAAACCCTTCACACCGTGGCCACACATCCCGACACCCACTCGCTGTTCGCGGGCACGTCGCTCGACAGTTACGTCAAGCACGGCCCCCTGCTGGTGAGACTGGACGACCAACCCGCACTCACTCAGGCGATTAACCAAGCACCGGCTGAATGGCCCGGCCTGCTGATCGAAAGTGAATGGGACACGCCGTCGGTGCTTACGCATTTGCAGCACCTGCTCATCGTCACGTTCGACCAGCAGCGCAAAGGCGTCCTGCGTTACAGCAACCCGACAGTCGCCAGCTATCTTTTTGGCGCCTGTTCGGCACAGGACCTCGGCCTGTGGCTGGGCCCGATCCACACCTTGCGCTGGTTCGGCGCGACTTGGGCCGACCAGGCAACAGGAGAAACCGGCTGGCAGCAACTGCACAATCCTCACGCCATGAATTGGCGCATTGAGCAGACACATCGGGCGATCTCCCTCAGCGCCGCCCAGGAAGAAGCCCTGACGCGCTTGCGCAATGAACAGTTTCTCTACGACTGGTGGCGGCAACATCCACAACACGCTTTTGCGCAAGCCAGCCAGTTGATGGAACAGGCGTTGAGCCAAGGCATCGACGACAGCGCCGCCATCAGCACCTTCCTGAACACCCACTGCACGCAGGTCCAACCATGACCCGTCTCGGAAGACTGACCTCCGGCCCTTACTGCGAGCCGGACAAACTGATTGTGCAAGTCATCGGCACCGGGCATTCCCCCCACCAGCGACTGCTGATCGTCGATCAGACGGGCCTCAAGCCCCTTCAGGACCTGACCGATGAAGCTGAGCTCGAAACCGATCGGCTAACCAGCGTCCACAGCGAGCTGTTCGTGTGGCACTGGTCAGCGCAACGCCAACATCAGCTGTGGCTGGAAATCGCCACCACTCGCGAGCGGCCCATTCGCCTGCCGTTGCTGGAAGACGTGCGGGTCACCCCGCGACAACTGGAAGCGCAGTGGAACCAGATCGTGCCGGTGTTGCCGTTCACCGCCCTGCCCGGCACCAGCAGCCGCGATGACCTCGGTACGCCGGTGCTGTGCCGCAGCGGTTATGTGTATGTGTTTTACCGCGAGCGCCTGTGGCGAGAACTGGAAGTGCGGCAGGACGGCGAACTGACCACGTATCGCGACATTGACGTGCAGGCCTATCGCGAGCCTCACGAATTCTGCACCGACTACCGCATGGCCAGCGGGGTCGACCTCAGCGACATCTGGCTGCCGGCGACCTGGAATAATGAAGCCGCCGGAGCCGTGCAACTGTGTTTCAGCGAAATCCAGCTCAGCGCCGCACGTCTCAATCGCCTGGAGAAAGACCCGGAACTGCGCGCCCAGCGCTGTCGGCGTCCGGCGCTGCTCTGCGAGAGCAGCACCTTCGAAAGGTTGTACGACCAGCAGCCGGATGGCCAAGCGATGCTGGAGGCGTTCAGTCGCGTCAATGCCTGGAACGCCCAGGCCTCCACGAATGCGATGAAGGCTACCGTCACCTGGCGCAACCTGGCGGAGCGCGCTTTTCCGGTCGGCCTGGTCGCCCCGCAACGGGCGCGCCAGAGCGGTTTCGAGTATGTGCTGGAGCATCCGGGGCATTACGTGTGCGACCTCTCAGGGCAATACGCGGTGCAGCGCCAAGCCGAAGCCCAGGCGTGCCTCAATCAGTGGGAACAAGGCGCCACGCCGTCGATTCCTGAGACGTTCGAAACCAGTGCCTGGGCCGACAGCCTGGCCGCGCGGGTGGCCCAATTGCGCGGAACCGTCCCGACGGACGAGGACGCGGACCTCTGGCAAGCGCAACCCACGGTCGTCGATGTGCTGCAAGCGGCGCGCAAACGGCGGGTGTGCGGCGTGTTGCTGGAAGACCCGCGTTACCGCCTGCGGCATCTGGTGTCGCAGATCCAGCAGCAACAGCAACTGCTGACGCTGTACGCCGAGCGTGCCAGCCTGTACCCGCACCACGCCAGCGCGGTGCTGGTTCAGCAACTGATCGTGCCGTCGGCCATCGGCGGCCAGAAAAATCCGCTGCATGCCTGTTTCGATAAGGTGAAAGAGGCCGGCCGCCGCGACATCAATCGCTTCACCGCCAGCGCCGAGCGCGCCTTGCTGTGGCGACAACTGAACCGGCTCCAGACCCTGCTTGCCGAGTACCTGCAACAACCGGTGGTGCAGCAAACTCTGGCCGATCATTTGAGCCTGGATGAGTTTGACTACCTCGCGGCGCTGTTTGCCGTCAGCCAAATCTTCGCGGCGCTCGCCACCGTGCCCGCGCAACACGATCCTCTGGCCCGCAATGGTGACGTCACCGACGCCTTGACCGGGTTGAGTTTCTACCGCACCCAGGCCAGCGACGGCCAGACGTTGCTCAACACCATCGCCCATGACCCGGTGCACCCGCTGCATGGGATGCTCTGGCCTGCCGTCGATGAAGCGGCGCTGGCCGCGCCCTACGTGCCGCCCACCGAGGAAACGCGCAACGAGGGCGATGGCCGCTTGCGCACCGAACACCTCGCCGTCTTCGAAAACGATCCTGGCCCTTACTACCTGCAAAACGAACACCTCGATGGTCATCTGCTGAATGGCCTGCTGGCCAGTGGCGGCTTGAACAACACCCTCACCGGCCAATCAAAAGCCGCGATCGGGAGCTTGATCAGCATCTACGAAAACCTGGCCGGCGCCCTCGAAGCCGCCCACGGCGCGCTGAACAAAGCGTCCGGAACACCCGCCACCCCAATCCCGACCAGCGCCTACCTGCACGGCCTCGGCGTAGGGCTGCTGCGCAGCTTGATGCCCAACACCTTCGGTGAAATGCACTTCATCAACCGCCGCGAGGCCGACCCGCAGCGTTACTACCTCTTCGGCTTGTCCGATATACCCACCGGCAACCAGCGACCACAGCGGCTGGTGGGTCAGTATTTAGATGTTGAGGGCGACCCTTTGAAGGTAGGGCTGGCTGATAAACCCGAAACCTGGAGCGACCCGCGTACCGGGAATTTCAAACTGCTGGGGATGCCGGCCAACCACCCCACGGCACGCAACCTGAGTGCGCTGAATCAGCGGATTAATGCGGTTCATAAAGAGGACGTCGAGGCTAGGGGTGAAGACCACACGACCGTGAAAGGTGCCTTGCAGCAGGGTGTGGACGAGCATCGGGAATTGGCCAATAGCCGGGTTGTACGGGCGCTGGGCTCGTTGCCGTTTGCGGCGGGGGTTTTGATGTTGGAGGTTTGGAATGTGCGGATGGAGTATGAAGCGGCAGAGCAAACAAAACGGGAAAAGGGGCTGTTTCGATTAGTACTATCTGGGGTCGGAGCGGGCCTTGATCTAGTTATAGCAATGGAGATGTTGACGGTAAAACTTGCCGGTACCCAATCGACATTGGCCGCTGGCCGCAAGGTTTTTTTTACGCTTTCAGAGGACGCCGCGAAGTTGATCTTCCGCCGCTTCGAAAAGATTTTCGTCAGAGAATTAACCGCCCGCCTTAGCGCACAAATAATAAGTGGCGCTGTTTTGGCTCTTATCAACTTTCACGACACTTTGTACGCCCGCCAGTGGGGCGACAATGCGATGTGGGGCTATCTGATGATGGCGATGGGCGGTTCGATTAGCGTTTTGAGTAGCCTGATGGTCAACTCCGTCATGTTTCTGGGTCTTAGCCCAGCAGGTTGGGCGGCACTGATATTGATCGTAGTCGGCGCCGGCCTGGCCTGGTGGCTGACCGACAAACCCCTCGAAGAATGGCTGGTCAATGGCCCTTTCGGCACTCAAGTTCATTCAGACAATGCGCATCTGCTGGACCCACAATGCGGCTTTTATTACCTGATCAGTTTATTTGCCGACATCCGCATCACTGTGGGCCCCAATCCCGACTTCGTGCTCAATGCCACGTATGACTACCGCTCAAAGACGCCCTTTGACGTTATTTCGTCAAATACCTGTATTCGCATTGAAAGTAACCTACCGGGGTTGGTCACCCACATGGGCGCGCTCAATATCAAAGCCCACTGCCGACTGAATACGTACGAACTCAAAGGCGGGCGTCTCAAGAGTGAACACATACCGTTTACCAAACTGATCAATAGCCAAATCGTCGAACCCCAAACACAACGGCTGGTCCCCCAGGGCTTGGAACTGTTTTTCAAAACGCCACCCAGCTACGCCTTTGATTCGGTGACAGGCTCACCGGGCGTTGCGTACCAATGGCAAGTAAGGGCGCAGTGCGTATTGGAACAACACAATCATCGCTGGCACTTTCCTGCGCCACCACCCAAGGACGGCACGCCTTTTGATAAAAGCCATCAAAAACCAAGTTTTGGCAACGAAGGCAATCTTTATTGGGCAGACGAACTTACCAATAAATCGCGGAACAGTAACTAATGACAGATAAATCGTGGTACGCCCCGACGGCCTTTGGGGTACAGGACTTTCCTCAGCAAGCGCCCTCATCTGAACGGTCGTGGATCATGCGTTTCGCCAAGACCCGATTGCCTTGGGGTACCTCAGATGAGGTATGCCCGGTAAGTTTTGTGGAGAATCACTCACCAAACGATCTTCGACATCTGGAAAAACTCCAGGGAGAGCGGGAAAAACAGATAGCCGCAGAAACCTATTCCCCAAGCCCATACAAACTTAATGACTTTCATATGAAGGATGACCATGAATGTTTTAGGTACGCCCTTCTCCACACAAGCGCCCAGTGCTGGGTATATATGTTAGGCGTTGGCCGTTTTTCATTTTTCTTACTATTCATTGTCAGCATACCTGCCTATTTCTTAGGTATTACAACCGGAAACGACCCAATATGGGAGTCAACTAAAACTATATTTCTTCAATTATTCTCTTGGCTCCTCGGCCTGCCACTCCTATCCTGGATAATCGGTTCAATCGTCATCAAACACTTCCCCCACCTCTGGCTAAAACCCTCCCGAGGCCCTATCTGGGAACTTAACCGCCGTACCGGACAAGTCACTGTTTTCGACTACAAAAATAACGGCGAATATAAAAAGGACGGCACCATCGGTGAACTCACCGCGCCGTTCTATGAGTTTGACGCCTATATCGCCACGTCCCCGGACAGTCAGGGCATGCCGATGAATGTGTTCTACCTCGCCCACCGTTATCGCAACATCGTGATCAACTTCGCCCCGCTGCTCTGCCCCGGCCCCGACCCGCAGCCCGCCTGTGCGATGTGGGATTACATCCAGAATTACATGGACGTCACCCGTCCACTGCCGGACCTGCCGCAGTACGAGGAATACCGCCACCTCGACCCCACCACCGCCGAATACGACCGCCGCACCGGACGGAATCCGCGGTACTGGATCGACATGGACGATGCGACATTCAAACAGGTCGTCAAAGACATGCATCAACGGGTCAACGACATCGACACCTTTAAGCGACCGAACTTGATGGCGTATTTCGTGAACTATGTCGATTGATCAACGGCCCTTCGAAACAGGTCGATTGCACCGATATTGATCCTGATCTGCAGCGGGTAGCAGACGAACTTACAAGTAAATCGCGGAACAGTAACTAATGACAGATAAATCGTGGTACGCCCCGACGGCCTTTGGGGTACAGGACTTTCCTCAGCAAGCTCCGTCATCTGAACGGTCGTGGATCTTGCGTTTTGCCAAGACCCGATTGCCTTGGGGTACCACAGATGAGGTATGCCCAGTAAGTTTTGTGGAAGGTCACTCACCAAGTGATCTCCGACATCTGGAAAAACTCCAGAGAGAGCGGGATAAGCAAATAGCCACAGAAACCTTTTCCCCAAGCCCATACGAGCTTAATGACTTTCATATGAAGGATGACCACGAGTGCTTTAGGTATGCGCTTCTTCCTGCAAGTTCTCATTTCTGGATATATATGTCAGGCGTAGGACGGGTTGTATTTTTTCTATTTCTAATTATCAGCATCCCTATTTATATTTCTGAAATATCGATCGAAAGTGACTTTATATGGAAATCAACTAAAAGAATTTTTTTAGAGTTTTTCTCCTGGCTCCTCGGCCTACCACTCCTATCCTGGACAATCGGCTCGATCGTCATAAAGCACTTCCCCGACCTCTGGCTAAAACCCTCCCGAGGCCCTATCTGGGAACTTAACCGCCGTACCGGATTGGTCACTGTCTTCGACTACAAAAATAACGGCGAATATAAAAAGAACGGCACCATCGGTGAACTCACCGCGCCGTTTTATGAGTTCGACGCTTACATCGCCACGTCCCCGGACAGTCAGGGCATGCCGATGAATGTGCTCTTCCTCGCCCACCGTTATCGCAACATCGTGATCAACTTCGCCCCGCTGCTCTGCCCCGGCCCGGACCCGCAGCCCGCCTGTGCGATGTGGGATTACATCCAGAACTACATGGACGTCACCCGTCCACTGCCGGACCTGCCGCAATACGAGGAATACCGCCACCTCGACCCCACCACCGCCGAATACGACCGCCGCACCGGACGGAATCCGCGGTACTGGATCGACATGGACGATGCGACATTCAAACAGGTCGTCAACGACATGCATCAACGGGTCAACGACATCGACACCTTTAAGCGACCGAACTTGATGGCGTATTTCGTGAACTATGTCGATTGAGCAATGACCATTTTTCCGGTCAGCCTGATCGGCCGGCATCGGTTTTGACGCGGCGTTCCGACAAGCGACTTGCCCGCGAACACGGTGGCACAGTCGATACTTCAGTCGACTGGCACACCGCTTTCGCGGGCAAGCCCGCTCCCACAGGGTTTATCAGCAGCTATCAGCTTCAGCTCCCCGAACCACCATGCGCCTCTTCAAAGAAGTAATCCTTCCAGCTCGCGGCCTTGTTCTTCAGCACGCCCAGCTCCTGCAATTTCTCGGCGTAGATGTAGGTGCGCTGCGGCACGATGGTGAAGTCGATTTCCGGGTCGGCGACAATTTTTTCCACCAGCGGCAACGGCAGCTTCGACTGTTCTACGCGAATGTAGGTCTGGGCGGCGGCGGGTTTGTCAGCCTTGATGATTTTCTCGGCTTCAGCGAGGGCGTCGTAGAACGCCTTGTAGGTTTTCGGGTTTTCGTCGTGGAATTTTTCCGTGGTGTACAGCACGTTGAACGTCGCCTGGCCGCCGAGCACGTCATAGGAACTGAGCACCTTGTGCACGTTGGGGTTTTGCAATTCCTGGTATTGGAACGGCGGGCTGGAGAAGTGCGCGTTGATCTCGGAGCCGCCGGCAATCAGCGCCGAGGTGGCGTCCGGGTGAGCGAGGCTGATGGAGATGTCGTCAAACTTCTTGTAGTGATCATTGCCGAATTGCTTGGCGGTTTCGATCTGCAAGGTGCGCGACTGGAAGCCCACGCCCGCGGCCGGCACGGCAATCCGGTCTTTTTCGGTGAAGTCCTTGAGGCTCTTCACGTTCGGATTATTGGTCAGCAGATAGTTGGGCATCGAGCCCAGGGAGGCGATGGCCTTGACGTTCTGCTTGCCCTTGGTCCGGTCCCAGATAGTCAGCATCGGCGGTACACCGGCCGACACCACGTCCAGTGCGCCGGCCAGCAGCGATTCGTTCATCGCCGTGGCGCCGGAGATGCTGTTCCACTCAACCTTGATATCGAGGCCCTGCTCCTTGCCGTGTTTCTCGATCAATTGCTGGTCACGCACCACGTCCAGGATCAGGTAACCGATCCCGAACTGCTGGGCAATGCTGATTTTGCCTTCAGCCTGGGCACCGGGGCTGAGTAACGCACCGGCTGCGGCCAGGGAAGCAGCCAGCAGTGCCAACGGGGAACGCTTGAAAGGAGTAGCCATAAGGACCTCATCGTTATTAGGAAATGTCGGGATTGGTGCTTGGCAGGCAGGCAGATTTTGCTTGAATCGATTAAGAACTTAAAAGAATTAATAAATTAGAAATTAGTATTTATAGCTATAAAAAAAGCCGCGTAGTCTCAGGCCATCCCGTCATTGATCTCACAGTGAAGTGCCTTATGAATTCGACCGATAATTTGATCGACCTGGCCAGCTACCGCAAACGCAAAGAGGCGCAGCAGCGGGCCCGCGTGATGTGGGAACTCTACGCACGCAATGTCGGCTTGCAGGCCTATCAGTGGGTTCAGGCCGCCCGGGCCAGCGAGACGCGGCAAGCGTGAGCAACCACGAACCCTCGCGCTTTCTGGCGAGCGCCGACGAACCCGTGCTGGACCTGAACAACCTCGAAGCACTGGACGAAGACCCGACCTGCGACCGCGTCGCGCAGAACCTGCAACGCCTGCGCGGCAAGCGCAACCTGTCACTCGACGCCCTGGCACGACAATGCGGAGTGAGCCGGGCGATGCTGGCGCAGATAGAGTCCGGACGCAGCGTGCCGTCGATCAAAGTGCTGTGCAAAATCGCCAAGGGATTGAAAGTGTCCGTGGCGGCGTTTCTCGAACACCGTGCCTTCGAAGGTGTCGCGGTGTTATCCGCCAGCCAGAGCAAACGCCTGGTCAGTGCCAGCGGCGCCTTTGTCAGCCGCGCCCTCTTCCCCTATGACGTCGCCCGCCAATCCGAATTTTATGAACTGCGCTTGAGCCCGCTGGGTGAAGACGTGTCCGAGGGCCATGGGCCTGGCGTGCAAGAGAACCTGGTGGTGTCCCAAGGCGTACTGGAGATCAGCGTCAACGACGAACGCTATTTACTCTCCACCGGCGACTCGATCCTGTTCTACGCCGACCAGCCCCACCGCTATCGCAACCCGGCGGACAGCGAGGCGGTGGCGTATCTGGTGGTGACCTATCCCGAACGGCTGGACTGAACCGCAGCTCCCCATGTGGGAGCGAGCCTGCTCGCGAAGACGGCGTGTCAATCACGCCATCAGCGCCTGACACAGCGCTATCGCGGTTAATGCAAAAAGCCCCCGCTGCCATCAGGCAACGGGGGCTTTTTCGTGTGGCTGTCAGCGAATCAGCAGGTGCAGCACATCAGCGGCATGCCATTGCAGCTCATCATCATCGGCATGCTGCAATCGTTCATCATCTTCATCATCAAGGTGCAGCAATTCTTCATCATGTCCATGTTCATGCCCGCCATCGGCATGATCTTGCAAACCATGCAGTCGGCTTCGATGGTGCATTCCATGACGCACTTCATCGATGGCATCGGCATGCCCATCATCGGCATTGGCATCATGGTGCTCATCATCGGCATGGCCATGGCGGCCTGGGACATGCACATCATGCTCATGTTGCCGCAATGCATCATCATCGGCATACCGCAGTTCATCATCATCTGCATCATTTCAGCGCTGTTCTTGAACATCGCCATGTCCATGCCGGCGGCCGGCATCATCTTGCACATCATGCCGTCGTCCATCATGTTGCAGGTCATGGTCGCCATCATCATCGGCATGCCCATCATTGGCATCATCGGCATGTTGGCGTTCATCGGCATTTGCATCTGCATGGCATTCATCATGGTGGAGCTCCCTGAAGGATTGAAGAGTTGGATGAACCGGATGGGAATGATTCTAAAGACTGTAGAAAGCGCGGCAAGGCGCCCCGCAAACAGCGAAAGTGGCTGTTAAAGCTCCCTTTGTGCGGTGTTCGGTTCATCCATCACTGCTAACGCTTCGATCTGCCCGTTATCACAGACAAGCACGGAGTCATGACGCGTATTTACCGGCCATGGATATTCGCCTAAACGCTATGCACATAACCTAAAGAAATAATCGATCTAAACAGCGCCGGTTTACATTCACCCGACGGGAAGTTCGTAGCGTTCTTCTATCCCTGTCGTGTTACCGATCCCCACGGCGTGGCAAAAAACCGATTCGGCGGACGCGGCAACCCGAGGTTTTCCCGCAACGTGGTCCCTTCGTATTCACGCCGGAACAGCCCGCGTCCCTGCAACTCGGGCACCACCTTGTCGACGAAGTCGTCGAGCCCGCCGGGTAGCCAAGGGAACATGATGTTGAAGCCATCACTGCCCTCCAGCTCCAGCCATTGCTGCATCTCATCGGCGATGCTGTGGGCGGTGCCGACGAACGACAACCCGGCATAACCGCCGAGACGCTGGGCCAGTTGGCGCACGGTCAATTGCTCGCGATCGGCCAGGGCCAGCACCCGCTCGCGGGAGCTTGGGCTGTCATTGGTGGGCGGGATCGTAGGCAGGAACCGGTCCGGGTCGAAGGCGCGGGCGTCGGTGCCCAAGGCAATGGACAGCGAGGCCATCGCGCTCTCTTCATGCACCAGGCTGTCGAGGTGTGCACGAATTCGGCGGGCTTCTTCCAGCGTATCGCCCACCACCACGAACGCCGCCGGCAGGATCTTCACATGCTGCGGCTGACGTCCGGCGGCGAGCACCCGGCGCCGGATGTCGGCGTAAAACCCTCGGCCTTCTTCGAGAGACCCGGGCGCGGCGAAAATCACCTCGGCGGTTGCCGCCGCCAATTGCCGCCCCGGTTCGGACGATCCGGCCTGGACGATCACCGGCCAGCCCTGCACCGGTCGAGCGATGTGCAGTGGTCCGCGCACGTTGAGGTAGCGGCCCTTGTGATCGAGGGTGTGGAGTTTTTCCGGATCGAAGTACAGCCCGCTGTCGGCATCGCGGACAAAGGCGTCATCGGCCCAACTGTCCCACAGCCCGGTGACCACGTCGTAGAACTCCCGTGCCCGGGCATAGCGCTCGCCGTGAGCATGTGCCTGTTCGAGGCCAAAGTTCAGCGCCGCATCCGGGTTGGCGGTGGTGACGATGTTCCAGCCGGCGCGCCCCTGGCTCAGGTGGTCCAGCGACGCAAAACGCCGGGCAATGTGGAAGGGTTCGTCGTAGGTGGTCGAGGCCGTGGCAATCAGCCCGAGGTGTTCGGTGACCTGGCTGAGGGCCGATAACAGGGTGAAGGGTTCGAATGACGTCGCCGTGTGGCTGCGTTTGAGCGAGTCGGGAACCACCAGAGTCCAATTAGGCTTCAAGCGTTTTCATGGCCCGAGCGAGTGAAGGAAAAACGATCGATGTCGGTCCTCAGTTGCCACCCCTGGCCGCGCCAATAGTCAGCCGCTGCAGTGTTGGTCTTGAACACATCGAGATGACATTTGAGGATGCCCAGCGGTTCGAGGCCGTCCAGGCAGCGCGCCACCAGGGCGCTGGCGATGCCTTGGCGTCGATGCTGCGCCAGCACCACCAGATGCTGCAAGTAGGCGCGCCGACCATCATGCCCGCACATCACGCAACCACCCAGGACGCCGTCGACTTCGGCGACAAAGCTCAGCCCCGGATTACGTTGCAGATAGCGCGCCGTGGCCTCGCGGGAGTCGGCGTCACGGAACGAGACGCCGGGGGTGTTGCGCATCAGATCGATGACGGCCTCGTAATCCGCCAGGGTCATGACTCGGATCGTAAACATGCAGCGCACCTTGCTCAGTCACTATCGGGATCTGCCAGGCTAACGGCTTAGCCATGACAATCAGGCCATCAGCGAACGTCCAGTGATCAACTGCCGGAGAAACGATCCCGGCTGTTGGTCAAGTGCAGCACCATGGCAGCCCGCGCCGCATCCGGGTCCTGGCGCTTGATGGCGTTGAAAATCGCCTCGTGTTCCAGGTTCGCCAAGTAGCCCAACTGGGCAAAATCCGCATCCCCACGCTCGATGACCTTGACCTGGGTCCGGGGAATCATCGCCGTGCCCAAGTGCTGCATGATCTCGGTAAAAAAGGTGTTGCCCGTCGCCTCGGCGATCAGTTGGTGGAAGCGCTTGTCGGGCTCGACGCAACTGTCGTTGTTGGCCAGCGACGCCTGGTAATCGCTCAAGGCCTGCCGCATCCGCACCAGTTGCTCGTCGCTCCGGCGCAGCGCTGCCAGGGCCACGGCCTGCACTTCCAGGCCGAGGCGCAGCTCAAGCATGTTCCTGACACTGGCCACGGTATCGACATGCAGCCGCAGGCCTTGGGGCGATTGCTGCTCCAGCACGAAAGTGCCGATGCCATGGCGGGTCTCCACCAGCCCTGACGCCTGGAGCTTGGAAATCGCCTCGCGGACCACCGTGCGGCTGACCCCATGCTCGCGAACGATGGTGGATTCCGAGGGCAACTTCTCTCCGGGATTCAGTTGCCCGAGCAGAATGCGTTCAGTCAGCGCCTCGACCAATCCCTGGGCCAGGTTATTGGAACGTCGGCGCACGGGCATCCCGATTTCTTCTTGCATGTCTTCATGTCCACAAAAAGGCGTGTGCAGAGCTTAACACTGCCGAGGTGGTTGTCTGGTGACTGGCTCGAAGAACCCACAACTTGTATGACAACATACGTATTTTCATGCTGAGCACTACTGGCAGCCTGCATCATCAATCGAAAGCGCAACGGCGCGCTCGACGCCACGCCGCGCAATATCGCCAGCATTTATTGGCCCATATAACTGACTAAGCAGCGTTAAGCCCGCGTTATGCTCAGATAATGCGACTCGACACATTGCGCATCAAAAATCTCACTTGTATGATGACTGCCAACAACCCGACCCGCACAATAATAATCAGTGGGAGATTTGAATTGAAAAATTCAAGCAGCGTTACTGCCGTTCCGGAACAACCGCCCGTCCTCGCGCGCGCCGTCAGCAAAGTGAAGAGTCATGTACTCCCACTGTTCGTGATCATGTTCATCCTCAACTACATCGACCGGGTCAACATCGGCTTCGTGCGCACGCACATGGAGCATGACCTGGGCATCGGCGCGGCCGCCTACGGGCTCGGTGCCGGGCTGTTTTTTATTGGCTACGCACTGTTCGAAGTACCGTCCAACATACTGCTGCAAAAGGTCGGCGCGCGAATCTGGCTGACCCGCATCATGTTCACCTGGGGCATCGTCGCGACGATGATGGCGTTCATCCAGAACGAAACCCACTTCTACATCCTGCGCTTCCTGCTCGGCGTTGCCGAAGCCGGCTTCTTCCCGGGCGTGATCTACTACTTCACCCGCTGGTTGCCCGGCGTCGAACGCGGCAAAGCCATTGCGATTTTCCTCAGTGGTTCTGCGGTGGCCTCGCTGATTTCCGGGCCGCTGTCCGGTGCGCTGTTGCAGATCGAAGGGTTCGGCTTCCACGGCTGGCAATGGATGTTTGCCATCGAAGGCCTGGCCTCGGTGTTCCTCGGGTTCTTCGTCTGGTTCTGGCTCGACTCCAAACCCCATGACGCCAAGTGGCTGAGTCGCGAAGAGCAAGACGCCCTGGTCGGCGCCATCGACCAGGAACAGCGCGAGCGTGAGGCGATGACCACGGTCAAGCCCACCCTCGGCAAGCTGCTCAAGGACGGTCAGATCCTGTTGTTTTGCGTGCTGTACTTCTGCATTCAACTGACCATCTACGCCGCCACGTTCTGGCTGCCGAGCATCATCAAGAAGATGGGTGACCTGAGCGACGTGCAGGTAGGCTTTTTCAACTCGATTCCCTGGCTGATTTCGATCATCGCCATGTACACGTTCGCCGCGCTGTCGGGCAAGTTCAAGTTCCAGCAAGCCTGGGTCGCCACGGCGCTGCTGATCGCCGCCGCCGGCATGTTCCTGTCCACCAGCGGCGGGCCGGTGTTCGCCTTCGTCGCCATCTGTTTTGCCGCGATTGGTTTCAAGTCGGCCTCGTCGCTGTTCTGGCCGATTCCCCAGGGTTACCTCGATGCGCGCATCGCCGCAGCGGTCATCGCGTTGATCAACTCCATCGGCAACCTGGGCGGCTTCGTCGCGCCGACCACTTTCGGCTTCCTCGAACAGACCACCGGCTCGATCCAGGGCGGGCTCTACGGGCTGGCCGGCACCTCGGTGCTGGCGGCGATCCTGGTGTTCTTCGCCAAGACATTGCCCAAGCCCTCCCCTTTAGCGTCGACGCCCACTGCCGCGCCAACGGCGACCGCCGTCAGTCAATCGCACTGATTCATTGAACACTGAACGACTTCATTGCCCAGGAATTCGCCATGAACGCTGAACACACTGCCAACACCACCCAATCGCCGGTGGTCACCGATTTCCAGGTCATTCCGGTCGCCGGCCATGACAGCATGCTGCTCAACCTGAGCGGCGCCCACGGTCCGTTTTTCACCCGCAACATCGTCATTCTCAAGGACAGCGCCGGCCGCACCGGCGTCGGTGAAGTGCCCGGTGGCGAACGCATTCGCGAAACACTGGAAGACGCCCGCAGCCTGGTGATCGGCCAACCGATTGGCCAATACCAGCGCATTCTCAATCAGATGCGCAGCACCTTCGCCTCGCGCGATGCGGCCGGTCGCGGCCTGCAAACCTTCGACTTGCGCATCACCATTCACGCCGTGACCGCCATGGAAGCGGCGTTGCTCGATTTGCTCGGCCAGTTCCTCGAAGTGCCGGTGGCGGCCCTGCTCGGCGAAGGCCAACAGCGCGACGCAGTGAAAATGCTCGGCTACCTGTTCTACGTCGGCGACCGCCAGGCCACCGACTTGGCTTATCGCGCCGAACCCGACGCCGATGACGAGTGGTTCCGCCTGCGCCACGAAAAAGCCCTGACCGCCGACGCCGTGGTCCGCCTCGCCGAGGCCGCCCAGGCCAAATACGGTTTCAACGACTTCAAGCTCAAGGGCGGCGTGCTCAGCGGCGACGAAGAAATCGAAGCGGTGACTGCCCTGGCCGAACGCTTCCCGGAGGCGCGTATCACCCTCGACCCGAATGGCGCCTGGTCGCTAAAAGAAGCCATCCGTTTGTGCCGCGACCAGCATCACGTACTCGCCTACGCCGAAGATCCCTGTGGTGCGGAAAACGGCTATTCGGGCCGCGAAGTCATGGCCGAATTCCGCCGCGCCACCGGCCTGAAAACCGCAACCAACATGATCGCCACCGACTGGCGGGAAATGGGCCACGCGATCCAGTTGCAATCGGTAGACATTCCCCTCGCCGATCCGCATTTCTGGACCATGCAGGGTTCGGTGCGCGTGGCGCAGATGTGTCACGAATGGGGCCTGACCTGGGGCTCGCACTCCAACAACCATTTCGATATTTCCCTGGCCATGTTCACCCAGGTGGCGGCCGCCGCGCCGGGCGAGATTACCGCGATCGACACCCACTGGATCTGGCAGGACGGCCAGCGCCTGACCAAAGCGCCGCTGAAAATCGAGGGCGGCTACGTCAAGGTCCCGACCCGGCCGGGCTTGGGCGTCGACATCGACATGGACGCGGTGGCCAAGGCCCACGAACTCTACAAGGGTATGGGCCTCGGCGCGCGGGACGACAGCGTCGCCATGCAGTTCCTGATTCCCGGCTGGCGCTTTAACAATAAGCAGCCGTGCCTGGTGCGCTGACCGCCGGGAAAATATCTCGAACTCCCGCCAAGGCGCTGCATCCAACGTTCAGGTCAATGGAGATCAATGCGATGAACAACGATGACAGCGTCAACAGCGGCCAAGCGCCAAACGCCCCGCCCACCGACACGTCGGGCAAACCGGTGAACGTGGTGCAGCGGGATCTACAAGACGTGGACGACGACACCCGGGCGGTGGATGAAGTTATCACGCCCTCCTCCACCCGAACCAAGGAGCAGGACGCCGAGGAGTTGCAGCGCAAGGTCGACGAGATCGAGCGCAAGGTTGCGGACGGCAACTAAACCTCGACCTGACGAGCTATTCCTCCGAGCGGCCCTTCCCTTCACGATCACCGTGGTAATGCCGGCTGAGCGCAAAGGCCGGCAACCACGATTCACGCCGAACCATCCAGCTTTCGTAAGTCGGCTGCAACTGATCGGGGGTGTCCAGGGAACCCAGGTTGATTTCGATTTCGTCCGCACTGCGAGCAAACACCGACGAGCCGCAGCGCGGGCAGAAATACCGCCCGGCGTAGTCGCGGGTTTCGCCCTCAATCGTCACCGCGTCCTCGGGAAAGATCGCCGAGGCGAGAAACAGCGCGCCGTGGTGTTTGCGGCAATCCAGGCAATGGCACAGGCCAACCCGATACGGCCGGCCCGATGCTACGACGCGGACGTTGCCGCACAGGCAACCGCCGGTGAATCGCTCCATGTGTCGTCCCCTCTGATGTGCGTCCGCAGATGATTGCAGCAACTCGCCCACCAGCGAGTTTAGTCGCCGCTGCGCGGGTGCGCCGTGTGGCACTCGGTAACACCCGGCCCCGTTGCAGTGCGTGATCGCGACCGCCCGCCGGCCTCGGTCCCCGCTATAGCGGGCTGTCGCGCCGTGGCGTACTTTGTGCATCCCATTGCACTCTCCTCCTGTCTGAAGTCGTCATGCGCCCCAAGGAACTGAAACTCTGGACCACCGGTGTCGCCCACTTGCTCGACCTGCCCGCCGGGCATGCGCGGCTCGCCGGGTTGTGCCACTGGTTGCAGCACGTCTGCCCAGTGGATCATTTCGTGTTGTTCGTCTACGAAGGCAACCACCGACCACTGGCGCTGTTCGACACCTTCTCCGCTGACAAGCGCGGGGTCTACGTCGACGACTATCAGTGCGGACCGTATTTGCTCGATCCGTTCTACCTCGCTTGCACCCGGGGCCAGGCGCCGGGACTGTGGCGTCTGCGGCAGTTCGCGCCGGACCACTTCTACCTCGGCGAGTATTACCTGACCTATTACCAACAAACCGGCCTGGCCGAGGAAGTGGCGTTTTTCGTCGATCTGGGCGACGGCGCGATTGCCGTGCTGTCGCTGATGCGCTCCACCGCCAGTTGCGCGTTCAGCCGCGACGAGATGCAGTTGATCGAATGCGCCCAAGCGGTGGTCGAGCAGGTGATCAACGAGGCCTGGCGCCTGCGGCAGATCCAGCAACCGCGTCCGGCCCAGGACCTGGACTTCAAGATCCGCGAAGTCTTCGATCAGTTCGGCGCGCACATCCTCACCGGCCGCGAGCAGGAGATCGTGCAGTTGCTGCTGCGCGGTCACTCCAGTGCATCGGTGGCGGAGCAACTGAGCATCAGCCCCGGCACAGTGAAGATCCATCGCAAGAACATCTACGCCAAGCTCGGCATCGGCAGCCAGTCGGAATTGCTCGGGCTGTTTATCCGCGATTTGACCGGCCAGGATCTGGTGATCGACGCCTGAACGCTGAAAACGACTCTATCCCCCAAGGGATATATACAGCGCAAAACCCTGATTGCTAGTTTGGCCCTCGACACGCTGATTCATCAGCGCACTGCGAGGGAGCCGGACCATGAGCGAAAGTCAGCCAAGCGACATCGAATTCTGCAACGTGGTCAAACGCTACGGCGAGGTGCCCGCGGTCAATGGCCTGAACTTCGCGGTGCGGCGCGGCTCGTTCCATTCCTTCCTCGGCGGCTCCGGCTGCGGCAAGACCACCACCCTGCGCATGATCGCCGGCTTCGAACAGCCCACCAGCGGCGAAGTGCGTCTGGCCGGCCAATGTGTGGCGGGCGTGCCGGCTTACCAGCGTCCGGTGAACATGGTGTTCCAGCATTACGCGCTGTTCCCGCACCTGACCGTGGCCCAGAACATTGCCTACGGCCTGCGTTATCGCACCCCGCGTCCGGACAAGAAAACCCAATTGCGCATGGCCGACGAAGCGCTGGAGATGGTGCGGCTCAGCGGCTTCGGCCAGCGCAAGCCGAGCGAGTTGTCCGGTGGCCAGCAACAGCGCGTGGCCCTGGCCCGCGCGCTGGTCAATAAGCCGACCGTGTTGCTGCTCGACGAGCCGCTGGCGGCGCTGGACCGCAAGCTGCGCAAGGAAATGCAATCGGAACTGCTGCGCCTGCAACGGGAAGTCGGCATCACGTTTGTGCTGGTCACCCACGATCAGGAAGAAGCCTTGTCGATGAGCGACAGCATCAGCGTGATGCACAACGGCTCGATCATCCAGACCGCGACCCCGGAACAACTCTACGAAGCGCCGGCCAGCCGTTACGTGGCGGATTTTATCGGCGAATCCAATCTGTTCAACGGCACCGTGCAACGCCTGCACGGCAATGCGGTGGTGCTGCGCACCGAGCAAGGCCTGGAGCTGACCAGCCCGCTGACCCCCACCGGCCAGGCCCTGAGCGCGGACGCCGCCGGGTGCATCGCGGTGCGCCCGGAACTGATCAGCATCGCCAGCGCCAGCGCTGGCCTGCCTAAAGATGTGACGCTGCAAGGCTGCGTCGAAGACCGCATCTACCTGGGCAATTCCACCGAATATCGGGTGCGCACCCAAGCCTTTGGCGTGGTCTGCGTGCGGGTACCGCGCCAGCAGGATCACGGCGCCAACGCCTTCGAACACGGCGCGGCAGTCAGCGTCGGCTGGGATCACGCCAATGGCTTGGCCATGGCCCTGTAATTTTTCATCAACCGGATGTGGAGCGTGCTATGGACCAGAAGACGTTTATCAAGACCCTGCGCAGCTGGCAGAACGGCTCGATCAGCCGCCGCGACTTCCTCGGCCGCACCGGCCTGGGCCTCGCCGCTGCCGTGGTCGCGACCAACATGCCCGGTCTGTTGACCAGCACCGCCGAGGCGGCCGAACAGGGCAAGATCGGTGATCGGTTGTCGCTGGCGACCTGGCCCAACTACCACAGCCAGGAAAACCTCGACAACTTCGCCAAGACCACCGGCGCCCGGGTGTCGATGAGCGTGTTCGGCTCCAACGAAGAGATGCTCGCCAAATTGCAGGCCGGCGGCAGCGGTTGGGACGTGCTGGTGCCGACCAACTACACCATCAGCACCTACGTCGGCCTGGGTTTGATCGAGCCACTGGACCTGTCGCGCATCCCCCATTTCGACCCCTCGGCGTTCCAGCAGAAGTTCATGGCCCAGGGCACGGTGGACGGCAAGGTCTACGCGGTGCCGAAAAACTGGGGCACCACCGGCATGCTCTACGACAGCGGCAAACTGAAAAACGGGCCGAGCAGTTGGAAAGAATTCTGGGCCGCCGCCCTAGGCCCGGCCAGCGGCCGGACCATGGTCCACGATTACCAATTGACGGCGATCGGCAACGCCCTGAAAAGCTTCGGCTACAGCTTCAATTCCCTGGACCCGAAAGAACTGGCCGATGCGGAAAAGCTGCTGATCCAGGTCAAGCCGCACTTGTTCGCGATCAACTCCGACATCCAGCCGTCGATGCGCAGCGGCGACGCCTGGCTGGCGATGTCCTGGACTGGCGACGCCTCGCAGTTGCACCGCGACAACGCGAAGATGCAGTTCGAACTGGGCAAGGAAGGCGGCGAGTTGTGGAGCGATTTCTTCGCCATTCCGAAAAGCTCGGAACACAAGGACGCGGCCTACGCCTTCATCAACTACTTGCTCGATCCGCAGCACAACAAACTGGAAGTGCTGAGCCACGGCTACCCGAGCGGCGACAAACGCGTCGACGCGCTGCTGCCGGCGGCAATGCTCGACGACCCGATCATGTACCCGGCCGCCGAAGCCCTGAGTCCCCTGGAATTCGGCGCTGCCGCCACGCTGACCAGTCCGGCTCGTGCCGAATTGATGGCGCGGTTCAAGTCGGCTTGAGTAGAGGTGTGTCAGGAAGGACCACCCCTCACCCTAACCCTCTCCCCAGGGGGGAGAGGGGACTGACCGAAGTGTGCTGATAAAAATTGCGACCTGAAAAACCGCGTCGATTATGGATTCACAACAGCCCGCTCAGGTCGCCGTGTTTCTGCAATATTCCCCGGTCAGTCCCCTCGCCCCTTTGGGGAGAGGGTTAGGGAGAGGGGTGGCCCTCAAGCCCGACACAATACAAGGCAGACCCACACAAGGAGCCCCCCATGATCACCGCCACTCACCCACCCACGGTGAACGCCCTGTCCACCCAGGCTCACCAACGGCGTAGCCTCGGCCGGCGGATTACCTGGCTGATGCTATTGCCCTCGACCCTGTGGTTCCTGCTGCTGTTGTTGATGCCGCTGGTGATCATCCTGGTCTTCAGTTTCGGTGATCGCAGCGCCGTGGGCGGTTACGCCGGGGGATTCACCCTGGCCAACTACCTGAACCTCGGTTCCCGGGCGGCGGCGTTCAGCAACACGCTGATCCTCGCGCCACTGGGCACCCTGGTGTGCCTGGTGGCGGCCTATCCGCTGGCGTACTTCCTGGCGGTCAAGGTCGGGCGCAATCGCTCGCTGTTGCTGACCCTCGTGATTGTGCCGTTCTGGACCAGTTTCCTGATCCGCACTTACGCCTGGATATTCATCCTCAGCGGCAAGGGCATTCCCGCCCTGCTCGCCAGTTTCGGCCTGGAAGACGTGCGGCTGATCAATACGCCTTGGGCGGTGCTGATCGGCATCGTCTATGGCTACCTGCCGCTGATGGTGTTTCCGATCTACGTGAGCCTGGAAAAACTCGACAAGCGCTTGCTCGAAGCCTCGGCCGACCTCGGCGCCAGCGCCTTCGAAAGCTTTCGCCGAATCACCCTGCCGCTGTCGGCGCCGGGGATCATCACCGGGGTGATGCTGGTGTTCATCCTGCTGATGGGCGAGTTCCTGATCCCGGCGATTCTCGGCGGCGGCAAGGTGTTTTTTGTCGGCAACGCCTTGGTCGACCTGTTCCTGCAATCGCGCAACTGGCCGTTCGGCAGTGCGTTGGCAATGACCCTGGTGGCGATGATGCTGCTGATCATCGGCGTGTATTTGAAGCTGGTGGCCCGCTACGGCGGTCGCCCTGCCGACGGAGGCCTGTGACATGTGGCTGCGCAGTTATTCGACCTCGCTGTACCTGTTTCTCTATGCGCCGATTGCGCTGATCGTGCTGTTCAGCTTCAACGCCGGGCGCAGCGGCCTGGCCTTCGAATGTTGTTCAGTGCAATGGTTTGGCCGCGCCTTCGGCAACCCCTTCATCATGGAAGCCTTGGGCAACAGTGCGTTCATCGCCTTCACCTCGGCGGTGATCGCCACGCTGTTCGGCACCCTGGCGGTGTTCGGCCTGCAACGGGCCGGGCGCAAGGTGCGCTTGTTGTTCGAGGCCCTGACCTACTGCGCGATCATCGTGCCGGGGATCGTCATCGGCATCTCGACGCTGATTGCCTTCATCAGCCTGTTCGACCTGATCAACCCGCTGCTCGCGGCCTGGCTGCCTGATGTGCCACGGCTGAACATGGGTTTCTTCACGGTAATCGCCGCGCACTCGCTGTTCACCATGGCCCTGGTGATGGTGATCGTGCGCAGCCGCGTCGACAGCATGGACAAAGCGCTGCTGGAAGCCTCGGCCGACCTGTATGCGCCGCCGATGCAAACCTTCTGGCGCGTGACCTTGCCGCAAATCAGCCCGGCGATCATGGCCGGGTTCCTGCTGGCGTTCACCTTCAGCTTCGACGACTTCATCATTGCCTTTTTCGTCGCCGGTTCCGAAACCACCTTGCCGATCTACATTTTTTCGTCCATTCGCCGTGGCGTGACGCCCGAGATCAACGCGGTCTCGACGGTCATCATCTGCGCCTCCCTGGCGCTGCTGTTCACCTCCCGCCATCTGCAAAATCGCCGCACCGACGCACAGGAGTCGCACCATGCGTGATCAGCTCTATATCAACGGCGAGTGGGTCAGCCCGGACCTCGGCGGCTACCTGGACGTGATCGACCCCGCCACCGAACAGGTTTTCCAACAGGTGGCGGCCGGCACCGAAGAAGACATCGACCACGCCGTGCGCGCCGCGCGCCGGGCGTTCGACAGTGGCTGGGGCCAGACCTCCGGCGCCGAACGGGCGCAGTGGCTCGACGCCTTGGCCGACGAACTGGAAAGCGCTAAGGAAGCGCTGTCGGAACTGGAAGTGCGTGACAACGGCAAGCCGTTGCCCGAAGCACAGTGGGACATCGGTGACGCGATCGGTTGCTTCCGCTACTACGCTGGTCTGGCCCGGGAACTCGATGACCAGCAAGACCAGCCGTTAGCGCTGCCGGACGAACGCTTTCGCTGCCGCATCCGCCACGAACCGATTGGCGTGGCCGGGCAAATCATTCCGTGGAACTACCCGTTGCTGATGGCCGCGTGGAAAGTCGCGCCGGCCCTGGCTGCCGGCGCCACCGTGGTGTTGAAGCCTTCGGAACTGACGCCCCTCACCGCCCTCGAACTGGCCGCCGCCGCTGACCGCATCGGCTTTCCCGCCGGGGTCCTGAACGTGGTCACCGGGCTCGGCGCCGACGCCGGCAGCCCGCTGACCGAGCACCGCAGCGTCGACAAACTGGCCTTCACCGGCAGCGTGCCCACCGGGGCGAAAATCATGTCGGCGGCGGCGCGGGACATCAAGAACATCAGCCTGGAATTGGGCGGCAAGTCGGCGTTCATTGTGTTTGACGATGCCGATGTCGAAGCCGCCGTGGAGTGGATTCTGTTCGGGATTTTCTGGAACCAGGGCCAGGTGTGCAGCGCCACCTCGCGCCTGCTGGTCCAGGAAGGCATCGCCCCGCGCCTGATCGAACGCCTGGTGGAAGAAACCCGCAAGATCAGCATCGGTCCGGGGATGGAACCCGGTGTGCTGCTTGGCCCACTGGTCAGCCAAGGCCAGTACGACAAAGTCCTCGGTTTCGTCGATCAAGGCCTGGCCAGTGGCGCCCGCTTGCTCACCGGCGGGCGCCGTCCAGCGCATTTGTCGCAGGGCTATTTCATCGAACCGGCGATCTTCGACGAGCCGGACCTCGGCAGCATTCTGTGGCGCGAAGAGGTGTTCGGCCCGGTGCTGTGCCTCAAGCGTTTCAAGACCGAGGAACAAGCGCTGCAAATGGCCAATGCCAGTCGCTTCGGCCTCGCGGCGGCGGTGATGAGCGCCGATCCGCAACGGGCGACCCGCGTTGCCAACCAGTTGCGCGCCGGGATTGTCTGGGTCAACTGCTCGCAACCGACCTTCGTCGAGGCGCCCTGGGGCGGGATGAAACACAGCGGTATCGGCCGCGAACTCGGCCAGTGGGGCTTGCACAATTATCTGGAGGTCAAGCAGGTGACCGAGTACATCAGCGATCAGCCGTGGGGCTGGTACCTGAAATAAACAGGCAGACCGTTGGGCAGATCGTTGATTGCGGGCTTCGGACCTCAAGCGCCATAATCGGCGCAACTTGAGACCTGATGGGTATCGCATGATCGATCTGCGCCAACTCCGCTATTTTGTCGTCGTCGCCGAAGAAGAACACGTCGGCCGCGCCGCTGAACGCTTGCACATCTCCCAGTCGCCCCTCAGCCGGCAAATTGCCCAGTTGGAGGAACGCCTGGGCCTGACCCTGTTCGAGCGCAGCCAACAACGGATTCGCCTGACTACCGACGGCCGCACCTTCCTCAGCGAAGCCCGCGCCCTGCTGACCCACGCCAATCGCCTGGAATCCCTGGGCAAGCGCCTGGGCCGTGGCGAGGAAGGCGGGTTGTGCATCGGCTACATCGAAAACGCCATGCACGCCAATATCCTGCCGGCGGCCTTGAGTGCGGTTCGTGAAGTACGGCCCGGGGTTCATGTCGCGCTGTACAACCTCAACTCCGCCGATCAACTGGAAGGCTTGCGCCAGCGCAGCCTCGACGTGGCGCTGGTCAGTGAACCGCCGGCCAACGACGATCCCGACCTCGACCACTTCCAACTGCTGGAAGACCCGATGCTGCTGGCCCTGCCACAACACCATCCACTGGCCAGCGTCGAACGGCTACTGCCCTCGGACTTGCAGGACCAGGACTGGATCGGTGTCAAATGCAGCCTGGCCAAGGACCACCACGCCGCGTTCATCGCCGCGTGCATCCGCGCCGGTTTCACCCCGCAGATCCGCATGGAAGCCACCGAGCCCTACACCGCCCTCGGGCTGGTCGCCGCCGGGCTGGGGATCGCCATGACCCAGAAAAGCCTGAACCAGGCAACGCACCCCGGCGTGGTATTCCGTGAACTGCCCTGGCTGACGTTCACCATGCCGTTGTGGGCCGCTTGGCACCGGGTCAACCTGCGGCCCTTGGTGGAGACGTTCCGCCTGATTCTCACCGGGCCCGAGCCCCTGACGCTGCCGCGCTCAACCGAACCGACCAGCGAAGCGCGCCTGCACTGACCCCAGTGCTCAGCCCAAATCACCACCGCCCACCGGCAAGGTCACGCCGGTGATGTACGACGCCTCGTCGGACGCCAGAAACAGAATCGCCCCCACCTGTTCATCGAGGCTGCCGTAGCGTTTCATCAGGCTGCTGTCGAGGGTCTGGTCGACGATTTGCTGGTACCAGACTTTTTCCTGTTCGGTCTGCGGCTGGCTGTTGCGCGGGATACGCCGTGGCGGTGCTTCGGTGCCGCCAGGCGCCGTGGCGTTGACCCGCACGCCACGCCCAGCCGTTTCAAAGGCCAGGCACGCGGTCAGCGCATTCACCCCGCCCTTCGCCGCGCCATAGGGCACACGATTGACGCTGCGGGTGGCAATGGACGAGACGTTGACGATCGAGCCCCGCCCCTGCTCCAGCATGTACGGCAGCGCCGCATGGCAGCACCACAGGGTCGGGAACAGCGAGCGCCGCACTTCGGCTTCAATCTGTTGCGGCTCGTAGTGCTCGAACGGCTTGGCCCAGATCGTGCCGCCCACATTATTGATCAGCACATCCAGGCGCCCGAAGCGTTCGAACGCGGTGCGCATGACCCGGGCGCACTCGTCGTAGTGCTCAAGGTCGGCGGTCAGCGCCAGCACCGGGTGGTCCTGCGCCAGCTGTTGCTGGACCTCGAACACCAACTCGGAGCGGTCCACCAGAATCAACCGCGCCCCTTCGGCGGCCATGCGCTCGGCCACCCGCTGGCCGATGCCCTGGGCCGCGCCGGTGATCAGCGCGACGGTGTCTTGGAATCGGTTCATCAAGCACCTCACGCCGCGCTGGCGGCAAATTTTTCGTAGTAGAAATTCGCCGGCTGGATGCCTTGCTCGCGGATGTACTGGCTGACCGCCTCGACCATCGGTGGCGGGCCGCACAGGTAGACATCGACATCGCCGTCGTTCAAATGCCGGGGCTCGATGTGCTGGGTCACGTAGCCCTTGAGCGGATGCTGGCTGTCCGGGCTGGCGACGCAGGTGCTGAAACTGAAGTTCGGAATGCGCGCCGCCAAGGCGTCGAGGCGATCGAGTTCCACCAAGTCGAAATCGTGGGTAACGCCGTAGATCAGATGCAGCGGGTGATCACTGCCCTGCTCGGCGATTTTCTCCAGCATCGCGGTGAACGGCGCCAACCCGGTGCCACCGGCCAACAACAGCAATGGCCGACGGATGTCCCGCAGGTAAAAACTGCCCAGCGGGCCGGCCAGGGTCATGGGATCGCCGGCCTTGGCCATGCCGCTGAGGAAACGGCTCATCAAGCCGCCGGGCACGTTGCGGATCAGGAAACTGACCTCGCCGTCCCGCTGCAAGGAGCTGAACGAATAGGCGCGGGTCTGTTCGCTGCCGGGGATGCCCAGATTTACGTATTGCCCCGGCAGGAAGGCCAATGCGCTCAGGGCCTCGCCCTTGATCGATAGCGCTAATGTGCTGTCGGACAACGGCCGAATGGCGCTGATGGTCGCCTCGTAGCGGGCCTGTTGCGTACGACAAACCTGCGATGAAGTCGGCACCCGCACCACGCAATCGCTGCGCGCGCGCATCTGGCACGTCAGGACAAATCCCTGCTCGGCTTCGTCGGCGCTGAGGGCGTCGTCGATGTAATCCTCGCCCAGCTCGTAGCGCCCGGCTTCGGCAAAACACTTGCACGTACCGCAAGCGCCGTCGCGGCAGTCCAGGGGAATGTTAATGCCCTGGCGATACGCGGCGTCGGCCACGGTTTCGCCCGGTTTGGCGTCAATGAAACGGGTGACGCCGTCTTCGAAATTGAATGCGATCGAATGAGTCATGGCAGCCGCCTCACAAGTGGTAGACATCAATGACCTGGCGAACGTAGTCGTTCTTCAGGATCACTTTCTTGGCCCTGATCAGCGGGTTTTCGCCCCGCACATCCAGGGTGTAGAAACTGCTGCCGAAATAGCTGTCGACGGTCTTGTAGCGAAAGCTCAGGGTGTGCCAGTTGAAGCGCACCTGGCACAGGCCGTCCGCCTGTTCCAGCAGTTCGATGTTGCTCAGGTTGTGCGAAGTGCGGGTGTCGGGAACACTCGCGCTGGAGCGCTCGGTCTTGATCCGGAACACCCGGTCTTCGAGGCCACTGCGGTTGCCGTACCAGATCAGCGAAATCTCCCGCTGCGGGTCTTCGGTGAGTCCGTCGTTGTCGTCCCAGGACGGCATCCAGTACGTCGCGTCCGGCGCATACAACTCCAGCCACTCGTCCCATTGCTTGTCATCGAGGTAGCGCGCTTCGCGGTAGAGAAAGTCGCGCACGGTGTCGTAGGTGATGGTCATTGCACGGCCTCCACGGCGATCCGCCCGGACTGCTCGGCAGCCAGGGCCTTGAGCAGGGTCTGCTGCCAATACTTGTGTTGCAGCACGAACAGGCCTTCGTCCTCGGTGCGCACGCCGCTGAGCAACGGCTGCAAATCAATTTCCCTGGCCGCGTCATCGGCGCCTTCGATCCAGTGCTCGGCGCCACGGGACATGTCGTTCCATGCGGTGACGCTGCCCTGGTAACCGGTCTGGCAGGAACGGAACTCCTCCAGGTCATCCGGGGTGGCCATGCCGCTGACGTTGAAGAAATCTTCGTATTGGCGAATGCGCTTGGCGCGAGCAGCATCGCTCTCACCCTTGGGCGCGATGCAGTAAATGGTGATCTCGGTACGGTTGACCGAGATCGGCCGGGCGATACGGATCTGCGAGCTGAATTGGTCCATCAGGTAGACGTTCGGGTACAGGCACAGATTGCGCGAGTTCTCGATCATCCAGTCGGCCCGGGCCTGGCCGAAGCCCTGCGCCAGCTCATCACGACGCTCGTACAGCGGACGGTCCTCGGGGTTGGCCCAACGGGTCCAGAGCAGCAAATGGCCCTTGTCGAAAGAGTAAAAACCGCCGCCCTGCTTGGCCCAACTGCCGGCGCTCATGGTCGGATTATTGTCCCCGGCCTCGCGTTGTTTACGCTGGTTCTGGGTCGCCGCGTAGTTCCAATGCACCGAGCTGACGTGATAACCGTCGGCGCCATTTTCGGCGGTGAGCTTCCAGTTGCCCTCGTAGATGTAGCTGGACGAACCGCGCAGCACTTCCAGGCCATCGGCGGACTGGTCGACGATCATGTCGATGATCTTCGCCGACTCGCCGAGGTGTTCGAGCAACGGCACGACATCCGCCTTGAGGCTGCCGAACAGAAAGCCGCGATAAGACTCGAACCGCGCGACCTTGGTCAGGTCGTGGGAACCCTCGCAATTGAAACTCGCCGGATAGCCGGCCTGCGCCGGGTCTTTTACCTTGAGCAACTTGCCGGAGTTGTTGAAGGTCCAGCCGTGGAACGGGCAGGTGTAAGAACTTTTGTTGCCGGTCTTGTGCCGACACAACATCGCGCCCCGGTGGCTGCAGGCATTGAGGAAGGCGTTGAGCTCACCGTTCTTGTTACGGGCGATGAAGATCGACTGACGACCCATGGTGGTGGTGTAGAAATCGTTGACGTTCGGGATCTGACTTTCATGGGCCAGGTACAGCCAGTTGCCTTCGAAGATGTGCTGCATCTCCAGGTCAAACAGCCGCGGGTCAGTGAACATCTCGCGCTTGCAGCGATAGACGCCGCGTTCTTTATCGTCTTCGAGCAGGGTGTGAAGGTATTCGGGTCGCAGGGTCATGGCCGCCGCCTCCATTGTTTTTATTCAGGCAGGGCCATGCTAGGACGAGGGTTGGGGATGGGCTATCCGCTGGGTGCAGAGGTGTATCCGGTTTGTGCAGCGGCGTATGGCACAGTCGGGTTTATCGTCAAGATTGTTCTTATGAAAAGCAGAATGCGGCTGGCTGGCAGAGTTTTACTCCGGGCTGAAATCGACCCCTCACCCTAACCCTCTCCCCAGGGGGGAGAGGGGACTGACCGCGTTGTTTGGGCAGACTTCGCCGACCTGAAACATCGCGCCGAACCCAAAATCTGAAACGCATGGAGATCGGCTCCCTTTCCCCCTCTCCCCCGTGGGGAGAGGGCTGGGGTGAGGGGCTGGTTCTAAATCAACACACATCACCCAAGCCGAACCACCCCAACAGGCCGAGTGTCAGCTCGCCTCGCTTTTGATCTTGATCCACCCGCCCCGTCGGATGGATGCCGGAGCGAAGGAACCCCGAGCCCTAGCGAGGGGTTCCCCCCAACCATAGAATCTCCCACAATGGCATTCGGGCACAGCCGCCAGTGCAAGGCCTCAATGCCGCCGCCTAAGCGTCTCCGACGGCAACTCCCCAAACCGCCTGCGATAACACTCAGAAAACCGCCCCAAATGCACAAACCCATAATCCATCGCCACTTCCGTCACATTGCGCACGTTGCAGCCGGGATCACTGAGGCAAGCATAAATCCGTTCAAGCTTCTTCTCGCGAATGTAGTTTTTCGGCGTCGCCCCGGCGTGGCGCTCGAACAAACCATAGAGCGAACGCAGGCTCATCCGCGCCTGGCGGGCCAGGGTTTCGCTGTCGAAATCCTGCTTGAGGTTTTGCGCAATGAAATCGGCAATGCCATCGAAAGTCGCCGAGGGTGACGCCAGGCTCACCCGCGAAACGTTCGAGCGCATCAAGCCGAGCATCTTGCTGACGATGATCTGCGAATAATGCTCCTGCACCCGAAGGATGGGCTCACTGGCCTCGGCCTCCTGGCAAATCATCGCCAACAGGTTGACGAAGCCTTCCAGGGCGTCGAGTTGATAGCGGTTATCGAGGAACCGCACGCCCTGCCCCGGATATCCCCAGCGCTGCTCGTCGCACACCGCTTCAAACAATTGCGTGGGCAGCTTGAGGATGAATTTTTCGCAGTCGGCGGAATAGGTCAGGTCCACCGGATCGTCCGGATTGATCAGCAGCAATTCACCGGGAGCGAAGTCATGTTCCTCGCCATGCCCACGCCACCGGCAGTGACCGCGCAGCAGCAGTTGCAGGTGATACACGCTCTCCAGCGCGCCAGATGTCACCCGCACGCTGGCGCCGTAGCTGATGCGGCACAGGTCGAGGCTGGCGAATTTGCGGTGATCGAGGCTGGCCAGCGGCTGCCCCGAACGGGGCATGAGAATGCAATGGTTGCCGACGTGCTGATTGACATAGCCGGACACCGCGTAAGGATCGGCGTGCTCAAACACCCGGCTGCGCGGACTCAACAGTTGCGCGTGCATCATCGGCTCACTCTCATTGTTGTTATCGATTTCGTCCGGCCATTCTAGGGCCGTGGCCGAAACGCAGCAGGCCACGGGATAAACGGTCGGTTATCCCATGGCCCGGTTTAACGCCTGAGGCGGTCAGTCCTCCAGCGCACGTACCCGCTCGTGGCGCTGCTGCTCTTGCGGCTGAGCCGACGATTGCAAGCTGAAGTCGAACTCGATTTCGGCAAAGCGACCGTTGACGCCATGGGCCGCTGCCCGTGCCGGATCGTCGCTGAAGGTGATCTGCGCGATCAGTTCGTCGCGGGTGGCGTAGGCGAAATCGTCGTGCAGGTACTGGTCGCCGTCGAGGTTGATCTGGGTGGTCAGGTGGCGGTGATCCGGCGCCGAGATAAAGAAGTGAATGTGCGCCGGGCGCTGGCCGTGGCGACCCAGTTGAGTGAGCAGGTGCTGGGTCGGACCGTCCGGCGGGCAGCCGTAGCCCGATGGCACGATGCTGCGGAAACGGTAGCGGCCCTCGGCATCGGTGACGATGCGCCGACGCAGGTTGAACTCCGACTGGCTGCTGTCGAAGTAGGAATAGGTGCCACCGGTGTTGGCGTGCCACACGTCCACCACTGCGCCAGCCAAGGGTTCACCGGCGGTGTTGAACACCCGGCCCTGCATGAACAGGGTCACGCCCGGATCGACCCCGTCATCCAGCCGCGCTTCGCCGTTCGACAGCGGCGCGCCGGCCACGTACAGCGGGCCCTCGATGGTCCGTGGCGTGCCGCCGGACTTGCCGGCCTGCTCGTCTTCAGCGTCCATCAGCAGATCCAGGTAATGCTCCAGGCCGAGCCCGGCCACCAGCAGACCGGCCTCTTGGCGTGCGCCGAGCACATTGAGGTAATTGACCGCTTTCCAGAATTCTTCCGGCGTCACCGCCAGGTCTTCGATGATGCTCACCGAGTCGCGCAGGATGCGATGAACCAGGGTCTTGACCCGCGGATCACCGGCCTCGTTGAGCAGGCCGCTGGCGTCTTCGAGAAATTTTTGGGCACTGGCAGTGTGGGAAATTTTCACGTTCATCTTCAGTCCTCATCTTGTCGTTATTAGGGATGCAAAAAACGCTGATTAGCGATCGTCGTCACGGATCGACGATGGGTGGCGGCACATGGGGGTCACTTCGATAGCCATGTAGGGAAACAGTGGCAACTGCATCAACAGGTCATGCAGTTCCTGGACGCTGTCGACATCGAACACGCTGTAGTTGGCGTAGTGCCCGGCGATGCGCCAGAGGTGCCGCCATTTGCCTTGTTCTTGCAGGCGCTGGGCCAAGGCCTTTTCATTGGCCTTGAGCGCGTTGGCCGTGTCGGGGTTCATGTCCAGCGGCAGATTGACGGTCATTTTTACGTGAAACAACATGACGCTCTCCTCAGGCTTGATAAACGGTGGCAGCGGACTTGTCGCGACGGAAGAACGCCAGGCGTTCTTCGTCCAGGTTCAGGCCCAGGCCGGGGGTGTTCGGCACGTGCAATTGGAAGTCGCGATAGACCGGCGCCTCAATCACGATGTCTTCAGTCAGCAGCAGCGGGCCGAACAACTCCGTGTCCCAGGCCAGTTTGTTCAGGGTAATGAAGGCCTGGGCCGAGGCCAGGGTGCCGATGCCGCCTTCGAGCATGGTGCCGCCGTACAGGGCGATGCCCGCCGCTTCGGCAATCGCTGCGGTTCGCAGCACCGCACGGAGGCCGCCGTTCTTGGCGATTTTCAGGGCGAACACCGAGGCCGCGCCTTCACGGGCCAGATTGAAAGCGTCTTCCACGCATTCGATGGACTCATCGGCCATGATCGGCGCCGGGCTCATGGCATTCAAGCGCACCATGCCGGCGCGGTTGTTGCGGGAGATCGGCTGCTCGATCAGGTCGATGCCATTGCCGCCGAGAATCCGGCACGCCCGCAGCGCCACCGCTTCGTCCCAGGCCTGATTGACGTCGACCCGCACGCTGGCGCAGTCACCCAGGGCTTTCTTGATCGCAATCACATGGGCCAGGTCGCGGTCGACTTCGCCAGCGCCGATCTTCAGCTTGAAGATCCGGTGCCGGCGCAAGTCGAGCATTTGCTCCGCTTCGGCAATGTCCTTCGCGGTGTCACCGCTGGCCAGGGTCCAGGCCACGGGCAGCGCGTCACGCACCCGGCCGCCGAGCAACTCGCTGACCGCCAGGCCCAGGCGTTTACCCTGGGCGTCGAGCAACGCAGTTTCGATACCTGATTTGGCAAAGGTATTACCACGGATGCTGCGCTCCAGACGCAGCATCGCCGCGTTGACATTGCTCGCGTCCTGGCCAAGCAAAAGAGGTGTGAAGTGCTGGTCGATGTTGGTCTTGATGCTGTCCGGGCTTTCATTGCCGTAGGCCAGGCCGCCGATGGTGGTGGACTCGCCGATGCCTTCGATGCCGTCCGCGCAGCGCACGCGGATGATCACCAGCGTCTGGTTCTGCATGGTGTGCATGGCCAGCTTGTGCGGGCGGATGGTCGGCAGATCGACGATGATCGTCTCGATCGATTCAATGGCTGTTGCACGCATGGCGATACCCGTCAGGTTCTTGAAATTCTTTGGCCGATTCTGGTCCGGCTTTCTGCGGGTTGCCAATATAGAATGGGTCTGGCTTGATACCTTAAAGGTATGCAACCCGGATTTCGGAGGTTTTCATGGAACTGCGTCACCTGAGGTATTTCCAGGTCTTGGCCCAGACCCTCAACTTCACCCGCGCCGCCGAGCTGCTGCACATCGCCCAGCCGCCGCTAAGCCGGCAGATCCAGCAACTGGAGGATGAACTCGGGGTGCAACTGCTGGAGCGTGGCCGACCGCTGAAACTCACCGACGCCGGGCGCTTCTTCCATGAACACGCCACGGTGTTGCTGGAGCAATTGGGCAAGGTCTGCGACAACACCCGGCGGATCGGCCAGGGCGAAAAGACCTGGTTGGGCATCGGCTTTGCACCGTCGACCCTCTACGGCGTGTTGCCGGAACTGATCCGCCGCCTGCGCAATCACGAACCCCTGGCCCTGGAACTGGGCCTGTCGGAAATGACCACCCTGCAACAGGTGCAAGCGCTCAAGGCTGGACGCATCGACATCGGCTTCGGGCGCATCCGCATCGACGACCCGGCGATCAATCAAACCGTGCTGACTGAAGACCGCCTGGTCGCCGCCCTGCCCGCTGGCCACCCGCTGTTGGGGGGACCGGTCAGCCTGCGGCAACTGGCGGACGAGCCTTTCGTGCTCTACCCCGGCAACCCCCGGCCGAGTTACGCCGACCATGTGATCGCGCTGTTCGACGCCCACGGCCTGAGCATCCGGATTGCCCAGTGGACCAATGAACTGCAAACCGCCATCGGCCTGGTGGGTGCCGGCATCGGCATCACCCTGGTGCCGGCCTCGGTGCAATTGCTGCACCGCGACGACATCGGCTTCGCGCCGCTGCTGGAAGACAACGCCACCTCACCGATCATCCTCAGCCGGCGGATTGGCGATGTGTCGCCGGGGTTGAATCAGTGTTTGCGGATGATTGAGGAGTTGCTGGAGGCGCCGGCAGGTTAGCGATCGTGCTGCCACTTCTCAAAACGAACTCCAGGCTCAGCCCCGGCCTGGGTTCGATGCGAGCCGCCGAGGATGAAAATCCACCCAAGCCAATTTCAAAAACCCTGCGCCGCCATACCCCTGTGCGACACGCCTTATCCCTCCACGAAAATTAGTTTCGCTTCGTTTGAAAATCGCCCCTTGAAATGATTTATGAGTTTCACCCAGGCCCCCCGACCCCGTCTGAAGCCTTAAGAACGATAAAAATCATTCAGGAGCCCCGTATGTTCAAACGAGCACTTCCCACCGCGATCTTGCTGGCCACCGGCTCGCTCGGTGCCCAGGCCGCCGACACCGCCAGCCATGGTTTTCTCGAGGACAGCAAAGCCACCTTGTCGATGCGCACCCTGTACTTCAACACGGATAACCGCGACGGCCCGGACGCGCCTTCGAAAACCGAAGAAGCGGCGCAGGGTTTTCTCTTGCGCTACGAGTCCGGGTTTACCCAGGGCCCGGTGGGGTTCGGAGTCGATGCCCAGGCATTGCTCGGCATCACGCTGGACAGCGGCGCGGGCCGCCATGTCGGCAGTGGCATGATTCCCACCGATGGCGACGGCGCCGCCGACACCTGGAGCAGTTTTGGTCCGACCGCGAAGATGCGCATCGCCCAGACCGAATTCCGCTACGGCACTTTGATGCCGAAGCTGCCGATCCTGATTGCCAACGACGCCCGTCTGTTGCCGCAGTCCTTCACGGGCACCCAGATCACCTCGAAAGACATCGATGGCCTGACCCTGACCGGCGGCCTGCTGGAACACGCGGTGGGCCGTGCCTCCACCGACCGCACTGGCCTGTCGGTACCCGGCGGTACCCAGGACAGCAACAAGTTCTACTTTGCCGGTGGCGACTACAACGTCACCAAGTCCCTGAAGGCGCAGTACTACTTCGCGCAGCTGGAAGACTTCTACAACCAGAACTTCTTCGGCCTGACTCACACCCTGGCGATCGACAGCGGCAGCTCGCTGACCACCGACTTGCGTTACTTCCGCACCACCTCCAGCGGCGCCAACAGTTCCGCCGCCGGTCGCGCCAAGGGCTACCGCACCTCGGGTTACACCGAAGACAACAATGGCGAAATCGACAACAACACCTGGGTGGCGATGGTCACCTACGCCAACAACGGGCATGCGGTCTCCCTCGGCCATCAACGGGTCGGCGACGGCAGTAACTTCGTCCAGCCCAACCAGGGCAGCCTGGTGGACAAAGGCGCTGGCGGCGGCAGCGTGTACTTGCCCACTGACCAGATGATCCAGAACTTCGCCCGGGCCGGCGAGCAGACCAATTTCGGCCAGTACAGCTACGACTTCGCGCCCCTCGGTGTGCCGGGCCTGAAGGCGACGATCATTTACCTCAAGGGCAGCGACATCAAGGTCCGCAACGCCGGCGACCAGTCCGAATGGGAACGGGACATGACCCTCAGCTACGTCCTGCAATCCGGCGCACTCAAAGGTCTGGGCGTCGCCTTGCGCAACGCCAAGTCGAACACCGATGCCGGGCGCAACGTCGACCAGAACCGGGTGATCCTCAACTACACGATCTCGCTGCTGTAATCGGCGCATGACCCCGGCGGTGAAATGGGCGTAAGTTAGCGGCTCGCCAAGACAGAGACGCACCGATGCAACTGACGCCGTTCACCCTCGCCATCCCCGACGCTGACCTCGCCGACCTGCACCAGCGCCTGCAACGCACCCGCTGGCTACAGGACCTCGAAGGCCAGGGTTGGAGCGAGGGCACCGACCTTGGCTTCTTGCGGCGTTTGCTCGCGCATTGGGCCGAGGCTTTCGACTGGCGAGCAGAAGAAGCGCGGCTCAACCAACTGCCGCAATTCATTGCCCAAGTGGGTGAGCAAGCGGTGCATGTCATCCATCAACCGGGCACCGGTCCGGCGCCGATGCCGCTGATCCTGACCCACGGCTGGCCGGGTTCGTTCGTGGAAATGCAGCGCCTGATCCCGCTGCTCGCCGATCCGGCCCGTCACGGCGGCGATGCCGCGGATGCCTTCCACGTGGTGGTGCCGTCGTTGCCGGGGTATGCCTTTTCGCCGGCGCCCAGCCACAAGGGCGTCGGGCCTTATGAGGTGGCGGGGCTGTGGGCCGAGCTGATGACCGGTCTCGGTTATCCGACATTCGGCGCCCAGGGTGGTGACCTGGGCGCCGGCGTTTCGACCTGGCTGGGGCGACGTTTTGCAGATCGACTCAGCGGCATTCACTTGAACTACGTGCCCGGTTCCTATCGTCCTGCGCTGGGGCCGGACCAGGCGCCCATTACCGATGAAGAACAGGCCTTTCTCAATCGCTCGGCGGCCTTCGCCGAGACCGAGGGCGCGTACGCCAAAGTCCACGGCACCAAGCCGCAATCCCTGGCCGTCGGCCTCAACGATTCCCCCGCCGGACTGGCCGCGTGGATGGTGGAAAAATTCCAGGCCTGGACCGACTGTTCAGGCGACCTGCAACAGGCCATCAGCCTCGATGCGCTGCTGACCAACATCAGCCTCTACTGGTTCACCGCCAGCATCGGTTCGTCGCTGCGGCCGTATGTCGAAGGTCGCGCCCGACCGCTGGCGTTTGCCCCTGGCGAACAGGTGACAGTGCCCACCGGCGTGGCGCTGTTCCCTGCGGAATTGCCGATGCCACCGCGCAGTTGGGTCGCGCGTGGATTCAACGTGCAACGCTGGACGCCGATGCCCAAGGGCGGTCACTTTGCGGCGATGGAACAACCCGAATTGCTGGCCGAAGACATCCGCGCGTTCTTTCGTCCTTTGCGTTGATCTTTGGCCCCGCGCCGCGTAAAAAAGCCTGTCTCTTTTTTGATCGTGCAAGGAGCAGTGGATGCTGGCGTTACACACCGAGCGGTTGTACTTGCGGACCATGATCGAAGCCGACTGGCCGTTGTTTCTCAGGCTTCACTCCGAACCCCAGACCATGCAATACGTGTTCGGCGAAATCGCCGAAGAGCAGATTCGCAAAGGCTTCGACCACCGGCTCCCGGCCTGGGGCCCGGACTCCGATCACTGGCTGTGCCTGGTGGTCGTCGATAAAGCCAATCAGGCGGAACTGGGCGTCACCGGTTTTCGCATTATGTCCCCCGGTCATGCCGAAGTCGGTTGTCTGCTGTTGCCGGAATGCCAGGGCAAGGGGTTTGGCACCGAGTCGCGGCAAGCGATCATCGACTACGCCCGCGACATCGGCCTCGACTCGCTGGAATCCACCGTCACCGACGGCAATATCGCCTCGTGCCGAGTGCTGGAGAAATGCGGTTTCAGCTTCCAGCGGCGCGAGCCCCAGGCCTACCAGATTGGCGATCAGTGGTTTGACGACCTGATCTTCCACCTGCGACTGCGCGCATGAGTGCGCGCCAAGGCCCCGGCACCCTGGCCTCGCTGCGCGCCCTGCCGCGTCCGACCCGCTGGCTGCTGATGGGCATCGGTCTGGCGCGCATCGCCTCGTTCATGATCTGGCCCTTTATTGCCGTGGCGATGCACCAGCGCTTTGGCACGCCGATCACCGAGATTGGCGCGCAACTGGCCCTGGGCGCGTTGATTTCGATTGCCCTGGCGCCGCTCAGCGGCCTGCTCGGCGACCGCTTCAACTCACGCAACCTGATGCTGTTCGGCTGCGCCCTCTGTGCCAGTTGCTACCTGCTGATGGGCCTGCTGCCGGGGCAGACCAGCTACTTCGTGGCGATCATCGGCATGGCCTTGTCCCAGAGCATTCTCGAACCGCTGCTGCGCATGCTGCTGAGTGACACGGCGGTGGACGATCACCAGCGCACGTTCCTGTTCCACATCCGTTATTACGTGGTCAATTGCGCGGCGGCCATCGGCCCATTGATCGGCCTGTGGTTCGCCAACCACCAAAGCGACGGCGTGTTTGCCATTGCCGTGTGCACCTACGGCGTGTTGACCCTGACCATTCTTAACGCCGCCCGTTTCCGCTTGCGCAACCCTCACCTGGAAAAAGCCGCCACCCCGCCACTGCGCGCGGTGTTTCGCGCGATGCTCGGCAGCAAGCTGTTCCTGTCGATCATCGTCGCCAACTTTTTCCTGGTGCTGGTCTATGCGCAGATCGATGAACCGCTGACCTTCTACCTGCTGCAACTGAGCGTCGACGACATCAACCACATCATCGCCATGATGAGCTTCACCAACGCCGCCGTGGTACTGGTGGTGCACCTGTTCCTGATGAGTTGGCTGATCGCCCTGGCGGACAAGACTGCCTACTTGGTGGCGCTGGGCTGCCTGATGGTCGCGCACGGGATCATCGCCCTCAACACCGGGGCCTGGTGGGCGGGTTGGCTGTTCGCGGTGGTCTTCGCCACCTTCGCCGAAATCATCGTGATGCCGCTGTTCGGCACCCTGATCGATCGCCTCGCGCCGCCGGGAATGCGCGGCAGTTTCATTGGCATTTCCATGCTTGCCGGTTTCGGCTCGGCCCTCGCGCCTCTGCTCGGCGCGTTGGTGATCGCCCACTTCGGCGGTGCGGTGCTGTTCTCGGCGCTGGCGCTGGCGTGCATCCCCATCGGTCTGCTCGGTTATTACGTGTTGCGCGCCAGCCAGCCGGCGACGGTGCTTGAAACGACCGCGTAAACGGGCGAATCACGCCCGAGGCTGTTGCCCGAGAATCGTCACCCGCTCGCCATAGCGCGAGTGCGGAAAGTAATCCCACACCGCGTGATGTTGGGTGCTGCGGTTGTCCCAGAACACCAGGGTGTTCGGCGCCCAACGCACCCGGCAACTGAGGATCGGCTCCCGCGCCACCAGGTCGAACAGCATGTTCAGCAGGGTCTGGCTCTCGCCCCCGGACAACTGCACGATGTGCGAAGTAAATCCGGAATTGACGAACAAGGTTTTGCGCCCGGTTTCCGGATGCCGCACCACCAGCGGGTGCTCGGTTTTCGGCAGGTTGGCCGGCGGCGTGAAGCCCTTCCACGGAATCTCGCCATCATGGATCGCGCTCAGTTCGCCAAGGAACTGCTGCATCGTCGGCGAGAGCATTTCAATCGCCAGGTGCATGTTGGCGAACAGGGTGTCGCCGCCGGTGCCGATGGCCGGGGTTTCCTTGACGTAGAGCATCGAGCCCATCGACGGCTCCAGGTCGGCGGTGCCGTCGGTGTGCCAGGTTTCCCCGGCGACGAACCGCGACTGGGCGTTGGCGCGAATCACCACCAGTTCCGGGTCATCACCGTCGATGTCTTCCACCGGCAATGCCCGCAATTCACCGAACAAACGGCCGAAGGCTTTGTGTTGCTCGACGGTCAGGTGCTGGTCGCGGAACACCAGCACATGATTCTCCAAAAACGCCCGGCGGATCTCCGCGAACTGCTCATCGCTCAGGGGTTGTGACAGATCGACGCCGCCGACCTCGGCACCGATGATCGGGGTCAGGCGGTCGACGCTGATGCTGTGATAAGCCGCACGTTGCTCGGCGGCGATACGCTCGATGGCCTTGAGTGCCAATTGATCCATGTTCCTTCACCTTTTTTTTATTCAACGATCTGCCACAACAGAATCTGTTTAAGCCAGGTTTACCGGCTGCCCTGCAAAGAGCGCGGGCGCATGTCGGTCCAGTGCTGGTTGATGTAATCCAGGCAGGCTTGGCGTTCGCCGCACTGCCCGACGGCCTTCCAGCCGATGGCCATCGCCTTGCCCGCCGGCCACAGCGAATACTGGCCCTGGTCGTTGATCACCACCTCGAATTGCCCGTGGTCGTCACTCATCGTTGTGCTCCTTGAAAGATTGCGGTCGGTCTGTGCTGATGGTTTCTGCAATCAAACGCGCCCATGGCCCGGCGACGATGCCGTAGTGATCGGTGTCCAGCGCCTGCCAACTGCGCAGCTGCGGTAACAGGCCCTGCCAGGCCTGGCGAAGGTCCGCGACCTGCCATGCGCCGCCCATGCCGTAGGGGTTGGGTCGGGTGGCGATAAACATCCGCGTGGCGGTATTTTCCAGCCGCGCCGGATGATGCCCGGCCATGCTGGCGATGTTGTGTTTGCAGCAGGCAATCAGGCTTTGCAGGTAACGCGGCACGTCATCCGGGGCATCACGCTCGGGACGACGCGCGGCGAATTCACGCTGGAACACCTGCTGAATTTGCAGCTCGTCGATCTGCGCCAGCTCGGTGCCGGCATCCGGCGCCGGAGGGTCGATCAGGTACAGCCAGGGTTGTTGCAGCGCCAAGGCCGGGGCGAGGCTGCACATGGCTTGCGCCACCCAGGCGCCGAACGACCAACCGGCCAAACGCCAGGCCGCGCCTGCGGGCAAGTGCGCCTGTACCGCCGTCACGTAGCGCTGCGCGCGCTCGTCGATACTGATGTTCGGCAAGTCCGCCAGGCGCAGCGCCGGGTCGGCGATCACGCACACGCCGAGGTCTGCCGGCAGCGCCGAGACCAGTTCACGGTAGGCCTGGACATCGCCGCCCACTGGGTGCACCAGGTACAGCCATTCAGCCCCTGCCCCGGCTTGCCATTGATCGATTTGCACCGCCTCCGCCCAACCGTTCTGGACTTCATCGGTCGTGCTAGCACCCGCCGCTTTCACCAGGGCGAGCACCTCACCCAGGCTGACGTTATGGCTGAACTGCGACAACTGGAACACCACGCCGGTGGCCGCTTGCAGCTCATCGATCAGGTCGAGCAGCGTCAGGGAATCCGCGCCCAGGTCGTACAGCGAATCGTCGTCCTCCAGGGTCGTCACCCCCAGCCATTTGCACAGGCTGGCGTGCAGTTGCTCACGCAGATCCACCATCACGGGCGCCTCAAGCGCAGGCAATGCCACGCCGTGACGCCGCGGATAAAATCGTCGCGCGGTGTCGATGCCGGTGGTCGAGATCAGCAACTGCGGCAACTGCGCGCTCATCGCCAGATCGAACACCCGGCAACCCTCTTGCGCCGACAGGCCGACCTTCAAGTGCTCCTGATGCGCGGCATCGCCGACACCGCTGCTGACCGCCATGCCGAGATCGCGCCAGATGTCCCAGTTGATGCCCAGGCGCACACAGCCGTTGGCCGCGTTCGCGCGGTAATGGGCGAAGCCGTCGAGCACGCCGCTGGCTGCCGCATAGTCCAGGTGCCCAGCGCCGCCGAACAGCGCCGACATCGACGAGCAGTACAGGACGAAGCCCGGTGTCAGTTGCTCGATCAGCGCCTCCACCGCGAGCATGCCCCGGGTCTTCGCCGCCATGGCTTCGCCGAGCACTGCGGCGTCGCGCTGACGAATCAAGCTGCCAGCGCCGACCCCCGCCGCATGGATCACCCCGGCGATCCGCCCGTAACGCCGGGCCAGGTGTTCCAGCACCGCTGGCCAGCGCGCCAGGTCGGCGATATCCGCCTGCAGCCAGTCGATGCGCTCGCCATAGGCCGCCAATGACGCGGGCCGATCAGCACTGCGCGACAGCAGCACCAGCCGCCGTCTGGGTGCCTGCAACAGGTGCTCGCACAGGGTACGACCGATCCCGCCGCTGCCGCCGAGGATCAGGAAGGTGCCGTCCACCGGTAACAGAGTCGATGGCACGGAAGGCGCCGGCAACGGGCTGGCGAGCAAGCGCGGCTGCCACAGGTAGCCGTCGCGTACCGCCATCCGTCGAGGCAATGCCTCGGGCTCGGCAAGCAGCACCGCCAAGGCTTCGGGTTGTGCGCCCAGTTGCGCCGTCGGCCAATCCAGCCAGTGGCAGCGCACCGGGTATTCCTGGGGCAGCACTTCGCTGACCCCGGCCAGTGCCGCCAATTCGGGGCGCAACACCTCGCCGTCCACCGGACAGGCTTGCCACGACATCAGCCACAGCCGCAAGCCAGTTGCGCGAGCGGTTTGGCCCCAGGCCTGCATCAAGGCGCTGGTGGTGTCGAGGCAGGCCCACTGCGCCGCCGCGAGGCTGTGTTCGTTGACCGCGCCCGTTACCGACAGCGGCAAGGCGTGCAGCCAATCCAGCTCGCCCAAGTTCGGTTCGGCCACTTCGCTCAGCAATCGCGCTAGGGCCTCGGTGTCTAGCGGGTCGAGTTCGAAACGATCGGCGCCGAGGCGCTTGAAGCCGTTGCCGGCGCGGACCTGAATCACCCGCTGATACACCGTGCCGAGGCACGCCAGCAAGACCGGATCAAGGGCTTCGTGACTGCCGACCACCAACCTTTCGCGGCGTGCTACGGGCGCCTGCACACTCAGGCGTCGGCTACGCAGCCACTGCCGCTGGTAGAACCAGTCGGCCAACGGTTGTCGTTCGGAGGCGACGGAGGCCTGAGTTGAATCAGCCGGCGCGGAGACCTGGAAGCGATAGCTTTCCAGATCGAAGGCCGACGGCGCCAAGTCCCAAGGCGCGGGGGCCGAGCGCTGTGGCCAGTCGATGCTCGCGCCGTCGTACCAGGCCTCCAGCAACGCCGGCGGCGAATGCTCGACCGCCTTGAGGCGCACGCCGGTCGGCGTCACTTCCTTGATCAACGCCGTGTCCAGTTCGGCCCCGGCTCGGTATTCCATGCCGAAGCGCCAGCGCAACGGACGGCGCCCGGCTTGCAGGTGGCGCAGGACCGCCGCTTGCTGCTCGGGAAAGGCCCGCAGATAGGCGTCAATCGCCGCGATATCCCGCAGCAACGCCGAGCGGCTGTGGGCCGAGAGCATCAAACACCCTGAGCTTTCAACCTGCGCTTCTGGCGCTGGCTGCGCGGCGCCGACGATCACATGGGCGTTGGTGCCGCCAATGCCAAAGCTGCTGACCCCGGCCACACGGCAGCGACCTTCGGGCCAAGGCTGGGCGCGGGTGGGGATGTAGAACGGTGAATGTTCCAGGTCGATTTGCGGGTTGATCTGGCCGAAGCCGAGGTTCGGCGGCAGGACACCATGGAACACCGCGAGCGTGGCGCGAATCAGCCCGACCACCCCCGCCGCCGCGCCAAGGTGGCCGATCTGGCTTTTCACCGAGGCCAGGGCGCAGTGGTTCGCCGGCACCTCGCCAAAGGCCTTGCTCAACGCCGCCACTTCAATCGGGTCGCCGAGCAACGTGCCGGTGCCGTGGGCTTCGATGTAGCCGATGTCGGCACCGTTCAACCCAGCCTTGCGCAGCGCCTCGCTGATCACCGCACTCTGACCGGCCACCGACGGCGCGGTGTAGCTCATCTTGGCCCGGCCATCGTTGTTCAGCGCCGAGGCTTCGACCAGCCCATAGATGCGGTCGCCGTCGGCCCGGGCCCGGGCCAACGGCTTGAGCACCACCACGCCATAGCCGCTGGCGCCAATGGTGCCGCTGGCGTCGTCGCTGAAGGGCCGGCACAAGCCGTCGCGGGAAAAGATGTGCTGCGAGCGATGGCGGTAGCCATCGCTCAGGGTCGGGTCGATCAGCACCCCGGCCGCGAGCATCACATCGCTGTCGCCCTGGCGCAGCATCGCGCTGGCCAGGTGCACGCCGATCAGCGAACTGCCACACGCCGCTTGCACGCTCAGCGCCGGCCCATTGAGGTCGAGGTGGTAGGCGGCCTTGGTCGCGAGGAAGTCCTTGTCGTGATGCAGGGCCATCTGGAAGCCGTCGGGCAAATCACTCTCGGCGCTCTCGCGGAGCATCTGCTGGAAGTAAGTGGTTTCGCCGCAACTGGCAATCAGGCCGATCCGGGGTCCGTCAGCAGACGGGGTGATCCCGGCGTGCTGCAAGGCTTGCACGCAAGCCATCAACAGGTGCCGCTGCTGCGGGTCCATCAACCGCGCTTCCTGGCGACTGATGCCGAAATACTCGGGATCGAAATCGAGCATACCGGCCAGTTGGCTGCGGGCACCGACCTGCCCTGCGCTGGCGGCGAACAGTTCGATGCCCAGTTCGTTGCCCTGGACCATCGCCCAGAATTCGCCGAGGTTACGGGCGCCGGCGACGTTGACCGCCATGCCGATGATGGCCATCGGTTGCTCGCCGGCATCGGCGTGGCGCACCCGTTCGACCGGGGCTGCGGGCGCCGTCGACAAGTGCGCCGCCAGACGCCGCACCGTGACCTGCTCGAAGAGGTCGGCCATCGCCACGCTGTGCGGCAGTTCCTGGTTGAAACGGGCGTGCAGGCGCATCAGGCCGAGGCTGGTGGCGCCGGCCTCGAAGAAGGTTTGCTCGGGCGCGATGTCGCGCCCGATCACCGCGCTGAACAACGCGCTCAATTGCTGCTCCAGCGCGCTCAACGGCGCTGCCGCCGGTGTCGAGCGCCGCCGCTCCAGCGCCTCGCCGAGGCCGTGCACGGCCTTGCGATCGATCTTGCCGCTGGGGGTGCGCGGCCAGGTGTCAAGCCGGCGGTATTCATCGATCCGCACATGGGCCGGCAATTGTCGGGCGACCTCACGGTCCAGCGCCTGGGCCGTGGGCGGTGTGCCTTGCAGTTGCAGGTAGGCGGTCAGGCGTGGCGGCTCGGCGGTGATCGCCACCACCGCGTTGACCACTTGCGGCAGCTGCATCAGCGCCGCTTCGATCTGCCCCAGTTCCAGGCGGTGACCGCTGAGCTTGATTTGCTGGTCGTCGCGCCCGAGGTAATGCAGGCAGCCTTGCGGGTCGACCCAGGCCAGGTCGCCGGTACGGTAGAACAGCCGCTCACCGCCCTCGGCTTGGGGCAGTTCGACAAACCGCGAAGTGTTGAGCGCCGGGTCGGCGAGGTAGCAACGACTGATCATCGGCCCCGCCACCAGCAGGTAGCCACGGCTGCCGTTGGGCACCGGGCGGTCATGCTCGTCCACCAGCAGCAGGCGCGCATTGCTCACCGCCCGGCCAATCGGCGCGCGCAATGGCCAGTCGCTGGCCTTGGCCGGCAACCGGTAAGCACTGACCACGTGGGTTTCGGTGGGGCCGTAGTGGTTGAACAAGGAGGCTTGCGGCAGGCCGCCGAACCAGGTTTTCAACGCGTCGGTGCAGAGCAATTGCTCCCCTGCCGTTACCACTTCCAGCAACGCCAGGGGATAAATGCCTTGGGCCACGGCGGTCTGCGCCAGGTGCTGCAACGCGACGCAAGGCAGGAACAGACGCTCGATCCGCGCCGTCACCAGATAGCTCAGCAACGCCTCGGCGTCCTGGCGCCAGCTCGGGGTAATCAGGTGATAACAACCGCCGCCGCACAGCGTGCCGAAAATCTCCTGGAACGACACGTCGAACGACAGCATGGAAAACTGCAAGGTCACCGATTTCGCCGGCAACTGCCCTTCGCCGCGCTGCCATTGCAACAGGTTGCACAGGGTCTGGTCCGGGACCTGCACGCCTTTCGGGGTGCCGGTGGAGCCGGAAGTGAACAAGGTGTAGAGCGGCCGTTCGCCGGCGTGGCGTGGACGCTCAAAGGCCCGCGCCTCGGTCTCGAGGTCGAGTCGATGGCGAGCGAAACCGCCCGCGTCGAGGTTGTCCAACGCCGCTTCGGTCGCGCTGCTGAACAACAGGCAATGGGGCTGCGCCTGTTGCAGCACTTGGCGCTGCACCGCCACCGGATAGCCCGGGTCCAGTGGCACCGCCGTCAGGTTGAGTTTGGCCAGGGCCAGCAAGGCGACAATGTGTTCCACCGAGGCCGTGAGGAACAGCACCACGTGCAGCGGCCCCTCGTTCGCCAGCGGTAGCGGATGGCGCTCGATCAAGGTCGCCGCCAGCGTATCGGCCAAGGCATTCAGCTCGGCGTAACTCAGTTGCCGCTTGCCAGCCACCAGGGCCGTGGCATTTGGCGTGGCGTGGACCTGATGCTCGAACCAGTCGGCCAGGGTGTTAAACGGTGGCTCGCTCCGTGGGCCTTCACTGGCGGGCAACAGGCTGAGGCGATGGGGTTTGAGCACATCGTGCAGGGTCGCGGTCGGGGACTCCAGCAGCAGGTCGAGGCCACGGCGCAGCAGTCCGTCCACCGCGCTGATCTGCCCGGCATCGAAGTAGCTGCACTGGTATTCCCACCAGCATTCCAGCTGCGAATCGCCCTCCACCACCAGCAAGGTCAGCGGGCACTTGGCTTGCAACGCTCCACTGAACTCCAGCGTCGCCTTCAGTCCGGAACCGGCGAGGCTGGCGTAATCGGTGTTTTCCAGGACAAACATGAAATCGAACAACGCCGTGCTCGATGACAGCCGCAGGTCTTCCACCAAATCGGCCAGGGCCACGTCCTGCAACGCCAAGACGTCGCGCAGGGTGGCGGTTTGCACGCGCAGTTGCTCGCCCAGCGTCAGGCCATTATCAACCGCCGTGGGGATCAGCACGGTGTTGGCGAACATGCCCAGGGTGTCTTCGAATTCCGCCAGCGGCCGGTTCGACACCGGACTGGCGATCCGTGGCCGCTCGGCGCCAGTCAGGGCGTAGAGGCTCCAGGCGAACACACTGAACAGCACTTCAAAACGGGTCAGCCGTTGTTGGCTGCAAAACCGTTCGAGGGCGGCGCTGCGCACGGCGCCCAGAGGCTGGCGATGCAAGCGCGCATCCGGACTCGTCGCGCGCGGCGGTAGCAGCGGCGCAGAGGCCGCTGGCTGGCGGCGATGAAGTTCCGCCAAGGCCCGGCGCTGATCGCGGTATTGCGGGTCGACGCTCCACTGGCCCTGCCACAGGCCAAACTCCAGCGCGCTCAGGCGTGGCGGCGGTTGCGAACTGCGGCGACCTTGCACGGCATCGGCGTACAACGCGGTCAGGTCGTCGAACAGCAGGTTCATCGACCAGCCATCGATAATGATGTGATGCAGATTGAGCAACAGCCGACAGCTGCCATCGGCCATCGGCAGCAGCCAGGCCTGGAACAGGTTCGGCGTGGCCAGATCGAACGGCGTGCCGAACACCAGTTCGGCGAAGGCTTGCCCGTTGTCTTCGGCGAAGTGCCCGACGGCAAAGGTGCGGCAGCGTGAACCTTGATCGGCAATCACCTGATCGAGGCCTTCGGCACCGGGCACGAACCGCGTGCGCAGGCCCGGATGACGCTCGACCAAGCGGTCCAGCGCCACGGCCAACGCCGCCACCTCGACACCGGCGGCGAGGTGCAAAATCAGCGGCACGTTGTAGGCGGTGGACGTTGGCGTACGCTGCTGCACCAGCCACAAGCGGCGTTGCTCGGCGGTGGCCGGCAGACGCTGAGCGTGGCTGATCGACGGCGCCGGTGGATAGGCACGGCCGCCGCCCTGCTCGCCGATCAAACGTTCGGCCAGCGCGGCGAATGACTCGCTGAGCACGGTGGCCATGGCGATCTCGCGCTGCCAGTGACGGCGAATCGCCGAACGCAGGCGCATGGCCTTGAGCGAATCACCGCCGCTGCCGAGCCAGTCGTCCTGCGCACCTAACGCGGGTTGCTTCAACAGTCCACGGGCGTGTTCGAGCAACCAGTCCAACGCCGGCGACTGCTCGATGTCCGTCAGCGTTTCGGCCCGTGGGCGCCAAGGCTCCAGCGGTTGTGCCAGCAATTGTTCGCGGTCGATCTTGCCGTTGGCGGTCAGCGGCAGGCGTTCGCGCACAAACACCTGATGGGGCCGCATCCACGGTGCCAATTGCGCGCGCAGGTGGGCGTCGAACTCTCGGTAGTCCAGCGCCTCGCGCAGCACGATGAACGCTAGCAACTGGTGATCTTCGGCGGCTTGGCGGCGGGTGCAGACAAACGCTTGGGCAACCCCGGGATGTTCGAGAATGCGCTGCTCAACTTCCCCGGGCTCGATGCGAAAGCCACGGACCTTCACTTGGCGGTCGACCCGGCCCAAATACTCGATCAGGCCGGCGCTGTTTTCCCGCACCAGATCCCCGGTTCGGTAATGCCGTTCGGCGCCATCGTCGAGGCGCAGAAAACTGCGCGCCGTGTCCTCGGGGCGGTTGCGATAACCACGGGCCACGCCGCTGCCGCTGAGGTACAGCTCACCGACTTCACCGCTTGGCACCGGCCGTTGCTGCGCGTCCAGCACCCGTACGCCGGTGTCCGGCAAGGGTCGGCCAATCGGCACCGAGTCGCCGGAAAAGTCCCGGGGAATCGGCCAGGCCAAGGCGAAGGTGGTGCATTCAGTCGGGCCGTAGGCGTTGAACACCTGGCAACGACTGTCGGGATTGGCCCGGTACCAGGCTCGCACGGCGGCGGCGCTGACTTGCTCACCGCCGATCAACACCTGGCGCAGGCTGGCGAAGCACGGCGGATGGTCGGCGCTCAAGGTGTTGAACAGCGAGACGGTCATGAACAGGCTGTCGACCCGCTGGGTGTCGAACACCGTGGCCAGGCGCCGGGCGTCGAGCAGGTCCTCATCGGCGATCATCACGCAACAGCCGCCATTGAGCAGCGGCGCCCACAGTTCGAAACTGCACGCATCGAACGCCGGGTTGGACAGGCAGGCGAAGCGGTCCCCTGGACGAATCTCGATGTAGCCGTCGGTTTGCGCCAGGCGCAGCAAGCCGCGCTCGCCGACCTCCACCGCCTTCGGCAGGCCGGTGGTGCCGGAGGTGTAGAACAGAAACATCACCTCGGCGGAATCCTGCGCCACGGCTTGCGCCGGAACGTCCGGGTAATCCAGCAAGGCCTCGACCGAGGCGTGCCAGAGCGGCGATGCCAGCGGCCGTTCGGCGTCTGGGTCCAGGCTCAGCAGGCCAACGCACGCGGCATCGGCGAGCATCAGCTCCCGGCGTTGCGCGGGGCTGGCGCGGTCCAGCGGTACCACCACGGCGCCGACTTTCAAGGCCCCGAGGATGGCCGCCAGCCATTGCCAGGAGCGCGGCAAACACAGCGCCAGGGATTGCCCCGGTTGCACGCCCTGGGCCAGCAAGCCCCGGGCGATGCGTTCGCTGGCGCTGGCCAACTCGGCGTAGCTCAATTGCACCGCGCCGTCGATCACCGCCACGGCGTGGGGAGCGCGCCGCTGCTGTTCGGCAAAGCGTGCGAGCAGGGTCAATGTCGGTGGGAAAGTGTTCATGAGCGGGCCTCCTGGGCGTCGAAGCGTTGCAGCTCTTGCCGCAGGGTCTGCGAGACCCGATGCACCTCGGCACTTTCGAGCATGTCCCAGTGCCCGCCATGCACCAGTTTCGCCAAGAAGCCATGGCCCGCACGACGGCGCCAGAAACCGCGCAGTTCATGCAGTTGCGCACGCTCGAAACCTTCCCGCGCCTGAATCAGCACCACGCGCCCAGCCCGGGGTTCGCAGGTGTAGCCGGCCATGGCCAGGCGATTGTGGTTGTACAGGTGGAAATAGCGTTCGACCTGGGCGTCTTCGATGCCGGGGTACATGCCGTTGAACCGCACCAGTTTGTCGCGGAACTCGGCCATGTCGACCGTGCCGATTTGCTCGCGGAAACTCGGATCGTCGCTGCCCTGGGTGTCGAGCAATACCACGGTCACTTGGCGATACCCGGCCGCCGTCAGGCGCCGGGCCATTTCGTAAGCCACCAGGCCACCGAACGACAACCCGGTGAGCACCAGCGGTTGCGCTTTCAGCGGTTCGATCAGGCGCAAGTAAGCCTCGGCCATGGCCTCGACGGTGGGCTCGGTGGCCTCCCCCGGGTTCAAGCCCGGCGATTGCACGCCGTACACGCCGACCGCGTCTGGCAGCACTTTGGCCAGGGACAGGTAGCAGAACGCGGTGCCGCCCGCCGGGTGAATGCACACCACGTTGCGCCGGCCTTCACCGCGACGGAACTCGATCAGGTTGCTCTGGGCCGCCGCCGGGCTGGCCCCGGCGCGCAACCAGCCGCCCAGGGCTTCGATGGTCGGGTGACCAATGACCACGCGAATCGGCACTTCGACGTTGAATTGCTCACCAATCTGATGGGCCATTTTGATCGCCGCGATGGACGTGCCGCCGACATTGAAAAAGTTGTCGCGAATGCCGATCTGCGGCGCCAACAGCAAGCTCTTCCAGATTTGATAGAGCGCCAGTTCGATGTGATCCCGTGGGCTGCTGAGGTTGACCTGCCGATTGACCAAGTCCTGATCGGCCATCGTTGTCAGCGCCACGCGGTCGATCTTGCCATTGCTGGTCAACGGCAAGTGGTCGAGCCACAGGTAGGCGCTGGGCAGCACCGCACTGGGCAAGGTCGCGGCCAAATGCCCGTGCACCGCTGACTCGTCCACCACTTTGGTCGCCGCACAACAGGCCACCAAGCGCTGGTTTTGCGCGGTATCGCCGACCATCAGCACCACCGCCGCCCGGATACCGTCGAAGGCTTCCAGCCGCGCCTCGATCTCGCCCAACTCCAGGCGCACGCCGCGCAACTTGACCTGGAAATCGTTGCGGCCGAGGAATTCCAACTGGCCGTCCGGGCGATAACGGGCCAGGTCGCCGCTGCGATAGAGGCGGTCGCCGGGCACGAACGGGTTGTCGATAAAACGCTCCGCCGTCAGTTGCGCCAGGCCGAGGTAACCCCGAGCGACACCGACCCCGCCGACGTGCAATTGCCCGGTGACACCCACCGGTACCGGGGCATCGCGCTCATCCAGCACATAAAAGCGGTTGTTGGCGATGGGCCGGCCAATCGGCAATTGCAGGGCCGGCACCTCATCTCCGGGGTGTAGGGTCCAAATACTGTTGATCACCGTGGTTTCGGTGGGGCCGTAGACGTTGTGCAAACGGGCATGGGGCAGGCGTTGCTGGAACAGCCGGGCCAGGGCCGGCGGCAACTCGCCGCCGCCGCTGAACACGTCGGTCAAGTCGCGGCACAGGCTGACCTCCTCCACTTCGAGGAACAGTTGCAGCATCGCCGGCACGAACACCAGCGCGGTGACCCGTTGTTCGCGCACCACCTTGGCCATGTAACCCGGCTCGAAGTGGCCGCCGGGTCGGGCGATCACCAAGCGACCACCGGTGGCCAGCGGCCAGAACGTCTCCCAGGCCGAAGCATCGAAACCGAACGGAATCTTGTGCAGCATCGCCCCGGCTTCGCCGCAGACCTGCAAGCACCACAGCAGCAAGTTGCTCAGGCCACGGTGGGCGACCATCGCGCCCTTCGGCAGGCCGGTGGTGCCCGAGGTGTAAATCACGTAGGCCAGGTGATCCGCAGTCACACCGACGCTGCGCGGGTCGGGATTGTCCGCCGACAGGCCGGCCCACTGCGCGGCGTCAGCCTTGAGGTCGAGGATCGGCGCTTCCCAGGTCGAGCCTTGCAGCGCCTGGCGCAGAATGCCCTGCGCCGCGCCGAGGGTCAGCAGCACCGCCGGGGTGCTGTCGCTGAGCATGTGGCTGAGGCGGCCGAGGGGATAATTCGGGTCCAGCGGCACATAAGCGCCCCCCGCCTTGAGCACGGCGAGCAACGCCACCGGCAGTTCCAGCGAGCGCTCGACGCACACCGCCACGCGCACGTCCGGGCCGACGCCGAGGCTGCGCAAATGCTGGGCCAGGCGATTGGCCTGGGCGTTCAACTCGGCGTAACTCAACGACTCGCTGTCGAACTGCACCGCACAGGCTTGCGGGTGTCGAGCGACCTGGGCCTCGATCAAGCGATGCACGCAGTCGACCGGGTGATCCAGCGGCGCGCTGCGGTTCCAGTCCACCAGGATCTGCTCGCGCTCGGCGGCGCCCAGCAGCGACAGCGCGCCAATCGGCTGCTTGGCCTCCAGGGCAATCTGTTCCAGCAACTGTCGGTAATGACCGCTCAAGCGTTCGATGGTCGCGATGTCGAACAGGTCGGTGTTGTATTCCACCAACAGATTCAAGCCACCGTCCCGTTCGACCCATTCAAACGCCAGGTCGAACTTGGCCGTGGCGCTGCTGGTGCTGTAGGGCGTCAGGCTCAGATCGGGCATTTGCACCGCGTTGCCTGGGGTGTTCTGCAACACCAGCATCACCTGGAACAGCGGCGAATGGCCGGTGTCGCGCCCGGGGTTGACCGCCTCGACCACCCGGTCGAACGGCACGTCCTGATGGGCGTGTATCTCAAGCATTTGCGTGCGCAGGTGCCGGAGTAATTCGGCGAAGGTCTGTTGCGGGTCCAGTTGTTGGCGAATCACCAGGGTGTTGACGAAGTGGCCGATCAGCCCCTCGATTTCCGGGCGGCTGCGGTTGGCAAACGGCGTGCCGATGCACAGGTCGGGCTGACCGCTGTGGCGCCACATCAGCACCGCCAGCGCGCCGAGCAGCACGTTGAACAACGTGCCCTGGGTGTTGCGGGCCAAGGCATTGAGTTCGCGCAACGTGGCGCCATCCACTGTGGAACTGAAGGTCGCGCCGACGTAGCGCTGTACTAGCGGACGCGGACGGTCCGTGGGCAAGGTCGACAACGCCGGCGCCTCGGCCAGGGTCCGTCGCCAGTAATCCAGTTGCGCGTCCAGCGCGGCCCCGCCCAGGCGTTGCTGCTGCCAGCAGGCGTAATCGGCGTAGTGCACCGGCATCGGCGCAAGGCTCGACGTTTCGCCACTGAGAAAATCGCGGTACAGGGTCGCCACCTCGTGCTGGATCAGGCCCATCGACCAGCCATCGGCAATGATGTGATGCACGCTGTACAACCACAGGTATTCATCGTCGGCCACCCGCAGCAGCGACGCACGCAGCAGCGGCCCGGTGGCCAGATCGAACGGCGCGCGGGCATCGTGATCGACGGCCGCCCTCACCTGCTGTTCCCGCTCGGCTGTTGGCACCTCACGCAAATCGGTCACGGTTAATGCCAACGACCGCACAGGGTGAATCACCTGGCGCGGTTCGCCGTCGATGCTGCAAAACGTCGTGCGCAGGGTTTCGTGGCGGTCGATCAAGGCGTTCAGGGCGCGCGCCAATACCGGCACCTGCAACGGGCCCTTGAGCGTCACTGCCGTCGGTACGTTGTAGAACGCATTGCCCGGCTCCAGTTGATCGAGGAACCACAGTTGCCGCTGGGAAAACGACAGCGGCCAGTGCGCCTCGACCGTGGCCCGGCGCGGAATGGCCGCGCCTTCCTGGCCACCGAGCAGCGCGATCAATTCCTGCTTGTGGCGCTTGAGCGCCTGCAGCATGTCTTCGCTGAGAAAACCCTTGGGCGCCTTGCAGCGCAGCTTGTCGCCGTCCACTTCAAGGATCACCGAATGACGAGCGAACAGCTCCAGCAATTGATCGGCGTTCATACTTCAATCTCCTCCATGTCGCTGTCGTCGTCGGGTGCTGGCGGGGCAAAGGCTTCGAGGGGTGCCGCGCGCTGCGGATCGGCGCTGCGCAGGCCACCGACCATCGAGTAGATCAACCGGTGGCTCGGCCCCAGGTCGAACAGCGTCGGCAACTGCTGTTCCTCGATCACCCCGGTGCCGCACAGGCCCAGGTCGTGCTCGGCGGCGGTCATGCTCAACAGTTGCGCCATGGCCCCGGCTTCGATGTGGCAGAAGTCGTGGCTGCGCTCGCCATACAACGGACGGATCGCCGCCATGTCGGCGATGAAAAACAGCGAGAACGCGGCGTTCTCGTACACCGGTCGATTGACGAAATAGTCATAGGTGTCCGGGTCGAGCTCGCCGCTGTCGAGGGCCAGCAACTGGTGCTGGCGCGGGTCGTAGTAATAGGCGCCGCCGGGCACGCCCAGCACCCGCTGCGGTTTGACGTAGAGGTACGCCTGGATCGGGTAGAGACCGCCCGCCGACGGAAACTGATATTTCACCTCGCCGTCCAGTTGCCCCTGGGCCAGGGCCGCGAGCAGTTCGGCGAATGCCCGGGTTTCAATCGCTTGCGGCGCGTACTGGCGCACCGAACGATAGGCGCTGAAACGCTGGGTGAAGGCCGGGTCTTGCGGCAGGCTCAACGTCACGGCCGGCAACGCTCGGGCAAAGGTGCGACGCCCCCGCTGATCGGCCTTGAACTGTGCCCGTTGCTGCGGATCTTCAATCACGTCGTCAACCACCGTCGGCCGTTGCCGAGTGCTGTCGACCAGGCCCTGGCGTGCCAGGCTTTGCCGGTACATGCCGAGTAGATTGAGCAAGGTCGGCTGCGCCAGGAGTTGCGCCACGTGCGGACGGAATTGCAGTTCGCCGGACAAGGCGTTGCTGATGCGCACGATGTCGATCGAGGTCGCGCCGAGGTTCAGCAGGTTGGCGCTGGCGGCAATCGCCTCGCGCTTGAGCACGCCCTGGACGATCGCCACAAGCCGTTGTTCCTGTGGTCCGTCGACCTCCAGCTCCGGGCCGGCCTCCTCGACCTGCGACGGTTCCGGCAAGCGCTTTTTGTCGACCTTGCCGTTGGCGGACAGCGGCCAGCTCTCCACGAAGGTGAACGACGACGGCACCATGTACGCCGGCAGTTTGTCCGCCAGGTACTGGCTGAAATCGCCGGCCTGCAATCCTGGATCAGCCTTGAGCACATAACCGGCCAGGCGTTTTTCCCCCAGGGTGCTGCCGAGAATCCGCACCACCGCGCTCTGCACGCCGGGATGGCGATTGAGCGCCGCCTCGATTTCGCCCAACTCGATGCGATAGCCCTGGACCTTGACCTGATTGTCTTCGCGCCCAAGGAATTCGATGTTGCCATCCGGCAGCAAACGGCCGAGGTCGCCCGTTCGGTACAGGCGTTCGCCGGTCAACGGGTGCGGAAAGAAACTGCCGGCGCTGAGGGTTTCGTCGCGCCAGTAACCCTGGGCCAAACCGATACCGCCGATGTACAACTGCCCCGCGACCCAGGTCGGACGCACTTGCAGCGCCTCGTCCAGCACGTAGAAACGCTGGTGATCGAGGGCCTTGCCGTAGGGGATGCTGCGCCACGCCGGATCGACCCTTTGCACCGGGTAGTAGATCGACCAGATCGATGCTTCCGTCGCGCCGCCGAGGCTGATCAGTTGCAGCTCCGGCTGCAACGCCCAGGCCCGTTCGGGCAAGGTCAGGGGAATCCAGTCGCCGGAGAGCATCGCCACCCGCAGGCTGGCCGGCAACGTGCCGCCCTCGCCTTCGACGTATTCCAGGAGCATGCCGAGCAGCGCCGGCACCGAGTTCCACAGGCTGACCCGATGGCGTTCGATCAAGGTCCGCCAGTGCGCCGGGTCGAGGGCCAGTTGCGGCTCCAGAATCACCACCGCCGCGCCCACCGCCAGGGTGCCGAAGAAGTCGTAGACCGACAGGTCGAAACTCAGCAAAGAGATCGCCAGCACCCGGTCCGCCGGGCCGACGGCAAAGCGTCGGTTGATGTCGTGCAAGGTGTTGACCGCGCCGCGATGGTCAATGACCACGCCTTTGGGCTGGCCAGTGGAACCGGAGGTGTAGATCACGTAGGCGAGGTCGCTGGGCGTGACTTGCACCGCTTGCAGCGTCGAGCGTGACGCGGGCAGGTCGTCGGTGACGGCGATGACGCCGACCGGTGCCGGCCAATCGATCCGATCGAGCAATGACGGTTGGGTCAAGGCCACGCGCACGTCGGCCCGTTCGAGGATATGCCGCAGGCGTTCCGCCGGCATCGTCGGATCAATCGGCAAGTAGGCGCCCCCGGCGTACAGAATGCCCAGGGTCGCCACCACTTGTTCCCAGCCGCGCTCCATCACCACCGCCACCAGGCGATTGGGCAGCACGCCCTCGGCTTGAAGCCGTGCGCCGAGTTGCCGGGCTTCGTCGCGCAGTTGGCGGTAAGTCAGTTGCCGCTGGGTGCCGATCACCGCCACGGCATCCGGCGTGGCCTGGGCTTGGCGTTCGAACAGTTCGTGCATCAAGGGCTGCGTGGCTACGTCGTCCACCGGTGCCGGCAAGCGCGCCAAGGGGAACAGTTGCGGCGTGCTGGCGGCCCAGGCCAACGGGTCGGCCAAACGGTCGAGCAACGCGTTATAGGCGACGAACATCTGCTCGATCATGCCCTCGGGGAACAGTTCGTCGATGCTGTCCCAGTTGAACAGCAGGCGCCCTTCCAGTTCCAGCAACGTGTGGTCGAGCCACACTTGCGGGGTCTGGGTAATGCTGTGCATGTGCCGCGCGTTCAAGGCATCCGCCAGGTTGAATTCCGCCAGCTCCGGTGCCGCCTCGGACAACGTGCTGTTGAACACGATGGGCATCGCGGTCTGCTGAACGCCACGGGCCTGGGACAGTTCGCGCAGCACGCGCACGCCGCTGACCACCGAGTGATCGATGTCTTGCCACAACCGCGCTTGAATCCCCCGGGCCTTGTCGGTGAAACTCGCGGCCCCGGCGATGCTGACCTCCAGCAACACCAGGGAGGTGAAGTCGCCGATGATTTCGTCGACGTCCGGGTGCAGCGGCAAGCGGTTGAACAGCGGCAAGCTCAGGGTGAAGCGCGGCTGGCGGCTCCACAGCGCCAAGACTTCGCTGAACGCAGTGAGCAGCATCACCGAAGGCGTCACCGCGAACTGCTTGGCCACGGCTTTGAGTTGCGTCCATTGCGCCGCCGACATGTCGCGGTCGCGGCGGGTGAAGTGCGGGTTGACGATGCTCTCCGGCTGACGCACCAGCGGCAGGTCCGGCGCTGGCGCCAGGGTGGTGACCCGCTCGCGCCAGTAATCCAGGGCTTGCTCGTAGCGCCGACCGTTGCGCAATTGATGTTCGGCCAGCACATAGTCGCGGAAGGTCAGGCCTGGTTCCGGCAATTGCAGGCTTGGCTCGGCATAGAACGCCATCAGCTCACGGGCGAGAATCTGCGTGCTCGCGGCATCGACAATCAAGGCGTCGAGGCTGATGTGCAAATGGCTGATGCCGTCGTCGAGCAGCGACAGGCTGAACTCGAACAGCGGCCAGCGACTGGCGTCCAGCACTTGATGGGACTGGCGCTCGCGGGTCGCTTCAAGGGTCCGTTGCGCGACCTCGGCGGGCAAGCCGCGCAGGTCACTGCGCGGCATTTGGTAGCGCGGCACCTGTTCGAGGACTTGCTGGGTGCCGTCGCTGAGGAACACCACGCGCAGCATGTCGTGGCGCTGGATCATGCGGTTCAGGGCTAGCTCGAAACGCGGCGCGTCGAAATCCGGAATCCGCAGTTCTTCATAGCCGTGGGCACTGACGCCGCCGAGGCTGACCGTGGCTTCCCGGCCAAACCAGTAGGCCTGCTGGATGTCGGTCAGCGGGAACGGTTGATGCCGCGCCAGGCGATCGGCTTCGATCACGCTGAAGGCCGGCTCGCTCCGCGTTTCATCCGCGTACCCGGCCTGCACCTGCGCCGCCAGATCGCGCAAGACCGGGGTCTTGAACAGGCTGCTGAGGGACAGTTGCGCGCCCATGCGCTGGTTGATCGCGTAGATCATCCGCGTGGCCAGCAGCGAGTGGCCGCCGAGTTCGAAAAAGTTGTCGTTGATCCCGACCCGTTCGCACTTGAGCACTTCGGCCCAGATCTCGGCCATCTGTTGTTCGTTGGCGTCGCGAGGCGCCAGGTAATCCGCCCCGGCGCTGCGTTCCGGTGCTGGCAGGGCCTGGCGGTCGAGCTTGCCGTTGCGGGTCAGCGGCAGTTGCGCCAGGGCCACCCAGGCGCTGGGGATCATGTGTTCCGGCAAGTGCCGTTGCAGCGCGGCGCGCAAAGTCTCGCTGGACGCCGGGCCGACCACGTAGGCCACCAGCCGTGGGTCGCCCGCCACGTCTTCACGCAGCAGCACCACCGCTTCCGCGACGCCCGGTTGCTGTTGCAGCAAGCTGTCGATCTCGCCGAGTTCGATCCGGAACCCGCGCAGTTTCACCTGCTGGTCGATGCGCCCCAGGTACTGCACGTTGCCGTCGACCTGGAACCGCGCCAAGTCACCGCTGCGGTACATCCGCGCGCCGGGTGTGGCGCTGAACGGGTCCGGCAGGAAGCGCTCGGCGGTCAGGTCCGGACGGTTGAGGTAACCCCGGGCCAGGCAGGCGCCGGCGATGTACAACTCACCGGCCACCCCCACCGGCACCGGATTCAAGTCGGCATCGAGCACGTAGAGCCGGGCATTGGCGATGGGCCGGCCAATGGGTGGCGCGTCCGGCCACTGCTCGGCCTCGCTGCATGCCAGGCTGAACTGGCTGACCACGTGGGTTTCGGTCGGGCCGTACTGGTTGTGCAACTGCACACCGCCGAGGCCACGGACGAAGGCCCGTAGTTCGTCGTTGATTTGCAGGGCTTCACCGGCGGTGACGATCTCGCAACCACCCGCCGGCATCGGCGCGTCGACGTCGCTCAGCCCGGCCAGTTGCTGCAACACGGCAAACGGCAGGAACGCCCGTTGCACGCCTTCGGCCACCAGGGTCGGGCGCAGCGCGGCGAGGTCTTTGCGGCTGTCTTCGCTCATCAGCAACAGGCTGCCACCGTGGCACAGGGTGCTGGTGATTTCCTGGAACGACACGTCGAAGTTCAGCGAGGCAAATTGCAGCGTGCGCCGGGGTTCCGGGGCTTGCTCCAGTTGCCAGGCGATCAGGTTGTCCAGGGCCCGGCGGCTGTGCGCCACGCCCTTCGGCCGGCCCGTGGAACCGGAGGTGTAGAGCACGTAGGCCAGGTGCTCCGGACTGACGTTGACCTGCGGATCGCTGTCGGCGTAATGCGCCCAATGCTCGGCGTCGCTGTCCAGGCAGCAGATCGGCAAATCCCGGGTGGCCAACGGCAGGTCGTCGCGTAAATGGGCCTGGGTCAGGAGCAGCGTCGGCGCAGCATCGCTGAACATGAAAGCCAGTCGCTCGCTCGGGTACGCCGGGTCGAACGGCACATACGCGGCGCCGGCCTTGAGGATCGCCAGCAAGCCAATGACCATCTCCGGCGAACGCTCCAGGCACAACCCGACCCGATGCTCCGGGCGCACGCCGTGTTCGATCAGGTAATGGGCGAGCCGATTGGCGGCCGCGTTCAATGCGCGATAACTGAAGGTTTGGCCGTGGGCCAGCAATGCCGGCACCTCGGGGGTGCGTTGGGCCATGGCCTCAATGCGCGCCACGCAACCGGGCAGGCTCGCGGTGTCGCGCTCGGTGCGGTTCCAGTCCTGCACGATCAACTGTTGCTGTTCGGCACTGAGCAAATCGATCTCGGCCACCGGTTGCTGGCTGTCCTCGACCATCTGCGTCAGCACCCGGCGCAGGTACTCGCCGTATAGCGCGACGCTGCCCGGTTCAAACAAGCCCGAGGCGTACTCGAGGCCACCGACGATTTGGCCGTCGCGCTCGCTGAGGGCCAGTTGCAAGTCGAACTTGGCGATGTGATGACTGCTCTCGACCACGCTGATGTCCAGCCCGGGCAAGGCCAGGTCGGAACCCTGGTCCTGCTCCCAGGCGAACAGCACCTGGAACAGCGGGCTGTGGGCGAGACTGCGCGGCGGGTTGAGCAATTCCACCACTTGCTCGAAGGGCAAATCCTGATGTTCCTGAGCCCCTAGCGCCACGGTCCGCGCCTGTTGCAGCCATTGCGCCACGGTGGGCGTGCCGGCGCGGGTCATGCGCAACGCCAGGGTGTTGACGAAGAAGCCGATCAGCCCTTCCAGTTCCTGCTGGCTGCGGTTGGCCGAAGGCACGCCGATCACCACATCGGCCTGCCCCGAGAGACGCGACAGCACCAGCGACCAGGCCGCCAGCAAGGTCATGAACAACGTGGTGCCCTGCTGCATGCCCAGGGTTTTCAGTTGTGCAGTCAAGGCGCGGTCGAACACCAGCGGCACGAAACCGCCGAGGTAATCCTGCACCGGCGGGCGCTTGTGATCCGTCGGCAATTCAAGCAACACCGGCGCGCCGCTGAGGGTGGTGCGCCAATAGTCGCTTTGCTCGGCCAACCGATCGCCGGTCAGCCACTGGCGTTGCCACACCGCGTAATCGACGTACTGCACCGGCAAGGCCGGCAGCGGATCGGCGCGATCCTGCAACGCCGCTTCGTACAACAGGCCCAACTCGCGAGTCAGCACGCCCATCGACCAACCGTCAGAGACGATGTGGTGTTGGGTCAGCAGCAACACATGCTCGTCGTCCGCCAGGCGCACCAGGCTGACCCGCATCAGCGGGCCCTGGCTCAGGTCGAAGGGTTTGGCGCCCTCCTCGTCGATCAGTTGGGTCAAACGCGCCTCGGCATCGCCGTGGCCGCGCAGATCGATCACCGGCAGCGGCAGGTGCTGCTGCGCCACGATTACTTGCCGCCCTTCCCCTTCGACGGCGATAAATCGGGTGCGCAGCGCCTCATGGCGCGCCACCAATTGATTGAAGCTACGCTGCAGCGCCGGCACCTCCAGAGGACCACGCAAACGCAGGTTCAACGGCATGTGATACGCCGCGTTGCCGCCCTCCATTTGTGCCAGGAACCACAGGCGCTGCTGGGCAGACGACAACGTTTGCGCGCCTGTCCGTTCAAGCGCCTCAATCGCCACGCGAGCCTTGCTGCCGTTGGCTTTCAGGCGTTCGGCGAACTGTTGCAGCACCGGCGCGGCAAACAACGTCGACGGTGCCACTTCCAGGGCCAGTTGTTGCCGGACCTGGGCCAGCACGCGCATCACCAGCAGCGAGTGGCCACCGAGGGCGAAAAACTGATCCTGACGCCCCACGCGCTCGACCCCGAGCACCTCGGCCCAGATCGCGGCGACGGTAATTTCCAGTGCACCTTGCGGGGCCTGATAGTCCCGTTGATCGAAGGCCTCGGCGGCCGGTGCAGGCAGCGCGGTGCGATCGAGTTTGCCGTTGGCGGTCAGCGGCAAAGCGTCGAGGCGCACGAACGCCGTGGGCACCATGTAATCCGGCAGGCTGGCGTGCAGTTGTTCACGCAGGGCGCGCGGGTTGAGCGCCGCCCCTTCCTGCTCACGGTAATAACCCACCAGCCGCGGTTCGCCAGGCGCGTCTTGACGCAGCAGCACCAGACACTCCCGCACCCCGGCAATGTCCGCCAGCCGCGCTTCGATTTCTCCCAACTCCAGACGCAAGCCACGCAGCTTGGCCTGGAAGTCGTTGCGGCCGAGGAATTCGAGTTGGCCGTCGGCGCGGTAGCGCGCCAGATCGCCGCTGCGGTACAGACGCTCGCCAGCCACGAACGGGTTGTCGATAAAGCGTTCGGCGGTCATGTGCGGCAGGTTCAAATAGCCCCGGGCCACGCCGACGCCGCCGATGTGCAATTCGCCGACCACGCCCATGGGCACCGGCGCGCCCAAGGCGTCGAGCAGGTAAACCCGGCAGTTGGCCAAGGCGCGACCGATCGGCAACACGCCTTCGGCCTCGCTGGCCGGAGTGAATTCATAACAGGTGCTGTCGATGCTGGCTTCAGTGACGCCGTAGGCCTGGACAATCTGCACCTGCGCGCCGCAGAGCCGGCGCAATTGCCGAGCGCTGTGGGCGGTCCAAACGTCCGAGCCGCAGACCACGGTGCGTATGAACGACAGGTTGAGACCCTGCTGTTCGACCCAGGCCAGCAACGGGTTGAGCACCGCCGGCACGAAGTCGGCGAAACCGATGCGCGCCTCGCTGAGCAGGCGATACAGGGCCGGCGGGTCCATCAGGGTCTCCCGGGGACACAGCACCAACGTGCCGCCGAAACCCAAGGAACGGATCAGGTCGGCGCTGAACACGTCGAAGGAAAACCCGGCCATTTGCAGATGATTGAGCGGCTCGCCCAAGGCATAGAGTTGCGCCCAAGCGGCACTGACCGCGATCAGCCCACGGTGCTCGACCATCACCCCTTTTGGCGTGCCGGTGGAACCCGAGGTGTAGATCACGTAGGCCAGGTGCCGAGGCGTCAGGCCGACCGCGTGGCGGTCGGGATTGTCCGCCGGTTGCGTCGCCCATGGGCTGACGTCATGCAGATCCAACACGGTGGGCGCGTTCGCCGAAGACTCCAGCGCTGCCCGCAATGCCGCGCGAGCCGGGCCGTGGCTCAGCACCACCCGTGGCGCGCTGTCGGCCAGCATGTGCGCCAGTCGCGCCGGCGGATAGTTCGGGTCCAGCGGCACGTAGGCACCGCCGGCCTTGAGCACGGCGAGTACACCGACCAGCATCTCCAGCGAGCGCTCCAGGCACAGGCCGACGCGCACGTCCGGGCCGACGCCGAGGCTGCGCAAGTGATGGGCCAGGCGGTTGGCCTGGGTGTTGAGCTCGTGGTAACTGAGGCTTTGATCGTCGAAGCGCGCGGCGATGGCTTCGGGGTTGCGCAGCACCTGGGCCTCGAACAATCCATGCACGGTTTGCTCGGCGTCGAACGGCTGCGTGGCGCCGTTGCAGTCATGCACCAGACGCTGGTGCTCAGCGTCGCCGAGCAACGCCAGGGCCATGACCGACGCCTCGGGGCGGGCAACCATTTGCTCCAGCACCCGGCCCAGGTAATCGGCGAAACGCTCGACGGTCGCCGGGTCAAATAACGCCGTGGCGTAGTGCAGATGGCCGCTGATGTGCCCGTCGGTCTCGGCCAGCACCAGGCTCAGGTCAAAACCGCTAGGCAAAGCGTGAGCATGATCCCAGGCGAACAGCACCTGGACCAGCGGATGGTAGGCCGGGCTTTGCTCAGGGTTGAGTTGGGCCAGCAGTTGCTCGAACGGCCAATCCCGATGTGCCTCGGCGGCCAGTACCTCAGCGCGAACCTGATCGAGCCAGTGGCTGACGCTAGGCGCCTCCGCCAGGGACAAACGTAGCGCCAAGGTGTTGTCGACCGCGCGGGTGCGCAAGCCGATCATCAACTCCGACTGCCCCGCCAACCGCGCCAGCACCAAGGCCCAACCGGCGAGCAACGTCATGGACAACGAGCGGCCGTGTCGTTGGCTCAGGCCGATGAGTTGCTGGCTCAGCGCAGCGTCCAACTGCAACGGCAACGCCGCGCTTTCAACTCCAAGCACCGCAGGCCGGGGCCGGTCGCTGGGCAACTCGAGCAACGCCGGGGCGCCGGCCAGCCGCTCGCGCCAGTCGGCACGGGAAGCGGCGGAGGGATTTTTGGCTAAAACCGTGGGCTGCGCGGAGGTCGTCCCGCGCAAGGAAGATTTGTCGAACATCGGAGGCTACCGTCCATGACTACATTATTTTTGTGAGTTGGCGGGACGCTCATTGCCACGCCAGTCAAGCCCGGCAGGGTGTGCCGGATCGGTCATTCGTATTCAGGGGGATGGCGCGGCACGCGGTTGCCGGCTCAAGTCGCTGACGGACGTGGCGCGGCGCGTGTGATTGGCGGGGGGATCGCTGGCAAAACCCACGGCGGGGCGTGAGTCGCACCTAGCAAAACCATTGAGTGGTTCATTGGCGACGTCGGTCGCCCGGCCCAGTGCATCGACGTTTGCATACCGCGTGACCAATTGAAACCTCACCTTGCTTTTGAGGGTCAACGACGGGGAACGGCCTGCGCAGGGTGACAGCGCTAGGGTGGACCCGATCGGCTGCGATTGCCGGGTCTGTGGACACATGGCAATCCTTTGACGCCGGGATTTTGGCCCTGAGCGCCGCCGGATAATAACCATGAAGTTTGGCGAGGAGGCAAACAAAAAGTAACAAATGCGAAAAAAATCCGTCAGCCGCTGGCTGCGACATCAAACTGACATGAGCGGCGCTTAGCCTCGAAATAGAGCACCTGCGCCGAATTTTCCGATGGATTTTCGCAGGTGAATCAGTTGTAGGTTTTTTCTTACTTCTGCCGGCTAGCGATCACCCGACAGTTGCTCCGCCAGAAACGCCACCAGCGCCGACACTCTTCGATTCGGAGCGCCACCGGGGGTCACCGCGTACAGGTCGACATGCGCTGGCACGTAACCGTCGAGGGCCGTTTCCAGCAGACCTTGCTCGATCTCATCGCGCACTTCCCAGCGATTCTTGATCATCACCCCATAGCCTTGCAGCGCCCAATGCCGCAGCACGCCGCCATCGTTGGCCACGCGATTGCCCGACACCCGAACGGCGACGGGTTTGCCATCAATGACAAACGGCCAGGTCGAGAACGGCACGCCGGGGCGGTGCAGCACCAGGCAATTGTGCTTGGCCAGTTTCTCCGGATGGCTGGGCTTGCCATGGCTGCGCCAATACTGCGGCGTGGCGCAAATGATGCGCTGGCTGCGGATCAGCGCCCGGGATCGCAGGTTTGAATCCACCAATGGCCCGTTGCGCAGGGCCAGGTCCAGGTTGTGCTCGATCAGGTCGACCACCCCGTCCCCGAGCAGCAACGTGATCTGCACCTCTGGGTGCAACTGCATGAAGCGATCAATGATCGGCACCAGTTGCAGGCGGCCGAAATCGCGGGTCGCGGTGAGGCGGATCGGGCCCTTCAGCGGGCCGTCCTGGCGGATGCCGTCAATCGAACCGTCCCACTCGGCGAGAAAGCGCCGCGCGTAAGCCAGGAACTGTTCGCCCTCGTGGGTGAAGGTCAATTTGCGCGTGGACCGAGTGATCAAGGGGGCCGCCACCCGTTCTTCCAGTTGCTGCAGCGCCAGGGTCACGGTCGAGGTGGCCACCGATTGCTGACGCGCGGCGGCGCTGAGGTTGCCGGCTTCGGCGATGCTGACGAACAGGCGCAGCGCGTCCAGGGTGTCCATGCAATGGGTTCTCGAACAGTGGTTGAATCAGCCGACGATAGTTCGAGGAACTCGAAAAGTCATCTTCAATCCGCACGGATTATCGGCAGAAAGAAAATACTGCAGGATCACTCCATCCATCGAATCAGGAGTTACCCCCATGAAAATCGATTTTAGCGGACGGCACGTACTCGTCACCGGCTCCACCAGCGGCATCGGTTTTGCCACGGCCAAGGGCTTTCTCGAAGCCGGCGCGCAAGTGGTCATCAATGGCCGCAGCCAGGCCAGCGTCGACGACGCCTTGCAACGACTCGGCGCCCTCGCCGCCAACGCCATCGGCTTTGCCGGCGACCTCGGCAGTGCCGCCGGTTGCGTGGAGCTGGTGGCCAAGCACCCGGCGTTCGACGTCATCGTCAACAACCTCGGCGTGTTCAAGCTCGACGACTTTTTCGAGACCGCCGACAGTGAATGGCAGCGGTTCTTCGAGACCAACGTGATGTCGGGCGTGCGCCTGTCCAAGGCCTACGCACCGGGCATGGTCGAGCGGCACTGGGGACGCATCGTGTTCATTTCGTCGGAGTCGGCGCTGAACATTCCCGCCGACATGATCCATTACGGTTTCACCAAGACCGGCCAACTGGCGATCTCCCGTGGCTTGGCCAAGCGCTTGGCGGGCACCGGGGTGACGGTCAACGCGGTGTTGCCTGGGCCGACGCTGTCGGAAGGGGTGGCCGAGATGCTCAAGCCGGCCGTCGACAGCTCCGGCAAAAGCCTGGAAGAAGTGGCCGCCGAGTTCGTCGTTGCTCATCGCGGCTCGTCGATCATCCAGCGCGCCGCCAGTGTCGAGGAAGTGGCGAACATGATCATCTACGTTAGTTCCGAACAGGCCTCGGCCACCACCGGCGCCGCGCTGCGCGTCGATGGCGGCGTGATCGACAGCATCGTCTGACGCCGTCCTGCCCTGCCCTTTTGGCGCCACGGATGGCGTCCTTTCAACCGCGAGAAAACTGCCATGAAAAACCCGATCATCAGTGCCATCGAAGCGCGGCGCACGGTCAACCTGTTCGATCCGGCGCACGCTATCGAAGAACAACAAATCGTCGAACTGGTGCGCCTGGCCACCACCGCGCCGACCGCCTTCAACCTGCAAAACTGGCGCTTCATCGCCGTGCACACGCCGCCGGCCAAAGCCCGTTTGCGCGCCTTGGCCTGGGATCAGGCCAAGGTCACTGAAGCGTCCGTGACCTTCATTGTCTGCGGCCAACTGGCTGACCATCAGCACCTGCCACAACGCCTGACACCCTCGGTCGAAGCCGGGTTCATGCCTGCGGCCATGGTCCCGGGTTGGGAAGGCGCGGCGAAAAATCTGTACTTCGAACAACCGCAACGGCAGCGGGACGAAGCGGTGCGGACCGCGACCTTTGGCGCCGGCACGCTGATCTACGCCGCGCAGGCCATGGGCCTCGGTTCATCGCCGATGATCGGTTTCGATGCCGACGCCGTCGCTGAAGCCTTTGGCCTGGCGGCCGACGAAATTCCGGTGATGCTGGTGGCGGTGGGCAGTGCGGCTCCTGAAAATTGGCCACAAAAACCGCGACGCCCGCTGACACAAGTGTTGAGCGTTATCTAGGGCAAACCGCAACGCAAAACGCCACTCGATCAAGTGGCGTTTTTGTCTGGCCTGGGGGTTTTTCATTGGTGCGTCGCTTTTGCGGTTCTGTGCGACAGATCCCACTTCAGGGCTCCCGCCTGATGCGCTCAGGGTGTAAGTTCGAAACCTTTCTGATTGAACAATCAGATATTTCTTACACACTGCCGTCAAAGGAATGCCCCTGCCCATGGATTTTTCACTCAAGCATCTGGTCGCCACGACCCTGATGTTCGCCAGCCTTTCCTCGTTCACCACCGCCGCCCACGCCAACCTCAGCGCAGAACAAAGCGCAACGATCCTCAAGACCTTCAATGACGCTTCGACCCGTGATTTCAGGCAGTTTCTGGGAAATCTGGGCAAAAGCGACGTGGCCAAGACCGACGATCTCGGCCCGGCCATCACTGCGTTTCTGGACAATAAAATCCTGACCGCCGAGCAGCAAAACCAGATCCATCGTTTGCTCGGTCTGTACACGCGGATTAAATACGGCAGCGCCGCCACCGAGACTTTGCGTGAACTGGTGGCCATTCCCACCATGCGCGTCGAAGGCGTCCCGCAGCATGAAAACCCTGAATTCCTGAAGATCGCCGACAAAATCAAGAGCCTCGCCCAGGCGTTCAACCTGACGTTTCGTAACATCGATAACCGCGTCTACGAGATATCCCTCGAAGGTGCCGGTCCAGAAGTCGTGGGCATTCATGCCCATGCCGATGTGGTACCGGTGACGCCCGAGAATTGGGTGCTGCAGGACGGCACCAAACTCGACCCGTTCAAAGTCACGCTGATCGGCGACCGCATGTATGGTCGCGGCACCGAGGACGACAAGAACGGCATCGTAGTTGCGCTGTACGCGATGAAGGTGATCAAGGAAGAAAAGCTGCCGCTGGCGCGCAACTTCAAGCTGCTGGTGGACACCACCGAGGAAACTTCGGGGGACGCGATTCCCTACTACTTCGAACGCAACCCGACGCCCAACTACAACCTGGCGCTGGACGGCGGCTACCCGGTGGTCATCGCCGAAAAAGGCTACGGCACGGTCATGGCCAGTTTCCCCCTGCGCAAAGCCCAAGGCCAAGGCGCGGAAATCACCTCGATGACCGGCGGCCTGGCCACCAACCAGATTCCGTCGAAGTCGGTGGTGACGCTGGTCACCGACAAACCCGCCGAACTGGCCGCCACTTTGCAAAAGGCCGGCGCTGCATTTGCCAAAGCCAATGGTGGTGACTTCGAGGTCAGCGCCACCGTGGTCGGCAAGGACGTCAACCTGACGGTGACCGGCGTGTCCGCGCACTCCTCCGAACCGCAGTCCGGGGTCAATCCGGTATCGCGGATGCTGGTGTTCATCCACAGCCTCGACGGCAAGGTGCCGTTCAAGCACAACGCGATCACCGATGCCGCGCGCTACGCCGCCGACAACTGGGGCCTGGATTACCTCGGGGGCAAACTCGGCATCGGTTTCGCCGATGAGTTCATGGGGCCGCTGACCACTTCCCTGACCTTCGTCGGCAAGGACGACAAGGCCTTCAAGCTCGCGGTGAACCTGCGGGTGCCCAAGGGTGAATCCCCTGAAGTGCTGAAGGCCAAGATCGCCGGAAAACTCAGCGCCTGGAGCACGCAGAGCCAGATCGCGCCGACCTTCGACTACTCGATCGCCGAACCGATGTACCGCAACCCGGAAGGCGAATGGGTCAAGGCCCTGCTCGCGGTGGCCAGCGAAAACCTCGGCATGCCGCACAAATTCGGCACGTCCGCCGGCGCCACCTCGGTGCATGAACTGCCCAACGGCGTGCAATTCGGCCTGGCCATGCCCGACGTCAAATACACCGGCCACAACGACAACGAGTTCAAGACCACCGGGCAATTCCTGCTGGACTTGCAGATCGTCACCGAGATGATGGGCCGCATCGGCCAGTTGCCTAAACTCTAAATCCACCCGCCGGCCCGCCGTTCTGGCGGGCCTCGTTTCACTCGAAACGTCCCTCGCTCCCGTGCTTTGGTTTGAACCGTTTAAACCTTTGTATGAGCTGACTATTCAACAGGGATAATGGCCGCGCACCGGCCCGTCTCGGCACACTGTCGCGCATAGAACCCTAACCGCTTTCCGCGTTTTCGACCCTCGCCCGAGGGACGGCGCGAGGCGACCTTTCCTATGCCGAGTAGCCGTTCGATGATCGCTCAGACCTGTCCCCCCTGGTGGAAACTTTCCTGCTCGCTGGCCGTGCTCCTGGCGGTGGCCAGCGTCAGTGGCTGCGACCAGGCGTCCTCGCAAACCCAGGCGGCTCCAGTGGCCCAGGTGCAGGTGACGGCGGTGCAACCCCGCGAGATCAATACCTGGGATGCCTTCACCGGGCGCATCGCCGCCATCGACAGCGTCGAGGTCCGGCCCCGGGTCAGCGGCTACATCACCCGCATTGCCTACACCGAGGGCCGCGAGGTCAAGCGCGGCGACTTGCTGTTCGTCATCGATCCACGGCCCTACCAGGCGACGTTGCAGAGTGCCCAGGCACGCCTGGAACGGGCGCGGGCCAGCGTGGTATTGACCGAGGCGCAGAGCAACCGGGCGCAACGCTTGCTGCAGAGCAACGCGGTGTCCAGGGATGACGCCGAAACCCGGCAAGCCGCCTTTCTCCAGAGCAAGGCCGATGTCCACGAAGCCGAGGCGCAAGTGGCCCGGGCGCGGCTCGACCTGGAATTCACCGAGGTCCGCGCGCCCGTGGCCGGTCGTGTCAGCCGCGCCGAGTTGACCCTGGGCAACCTGGCAGTCGCCGACCAGTCCTTGCTGACCAGCGTGGTGTCCCAGGACCCGGTTTACGTGTATTTCGATCCCGATGAGCAGGCCTGGGCCCGGTATCAGGATCAGTTCGCCCGCCAGGGCAATCTTGCGGTGCGCCTGGGCCTGGCCGGCGGACAGGACTTTCCCTATCAGGGCGTCGTCGACTTCTTCGACAACCAGGTCAATTCCGGCACCGGCACCCTGCGGGCGCGAGCGGTGGTGCGCAACCCGCAACGGCGGCTGACGCCGGGGCTGTATGCGCGAGTACAGCTGTCCGGAAACGCCGGGCGCCAGGCGTTGCTGGTGGATGACAAAGCGGTGCTCACCGATCAGAACCGCAAGTACGTCTACGTGCTGGGCGAAGGCAGCACCGCCGAGCGGCGCGAGGTCATTCCGGGACGCATGCACGAAGGCCTGCGGGTGATCGAGACCGGGCTGGTGGCCGGTGACCAAGTGATCGTCGGCGGTTTGCAGCGGATCTATTACCCCGGCGCCCCGGTGCAAGCCAGCCCCGCGCTGCAAGCCAGCACTGCGCCACAAACGGAGTCGCGTTGATGAATGTCTCTGGCTTCTTCATCGAGCGCCCGATCTTCGCCATTGTGTTGTCGATCATCCTGTTTGCCGTTGGCCTGGTCTGCCTGCCGCTGCTGCCCGCCGGTGAATACCCGGAAGTGGTGCCACCCAGCGTGGTGGTGCGCACCACGTGGCCCGGCGCCAACCCCAAGGAAATCGCCGAGTCGGTGGCCATTCCCCTGGAGGAAGCGATCAATGGCGTGGAAGGCATCATGTACATGAAGTCGGTCGCCGGTTCCGACGGCAGCCTGCGGGTGGTGGTGACGTTCACCCCCGGTGTCGAGCCGGACATCGCCGCCGTGCGCGTGCAGAACCGCGTGGCCCAGGCTCTCAGCCGACTGCCCGAGCAGGTCCGGCAATACGGCGTGACCACGCAGAAGCAATCGCCCACGCCGCTGATGTACGTCAGCCTGTTCTCCACCGACAACCAGTACGACTCGCTCTACCTGCGCAACTACCTGACGCTGCACATCAAGGATGAGTTATCGCGCCTGAACGGCATCGGCGACGTCGGCTTGTACGGCGCCGGGGATTACGCCATGCGCATCTGGCTCGACCCGGGAAAACTGGCGACCCGTGGGCTCGCCGCCGGCGACGTACTGCGGGCGGTGCGGGAACAGAACGTGCAGGTCTCCGCCGGACAACTGGGCGCCGAGCCGAGCCCGTCGAAGACCGATTTCCTCATTTCCGTTAGCGTGCGTGGTCGCTTGCAGACCCCCGCCGAGTTCGAAGACATCGTGCTCAAGACCGGGGACGACGGACAACTGGTGCGCCTGGCGGATGTGGCACGGGTCGAACTCGGTGCCGGCGACTACACCATGCGGGTGTTCCAGGACGACCAGAACGCAACCACCGCCGGGATTTTCCTCTCGCCCGGGGCCAATGCCCTGGGGGTTGCCGCCGCGGTCTACAGCACCCTGGACCGGTTGTCCGAGGATTTCCCCAAAGGCGTGGTCTACAAAGCAGTCTGGGACCCGACCGTGTTCGTTCGCGAATCCATTTCGGCGGTGCAACACACCCTGGTCGAGGCGGTGTGCCTGGTGGTGCTGGTGGTGATCCTGTTCCTGCAAACCTGGCGCGCCTCGCTGATCCCGCTGGTGGCGGTGCCGGTGTCGGTGATCGGCACCTTCGCCTTCCTCTACTTGCTGGGTTATTCGATCAATACCCTGACGCTGTTCGGCCTGGTGCTGGCGATCGGCATCGTGGTCGACGACGCCATCGTGGTGGTGGAAAACGTCGAGCGTTATATCGCCGAGGGCCTCGCGCCCAAAGAGGCGGCGCATCAAGCCATGAAGGAAGTGTCGGGGCCGATCATCGCGATTGCCCTGGTGCTGTGCGCGGTGTTCGTGCCCATGGCGTTCCTCGATGGCGTGACCGGGCAGTTCTACAAACAGTTCGCGGTGACCATTGCGATATCCACTGTGATTTCGGCGTTCAACTCCCTGACCCTGTCCCCCGCCCTCGCCGCGCGTCTGCTGCGCCCCCATGACAGTCCACCCGATCGTCTGACGCGGGTGATCAACGCTCTGTTCGGGCGTTTCTTCACGGTGTTCAACCGCTTTTTCCAGCGCAGTTCGCAGCGCTACCAAGCGGGCGTTGGCCACTCCATCCGCCACCGCGTGCCGGTGTTCGTGATTTACGCGGGTTTGCTCGCCGGCACGGCGATGTTGTTCCAGGCAGTGCCGGGCGGCTTTATCCCGACCCAGGACAAGCTGTACCTGTTCGGCGGTGCGAAGTTGCCCGAGGGCGCATCCCTGGCCCGCACCGACGCAGTGACCCGGAAAATGGGTGAGATCGCCCGCAGCATCGAAGGCGTGGATTTCGTCCCGGGCTATGCCGGCCTCAACGCCTTGCAAAACGTCAACACACCGAACCTGACCGCCGCCTACATCGTGCTCAAACCCTTCGCCGAACGTACCCGCAGCGCCGCCTCGATCAACGCGGAACTCAACGCCCGCTTCGCCAGCATCGGCGACGGTTTTGCCTACGCGCTGATGCCACCGCCGATCCAGGGATTGGGCAACGGCTCCGGCTATTCGCTGTACCTCAAGGACCGCGCCGGCCTCGGTTATGGCGCCTTGCAAAAGGCCTTGGACGCCTTCGTCGCCGAGGTGGCCAAGACCCCCGGCATGACCTATCCGGTCAGTTCCTATCAAGCCAACATTCCGCAGCTGGAAGTGCGCGTCGACCGGCTCAAGGCCAAGGCGCAGAACGTCGCCTTGACGGACCTGTTCGAAACCTTGCAGACCTACCTCGGCTCGGTCTATGTCAACGACTTCAACCAATTTGGCCGCGTCTACCGGGTGATGGCCCAGGCCGATGCGCCATCGCGCCAGCAGGCCGAAGACATCACCGCGCTCAAGGTGCGCAACGCCGCCGGGCAGATGGTGCCGGTGGGGGCGATGGTCACGGTGGTGCCGTCGTTTGGGCCGGACCCGGTGATTCGCTACAACGGCTATCCGGCGGCGGATGTAATCGGCGACTCCGACCCGCGCCTGCTGTCCTCGGCCGAGGTGCTGGCCGAGCTGGAAGCCATCGCCCAGCGCGTACTCCCAAGGGGCATCGAGCTGGAGTGGACCGACCTGTCCTATCAGCAAGTCAACCAGAGCCACGCCGCGCTGGTGGTGTTCCCCATGGCCGTGCTGTTGGTGTTCCTGGTGCTGGCCTCGTTGTACGAAAGCTGGAGTTTGCCACTGGCGGTGATCCTGATCGTGCCGGTGTGCATGTGCGCCGCGCTGCTGGGCGTGTGGCTGACGGGGGGCGATAACAACGTGTTCGTGCAGGTGGGCCTGGTGGTGTTGATGGGCCTGGCGTGCAAGAACGCGATTCTGATCGTGGAGTTCGCCCGTGAGCTGGAGATCCATCAGCAGATGACGCCGACCCAGGCCGCGCTGCACGCCTGCGAACTGCGCCTGCGGCCGATCATCATGACGTCCGCGGCGTTCATCGCCGGCTCCGTGCCGCTGCTGCTCGGGCATGGCGCCGGCAGCGAGGTGCGCCTGGCCACCGGGATCACGGTGTTCGGCGGCATGCTTGGCGTGACGCTGTTCGGGTTGTTCCTGACGCCGGTGTTCTACACGGTGATCCGGCACATGGAACTGCGCTCCAAACCCGCCCTTTCTCCCCAGGCTTAAAACAACCGCGCGACGGTTCAAGTGCCCGTCGCGCGGTGAGGATTTAACAAGTGTTGTCGGTCAACCATTCAGACGAGGTCATGATGAAACTCAAAGCAATCCTCTGCGCACTGTCCCTTGGCGCCGCGTTCACGGCGAACGCGGCTGACTTCTCACTGACCAGTAGCGATATCGCGGATAACCAGCCGCTCACCCGTCTCGAGGTGTTCAAGGGTTTCGGCTGCGGCGGTGACAACACCTCCCCCGCGCTGGCCTGGCACAACGCACCCGCCGGCACCAAAAGCTACGCGATCACGGTGTACGATCCCGATGCCCCCTCCGGCAGCGGCTGGTGGCACTGGACGGTGGTCAACTTGCCGGCCACGGTGACGAGCGTGCCCCGAGGCGTGGGTTCGAACCTGCCCGTCGGCGCGGTCCAGGGTCGTACCGATTATGGTCAGTCCGGATTTGGCGGCGTGTGCCCACCTGCGGGGGACAAGCCTCATCATTACCAATTCACGGTCTGGGCGCTGAAAGTCGAGAGCCTGCCGCTCGATGCGCAGGCCAGCGGTGCCTTGGTCGGCTACATGCTCAACGCCAACGTGCTGGCCAAAGCGACGATCACGCCGACGTATCAACGCTAGCGTTCACTGCTCAACGTCGCCGTGGGCAGGTACGCTGAACTGCACCACGGCGCCGCGGGGTTGATTGGCGCTGGCCCATAATCGCCCGCCCAAACCCTCGATGATCGAACGACAGATCGACAAGCCCATGCCCAGGCCGGTCGGCTTGGTGGTGTAGAACTCGGTGAACACCTGCTCGGCGTAATCCTCGGCGAAGCCCGGCCCGGAATCGCTGACCGTCACCCTCACCCGGCCCTCCTCGTCCAGCGCACTGCTGATCTGCAACTGGCGCAGGCCATCGCTGACACTGCTCATGGCTTCGAGCGCATTGACGATCAGGTTGAGCAGCACCTGTTGCAACTCCACCCGATCAGCCTGGATAACCGGCAAGTCCGGCGCGAGTCGGGTGATGATCGTGGCCTCGTATTTGTTGGCCTGGCCCTGGGCGAATTCGACCATTTCATTGATCGACGCATTGATGTCCACCGCTTCTTTTTGCGGCGGGGTTTTGCGGATATGGCCACGGATGCGACCGAGTACATCTGCCGCGCGATTGGAGTCGCTGATCAGGCGCGTGAGCACTTGTTGCGCTTCATCGATTTCCGGCGGCTGGGCGTTCAACCAGCGCAGCGCGGCATGGGCGTTGATCACCGTGGCAGCAATCGGCTGGCTGACTTCATGGGCAATCGACGCGGCCAACTGGCCCATGGTCGCGATACGGTTGGCGTGGGCCAGTTCGGTCTGGACCTCACGATAGCGGCGTTCGCTCTCGCGGATTTTTTCCTCGGCCTGCTTGCGCTCGGTCAAGTCGAGCACGAAGGCCACGCCCTGCTTGCCATTCAATTCAAGCATGGCCAGGCCCACCAGCACCGGCACGCGGCTGCCATCCTTGCGTACATATTCTTTTTCGAAGGGGCGCGCGTGCCCCGATCGCACCGCCTCGGTCATCGACGCCTCGCTGATCTCGCGGTACTCCGGCGGGGTCATGTCACGCCAGCGCACATGGCCCGAGGTCACGTCCTCACGCTGGTAACCCGCCAGGCGCAGGAAGGCTTCGTTGGCCTCGATGATGTCGCCGTGGGTGGTCCACACCAGGATGCCGATGATATTGGCATCGACCAGGCGCCGGATCTTCGCCTCGCGCTCGGCGACGTCGCGGTACAAGCGGGCATTTTCCAGGGAGATCGCCGCTTGCGACGCCACCAATTTCAGCACGGCGATACGCGAGGGGCTAAACACCCGGGCGGTCAGGTTGTTTTCCAGGTACAACGCGCCCATCAGCTTGGCTTGGTTAGTCAGCGGCAGGCACAGGATCGAACGCGCGCGACGCTGGCGAATATAAGGATCGGCGGCGAACGCTGAGCCGGCCACGGCGTCATCCAGCACCACGTTCTCCCGGGTGCGCAACACGTGATAGAGAATCGACTCCGGCAGCCACTCGGAACTCAGCGGTACATCGCTCAGTTGCAACTGAGTGCCGTCGTCACGGGTGGTCGCCTCGGCGGCAATTCGCTGCTCGCCCGCCTCCGACAAAATCAACACGCCGCGCTCGGCGCCGGCCTGTTCGATGGCGATGCGCATGACGGTTTCGATCAGCTTTTCCAGGACGATGTCACCGGATGCCGCTTGCGACACTTTCAACACGGTGGCCAGGTCGAGGTGCTCCACCGGCGTGGCCATGGTGGTGGTCGGGGTAAAGGCCGGCGTGTCGGTTCGCAGCGCCGGGAAGTTCGCTTCAAGCTGACGCACCTTGCCGTCCGCGCCCCAACGCTGGTAGCCGTAGCGCGCATCTTGCACGTACACCCGGGCAATCTTCGCCATCCCGCGCGCGGCATAAAAGTACGACGCCAGCTCGTTGGCCAGGGCCTCGATGTGCACAAAATCGCTGGCCTGGGCCAACTGGATGGCCTGCTCGTAGTGGTGCTCGGCGTCCAGCACACGACCTTCGAGGCGGGCGATTTCGCCGCTCACCAGGGCGGTGCGACTGGCGAAGTTTTCCGGACACAGGTCGGCCCAGACTTGCAGTTGCCGCCGATGCGCTTCCATCGCCTCCAGCTGCGACGACCACTCTTCGACGGCAATGCTGGCGCAATGGCCGGCCCGTGCCAGGGCACTGTAGAAGTCGTACTCCGCCTCTTCAATGAACGAGTGCGACGTCCACAGAATGTGCTCGGCGGCCGCACTGGCCTCCAGCGCCGCCAAATAATCACCCGCCAGGTAGTGCGCCTGCAGCTTACGAATCCAGGCCCAGCATTCTGATACGCGGGACGTCGAGGCCGGACGCGGCCCGGTCTCGGACGCTACGGTCGCCGCACGTTCAATGCAGCCGAACGGCAACGTCTGGCCACGGAGTGTGCGGATCAACGCCAACTGGTTTTCGATGAAATCAATCACCAGGCCGAAGCCTATTTTCTTCGCATAGGCGAGGCCGCGTTCGGCTTCGCCGTGCAGCTCGGCCAAGGGTTCACCCGTGAACAGCATGTCCGACACCAGGCTGTTGCACGCGAACGCGCCAAACGGCAGATCGCCGGTTCGGTTGGCTACCTCGAACACCCGGCGCAACGGTTCACGGCAGCTGCGCACCGGCTGAAACCAGCGCGCGACAAAGATCGAGAAGCACAGGTGCGTGCGCGCCAGATAACGTTCCAGGCCCCGCTGCTCCACCAGCCGACAACCCAGCTGAGCGTAGGCGTATCCGGCTGGGTAATCGCCGAATCGGCGCCCGGCCACCCGGGGAATATTGGCGTAGGCCACGCATGAGGCGTCGCCATTGCCATGTTCCAGGCTGAGGTTGACCACCTTGCAGATCGCCAGGCCCGGCAGGTTGCCGTCCATGTGCAACGCGGCGGTAAACAGCTTGGTCAGGGCTTCGATGGTGGCCAGGGCGACCGTGTCAACCATGGCGGGAAGATCGATCAAGTCCTCGATGGTCCGGCTGCCCAACTGCCGGCCGATGCGCTGGTATTCGTCGCGCACTTCATCGTCGCACGGGTGGGGTGACCACTCGATGCCGACATGCCGAAGGAACGCCAGGCACACCGCGACCGCGTTTTCGCTCTGGTCGAGAATCAAATACAGATCCACCTGCAAACAGGCCACCAGGCTGCGCTCGGCAATGCTCGTCGCGCGCTGGGAGAGCCGCTTCAAGCGCGCTTCGGCGAGCAGCAATTGCCCGGTCAAAAACTCGCAAAAGGCCCGGCCTGACTCCAGTTCGAACATCAACTCAGGCCGGCGCTCCCACCAGGCTTCGTTGAGCAAGTGGGCGCCGAAGTTGAAATACGCCAGCGCCGAGGCATAGGCCGTGGAGGCCCGGGCGCGTTGACCGGCCATCAGGTTGAACTGCGCCAATTGCTCGCGCTCGTTCTGATCGGTCAGCAACAACGCACCCTGATTGAGTTGGCCGACAATGTCGAAAATCGTCTCTTCACGCCGCTGTGCCGTGGTCTGCGCGGCCAACAGGCGACCGATCCGCAGATGGTTCTCGGCCCGCTCGGCCTCGCCCATCGACAGGTACGCGGCCTCTTGAATCCGGTCGTGGGCAAAGGCATAGAGGCCGTCACGACGCTCGACCAATTCTTGGTAAATCGCGTCCCACAACAACGCATGAATGTGCCCGGCCGGGATACCCAGCACGATCGACAGCGTGGCCATGTCGGCGACGTTGCCCAGGCACGCCAGTTGCTGCAAGGCGTGCAGCGTTTCAATCGACAGACGCACCAGTTTGCCGACCATCAGGTCGACGATGTTGTCGGTATAGCCTTTGGCGTGAATCCGATCGGTGTCCCAGCACCAGCGCCGCGCATCATGATTGAAGGCCAGCAAATCCTCTTCGACCAGGGCTTGTAGAAACTGGATCACGAAGAAGGGATTGCCGGCGGTTTTATCCAGCACCACTTGCGCCAAGGGTTCGATACGCCAGCGTTCGTCATGCAGCGACTCGGCGATCAACTGCTCAATATGGACTTTGGCCAGCGGTGCCAGGGTGATTTCCGAGACCCGGCCACCGGCCTTCTGGATGGCTTGCCGCTTTAGGGTCAGGGGATGCGATGCGTCCACTTCATTGTTGCGATAGGCGCCAATCAGCATCAGGTAGCGCAGGTCGGAACGGGTCAGCAGTTCCTCGAGCAAATCGAGCGTCGCGGCATCCAGCCACTGCAAATCGTCAAGGAACAGCGCCAACGGATGCTCGGCCCGGGCAAACACCCCGATAAACCGCCGCAACACCCGCAGAAACCGCCGTTGCCCCTGGCGCGGCTCCAGGTCCTGCACCGCCGGGGGCTCGCCAATGATCAGCTTGAGCTCCGGAATCAAGTCGGTCATGAGCCGCGCATTGGCGCCCAGTGCCTCGCGCAAGGACTCGCGCCAACCTGCCAGCTCGGCCTCGCTCTTGCCCAGCAGCGTACGCACCAACTCCTGAAAGGCGTGGACCAGGGTCGAATACGGCACGTCGCGCTTGTACTGGTCGAACTTGCCCGAGGCGAACAGCCCGCGCGGCGGCACCAAGGCCTTGTGCAATTCGTTGACCACGGCGGATTTGCCAATCCCCGAATACCCGGACACCAGCACCAGTTCCGGCGCGCTGTTGCCAATCATCCGTTCGAAGGCTGCCAACAGCGTGCGCACGTCCTGCTCGCGGCCGTAGAGTTTCTCGGGAATCAGTAAATGATCGGAGGTGCCATGCTCATCCAGGGCGAATTCGTCGATGCGCTGCTGTTGTTGCCAGTCCGCCAGGCAACGGCGCAGGTCCTGCTCGAGGCCCATGGCGGTCTGGTAGCGATCCTCCGCGGTCTTGGCCAGCAACTTCATGACGATCCGCGACAGCATCGGCGGTACGGTGCCGACCCGGTTACTCGGGGCCAGCGGTTGGCGGGCGATGTGACAGTGCAGCCATTCCATGGGATCGGTGGCGGCAAACGGTAACGAGCCGGTGAGCATCTGGTAGAGCGTGACACCAAAGGCATACAGGTCGCTGCGCGAATCGATCGAGCGATTCATCCGGCCGGTTTGCTCGGGCGCCATGTACGCCAGCGTGCCGGCGAGAGTCTCGGCCGCTTCGGGTGCCTGGCGCTCCCGGGGCAGCCAGGTCGCCAGGCCGAAACCGGTCAATCGTGCGTGGCCATCGGCGCAGTTCACCAGGATGTGGGCGGGCTTGATGTCTTTGTGAATCAGGCCCCGGCGGTGCAGGCTGCCGAGCGTGACCGCGATGCTGATCGCCAGCTGCAAGAAGGTGCCGATGGGCAGCGGCGCGACGAGCAGGCCGGCAAGCAATTCGCCACCCGGGTCCTCCAGCACCAGCCAGTTCTGGCCCTGCTCACGCACCAGTTCCAGCGGTTGTACCGCCCAGGTCTCACCCAATTCGTCCCGCAAGGAGAATTCATGGGCGAGGCGCTCTAAACTGGCCGGCAGCGGCTGCTCGGCAGCCGGTCGCGTCATCAGCACAGCACGGTCGCCCGCCTCTGTCGCGCGGCGTCCGCGACACAACAAGCGTTCGCCGTCGTCCCACACGATCTGCATACCGTCGTTCATCTTTGTCGGAGCCATAGGGGGTAGGGGTTGGACTGCGTTATCAGCTTAGATCGCACCGAAGCTGACTGCTGAAATGATCGCGTCCGCCGAGTCGCCTGCCTGGCTACACATCCCAAACGAAACTGTTGCAGAGCCTGAAATCCAGCGAAAAATACTGACAGGCAAAACGCCATTCCACAATTAAACCTAAGTGTTAACGGCGGGATGCCCAGGCCTGCGCATTGCACCCAGGCCTGGGCTGTTTTGGATGAACATCACCTCAGGGCTTGGCGAGGTCCGTGCGCGATACCGCAGGCGATGGCTTCGGCAGCGTATCGCGCAGTTGCTTGACCTGAGCCACGCTAACCGCCGGCGCCTGATTGCCCCAACTGCTGCGGATGAAGGTCAGCAATTGCGCCACTTCATCATCCGACAAGCGCCAGGCGAACCCGGGCATGCCCAGTTCCGACGGTGCGGTCGCGGTGGCGGGTAACTTGCTGCCGGCCAGCACCAGGCGAATCATCGACACCGGATCGGGCGAGAGCACCGACGAGTTGCCGGCGATCTTCGGGAAGACCCGCGCGTAGCCCTGACCGTCGGTGCGGTGGCAGGCGGCGCAGTTGTCGACGTACAGCTCGGCGCCGCGACTCCCTTCTTGGCCCGCTGCCAAGGCTTTCGCGGTGGCCGGATCGGCCTTGAAGCTCGACACCGGGTGTTCGCCGGCCGGCAGGGTTTTCAAGTAGGCCGCCACCGCTTGCAGGTCGCCGTCGTTAAGGTGCTGAGTGCTGTGCACCACCACATCGCCCATGGCCCCGCCCAATACCGCATGGGTTTCACTACGGGCGCTGCGCAAGGTGGCGACGATGTCATCGCGGCTCCAACTGCCCAGGCCGTCTGCCGGGTCGCCACGCAAATTGACCGCCAGCCAGCCGTCGATCACTGGCCCACCGGACAGGTAGACCGGGCTCGACTCGTCCAGCGCCTTTTCTTGCAAGGTCAGGGCCCGGGGCGTGTGGCAACTGCCGCAGTGGCCGAGGCCCTGCACCAGGTAAGCGCCTCGGGCGACGCTCGCGTCGGCGTAGCGTTGCGGCTTGAAGACCACGGCCTCGGGATCGGGCGCAAATGTCTTGCGCCAGAGCGCCAACGGCCAGCGCATCGACAACGGCCACGGCACGTCGTTGGCGCGGTTTTGCGCCTGGACCGGTTCGACCCCGTGCATGAAGTAGGCGTAAAGCGCCCGCAGGTCGTCATCGCTGATCGACGCGTAAGCCGGATACGGCATGGCCGGGTACAAACTGCTGCCATTGGCGGCGATGCCATGCCGCAGCGCCCGGTCAAAATCATCCAGGGAATAACCGCCGATGCCGGTGGTTTTATCCGGCGTGATATTGCTGCTGTACAGCGTGCCAATCGGCGAGGCAATCGGCAGGCCACCGGCAAAGGGTTGACCGCCCTTGCCGGTGTGACACGCGGTGCAATCCCCCGCGTCGGCCAGGTAACGGCCCTGCTCGATCAGCGCCGCTTGCGCGGGTTCAGGTGCCGCCTGCACGACGCGGGTGTGGGTCGGCCAGAACGCTACGGTCAGCAGTACGGCCAAAACGACCACGCCCAGTGCGACCAGGCTCAAGAGAAACTTTTTCATCGGTCTCTCTCCTTAGGCCTGAACCAGCGGGCCGGGGTTGTTCAGGTACTGCTCGCGAATAGCCTTGGCTGACCAATACGCCAGCGCACCCACCATCCCGGTCGGGTTGTAGCCGTTGTTTTGCGGGAAGGCATTGGCGCCGATGGCGAACACGTTGTGCACGTCCCAGGATTGCAGGTAACGGTTGAGCGCCGAGGTTTTCGGGTCGCTGCCCATGATCGCGCCGCCGCAGGTGTGGGTGCTCTGGTACCTGGTGATGTTGTAGTGTTCGCCGGGTTTTTTCGCATCGCCGGCCACCGCTGTCGGGTTGAGGATTTTCGACATCTCCAGGGCCTTGCCCACGAGGAATTGCGAGGCCTTGACCTCGTTGTCGTGCCAGTCGAAGTTCATCCGCAACAGCGGTCGACCGAAGCCGTCCTTGTAGGTCGGGTCCAGGCTCAAATAGTGCTGACGGTACGACATGCAGGCGCCCTGCACTTCGAAATAGAACGAATGGCGGAACGCATCGCTCGCGGCCTGTTTCCACTGCGTGCCCCAGGCCGGCGTGCCCGGCGGGACGTTGATCCCGCGCACTGGCCCCGCGCCCGGTTGCCGCGCCCAGATAATCCCGCCGCCGACGAAACCGGCCTTGGCATTGTCCAGTTGGTTACCGTTGAGGTTGTCCATGGTGGTGCCGGCACCGCCAATGCCGATGAACTGATTGGCCTGCACTTCCTTGCCGAAAAACAGCACCACGCGGTTGAGGTTCTGGTACGAGTAATTGCGCCCGATGGTGCCTTGGTCGGTCAGCGGGTCATAGGGTTTGCCGATGCCCGACAGCAGCATCAAGTGCACGTTGAACAGGGAAAACGCGCAGAGCAGCACCAAGTCCGCCTGCTGCTCGACTTCACGGCCCTGGGCGTCCAGATACGTGACCCCGGTGGCCTTCTTGCCATCGCTGTCGAGATTGACCTTCAGCACTTGCGCATGGGTGCGCAGTTCGAAATTCTTGCGCTGGCGCAGCACCGGCAAAATGCTGATGTTCGGGCTGGCCTTGGAATAGTTCAGGCAACCGTAATCGCTGCAAAAACCGCAGGCATTGCACGGGCCCATCTGGCAACCGTAAGGGTTGACGTAAGGCGCCGAAGCGTTGGACGCCGGGATCGGATACGGGTCCCAGCCCATCTCCCGGGCGGCGCCGTAGAACATTTCCGCGCCGAGGTAATTCGGGTTCGGTCCCAAGGGGAATTCCCGCGAGCGCGAGCCTTCGAACGGGTTGCCGCCCGGTTGCTTGGCGCCCTGGATCACCCCGGCCTTGCCCGAGGTGCCGCAGACGTATTCGAAGTGATCGAAGTGCGGTTCCAGGTCTTCATAGCTGACCGGGAAGTCGGCGATGGTCATGTCGTCGGGAATGAATTTGGCGCCATAGCGCTGCTCGACATTGCTGCGCAGGGCGAAGTCTTCCGGCAGCGCACGGAAGTGGCAGCCCGACCAGTGACTGCCCGCCCCGCCAACTCCGGTGCCCGGTTTGAACGAGCCCATTTGCCGATACGGCACGGCAGCGGACGTCAGGTTGTGCCGGGCGGTGACGGTTTCCTGGGCCAGGCTTTGCAGGTAGCGACGATGCACCGAACCTTCCAGTTCATCGACCACTTTCGGGTAGGCAAAATCAGGCTGCGTGTCACGGTCGGCGCCACGCTCCAGTACCACGACGTGGAGGCCGGCGTCGGTGAGTTCCTTGGCCATGATCGCCCCGGTCCAGCCCATCCCGACAATCACCACGTCTACTTTCGGTTTGAGGTTCGCCATGCTCAACCCCTCCGTCCGGCCAGGTCGACCGGTGGCAGCGGGTACGGCTTGTCGCGCACGGTGATCCAGTCCATGTAATCGGCACGCATGCCCGGGTAGCCAATCATCTTCCAGGCGCCCATGTTTTTATTGCCGCCGTGGGACGGGTCGGCGAAGTAGCCGTTGCGCACTTCGTTGAGCAAGTTGCTGAAAAACAGCTTGGATGAGATGTCCTCCAGCACCAGTTTGCCGCTCTCGGCGTTCTTCAACAGATCTTCCTGCTGAGCAGTGGTGAGCTGGGCGAAGGTCTTGCCATCGAAGGTTTTCTGGCAACTGGTGTCGATCGCCTTGATCCCCACTCGCAGGGTGTCGCGCAGGGTCAGGCGGCCCTGGTAACCGAACTCCGGCGCCGCTTCGAGGAATGGGCCCTGCATGTACCAGATGCCACCGTTGGCGTAAGGCGTCTGCATGTGCCGGTCGAGAAACTCCGGCACCCCGAGTTCGACGGCACCGGGGCCGACGTGGTCGGACGGGATCAGCCGATCGCAGGCCGCGACCAGAAACGCCCACTCCGCCGGGGTGAAAAAGCTCGGTGTGTACTCACTGGCTTTGGCGGGGGCTGGCGCGCCGGCCTGGGCATCGCTCGCCGGCGTCTGGGCGAAGGCAACGCTGGGCAGGCCGGCGCTGGCCAGGGTCACCACCGGAATCAGGGTCATCGACTTACGCAGAAACTCGCGGCGTCCGGGGGACGTATCGTTATCAGGCATGGGTCATTCCTCAGGCTAAACACGGGTGCACTGTTATTTTTATGGGTGTTTCATTGCATAGCGTGTGGCATTCAGGCTTTGCGTAACTGCCGGAAACGGTGGAGCAACGGTTCGGTGTAGCCGTTGGGTTGCGCCGTGCCTTCGAACACCAGCGCGCAGGCTGCGGTGAAGGCCAGCGAGCCGTCGAAGTCCGCGGCCATCGGTTGATAGGCCGGGTCAGCGGCGTTTTGCCCGTCGACCACCAGGGCCATGCGCTTGAGCACCGCCATGACCTGGCCGCGATTCACCACGCCGTGGCGCAACCAGTTGGCCATGTGCTGGCTGGAGATGCGCAGGGTCGCGCGGTCTTCCATCAAGCCGATGTCATGGATATCCGGGACCTTGGAACAGCCGACGCCCTGGTCGATCCAGCGCACCACATAGCCGAGCAAGCCTTGGGCGTTGTTCTCCAATTCTTCGGCGATCGCTTGCGGGTCCCAGTCGCCGACACGGCCCACGGGAATTTCCAGCAAGGCGTCCTGCAACTCGGCGATTTCTTCGGCGCGCAATTCAGCGATAAGACGGTTCTGCACCGCAGTGACATCGACTTGGTGATAGTGCATGGCGTGCAGCGTAGCCGCTGTGGGGGACGGCACCCAGGCGGTGGTCGCTCCGGCCAGGGGATGGGCGATTTTCTGCTCGAGCATGGCGCTCATCAGGTCCGGCATCGCCCACATGCCCTTGCCAATCTGCGCCCGGCCTTGCAGCTGGCATTCCAGGCCGATCAACACGTTGTTGCGCTCGTAGGCTTTGAGCCAGGCGCTGGACTTCATGTCGCCCTTGCGCAGCATCGGCCCGGCTTCCATGGAGGTGTGCATTTCGTCGCCGGTGCGATCGAGGAAACCGGTGTTGATGAACACCAGGCGTTCGCTGGCCTGGGCGATGCAAGCCTTGAGGTTGAGGGTGGTGCGCCGCTCCTCGTCCATGATGCCCATTTTCAGGGTGTTGGCCGGCAGCCCGAGCAAGTCCTCGACGCGGCTGAACAACTGCGCGGTGAATGCCACTTCTTCAGGCCCGTGCATTTTCGGCTTGACGATGTAGACGCTGCCGCTGCGGGAATTGCCGTGGCGCTCCAGGTCGTGCATCGCCGCGAGGCTGGTGACCACCGCGTCGAGAATCCCTTCCGGCACCTCGTGGCCATCGCGGTCGAGCAAGGCCGGCGTGGTCATCAGGTGGCCGACGTTACGCACCAGCATCAGCGCCCGGCCGGGCAGCGTCAGGCTGCTGCCATCGGCGCGGGACCAAGTGCGGTCCGGGTTGAGTCGGCGAGTGACGCTGCGGCCATTTTTTTCCAGGGTTTCGCTCAGGTCGCCTTTCATCAGGCCGAGCCAGTTGCGGTAAACCACGACTTTGTCGGCGGCGTCGACGGCGGCCACCGAGTCTTCGCAATCCATGATGGTGGTCAGCGCGGCTTCCAGGACCACGTCTTTGATCTGCGCCGGGTCAGTGGCGCCGATGGCACTGGAGCCGTCGATCTGGATCTCGATGTGCAAGCCGTTGTTCACCAGCAGCAGCGCACTTGGCGCCAGAGTATCGCCCTGGAAACCGAGCCACTGTTGCGGGTCCTTGAGGCCGGTGTTTGAGCCATTGGCCAAGGTGACGCGCAGTTCGCCGTCTTCGATGCGGTAACCCGTCGACTCGGCATGACTACCCTCGGCCAGGGGCACGCTGCGGTCAAGAAAGCCCCGGGCGAAGCTCACGACTTTCTGTCCGCGTGCCGCGTCGAACCCCGGACGGCTGCGTGCGCCCTCCTCGTCAGCGATGGCGTCGGTGCCGTACAAGGCGTCGTAAAGCGAACCCCAACGGGCGTTCGCGGCGTTGAGCGCGTAGCGCGCATTCATCACCGGCACCACCAATTGCGGACCGGACTGGACGGCTATCTCGCTGTCGACATTGCTGGTGGTCACGGTGACGGCGGCCCGCACTGGTTGCAGGTAGCCGATGGATTGCAGGAAGGTGCGGTAGCTGGCGGGGTCGTGCACCGGACCAGGATGATTGCGGTGCCAGGCGTCGAGCTGCGCTTGCAGGACATCGCGCTTGTCCAGCAATGCACGATTGCGTGGGGCGAGGTCGTGGACCAGTTGGTCGAACGCGCTCCAGAATTTTCCGCTGTCCAGGCCGGTATCCGGCAGCGCTTCGTCTTCGAAAAAACGCAGCAATTGCGGCGCGACGGTGAGATTGCCTCTACGCAGAAAATCGGTCATAGCGTTCCTCATTTCCGCCCGACTCAGACGGAGTTCTTATTGTGGGGAGGAACCCAGTGTCACCGATTATGTATTTTGAATTCAATATTCATTTTTGCGATCAGGCTGTCAAACCGCTGAGCAGGTGGCGAATTTTTGCCAATGATTCGGCTTGAGCCAGGCCCGTACGCACCTGCAATCGACCGCACGGCGCCACCTGCAGAAGCTGGGCGAGAAGCTGTGCGACGGCGGCCATGTGCTCGGCGTTCATGCCCTGGCGGGTGATGAATTGCGTGCCCAACCGCAGCGCTTGGTGACCAGCGATGGAGGGGTCGACGCACGTGCCGATCAGCACGCCGTGTTCTTGCAACGTCTGCATGACGGTTCGTGAATCGACCGCAGCAGACAGCGGCAACAAGAGCTGATGGGTGTGCACCTCGCCGCTGTTGGCACCGAGGATCGGCAACCCAGCCTGCACCAATAAGCGATGCAGCGCGGCACTGTTGTTGACGATCCGGGCCGCGTAGTCGGCGCCATTGGCCAGGGCTTCGGTCAGGGTCACCAACAGCGAGGGCAAGCGCCCGGCGTCGTAGTTGGCGAGCATCCGAGTGTCGAGCAAATCCCGCAGCGGCTGGGCATCTTCCGGCAGCCTGCCGAGCACCAGGCCTTGGGGTCGGCCGGGTAAGGTTTTATAGGTAGAGCTGCTGATCAGGTCGACGCCAGCATCAAAGGGATTCGGATACACGCCGCCGGCAATCAACCCGAGCACATGGGAAGCATCGAACAGGGTTTTCGCGCCCACCGCGCGGGCGGCCTGGACCACGGTGCCGATGTCGTCGGCCTTGAGCATGATGCTGCGCCCGAGTATCACCAGCCTGGGCCGGGTCTGTTCGATCAGTTCGACGGCGCGGGCGCTGTCCAGCTGACAGCGGCGACGGTCGTACGGCAAGTCATCGACCACCAGCCCCGCCAGTTGCGCGGTTCCGCCACGGCGCTGACTCAAGTGCCCGCCATGCTCGGCGGCCGGCGCCGACACGCGATCCCCGGGACGGCAATAGGCATGGAAAATCGCCAGGTTCGCCAGCGTGCAACTGGCCAATCGGACCTCGGCCCAAGCCGCGCCGAACAGCTGCATGGCAGCTTGGCTAGCCTGGTGTTCCAGCTCGCTGACCAACTCCGTCTCCGGCTGCTCTTTGCAGCCGATCGGCCCCATCGCCGGGTAGGCACTGAGCGCCGGACTGTACGCCGCCATCGCCCGGGGGCTGGGCAGGTTAGCGCCGGCATAGAGCATCAGGCGTTGCTGTTCGAGTTGCGGCAAGCGCGCCGCGCAATCCGCCAACAAGGCGTCGAGGTCACGCGCCATGGCCAGGCTCCTTGTTAGCGGCGGATGGAATCCGGATGCTCGTTTTCGTCACGGACCATCAGCATGATCGCGTCGCGTTTTTCCAGCAGGTGGTGACGCAGGATGTGACTCAAGCGCTGGCCGTCCCGGGCCTGCAAGGCCTCGATCATTTCTTCGTGATCGTGCAAGGCGCGATCCCATTTCGGCGCCTGTTGGTTGGACAGGAACCGCAGGGCGTGAATGCGTCGGTTCAGCGACAGGTACACCTGGCGCAACGCCGAGTTGCGCGCAGCGAGGTTGATCAGGTCGTGGATCGCGCGGTTGCGCTGGTAGTAGCCGGGCAAGTCGTTCTGGTTCTTGCTGACCACCATGGCGTAATGCAGCGCCTTGATCTCTTCGATTTCCTGGACGGTGATGCGTTCGCAGGCCAGCTCGCCGGCGAAGGCTTCAATGCCGCTCATCAATTCGAAGGTCTCGCGGATTTCCAGCTCGGACATCCGCGCAACGCTGGCGCCGCGGTTCGGGTTGATCTCGATCAAGCCTTCGACCGCCAACACCTTCAACGCCTCGCGCAATGGCGTGCGGGAAATGCCCAGGGTTTCGCACAGCTCCCGTTCGTTGAGTTTCTTGCCCGGTGCCAACACGCCTTCCGTAATAAAGCTGCGCAGATGCTCTACCACGGTGTCGTGCAGACGCTGGCGCTCGACCTTGGGCATCAGTCGAGGGCTGCTCAAGCCGCCCAACTCTTCAATATTTTGCATTCAAAATCCTCATCAGCAGCGCTTTTAGGCCACGCCTTATTCGAAAACATCCCAATTAATGAGGAATGTTAGCGCAATTATAGGGTTTGACACAGCAGGAAGCCGTGCTAACGTATTTTGCATTCAAAATACAAAAACAAGGAGTCACCCATGCTGAAACTTGATTTCCACCCCGCCGGCCGCCACTTTCTGCAAATTCCAGGTCCGAGTCCGGTACCGGATCGCATCCTGCGTGCAATGAGTTATCCCACCATCGACCACCGTGGCCCGGAGTTCGGGGAACTGGGGCTCAAGGTGCTGGATGGCATCAAGAAGATCTTCAAGACTCGCCACCCGGTGGTGATCTACCCCGCTTCCGGCACCGGCGCATGGGAAGCTGCACTGTGCAACACCTTGAGCGCAGGCGACGAAGTGCTGATGTTCGAAACCGGCCATTTCGCCACCCTCTGGCAGAAAATGGCCCTCAGCCTCGGACTCAAGCCGCAATTCATCGGTCGCCCTGGCATTGAAGGCTGGCGTGGCGGTGTTGACGCGAAGATGATCGAAGAGCATTTGCGCAATGACCGCGACCAGCGCATCAAGGCTGTATGCGTGGTGCACAACGAAACCAGCACGGGCGTGACCTCCGATATCGCCTCTGTGCGCAAAGCCATCGACGCCGCCGGCCACCCGGCGTTGCTGTTGGTGGACACCATTTCCGGCCTCGCCTCCGCCGACTACCGTCATGATGAATGGGGCGTCGACGTCACCGTGTCCGGTTCGCAAAAAGGCCTGATGCTGCCGCCGGGCATCAGCTTCAACGCCCTCTCGCCCAAAGCCATCGAAGCCAGCAAAACCGCCGGCCTGCCCCGCAGCTTCTGGGCTTGGGATGAAATCATCGAGATGAACAAAACCGGCTACTGGCCGTACACGCCGAACACCAATTTGCTCTACGGGTTGTCCGAGGCGCTGGACATGATCCTCAGCGAAGGCCTGGAGAACGTCTTTATCCGCCACAACCGCCTGGCCCAGGCCTGCCGCACAGCCGTGAACGCCTGGGGCCTGGAAATCCAGTGCGCCGACCCGAGCGTCTACAGCCCAGTGCTGACCGGCGTCATGACCCCCGAGGGCATCGATGCCGACGTGGTGCGCAAGACCATCTACGAGCGCTTCGACATGTCCCTCGGGACAGGCCTGGGCAAAATGAAAGGCCGCATGTTCCGCATCGGTCACCTGGGCGATTGCAACGACCTGATGTTGATGGCCACCCTCACCGGCTGCGAAATGGGCCTGCAAATGGCCGGCGTCAAGCTGCAAGCCAGCGGCGTGCTGGCGGCCATGGACTACCTGGGAGGCCAACACGTGCCGTTTCGGCGCGACTGATGTAAACGGCGCTGCGGCCTTGCCACAGCGCCGGCTTCACCCCAAGCTGCGACTAACTATCCCGAATCAACGCGTTTGTCAGCGTGAACAATAAGAAACTGGAGATAGAACATGAAGTTTTTACGTCTGCGCCCCACTACGGTGGTGCTTTTCATGCTGTGCGCCATGTACTTCATCACCTACCTGGACCGGGTCAACGTCAGCACGGCGGCGGTCGGTTTCGGCAAGGAATTCAACCTGACCAAGACAGAGATCGGCATCGTCTTCTCTGCTTTTGCGTATCCCTACCTGGTGTTCCAGATTATCGGCGGCTGGGTCAGCGACCGTTTCGGCGCCAAACGCACCCTGATTGCCTGCGGCCTGATCTGGGCTGGCGCCACGGTGCTGACCGGCCTGGCCGGCGGCTTCATTTCGCTGATCGTCGCCCGGGTCCTGCTGGGCCTCGGCGAAGGCGCCACTTTCCCAGCGGCCACGGCGGCCATGTCGCGCTGGATTCCCAAGGAAAAACGCGGCTTCGCCCAAGGCATCACCCACGCCTTTGCACGTTTGGGCAATGCCTTGGCGCCGGCGGCGATGATCGCGGTCATGGCCACTTACGGCTGGCGTGAATCCTTCTATGTCTGCGCCGGTATCAGCTTTGTCTGGGTCGCGATCTGGGCCCTGGTGTTCACCGAGCTGCCGAAGGACCACCCGAAGATCACCGCTGCAGAACTGGCGGTGTTGCCACCACCAAAAGTGAAAAGCAAAGAGCCGCTGGCCTGGGGCCGTCTGTTCCGACGCATGGCGCCGGTAACCATCGTCTACTTCTGCTACGGCTGGACCCTGTGGTTGCTGCTCAGTTGGGTGCCGATGTACTTCATGAACATGGGCCTGGACCTGAAAAACACCGCGATCTTCGCCTCCACCGTGTTCTTCGGCGGCGTGGTCGGCGACACCCTGGGCGGCATCGTCAGCGACCGCATCTATGCCCGCACCAAAGACCTGAACAAGGCGCGCAGCCTGATGGTCGCGGTGTGCCTTGGCCTGACCTTGCTGTCGCTGGTGCCGTTGATGTTCACCAAAGACATGCACGTGTCCTTGGCGTGCCTGGCGATCGGGTTTTTCTTCTCGGAAATGACCATCGGGCCAATGTGGGCGATTCCCATGGACATCGCGCCGGATCACTGCGGGACCGCCAGCGGCATGATGAACACCGGCTCGGCGATGGCGGCGATTGTCAGCCCGGTGGCGGCTGGCTTGCTGATCGACAAATTCGGTAACTGGCAGCTGCCGTTCCTGGTCAGCATCATCTTGCTGGCCATCGGCGTGGTGCTGTCGTTCCGCATGAAACCGCAGAATAAATTCGAGTACGCAAAACCGACCCCACCGCTGGTACCGCCGGTAGAAACGGCGTCCGCCCTCGGTAAATAATCTGCCGATAATCCCTCGCCTGCGGGCGGGGGCCTTGAAATGGAGTGACACCTTGAACACAGCATCCACCCCTTCGCGCCTGGCGCAGTTGATCGTCGATGCGCAGCGCGAGCGCAGTCCGCTGGGCCAGCTCGATGACGAGTTGTTCCCCACCGACCTGGCCGCCGCCTACCTCACCCAGCAAGAAATCTTTCGCCTGCGCGGCGACCAGCCTGGCGGTTGGAAAATCGGTTCGAAATCCCACACCGGCCCGATCCAGGGTTCGCCTCTGCCGCAAAACTGCCTGTTTTCTCCAGCGCAGCAGTTCGAACACGCGGCCTATCCGCCGCCGGGCCTGGAGCTGGAAATCGCCTTCCGCTTCAACCGTGAATTTGCCCCCCGTGAGCAGGCTTACAGCGACAAGGAAGTGCTGGACGGGATCGGGGAAATGGCCGAGACCATCGAAATCGTCTCCAGCCGCTTTGCCGCTTTCCCCAAGGTCGAACCGCTGATGCAACTGGCCGACCTGCTGAACCACGGCGCACTGGTGGTGGGCGAGTTCGTGCCGTATGACGAGCACTTTCCATTCGCTCAACCGCAACTGGAATTCACCCTGAACGGCGACAGCATCGTGCCGTCGGCCGTGGCCAATCCGGCGGGCGATCCCCGTCGACTGCTGCCGTGGCTGGTCAATCACCACACCCTCCAGGGCCAGGCCTTTCCCAAGGACCTGGTGATCACCACGGGTTCGTACACCGGCATGTTCTTCGCCGAAGGCGCCAGTGAAGTGCAAGGCCGGATCCACGGCTTGCCGCCGGTTTCGCTGACACTGGTTTAACCGCGTACCCAGTACCCGGGGCGGCTGTAGACCTCCTTGAGGAAGGCGATAAAGAAACGCACCTTGGCCGGCAGGTAATGCTGCTGCGGGTACACGCCCTGAATGTCGTAGCTGGGCAAGGCGAACTCATCGAGCACCGTGGTGAGTTCGCCGCTGAGCAATTCGCTCTGGATTTCCCAGACCGAACGCCAGCAAATGCCCAGGCCGCGCTTGGCCCAGTCGAACAGCAATTCGCCATCGTTGCAGTACAGGTTGCCGGCCACTTTCACCGCCACCGGCCGCCCCTCCTTCTGAAAGGTCCAACCCCGGTGCTGGCCGCCTTGCAGGTTGAACGCCAGGCAGTTATGCCGAGCCAGATCCTCCAGGGTGTGCGGCGTGCCATGGGCGGCGAAGTAACTCGGCGCGCCGCACACCACACGGCGGTTGGCCGCCAGGGTGATGGCCACGTAGTTGGGGTCCAGCACTTCACCGATGCGGATGCTCATGTCATAGCCCTCGCGCACCAGGTCGATGACGTTGTCCGTCAGGTCGAGGGACAGCTTCAGGTCCGGAAACCGCGCCTGGAATTCCGGCGCATGGGGGGCCACGTGCCGCCGGCCAAACCCGGCCGGAGCGGTGATCATCAGGTGACCGCGCACCGCGCTGCGGTTTTCACTGATGCTCGCGTCAATCTCATCGAATGCGTGCAGCAGCACCTTGGCCTGTTCCAGATAGGCCTCGCCCAGTTCGGTGAGGGTCAATCCGCGGGTCGAACGGTGGATCAACTTGACCCCCAACCGTTGCTCCAGCGCCGTCAGCCGGCGCCCCATGATCACCGGCGTCACGCCATCTATTAGGGCCGCAGCGGCAAAGCTGCCACGGGTCGCTACCAGGACGTAGCTGCGCAGTTCCGTGTAACGATCCATTCGATACTCCTGATACCGACAGAAAGGATAAAAGTGACGGTTCACAAAGGAGGCTAGCAAAAGGATGCTGTGAACGTACGAAAAATATCGAATCAAGGAGAGTGACATGCCCCTTATGAAAGCGATTGAAGCGGCCGTTCTGGTCATGCGCCGTGAAGGTATCGACTCCGCGTTCGGCATCCCCGGTGCGGCGATCAATCCGTTGTACGCCGCGTTGAAAAAACTCGGCGGCATCGACCACGTCCTGGCCCGCCACGTCGAAGGCGCATCGCACATGGCCGAGGGTTACACCCGCGCCGTCGCCGGCAACATCGGCGTGTGCATCGGCACCTCCGGCCCGGCCGGCACCGACATGATCACCGGCCTGTATTCAGCGTCCGCCGACTCGATCCCGATTCTCTGCATCACCGGGCAGGCGCCCCGCGCGCGCTTGCACAAGGAAGACTTCCAGGCCGTGGACATTGCCAGCATTGCTGCGCCGGTGTGCAAGTGGGCGACCACCGTGCTCGAACCGGGCCAGGTGCCTTATGTGTTCCAAAAGGCGTTCCAGATCATGCGCAGCGACCGTCCCGGTCCGGTGCTGATCGACCTGCCCTTCGATGTGCAAATGGCCGAGATCGAATTCGACATCGAGGCCTACGAACCGCTGCCAGTGGTCAAGCCCAAGGCCAGCCGCCAGCAAGCGGAAAAAGCCATGGCCCTGCTCAATCAGGCCGAGCGCCCGCTGATCGTCGCCGGGGGCGGCATCATCAATGCCGACGCCTCGGCGCTGCTGGTGGAGTTCAGCGAACTGACCGGCATCCCGGTCATTCCAACGCTGATGGGTTGGGGCTGCATTCCCGATGACCATCCGCACATGGCCGGCATGGTCGGGCTGCAAACCTCGCACCGTTACGGCAACGCGACGATGCTGGCCTCGGACGTGGTGATCGGTATCGGCAACCGTTGGGCCAATCGGCACACCGGCTCGATCCCGGTGTACAGCGAAGGCCGGCGCTTCATCCACATCGACATCGAGCCGACGCAAATTGGTCGAGTGCTGATGCCAGAACTGGGGATCGTCTCGGACGCCGGCAGTGCGCTGTTGATGCTGCTGGAAGTCGCCCGGGAATGGCACACCGCCGGGCGCCTGAAGAACTTCGGCCCCTGGCTGACGCAGTGCCAGGAACGCAAAAGCAGCCTGCAACGCAAGACCCATTTCGACGACATGCCGATCAAGCCACAACGGGTGTACGAGGAGATGAACCGTTTTTTCGGCCAGGACACTTGCTACATCAGCACCATCGGCCTGTCGCAGATTGCCGGCGCGCAGTTCCTCCACGTCTACAAGCCGCGCCACTGGATCAACTGCGGTCAGGCCGGGCCCTTGGGCTGGACCATCCCCGCCGCCCTTGGCGTGGTCAAGGCCGATCCACAGCGCCAGGTGGTGGCGTTGTCCGGCGATTACGACTTCCAGTTCATGATCGAAGAATTGGCGGTGGGCGCGCAGTTCAAGCTGCCGTACATTCATGTGGTGGTGAACAACTCTTACCTGGGCTTGATTCGCCAGGCGCAACGGGGCTTTGATATGGATTTCTGCGTGCAATTGGCGTTCGATAACATCAATGCTCCGGAACTCGAAGGCTACGGCGTCGACCACATCGCGGTCGCCGAAGGCCTGGGTTGCAAGGCCCTGCGGGTGACCGATCCGGCCTTGCTGCAAGCGGCGTTCGCCGAAGCCCGCTCGCTCATGGCGCTGCACCGGGTGCCGGTGGTGGTCGAGGTGATTCTGGAACGGATCACCAACATCGCCATGGGTACCGAGATTAATGCGATCAACGAATTCGAGGCGTTGGCCGAATGCGCCGCCGACGCGCCAACGTCTATCAAACTCATGGCCTGACACGCTTGCTTAAACGGAGAAAATTCATGACACGTCTATGCGCCAACCTGTCGATGCTGTTCACCGAACAGCCCTTCTTGCAGCGCTTCACTGCCGCGGCCACTGCCGGTTTCCGCGGCGTGGAATACCTGTTCCCCTATGAATTCGGTTCCGCAGAGATCAAGGCGCAACTGGACGCCCATCAGCTCACCCAGGTGCTGTTCAACCTGCCCGCCGGTGATTGGGGCCAAGGCGAACGCGGCATCGCCTGCCACCCGGACCGGGTCGAGGAATTCAAGGCCGGCGTCGACCTGGCCATCGAATACGCCAAGGTCCTGGGCAACACCCAAGTCAATTGCCTGGCCGGCATCGCCCCCGCCGATGTTGACCCGAGCCTGGTGCGCCAGACCTTCATCGACAACCTCACCTACGCCAGCGCCAAGCTGGAGGCGGCGGGTATTCGCCTGGTGATGGAGATGATCAACACCCGCGACATCCCCGGTTTCTACCTGACCACCACGGCGCAAGCGCTGGAAATCCGGCAAGCGGTGGGCAGCGCCAATCTGTTCCTGCAATACGACATCTATCACATGCAAATCATGGAAGGCGACCTGGCGCGAACCCTGGAAGCGCAACTCGCGGTGATCAACCACGTGCAACTGGCCGACAACCCGGGTCGCCATGAACCGGGGACCGGCGAGATCAATTACCGCTTCCTGTTCGAGCACCTCAAGCGCATTGGCTACGACGGCTGGATCGGCTGTGAATACAAACCACTGACCAGCACCGAAGCCGGCCTCGGCTGGCTGAAGACCCATAACCTTATTTGACCAGGAGGCCTCGAACATGGCGACCATCGGATTTATCGGCACCGGCATCATGGGCTTGCCCATGGCACACAACCTGATCAAGGCGGGGCATCAACTGTTGTTGTCCAGCCACCACAGCACCCCGCCCGCCTCACTCACCGAGGCTGGCGCCGAGGTGTTGAACAACCCACGCGAGGTGGCGCAGCAGGCCGAGTTCATCATCGTCATGCTGCCGGACACGCCTTACGTCGACACCGTGCTGTTCGGTGAAAACGGCATCGCCGAAGGCGTCGGCCCGGACAAGGTCGTGATCGACATGAGCTCGATTTCGCCGTCGGCCACCAAGGCCTTCGCCGAAAAAATCGTCGCCACGGGCGCGCGCTATCTGGATGCGCCGGTGTCCGGCGGTGAAGTCGGCGCCAAGGCCGGCACCCTGAGCATCATGGTCGGCGGCGATCAGGCGGTGTTCGACCGGGCCTTGCCGTTGCTGCAAAGCATGGGCAAGAACATCACCCTGGTCGGCGGCAATGGCGACGGCCAGACCGCGAAAGTGGCGAACCAGATCATCGTCGCGCTGAACATTCAGGCGGTGGCCGAAGCGTTGTTGTTCGCCTCGAAAAACGGTGCCGACCCCGCTAAGGTCCGCGAAGCGCTGATGGGCGGTTTCGCCTCGTCGAAGATCCTCGAAGTGCACGGCGAGCGCATGATCAAGGGCACCTTCGATCCTGGCTTCCGCATTGCCCTGCACCAAAAGGATCTGAACCTGGCCCTCGAAGGCGCTCGGGAATTGCACCTTAACTTGCCCAACACGGCAAATGCCCAGCAGGTGTTCAGTACCTGCGCGGCCATCGGTGGCAGTCAGTGGGATCACTCGGCGTTGATCAAGGGGCTGGAGCATATGGCGAATTTTTCGATTCGCGATTAGTAAGCCCTGCCCCAGCCCCTGTGGGAATGATTGCTCTGGGCGGCATTCCGACAAAGGCTTGAGGTCTGGCGATGTATTTTTTTGGGGTACATATCTGTTCCTGCAGTCATGGCTGCTAATGGTTTCGCCCTTACGGCGAGTCACTTTGGTGCCCAAAGTAACCAAAGGCTTTTGCCCCTGTCGTTCGGTGCCTCGCCTAGGCTCGGCATGCCCTCGCTCCGGTCCTGCTCCGTGGGCCCGCCGCCATCGGCCATCCATGGCCGGGGGCGGCTAACCCGGCATCCTGCCGGGTTGCCCACTGCGCAGAACCTCCACTCGGCCTCTCGGAGGGGGCGGTGCATCCCCAGCCGCCGAGGCGGCCTGGTAGCCGACCTGGCTGTTGGGTGGTGCGCATACACCTGTGCTAACACAGTCCCCTGTGGGAGCTGCGGTGCGGCGATCCGACTTGCCAGCGATTGCGGTAGATCAGTCACCACCTATGTTGTATGTCAGGCCGTCATCGCTGGCAAGCCAGCTCCCACAGTGTTCAGCGGTGACCATCCATTCTGTGTACGCCACAATCCATGTAGGAGCGAGCCTGCTCTGGGCGACATTCCGACGATGGCGGTGTGTCAGACAACATCTTCATCGACTGACATACCCTCATCGCGAGCAGGCTCACTCCCACAGGGAATGTTTCGAACAGAAAAAAGCCCCCGCCGATGACTCCCAAGGGAATCATCGACGGGGGCTTTTTTACGGTGTCCCGATCACTCAGGCCGACGAGCATACTGCCGATAAACCGGCTGCCAGAAATGCTGCTCGATGGCCGCCAGCAACGCCTCTTCAGGCTGCGGTGGTGCCACGCTGTCGCGCTGTGCGGCCATGCCGACGGCAAAGGCAATGCGTTTGCTCACGGCCTGAACCTCGCGTAACGGCGGCAACATCTGCCCTGCCCCAGCGCTTTCGGCCAAGGCCTGGGCGGACGCCATCAGCATGCCGTCGGTGATGCGCGTGGCCTTGCTCGCAATCGCCCCCAGGCCGATGCCGGGGAAGATGTAGGAGTTGTTGCACTGGGCGATCGGGAAGGTTTTGCCCAGCACTTCGATCGGCAAGAACGGACTGCCGGTGGCCACCAGCGCCTGGCCGTCGGTCCATTGCAGGATGTCCTTGGGATGCGCTTCGATCTGCGAGGTCGGGTTGGACAACGGCATGATGATCGGCTGCGCGCAGTGGGCGTGCATGGTTTCGACGATCTGCTGGGTGAACAGTCCGGCCTTGCCCGACACACCGATCAACACCGTGGGTTTGGCGTTGCTCACCACTTCGAGCAGTGACGGCCAGTCCGCACTGAAATCCCATTGCGCCAGCGACTCGCTGGAATGGGCCAGGCGTTGCTGGAAGTCGTAGAGGTCGGATTGGCGGTCGGTCAGCAGGCCCTTGCTGTTGAGCAGGTAAACCTGGCTGCGGGCCTGGGCTTCGCTCAAGCCTTCCAGTTGCATGGCGGCAATAATTTGCTCGGCGATCCCGCACCCTGCGGACCCGGCGCCGACAAACGCAACGCGTTGTTCCGACAACCGTTGGCCCTTGACCTTGCAGGCCGCGAGCAAGGTGCCGACGGTGACCGCCGCCGTGCCTTGGATGTCGTCGTTGAAGCAGCACAACTGATCGCGAAACCGCGCCAGCAACGGCATGGCGTTGGTAAGGGCGAAGTCTTCGAATTGCAGGATCGCGTCCGGCCAACGGCGCTGGACACCTTCGACGAAGGCTTGCAGGAACTGGTCGTATTCGGCCCCGCGAACCCGTTCCTGGCGGCGACCGAAATACAGCGGATCGGCCAGCAATGTCGCGTTATTGGTGCCGACGTCCAGCACCACCGGCAAGGTGTAGGCCGGGCTGATGCCGCCGCAAGCGGTGTACAGCGACAGCTTGCCGATGGGAATGCCCATGCCGCCGACACCCTGGTCGCCGAGCCCGAGGATGCGTTCGCAATCACTGACCACGATGACTTTCACGTGATCCTTGGTGACGTTATTGAGAATCTGGTCGATGCGGTCCTGATCGGCGATGCTGATGAACAGACCGCGATGGCTGCGGTAGATCCGCGAGAATTCCTGGCAGACCTTGCCCACGGTCGGCGTGTAGATAATGGGCAGCATCTCGTCGAGATGGTCGTCGACCACGCGGTAGAACAGGGTTTCGTTGGAGTCCTGGATCGAGCGCAGCAGGATGTGTTTGTCCAAATCCGTGGCGCAGGCCTGGTATTGCTGATACGCCCGGGCCGCTTGTTGTTCGATGGTTTCCACCTGTTCCGGCAGCAAACCGCGCAGATGCAGGGCGTCGCGTTCTTGCAGGCTGAACGCGGTGCCTTTGTTCAACAGTGGCGTGCCCAACAAGGTCGGGCCGGCGAAAGGGACTTGCAGGGTGCGATCAATGGCATGACTCATTTCAATCTCCTGTGCTTATTGTATTTTGAATTCAATATACACCCATGGCATCGAATGCCAAGCGCCCGGAGGCGTTTCGCGTAAGGCTTCATGGCGACGGTGCGAGGTCGATCACGCTCTGATCTTGCCACCCGAATAACGCAATGTCCGCCTCGCCTGCACTGGCCCTGGGATTTTTCAGCTAGCCTTCAAGCCAGTCCCGACAAGGAGCACACGATGTTCAAGTTCATCAAAACCACGGTCATCGGCGGCCTGCTGTTCATCCTGCCGTTGGTGCTGATTGTCGCTGTACACTAGCCCGCGTCGCGGCGGGCGTGGTTCGCTGCGACTGCTTGAACCCTGGATGCCCAATGCATCGCTGCGAGTGCCCGCGCATGGCCATGAATGATGACACCACCCCACCGACCGCCCATGAGCTGGACCTGTGCCTGTGCCACAGCTGTGGCCTGGCATGCGACATGAGCGACGAACCCCATCACTGCCCCCGCTGCGAAGCGCCGTTGCATCGGCGTAAAACCAACTCGCTGGCCCGGACCTGGGCCTTCATGCTGGCGGCGCTGGTGTTTTATATTCCGGCCAATTTGCTGCCGGTGATGAACACCACCATGCTCGGCAACGGTGCCGACAGCACCATCATGAGCGGCGTCCTGGAGTTTTGGGAGGCTGGGGCCTGGGACATTGCGCTGATCATTTTCATCGCCAGCATCGCGGTGCCGGGGATCAAGTTTGTCGCACTGACCTTGCTACTGGTGACCGCACAACGAGGCAGTTTCTGGGCTCGCAAGGAGCGTTCGAAACTCTACCGTTTCGTTGAGCTCATTGGTTACTGGTCGATGCTCGACGTGATCGTCGTCGCCCTGGTCGCGGCGCTGGTGAAGTTCCAGGCCCTGGGAAACATCGAGCCACGGGTGGGCATTCTGTTTTTTGGCCTGGTGGTGGTGTGCACCATGCTGTCGGCGATGAGTTTCGACCCGCGCCTGATCTGGGAAAATCGCCAGGAACAAGATCAGGAATACAGCGACCCCGCCGCCAGTCACTGAATTAACGCCGATGGTAGGGTTTCAGGAACGGTGTCGAACTCAGCATCACTACGCTCACCCCCACCATCAGCCATAGCGAGGTGTGGAAGCCTCCGGTGATATCCCGCAGGTAGCCCATCAACAACGGCCCGGCCGCCGCCACCCCGTAACTGAACAGCAAGACGAACGCATTCCAGGCATTGGCCTCTTCGGCGTTGGCGGTGTTGTCCAGGGGCAGCGTCATCGCCAACGTGAATGCACCGCCCGTGCCGAACGCAATCAGCGGCACTGCGACGAAGGGCATGGCGTTGGGCGCGATGGCCAGGGTCAGCGTGCCGAGCAAGGCAATGCCGGAACTCACCGCCAACGCCACACGCCGGTCTTCATTGCGACTGAGCACGCCAAACAGCGGGTTCGAGATCATGAAGGCCAGGGTGAAACTGGCCAGGATCAGCCCGGCGGTCGTGGCGGAGCGGCCATATTCCACGAACATCGGCGCCGTCCACGAGATGAACGCATAGAAGATGACGTTGTTGCAGGCGAAGAACAACGCGATCAGCCACGCCGTCGGGTTGCGCAGCGGCATGCCATATCGACGCGTCGACACCCGGCCCTGCGCCGCCGTGAGCCCTTGGCGCTCGATGAAAAACCACGCGCCGATGGCGATCACCACCGGGAGCATCCAGAGGCTCGCGCCCAACCGCCAACTGGCGACCGCGGCGGCGACGGGCCCGGTGGCGGCCGCCGCGATGGTGCTGCCGAGCGCCAGCGCCGTGGCGTAGATGCTCATCAGCACCGCCGCCTGTTTCGGATAACTGCCTTTGACGAAACCGGCGAGCAAGGCGCCCGCCACGGCGATGCCGGCACCGATGCCGACCGTGGTCAAAAACAGCACGCCGATCGATCCGGCGATGGCGCGCAAACCGGTGGCAACGAACAGCACCGCCAGCGCCGCGAGAATCACCCGGTCGCGACCGAAGCGTCGGGCCAGCCATGGCGTCGGCAGCGCCATCAAGCCCATCAGCAACGTCGGAATGGCGGTGAGCAATGACGCCTGGGTGTGGGACAGCGCGAAGTCGGCAATCATGCCGGGCAACAACGGTCCGACGGAGACAATCGCCGGGCGCAAGGTCAGCGCCACTAGCACGATGCAAATGATCGCCATCATCAGCGACGGCGTGTGTTGCGGCGGGCTCGCGGGTTTGCACAGGCGCAGAGGTGCGACGGGCTCAACCGCGATCTCCGGCACCGGCTCAGCGAGCGGAATCTGGGAAGTCACCAACATGGTCATTCTCCAAGCCGGCCGGACGCGCGGTGGCGTCCGGCCGACAGATCGGCGGTCAGGCGGCGTAGACCGGATAATCAGTGAAACCCGCTTCGGTACCGCCGTAGAGGGTCGCAGGGATCAGTGGATTGAGCGGCCAGCCATTGACGATTCGCGCCGGCAGGTCCGGGTTGGCAATGAACGGACGACCGAACGCAATCAGGTCCGCAAGGCCCGCGTCGATCAACCGAGCGCCACGCTCCGCCGTATAGCGGCCGGCGTAGATGATTCGGCCGCTGAAGGTGCTGCGCACGTCTCGCCGGAACTGCTCCGGCAAGTCGGGGGCGTTCTCCCAGTCTGCTTCGGCAATGGAGACGTACGCGATGCCGGAGGCCTCCAGCACCTTGATCGCCTCGATATAGGTGTGATGCGGGTCGGATTCCACCAGGCCGATGTAGACACGGTCCTCGTCGGTGCTGGTGAACAGCGGCGTGAAGCGCACGCCCAGTCGATCCGGCCCGACCACGTCCACCACCGCCTCGACGATTTCCCGCAGGAAGCGCAGGCGATTGTCCAGGGAGCCGCCGTACTCGTCATCGCGATGGTTGGTGTGCTCGGAAATGAACTGGTTGACCAGGTAGCCGTTCGCGGCGTGGATCTCGACCCCGTCGAAACCGGCGGCTATCGCGTTGCTTGCGGCGGTCGCATACAGCGCCACCAGCTCGCGGATCTCCACCGCAGTCAACGCCCGAGGCATCGACGGCGCGACCAGTTCGCCGGTGCCAGCCGCGGTCTCGATGAAGGCTTTGGCATTGCCGGCCTGGATCGCGGAAGGCGCGACCGGCGCCGCACCGTCCGGCTGCAAGGCATGGTGGGAAATGCGCCCGACGTGCCAGAGCTGGGCGAAGATCACGCCGCCGTCGGCATGCACCGCATCGGTGACTTTGCGCCAGCCATCGACCTGCGCCGGGGTATAGATCCCTGGCGTCCAGGCGTAGCCTTGGCCGCGCGGTTCGATCTGCGTCCCTTCGCTGATCATGAAGCCCGCCGAGGCGCGCTGCCGGTAATAAAGGGACATCAGGTCCGAGGCGACGTCCCCCGGCTGCGCACTGCGCTGCCGAGTCAATGGCGGGAAGGCAATGCGGTTTTTCAGGTTCAGGCTGCCCAGTTGTACCGGGGTGAACAGCGCTTGATGGTGCATGGTGGTAACTCCCAATTAATTGAAATAAAAAGCCCGAGCCGACGCACAGGGGCGGGCTTACGCAGACTTCTAATAAATGCGCGGCCCCCGGGTTCAGGGGCCGCGCGTGGACTTACTTCTTGATCAGCACGGTTTTCGGGTTGGTGAACAGCAGGCGGCCTTCATGACCCCCTTCAGTGCCGACACCGGACTGCTTGTGACCACCGAACGGAATGTCGACGCCCTGGGTGTGCATCTCGTTGACCCAGACCATGCCGGTCTCCAAACGATTGGCCACCGCCACCGCTGCTTGGGTATCTCGACCCCACACCGAGCCGCCCAAGCCGAACGGGCTGTCGTTGGCGCGCTCGATCACATCGTCGACGTCGTCGTAGACGATGATCGGAACGATCGGACCGAACTGCTCTTCCTGGACGATCTTCGATTGCTCCGGCGGGTTATCCACTACGGTGACGGGGATGAAGTAACCCGGCCGGCTCTCGTCCACCTCACCGCCGAGGACAATCTTCTGGCCGTTGGCCTTGATGTCGTCGAGGAAGGTGCGGACCTTGTCGAACTGCATCTTGTTTTGCACCGGACCGACGGTGACGCTTGGGTCCAGGCCATCACCGAGCTTTTGCTGGCGGGCGTAATCGACAAACGCGGCGACGAATTCGTGGTGGAACGAGCGGTGGATGTACAGACGCTTGGTGCCGACACACCATTGCCCCGAGTTGCCAATCGCGCCCCAGAACAACTGCGGGATCGCGGCTTTCCAGTCGGCATCCGGCAGGACGATGGCGGCATCGTTACCGCCCATTTCCAGGGTCAGGCGCTTGACGGTGCTGGCCGCCGAACGAATCACGTGTTTGCCGGTTTCCGTCGAGCCGGTGAAGCTGATCTTGGCGATGTCCGGGTGTGCGGTCATTTGTGGCCCCAGCTCGTTGCCGCCGGAGACAATCGACAGCACGCCCGATGGCAATACCGACTGCGCAATCTGGCCGAAGCGCAACGTGGTCAGCGGAGTAAACGGCGATGGCTTGATGACCATGGTGTTGCCGGTGAGCAACGCCGGGGCGACTTTCCATAGCGCCAGCAGCACCGGGAAGTTCCACGGGGTGATCGCGCCGACCACACCCAGCGGGGTGTGGTGCAGCTCGACGACGTGGCTGTCGTTGTCTTCGAGGATCTCCACCGGGATGCGCCGGGCGGCGATCTGGCGAATCCACGAAATCGCTTGGTCGACCTCAGGCTCGGCACCGGTCTTCAGCGGCTTGCCCTGCTCCAGGGTGAGCAAACGGGCCAGTTCGTCGCGATGCACTTCAAGGGCATCGGCGTAGGCGACCAGGTAGCCTTCACGCTGGTCATAACTCAGCGCCGACCAGGTTTTGAACGCCGACTTGGCGGCGGCGACTGCTTGATCCAGTTGCTCCGGGGTGCCGGCGGGCGCCTGGGCCAGCACTTGTCCCGTGGCTGGGTTCATTACATCGAATGAATCTTTAGTCTCGACCAGTTGCCCGGCAATACTGAGGTAGTAAGGCCCATCAAACACAGGGGAAGAGACAATTTTACGAGCGGCAGTTGTCATGGTATTTCTCCAGTTGAATGAACTTAATAAGTTCGTGAGTAACAGTTAATTAACAATCAGCGGACAATAGTTTCCCGTCGCATCCAACTTCGAATGAACAATGAATGCTTAAGGCAACGCGATTAAAACTAATGGGTGTCAGCGCAACCTAATACTTGCCAAGTCATTTCCATCGCCCCGTCGAACGGTTCGGCTGAGCGCCTGATCTTGGCCATGACACTGGCGCCCAGCCACAGCGAATAAAGTCGCGTCGCGGTGCGTTTCGAGTCTTCGTTCAGGATCAATGTCTGGTCTGCAACACCGACGGCGATCGCTGCCGCCAGACAATCAATGATGCGCGACGTGCCGTGGTTCAAGGCGAGTCGCATCGGTTCGGAAAGGTCCGCCACCTCCGCGCCCAGCTTGACCGCCAGGCATTTACCCAAATCCGTCTCGCCGGTCTGGTTATCGATCCATTGCGTCCAGTACTGCGCCAGTTTCTCGCGTTGGGATAATTCACCGTTCTGAAAAATGACCTGCATGTCTTGCAGATAAGTTTCGAAGTATCCATCCAACAGCGCGACACCGAATGCATCTTTGGAACCAAAGTAATGGTAGAAAGAGCCTTTAGGAACTTGTGCAGTTTGCAGCACTTCATTAAGACCCACAGCGGAAAAACCTTTCTTGCCAACGAGCAACTTCGCGACATCCAGAATGTTCTGCTTTACATTTTTACCTTCGGCACTATTCATCTTCGTAGCCCTTAAGTAGACCAGTCGTCTAGCCCGTTGAAGCGAATATTAGGAGTCGCCAAAAACTTGCACAATGTCGAATCCGCAAGGATTCCGGACATTGGCCGGATTTCCTGTTGTTTGCCGGTTGCCAGCCACTCCGCCGCCAAAGACAATCCCTGCTTGCAGACTTATTCGCTGGAGACACCTGATGCACAGTGTGGCGCTGATTGTTTATCCGGGCTTTCAATCCCTGAGCCTTTCCCTTGGCTCCGTCTTCGAATGCGCAAACCTCATGCGGGACGAGCACGCGTACGAATTTCATCTGGTCTCGGAAACCGGCGGCGCGGTGATGTCCTCCCAGGGCTTTTCGGTGAACTCGGCAAAAATGCGGCCCGAGGGTTATGACACCGTCATCATCAGCGGCTACCTGGAAGCCGAATTGCCGGCGTCGTCCCTGCTGCAATTCGTGCAGAGCGCAACAGCGTTGTCGCGCCGCGTCGTGGCACTCTGCACCGGCACTTTTGTCCTCGCGGAAGCGGGCTTGCTGGAAGGCAAACGGGCCACGACGCATTGGCTGCATGCGCCGGCGTTCAAGCAGCGCTACCCGGCTATTCAACTGGAGGAAGATCGCCTGTTTATCGTTGATGGGCAGATTTGGACCGGCGCCGGCATGAACGCCGGCATGGACCTGGCCCTCGCCATGGTGGAAAACGATCTGGGGGTGGACCTGGCGCGCAGGGTCGCGCGCAAGTTGGTGGTCTATCAGCGCCGGGGCAGTGAACACTCGCAATTGTCCGCGTTGCTGGAACTGGACCCGAAATCGGACCGCGTTCAATTGGCCATGGCCTATGCCCGGGAGAATTTGACCGAAGACCTGTCCGTCGAAGCCCTCGCCGCCGTCGCGCGGCTCAGTCCCCGGCAGTTCAGTCGGGTGTTTCGCGAGGAAACCGGACAAACGCCGGCCAAGGCGATCGAGAGCCTGCGCGTCGAGGCGGCACGCTCGATGATGGAAACCAGCCGTCATCCCATTGAGGTGGTGGCCAAGGAAACCGGATTTGGCGACCGGGAACGCATGCGCCAAGCCTTTTTACGGGCCTTCGGACAACCGCCGCAAGCGATGCAGAATGAGCTGTTTTATGCGGCCAACGGCGGCAAACCCGGCAAGCGCGAATCCCCTGCGAATTCCTAGGACACCGCCCTGCCCCCCGGGCTGAGGCCCTACCGCGCACACAAAAAACGCCACTCCATCGAGTGGCGTTTCCGTTCAATCCGAAAAACCTGCGGCAGGCAACTGTCGACAATAGTGAGCATATGTAGGGTTCATACCCATCGATATGAGCCTAAAAACTGAGAATGCCAGCAGAGTGCTGGGTGCCGCCCGGCATTTTGCCAACCCATAATGGACTGACAACAACAAAGGGGCTCACCCTGAGGCATGTCAGCCATGTACAAAGACCATATCGTCAAGACTCGAATGACCGACAGCGCGCTGTTCATGGGCGTCATCGCTGCCGTCATTTTCATCATCACGCTAGTCTGCGGTGTGGGCGAAAGCCGCCTCTCCAACCTCATGGGCCCCATCGTCCTCGACTTGAAAGCCCCCCTCGCCAGGGACATCGCGGTCGGCGGCACCTTCACCATCACCGTCGTGCTGAACCTGTTCATCCTCGGCCGCTTTCCCTTGCGGGCGCAGATCATTACGGTCTGGTGCGAACTGCTGGTGTTGTTCCTGTTGTTCTTCGACACCTTCAATCTGTCGTACAGCTTCATCGCCACCAAAGTCGGCTTCATGATCACCCAAGGGGTGTTCACCACGGTCTATGTGTCAGCGATTTCGATTGCCATCGCCTTCGTCCTGGCCTTGCTCGGCGCCACGGCGCGGTTGTCGTCCAACGGTTTCGCGATTGCCATCGCCAGCTTCTACACCTCGTTTTTCCGTGGTGTGCCGCTGCTGATCCAGATCTACCTCATCTACCTCGGCATTCCTCAACTGGGCTACGTGGTTGGCGCCGTGCCGGCGGGGATTCTGGCGCTGTCGCTGTGCTACGGCGCCTACATGACCGAGATCTTCCGCGCAGGCATCAGCAGCATCTCCCGGGGTCAGTGGGAAGCGTCCCGGGCGATTGGCTTGAACCCGTTCCAAACCATGACCCGGGTGATTCTCCCGCAGTCCATGCGCCTGATCATTCCGCCGACGGGCAACCAGTTCATCTCGATGCTCAAGGACAGTTCGCTGGTGTCGGTGATTGGCGTCTGGGAGTTGATGTTCCTCGCTCGCACCCAGGGCCGCGCCGAGTTCCGTCACCTGGAAATGCTCATCACCGCAGCGGTGCTCTATTGGCTGCTGTCGATCGTGCTGGAAACCGTTCAGTCCCGTCTGGAAAAGCACTTCAACCGTGCCCACCGCTGAACCAGGAGCCATAAATGAATCAGCTTTCAGCGTCAGCAGCCCCGGCCCCGTACCCCGCCATCTCGATCCACGACATGAACAAATGGTACGGCGATTTTCACGTGCTCAAGAGCATCGACTTGCACATTGCCAGCGGCGAAATCGTGGTCGTCTGTGGGCCTTCGGGGTCCGGCAAGTCGACACTGATTCGCTGCCTGAACCTGCTGGAGGATTTCCAGAAAGGCCAGGTGTTCATCGACGGCATCGAGTTGACGCGCAATGCCGCTTGCGTGGCCAACATCCGGCGCCAGGTCGGCATGGTGTTCCAGCAGTTCAACCTGTTCCCGCACATGACGGTCCTGGAAAACCTCATGCTCGGCCCGCGCTTGGTGAGCAAACTCAGTGAGCCCCAGGCCCGGGAACTGGCCTGCGAATACCTGGAGCGCGTGCGCATCGGCAACCAGGCCGACAAATACCCCAGCCAGCTCTCCGGCGGCCAGCAGCAACGGGTGGCCATCGCCCGGGCGCTGTGCATGCGACCGCGGATCATGCTGTTCGACGAACCCACTTCGGCACTCGACCCGGAGATGGTCAAGGAAGTGCTGGACGTGATGGGCGAACTGGCCCAGGACGGCATCACCATGGTCTGCGTAACCCACGAGATGGGCTTCGCCCGACGGGTCGCCGACCGCATCATCTTCATGGACGAGGGCTGCATCATCGAGCAAGCCAAGCCCAATGAGTTTTTTGACCACCCGCAGCATGAACGCGCCCGGGAATTCCTGTCACAGATTCTCAGTCACTGAGAAGCACCGCTCCAACGTCATCGGTAAAAACAACAAAAACCCGCACTCGGATACCTGGAGGCTCACCCATGATCTCGCTGACTCGCTTCTTCACCGCCGCCGCTGTCGCCACCGCCGTCACCCTCGCCACTGGCGCGGCCTGGGCCGGCTCGACCCTCGATCGCATCCATGAAACCAAGGTGATCAAAGTGGCCACCTCGGCCAACTGGCCACCGCAATCGTTCCTCGGCCCGGACAACAAGCTGCAAGGTTTTGATATCGACGTCGCCACCGAAATCGGCCGGCGCCTGGGGAGCAAGATCGACTTCGTGACCCCCGAGTACGGGATCATCACCGCTGGCCGCTGGTCGAACCGCTGGGACTTGTCCGTGGGTTCGATGACCCCCACCACTGAGCGCGCCCGCGTCCTCGACTTCCCCGCGATCTATTACTACACGCCTTATGTCTTCGCGGTGCACAAGGATGCGGCCGGGGCACAATTGGCTGACCTGAACGGCAAGATCATCGGCGTCGAGGCCGGCACGACCTCGGAGGACTACATCAACCGTCACCTGAAGATCGACGCTGCCGATGTGCCAGCGTTCACGTACGACGTCGAGCCGGGCGAGGTCAAGACCTACGGCGACAGCATGGGCCCGTTGGACGACTTGCGCATGGGCAACGGCGTGCGCTTGAACGCGACGTTGTCAGCCCTCCCGACCATCGTCGCGGCCGTCAAGAATGGCTACCCCATCGTCAGGGTAGAAGGCAAACCCGCTTACTACGAACCCTTGGCCCTCGCCGTGGATAAGGGCGATGCGGCGTTCAACAGCGCGCTGACCAAAATCATCGCCGACATGAAGTCCGACGGCACGCTCAAGCAGCTGTCTGAGAAGTGGTACGGCGCCGACCTCACCCAAGTGCAATAAACCCCATGCGTTGCAGGCGCCCGTTCTCACGTGGCGCGCTGCCTCTCTGCGCCACGAAAAAGGACAACGGACTTCATGCACGCCTATAACAACAACTACTACACCGCCACGATGCACGACACGGCTCCCCGTGCGCCGCTGACCGGCAATGTCCAGGCCGACGTCTGCATCATCGGCGCCGGCCTGGCAGGATTGAGCACCGCTCGGGAACTGCTGTCACGCGGGCGATCCGTGGTGTTGCTCGACGCTGGCCGTGTGGCTTGGGGCGCGTCCGGGCGTAACGGCGGCTTCGTGCTGCAAGGCTGGTCCGAAGGGATCTCGGCCATCGAGCGACGCTGCGGCAAACCCACCGCCGCCGCGCTGTTCAAGCTGTCCCTCGAAGGCGTCGACATCGTTCGCGAGACCATCGCCCATCATCAACTGCCCGGGTGCGCAGCAACGCCTGGAAAGCTGAGCGTGGTGCGCTACGAGGATGGCGACAACCTCAAGCGCCTGCGGGACAAAATGGCCACGGACTTCGACTTCCACCTCGACTACCTGGACCGCCAGGCCGTGCGTGAGAAGCTCAAGACCGAGCGCTATTTCCAGGGTCTGCGCGATAGCCATGGCTTTCACTTTCACCCGCTGAATTATTGCCTGGGCCTGGCGCAACTGATCGAACGCAGCGGCGGCCAGATCCATGAACAATCACCCATGGTCCGGGTCGACAGCCGCGACGGACGACACCGCGTCAGCACCGATCGGGGCAAGGTCGATTGCGCGCACGTGGTGTATTGCTGCGGCGGCTACGGCGGCCCCGAGTTCGGCAAACTGCGCCGCGCCTTCCTGCCCATCGCCACCTACGCGGTGCTCACCGAACACCTGGGCGAGCGCCTGGCCTCGGCAGTCGGCACCACCGATGCCGTGGGCGACAACCGCCGCGCCTCGGACTATTACCGCATCGTCGAGGGTGATCGCTTGCTCTGGGGCGGCCGCATCACCACCCACAACCTGCAAGATGAACAGCGCCTGGGGCAACTGCTGACCGACGACATTCTCGACGTCTACCCGCAACTGCGCGGGATCAAGATCGACAAAGCCTGGTCCGGGCTGATGGGCTATGCGCGGCACAAAATGCCGCACATCGGCCCCCTCGGCAAAGGCCTGTGGGCGTGTACATCATTTGGTGGCCATGGTATGAACACTGCGCCGATTGGCGGCCGGGTCATCGCCGAAGCCATTTGCGCCGAGACCGATCGCTACCGGCTGTTCGATGCCTACGGCCTGCAATGGAACGGCGGCCCGCTAGGCCCGGCCGCCGCGCAAACGGTCTACGCCGGGCTGAAGATCATGGACAAGTTCCAGGAAACCCGCTCGCAGCGCCGGGCGACCCTCAACCACTGAATCCGACGAGGCCAAGGAAGTCATGGACGCGCAAAACCCCGGTCCGCTGTTCAACCTGACCGACAAAGACCGGCAACTGCTCGGCCTGCTCCAAGACAACGCCCGCGAACCCACCGCTTCGTTGGCGCGCAAACTCGGCGTCTCCCGCTCGTCCGTGCAAGAACGCATCACCCGCCTGGAAAAAGCCGGCGTCATCACCGGCTACAGCGTGCGCATCGACCAGGACCGACTCCAGCAAACCATCAACTGCTTCACCATGACCTCCTGCACCAACAAGAGCTACACCGACGTCATGACCTCCCTGCGCAAAATGGACTCGGTGCAAGCCGTTTACGCCGTGTCCGGCGAATCCGACTTCATCATCCACCTCGTCACCCCGACCCTGAGCGAACTCAACGCCGAACTCACCCGGATCAACATGATCAAGGGCGTGGCGCACACGGCGTCGCATATTGTGATGGAGACGAAATTCAGTCGGAAGTTGACGGTGTAAAGGGAATAGGCGAAGGCAAAGCCGTGCCGTTGTGCCATGCCTCCAGGTTTGCCATCACCAGGCTCGACATTGCCTGCCGGGTGTCGAGGGTGGCGCTGGCCATGTGGGGTGTGAGGATCACGTTCTCCAACAACAGCAAGCGCGGGTCGGGCCGAGGTTCATGCTCGTAGACATCCAGCGCCGCGCCCGCCAGCCGACCTTGCGCCAGCGCCTGGGCCACCGCCACTTCGTCCACCACGCTGCCACGCCCTACATTGATCAAGTATCCCTCCGGTCCCAGCGCCTCCAGCACCTGTGCGTCCACCAGATGATAGGTACTGGCGCCACCGCCAACGGCTACCACCAGAAAATCCACGTTGGCGGCCAATTCAGCCGCCGTTGAGTAGTAGGCATAATCCACCGCCTGCGGACGGCGCCCGGTGTAGGCGATGTGCATGTCAAATCCCGCTGCCCGGCGGGCAATCGCCGCTCCGATTCGGCCCAGGCCAATAATCCCCAGGCGTGCGCCGCTGACTTTGCGACTGAATCGAAAGGGGCCGTCAGTCCAGGCCCCCGAGCGGGTGAATTGGTCGGCCTGGCGCAGGTTTCGTGCAATGCCCAACAACAACGCCATGGCGAAGTCAGCCACGTCATCCGTCAGCACATCGGGGGTGTGGGTGACCTCGATGCCGCGCTCCCGAGCGGCCTCGACGTCGACGCCGTCGTAGCCCACACCGAACACGACAATGATTTCCAATGCCGGGAGACGGGCCATTAGTTGTCGAGTGACCGTGGATTCACCGTTGGCCACCAGGGCGCGAATATCCGCGGTAGCCTCACTCAGGCCGGTGCCGTCCTCATCGGACTCCACCACTTCGTAGCTCGCAAGCAACGCGTGATCGAGCATGGTGGGTAGTCGGGCAATTTTAAGGAGCCTTGGCTTCATCGAGACCTCGTGAAATGTTGACCATTGCAGCCGGCACCGGGCTGGGTTTGCGGGCCAGATACAGACCTAATACGCCGCCAGCCAGCAAAGCGGCGCTGACCAGGAGCAAGGCATAGTCGTAGCTTTGGGTGGAGTCTTTGATCCAGCCCATGATGGGCGGCAGGCCAAGGCCGGCGACATTGGCGATGGAGTTGATCAGCGCGATTGAGGCGGCCGCTGCGGCGCCGGAAAGGTACTCGGTGGTAGTCGCCCAAAACACCGGCGTGGCCGCCCAGTTCAAGCCGACGGCCACAACCAGCAACGCGTAAGCCAGCCAGGGGTTGCTCGTCGCCACGGCCAAGGCAAGTAGAACCCCGGCTAGCATCAGGGGCAGGCCCAAGTGCCAGCTTCGCTCGCGCTTGCGATCCGAATGGGTACCGTTGAAGTACATGAATATGCAGGCAAACAGGAATGGCAACGCCGAAAGAACACTGACCGTAAACGATGCCTGCCCGGAAACGGATTTGACGATCAAAGGCAGAAACAGCGTGATGCCAATGGTGCCGAACGCTTGCAGCAGCCAGAACAGGCTCAGCAGCCACACCTGTCGACTGCGAAACGCCATTTGCCATCCTGCATGATGGGAGATCGGCGACTTGGCCTGCTCGGCGGCAATCGTGCGGCTCAGCCACTCTTTTTGCTGAGGGTCAAGCCAATGCGTACTGTGTGGAGAGTCCGGCAGATAACGCAGGACCACGACGCCCAGCACGACCGCGGGTATCCCTTCCAAGAGAAACAGCCAACGCCACCCACTGACACCGAAATACCCGTCCATGTGCAGGAAAGCGCCCGACAGGGGAAGACCGATCACGGAAGCCAGCGCCGCGCCAATGTAGAAAAACGACATGGCTTTGGCCCGATCGCTACTCGGGTACCACTGGGACAGGTAATAGATGATCCCCGGCGTAAACCCTGCTTCGGCGGCGCCCAGTAACAGGCGCATCCCGTAGAGTTGATTGGCGCTTTGGACCAGGCTCATACCCGCCGCCACAATGCCCCAAGTGATCATGATCCGCGCGATCCAGCGCCGGGCGCCGACACGCGTAAGGATCACGCTACTTGGGACTTCAAGCAGGATGTAGGTCAGGAAGAATAAACCGACGCCTATCCCGTACATTCGCGCAGTAAGCCCCAGCTCCGCATTCATCTGCAGCGCAGCCACGGAGATGTTCGACTTATCGATGTAGGCGACCATGTAAAGCAGCATCAGGAACGGTATCAACTTGAGGTTGAGACGCTTCATGGTGCTGGCGTGCAGGCCCGGATCCAGCGAAGACTGAGGCATTTGACTTCTCTATTTGTTGTTATGAGGGTGTCAATGTGTACGAATCCACCATAAACGAGATCCGCCCTCACCTCAACATATGACGCATCAACCCATATATTGGGATAAATCCATATCGACGTACGAGGCCCTCCCCTCACTAGCGCGCACGCTCGGAGACGAGATTCAGTCGGAAGTTGACGGTTCGAAAAATGGGGCGAGGGAGAATAGGTTTTTCAGTGGGGCGCGTGCCGGGCTTAGTTCATGCCGGTTGATAGGTGTTGGCAAAGACAGGCGAGTGGTGCCCGTAGTTGGAGCGCACAACTCACGGCGGAAAAGGTCTTTCTCAGGCCAGCTTTAGCTTAGGATTTACGCATACGTTAATATCATCCGCACCGCCAAAGTTAAGGAGTCGGGCTGCTAGCCACGAAGGGATCGAATGAATTTGGAGCTGGAAATTGAGAGCATTTTCGAGGGCAAAGCTTTCTTTAGACCTCTGTTCTATTCCTACCCGGGTGGGCTGCGCTTTGCACTATCCGAAACCGGCGCATTTGCAGCCTGTCGAGCAAGCTCCGTGACCCGCACTACATTCGTAGACCCACATCACAGGCAGCTTTCTATGAATTGCGGCAGCAGCATTGAGCAGAACAGCAGAGCTTAGGCAATTCCCCAATCGCCACTTCGGATTCGATAGCCCATCCCTCCTGAACTTTCAGCTGATTAGTTACGCCATGTATTAACTGATATTTCAGATCGTCCGTTTATCTTGATGGTCATCATAAATATAGTGACCCCATGTTCTCCGGAAGCACAGCCAAGTTCAATTTCCATAAAAAACGGCGATGTTGGCTGGCCGGCGAAAGGAGGTATCACAAAGTTGAGCATTAACATGACCACATCGCGCCTAGATTTGCGAAAACGGTACTGCTAATTCGAGCATCAACTGGTGCTCGTGGTCCTGAACAGAACTCAGGTCAATTCATCGTTGTTCATTCCATAAAATTGGAGTTCCACCATTATGAAATCACGACGTATCGTAAGTGCCACTCTCGCTTTCACTATGCTCCTGGGCGGCACCACCATGGCTGGTCAAACCCTTGCCGCCGACACTGCCAGCCCCCCCAAATCCGCCAGTTCCTCCCCCAACCAGTTTCTCATTGATAAGGTCAGCCCCGAATACTGGCGAGTGCAGATCAACAACCCGCCTTTCAACATATATGGCCCGGATTCTACCTTTCAGTTCGAGAAGGTGATCAGCGCGATAGAAAACGACACCAAACTCAAGGTGGTGGTTTTTGAAAGCAAGGTGCCTGGCTTTTTCCTAACCCACTACGACTTCGCGGAGCCCCTGGAGCGGACCCTAGAAATGCCCAACGGGAAGACTGGCCTGCCGCCCCTTCCGGACATGTTGGTACGCCTGAGTAAGTCCCCAGTGGTTTCCATCGCGATGATCAACGGCCGCGCCTCTGGCGTGGGCAGCGAACTGGCCCTGGCCAGCGATATGCGTTTTGCCAGCGACAAGGCAGTGCTTTCCCAATTTGAAATTGGCGCCGGCTTTGTCCCAGGCGGAGGCCCAATGGCGCGCCTGCCACGCCTTATCGGCCGCGGCCGTGCATTAGAGGTCCTGCTGAGCGGTAACGACATCGACGGCAAGCTGGCCGAGCGTTATGGCTACGTAAACCGTAGCTTTCCCGAAAACGAGCTGAACAGCTTCGTCGATGCTCTGGCCCGCCGCATCGCCACCTTCGACAAGCAATCTCTGGGCGAGATCAAGGAACTGGTGAATGTAGCCTCCCTCCCTTCAAACGAAGACATCGGGAAGGAATGGCCCGCTTTTCTCAACTCTGTTCGACGCCCTGCCGCCCAACACCATATCGGCCGCCTTATGGAACTAGGCCTGCAACAAAAAGCTGATGTGGAAATTAATCTGCCCAAATATACCGGCCAGGTCAGTGCCGAGAAAAACTAAGGCGCAGAAGATCGCAACATTGCGGACTTTACCGGGGCTGGGCCAAGCTTAGCCCTTTATTCCAGCAAGATATTTCTTATGAAAGACGAATTTTTTGTTTGCCTAAAAGCTGTGAATAGTTCTGTGTTCAATTAGTACCGCCCAGCAATGAGCCCCTCTTCGTCTCTATGGGAGCAAGTTTACCTAGGACTTCAGGCCCATCATACCGAGCAAAAATCGACCCAAGGTGACCTGTCGTGACCCATTACGTAACCGTTCAACCAACACTCTTAAGACCGAATTCATTACGCAGAACCGCAATGACGTGATCGACGGATGGACCTTGGATCTGGGGAGGATCAGGACGCTCACAAAACTCTCGCCAGACAAAGAACGTCAGTTCTGCACCATCGGTCTGTGGTTCGATACTGTCGAGCGAGCCAAAAGTTTGCAGCAGTCTGTACCTGGCGTCGTTCCAGAACATTGCCTCTACCCAGTGATAAATCGGGATGAAATGGAAATGGATGGAGTACCCCGCGTCATGACCAAAACGGCCGATGTAAAGCCATTTGGGTTGCAGGTGCGCTTCGATGGATGACTGGATTCTCGCCTGCAGTGGACCTAACTCCGCCAGCGCTTCCGCCGGCAGCGCCGCCAAGGAGTTTGTCATCTTCTTCGCGCTGAGCATCATGTAGCCGGGCAGCGCACTGTTCATGCGGTGGTTGATCACCCAATGGGGGGATTCATGAACAATGAAGCGAGGCGGTATATCCATAAGGTGGCCTTGAATGAAGTTCAGTGGAGGGTATTTCTCTGCCGACCCTGCCGGCAAGGGTCAGTCCTCGCGATAGAGGCCGTTAGTTCGCCCCTACCGTAACGGGGGCTGCTTGCGTTGAGGTCTTCACGGTCCACGACCCAGACTGCCGGAACGAACTGGCAGACGCGTAGGTATCTTCCATGAACTGGAAATACGTCATCTTTCCGTTACGAACCTTGGCGTGGACGGAAAACGGTGATGTAAACACCTTGCCAACCGCCACGGAGCGATAAGTGAACTGACCGAAAATCGCAACATCCTCACCGGAGGCAATTTTGGTAGAGATCGTGAAGTCTTCGATCTTCCAGTAATCCGAGACCTGCATGAATAACGAACTGAAGGCTTTCGGGCCTTTGTTTGTGCCGGTCCAAGGCATAATTTTCTTGAGTTCTGGGTTATCGAAGTTAAGAGAAACGTAAGTTGCGTCGGGAGCCGCCAGCCTTTGTGCGGCGGCTTCGACTTTATCGGGCGCAGTATTGGCCAGGAATTCCATGACAACCGAGAGCGAAGCAGCAGACTGCGCTTCGCTAGTCGCCTGTGCCGACACAGGGGCGACAGTTAACATGCACGCGGCGAGCGTAATGGCGGCGGCGAGCGATTTGATATTAGAGGTGATCATGAGCCTTCTCCGTTTCTGATTATTTTTCACGGGGCGTTACTTTTCCTGCCAGACGCATAGAAAGCGCTCAGCTGGAAGCAGGATAAGTCGCGGGGTCCCTCACCATAAGCCTCGAAAAGTTGATTCCAAGTTTCGTTTTTCTCGAACGGCTCACCGCTGTGGCTGCGAACGGCAGGCCAGCAGTTGGTCCCAGATGGGCGGGTTGCCGATCTGCTCGCTAAGGCAATTACTTAGCGCGTGAAGTTTGGCCACGGTTTTATTCGATTGACGATAGACGACAGAAATATTGCCTCCTCGGGGCGCATAGGACTCCAGCACTTCTATCAATTCACCGTTCACAATGGCCTGCGCGGCCAGGAAGGTGGGCAATATGGCAAGACCAAGCCCTGCCTTCGCCGCCTCCATCAGTTGATCGCCACAGTTGGTCCGCATTCGGCAGCGCACACGAAATGACTCTAGTGTGTCGTCTACCGGCAGTGTCCACATACCATGCGGTTCGCGATTAACGTAGAGCACGGCGAAGTGCTGGGCCAACTCTTGCGGTACTTGCGGCGTCCCATGAGCATTCAAATAATCAGGGCTAGCACAGATGATATGGCGGTTGGGCGTAATGATTTTGGCCATCAGCGAAGAGTCTGGTAGTTCACCAATACGAACCGCCGCATCAAAACCCTCTTCGTGCAAGTTGACGCGCCGGTCGTCGAACTCAATGTCTAAGCACAACTCAGGATATTGCTTGGCAAAAGAGGCCAAGATCGGCGTCAGATAGCGCTTACCGAAAGCCATCGGAGCTGCAATACGGAGATTTCCCCGGACAATCGACTGAGACGTCAGAACCGCATTTTCGGCATTTTCGATATCCACAAGAATGGCCGTGCAATGACGGTAAAACACCTCGCCGGACTCAGTCAGGCGAGTATGCCGACCACGCTCTAGAAGGATGCTCCCCAGGCGCTTTTCCAGCTGCTGAATGCGCTTGGAAACCATAGACTTGGCCGTGCCCAAACGACGGGCGGCCTCTGAAATGCTGCCTGTGTCCACCACTGCCACGAAAGCATGCATTTCAGATAATTTATTCATCGTCTAAGTCCATGGAAAACCCTTACGTCTTCAAAGCTCGCTGAGTTTAAAAGGCCTGACGTTTATTCAGACTCCGATGCAGCGAAGCCCGGTCATATCGACTTCGATTGACCACTCCTGGCCGATTGCTGTTGGCAGCGAGGGGTTGCGCCTCGGAGAACGCCTTTTGCCTCTCGCTCCCCCCTATACCGCCCAGCAGGAGCAGCCCAAAGCGCCGAAAAAACTTCGCGAATCCGACACCGGGGCATTGGACCCCCACGCACTGGCATGGTCATGACCATGCACACCACAGGCACTTGCGCAGCCGCACGATGCAGCGGCCAGAGCGCGCAACGGCGCCAGCGAGTTCCTGCCGGCGCCTTCCGGTTCGCCCCAGGCGCCGTAACCCTTGAACGTACGAGTCGGCGACCAGTCGGGCATCGCGGGCGGTAGCAGGTTGTCGTCCAGCGGAGCAAAGGCGCCTGCACCATAGACCACGCGCCCGCCCACCACGGTCAGGTCGGAGGTCAGGAAGGAAATCTCGTCTTCGGGGACCGAGAAGTAGTCCTTGCTCGGCACTATCAGATCAGCGAACTGGCCAGCCTGGATGCGACCCCGTTTGCCTTCCTCGTTGGAGAACCAGGCGACATTCTCGGTCCACATGCGCAGCGCGGTTTCGCGATCGAGCAGATTGTGTTGTGGATAAAGGTTCAGGCCGCCGACGGTCTTGCCGGTGGTCATCCAGGACAGTGACACCCAAGGGTTATAGGAGGCGACGCGAGTGGCGTCGGTACCTGCGGAGACTTTCACGCCTTTCTCGAGGATGCGCTTGACCGGCGGCGTGGCCTCGGCGGCGCGGGCGCCGTAGCGCTCGACGAAGTATTCACCTTGGTAAGCCATGCGGTGCTGCACGGCAATGCCTCCCCCGAGCGCTGCGATACGGTCGATCGATTTGTCCGAGATGGTTTCGGCGTGATCGAAGAACCAGTTGATCCCGGCCAGCGGTATGTCCTGATTGACCTTCTCGAAAACATCCAGCGCACGGGTGATGGTTTCATCGTAGGTGGCGTGCAACCGCCACGGCCATCGGTTCTGCGCCAGGATGCGCACCACCTCCTCCAGTTCGCCTTCCATCTCCGGCGGCATGTCTGGACGTGGCTGGCGAAAGTCCTCGAAGTCCGCCGCCGAGAACACCAACATCTCCCCGGCACCGTTATGCCGGAAGTAGTCGCTGCCCTGCTTGTACTTGACGCTGGAGGTCCACTTCAGGAAATCGTCCTTTTCCTCCTTGGGCTTCTGCGTGAACAGGTTATAAGCCAGCCTCACGGTCATCTGGCCGTCGTCGTCCAGCTTCTTGACCACGGCGTAGTCATCGGGATAGTTCTGAAACCCGCCGCCCGCGTCGATCACGCCGGTCACACCGAGGCGATTGAGTTCGCGCATGAAGTGGCGGGTGGAGTTGACCTGATAGTCGAAGGGCAGTTTGGGCCCCTTGGCCAACGTCGCGTAAAGAATCATCGCGTTGGGCTTAGCCAGTAGCAGCCCGGTGGGGTTGCCGTTGGCGTCACGGGTTATTTGCCCACCCGGCGGCTCGGGCGTATCCCGGGTATAGCCGGCCGCACGCAAAGCCGCTCCATTGAGCAAGGCGCGGTCGTACAGATGCAGCAGAAATACCGGTGTGTCGGGCGCGATGGCGTTGATCTGCTCGATGGTCGGCAGGCGCTTCTCGATGAACTGGTGTTCGGTAAAACCACCGACCACGCGCACCCATTGCGGTGCTGGCGTGATTGCCACCTGGCGCTTGAGCATATCCATGGCGTCAGCCAAAGAACGCACACCGTCCCAGCGCAACTCCAGATTGTAATTAAGACCGCCGCGGATCACGTGGGTGTGGTTATCAACCAAGCCAGGCAGCACGCTGCGGCGCTTGAGGTCGACAACCTTTGTGGCAGGGCCCGCCAACAGCATGATTTCCTGGTCTGAGCCAACGGCGAGGAACTTGCCGTCTTTGATGGCGACGGCGCTCGCGACCGGGTTGGCGCGATCGAGTGTGGTGATCTCACCATTTCGAAAAATAGTATCGGGAATGGAACCGGTCACGTTGGACTCTCCTGCGATTAGCCTGTCGGAGAAGGCGGGCCCAAATACGCCACCCAAAGCCAGTGTCGAGGCGGCCCCGAGGAATTTTCGGCGGGATGTCATAGGTTGCAGTCCTCACATTCAGAAGGCCCGCCGAAACGCCTTCAGCGGGTTGGCGAGTGCCGGAAAAGGTTGCTCATGCCTGCTTTGATTCCTCAGTCTGCTGCTCGGTATGCCGACCCGGCAGTCGCCCGAATATATGGCTTACAGCGTGTGTTTTATCGCAAGCGGCGCTCATTGCCGTGCCCGCTAATAAATGCTTGCCGATCGGGATGATTTGCTCACCGACCAGGATGCCCAGCAGCCCCAACAGTGCCACCAGCGGCGGCGCAGGCGAGCGCACGCTCAAGAGACTGTAGACGACACCCACAAGCAGGCCAGCGGCCAGGGAAAAGACATACATTTTCATGCGCCACCTCTCGTTACCGTTGCTGACGGCCGTGAAAAGGAGCTATCGCTCGACACGTACACGATAGCTCCCGCGACAGAAGGATTACTTGGCCGGGTTAGGGCCGATACGCTCGCCGTGCTGAACGCGTTCTGGCGCCTTATGCACCATGGTGTACGCGTAGTCCACGCCCATACCGTAGGCACCGGAGTGTTCTTTTACGATAGCCATCACTTCCTCATAAGTCTCTTTGCGTGCCCAATCGCGCTGCCACTCGAGCAACACCTGCTGCCAGGTCACCGGCACGACACCGGCCTGCACCATGCGATCCATGGCGTATTTGTGCGCTTCAACGGAGGTGCCACCCGAAGCATCGGCCACCATGTAGATTTCATAGTCAGTGTCGCGCAAGCAGGACAGCGCGAAAGTGGTGTTGCAGACCTCGGTCCACAGGCCGGCGACCACGATTTTCTTGCGACCGGCAGCGGCGGATTTGGCCAACGCGTCTCGAACGTTCTGATCATCCCAAGAGTTCATCGAGGTGCGCTCGAGGATGTTGTTCTCGGGATACACCGCCAGCAGCTCGGGATAGGTGTTGCCCGAAAACCCTTCGGTTTCCACGGTGGTAATGGTGGTGGGGATACCGAACGCCTTGGCGGACTTGGCCAGCCCCACGACATTGTTTTTCAACACTTGCCGATCGATCGACTGCACGCCGAAAGCCATCTGTGGCTGCTGGTCAATGAAAATGAGTTGGCTGTTTTGCGGGGTCAGTACTTCTAGAAACTTGTTCGACATGTTGGGCTCCTTCAACAATTAAAGAACGGGTTCAAACGCGGCGGAATGCAGTGCTGTCTACGCAGCCATCGGCCAACACCGGAGGGCTCAGAGCGACCAGTCTTGGCTAAATGCAGGGGGACGCCGCAAAGTCCCCCCGATTATTGAGCCCCATAACTCAGCCGCGACATCTCTAGAACCGCTTCGGCAGACTCCAGAGAGGCAAGCTTGATAGGCCTGATCGCAGTACTGTGCTGTCTATGTGATCCTGACGGTAGTAGCGTTTAGTGTTTAGCTGTGTCGCGAAAATGAGAACACTGGGAGGCGTTTAGCGGCTAACGGACAGAGGGTTTTATCGAGCATCAGTTCGGTCGCGCAACGCGTCATATCATTGGCAAACGTCGATCCATTCCAAGTGATGAATCACGATCTCCGAACTCAAAGCCCCGCTTCCAGATAATTGCAGAGGGTCAATGTGGTTTTTAACCCACCGCCAGGTCTTTGAAGTCCACTTTTCCTTTTTTCCAAAACCCGGCCGCCTGTACATCTTCGGCGTCGAATCCCCGCTCCCTGAGCAGATGCTGTCGAATCTTTTTGACGACGCCAGACTCGCCGGCCACCCAAGCCGCGCCGGACTGGTTGGGCAGCGGTGAGCAACGGATTGTTTCGTACAGGGTCGAGGACGTCTCAGGGTTTTCTGCATCGCGCAGTAGCCATCGGATCACTGCGTTGGGCCGTGCCGGGATTTCAATAATTTCGCTCTCTTTACTGACTTCAATGAACACATAGAGCTCTTTTTCAGCAGTGGTTTTGGCCATGATTGCCTGGATGGCGCCGAGTGCAGACTCGTCGCCCGCCAGCAACAGCCAGCTTCTGCTGTTGTTTTCGGCGAGGCCTCCTCGCGGTCCGGAGATGGACAGGCGATCACCGACGCGGGCATTGGCGGCCCATTGGGACATGGGGCCGCCACCGTGCAATGCGATGTCAAACGTCATGCGGCGACTCACAGCATCCCAGTCGAGGATGCTATAGGCTCTGCCAACAGCAACACCGTCAGTGCTAGTGTCGAGGAAAAGCTTGACCCAGTGGCCAGGCCTTCCTTCCGGAAAATCGAAGAGGCTGACACCGGTCACGACTATCCGTCGCAGCCGGGGTGTGACTTCGAGTACTTGCACCACTTTCGCCGGGCGTAAACGGGGATGGTGATGCAGAGGACCAGCCGTCACTTCCATGCCGGGAAGTGAGGTAAATGCGGGTACGGGTCGTGATTTCAGAATCACTCCACCGATACGCAGAGCCATCCCACAGGCACCAAATAACGTGGCCATCGCCTCTGGTAGAGCCGGGCCTACCTCGCCCTGCTTCTGAATTTTTTTCCGCGAAAATGAGCTCAGCGCCCCCAGTAACTCCCGTTCATTTTGCGAAACAAAAGGTGAGGCGGGGCCGAGGAGTTCAAAGTCGGGATTGAACTCCCGTATCGATTTCATCAGCCGGGCGAATGCAAAATGATGCTCCGGGTTTACCCCAAGTTCTTCGAGCAAGAAACCAGCCTGAGCGGGCCAGGCGCCTTTCCAACTCAAGGATCGGAGCGCTCTGAGCAATCTGACTTCCACGGGTGAACAGTGACGCCTGGATAGTAATGGTCGCTGTTGTCGGCTCTCCATCGAATCACTCCTCAAATCTTGATCAAAGTTTGGCGGGATGACGAATGCAAACACTGCATCAACGTCTTCTGCCTCTCGGGTTACAACGTCTTCAAGTGGCCAGCGGACACTCGGGATGCGCTGTTGGTCATTGCTTCTGGCTGTTGAGTTTTGCGCAGTAGTCACGGGCAAATTGCGATGCAATGCGCCCCGATCGAGATCCACGTTGAGTGGCCCATCGGTTCGCATGAATATGCGCTTGCTCAAAGGCTTCCTCGGGGACCCCATAGGTCATCAGCCATTGATTGACGGCATTGATATATTCATCTGGGGAGAAGCTGTAGAAGGAAATCCAGAGCCCGAAGCGTTCCGATAAGGAAATCTTCTCCTCAACTTCTTCTCCAGGGTGAAGAGCGCCGTCTTCCCCTCGAACTCGGGAGAGGTTATCCGATGCTTTTTCGGCAATCAGGTGGCGGCGGTTAGAGGTCGCGTAGATCAATGTATTAGCGGACTGTCCCGAAATCGATCCGTCCAGTACGGTCTTCAACCGTTTGTAGCCAATCTCACCCTCTTCAAAGGACAGGTCGTCACAGAAGAGGATGAATTTTCCGGACTGGCCACTGATCAGTTCGATCACCTCGGGCAGATCACCGATGTTTTCCTTATCAATCTCGATCAGGCGCAAGCCCTGGGCATGGAATTCGTTCAGGCAGGCTTTGACTAATGAGGACTTACCCGTGCCTCGGGAACCCGTCAGCAATACGTTGTTTGCCGGTTTCCCGGAAATGAAGTTCTGCGTGTTATCTCTTATCAACTGAGCCTGACGATCCACGTTTTTCAACTGGCGGAAATCTATAAGGCCCGGATGTTTGACAGGTAACAGTACCGCGTGGCTAACGCCTCGGTGTGCTCGGTATTGCCATTGAAAGGCGATGATGTCGGGTTGCAGCGAAAATGCCGTGATGGGTGGGTAAGCACGTTCCAGCGAGTCGGCAATGCGCTTGAGCTGGACCAGTATGTCCAGCGAGATCTGGTTCTGAGAGTCGACGCAAGTGTTCACTATGATTAGCACGCAGGTAGGGGCAATGAGGCCTGCATCATGCTAAGTTGGCGATCACCCGTCTAACGCATAAGGGGCGCGCATCGTCGAGTTATGGACATTTCCATCTCTGAGATCGCTCGGCAGCAACCGGCCGAGAGCATCTATACGCTGGCCCTCGATCTCTCCAGTGGCACGGGCATCAACATCCACCAACATCCGGAGGGCCAGCTCCTTTTTGCCCCAGCGGGCGTGTTGGCGGTGACGACAAACGCCGGTTGCTGGGTGGTACCTACTGGCCATGCCCTATGGATCCCTGCGAACGAACCCCATTGGACGCGCACCATCGGCACCTCCAGGATCAGAACCGTCTATCTCAGTGACGAGCGTTCTGCCGGCCTGCCCGTTGCCTGTACGCTGATCGAGATATCGACCTTACTGCAAGAGCTGATTTCCGCCGTGCTGCTCGTGACAGCGGACGGCGCACAAAAGAGCCGTGACTATCACTTGATGGCGCTTATGGTCGAGGAACTTGTAGCCGCGCCCAAGAGTTCCAAGCTGTTGCCGATTCCTGGTAGCAACAGACTCAAGGACTTATGCCGTGCCATTTCAGCTAACGCGACCTTGGACTGGGGCCTGGCGGAGTGCGCACAGTTTTTGGGTATCAATATGAAAACCGTACAGCGCTGGTTTCAGACGGACATGGGCATCAACTTCGGCGAGTGGCGCAAGCTAGTCAGGCTGTTCGTTGCTCTTGAAAACCTCGCGCTAGGAAAGAGCGTATTGGAAGCGTCCCTCGACGCCGGCTATTCAAGCCCCAGTGCCTTTTCGGCCATGTTTCGCCGCGAGTTCGGCATGTCACCCAGTGCTTTTAAGAAAATCTGAAGTACAGGGTGTGCTGCGCTGACGTGGCGCAGCTATCTATTCGAAGCAATCAGTAGATGATTTTAAATGGCTCGGGTGGTGGTCGCTTTGGGTCGATTTCAGTCCGTCGCGATTGGCAGAAAACGACCAGAAGCGGACCCTCCACCATCGCATCACATAGACTAAGAACCCCATTGGGTAGTACAAACAGCAACTGCGCTGAAAGCCAAAACCCCGGCATTGCGCCGGGCCTTCGTCAACAACCCAAACACATTGACTTTAAATGCGCTTCAAGCTTTCCAGCCGCCTGACGCATAGAGGCTCACGCGCAATTCGAGCCTGATCCGATTGAAAAAGCTCAACTCAGCGGCGCAGTGATAAAGCGTCACGGTTCGGCGCTACGCCGAAAGCCTTCTTGTATTCTCGACTGAACTGAGAGGGGCTGGCGTATCCGGTCTCAAATGCGACACCTGTAACATTTGATGCTCCCGATGCGAGCAGCCGTCGAGCAGCGAGTAGCCTAAGTTGTCGCTGGTAAGCGAGCGGACTATGTGCAGTAACCGCCTTGAAATGTCGGTGGAACGACGTGACGCTCATACCGACATGAGCGGCAAGCCAATGCACACTCATCGGCTTATCGGCGTTCGCGCTGATCCAGTCTGCCGCGATTTTGATTTGTCCGAACCGGGTGTTGTGCATTCCAATTTGGCAGAGCCTGGAGCCTAGCGGACTTAACAATAGGCGGTAGTAGAACTCGCGCTCGAACTGGGAGCCAAGCACCTTAACCTCTGCTGGCGTGTCAAGCAGACCGATGAAGCGAACCAACGGCTCGACAAAACTGCTATCGGCTTGGGCGATAGAGATAGCGCCCGCCTGCGGATACGGTTGGGTGGACTTGCTCATATCGAGAAGCAAGCCAGCGACGATCCCTGCATCGAGCATTAATTCGACACTGATATAAGGTTTTTCCGGGCTCGCCTCTACCACTTCACTCACGAACGGTAACCCGACCGATGCCACTGCACAGGTGCCCGGATGGCAGTCAAACGTGCTATCGGCAATGTTCATCCGCTTGGCGCCTTGCAGCAGCAGATAGAACTTCGGCGCAAATAGAGCCGGGGTCGGAGGAACCGGAGCATCTGTGGATCTGATTGTCAGTCGGGGAAGAGTATTTGATAGATCGGCGCAACCGCGATGTCGGCTCACTGTTGCGAGGAGATGTTCCAGCATGATGGCTATCGATCCTGGTCGCACTCGCGACAGGCCAGTGGTTTCTCAAACTAAAACAGTTGGTAGGATCAGGCAAGGCTTTGGCACTATCGAGGATGTGGTCGGGCCGGATGTTCGCGAAAGTGGAGGCATCCAATATAACCCTGGCTTAGAGGGCCGATGATGTCAGACCAACCTTCTCGCTTGCAGCAATTCATGGACGAGGCGTCCATCCGGAACACCATTGCACGTTTCGCCGACAGCGCGACTCGCGCAGACCTCGCAATGTTTTACTCGGTTTGGGCAGATGATGGCGAATTCATCATTGGTCAAGCCCCTCACGGCCAGTACTCCAAAGGCGCAGACAACAACGTGGCGCTGCTTCACAAACTGCGCGCAGGCAAGGAGTTCTTCGTCCAATTCGCACTGCCGGGGGTGATTGTTATCGACGGTGATCAGGCAACTACCCGCACATTCGTGCATGAATCTGCACGCGGCCCAGGCGAGAAGTACTACCGCAATCACTGCATTGCGTTCGATGTGCTGCAACGCTCGGGAGACGATTGGGTTTTCAAGAGCAGATCCTTTCAGTACCTCTGGCTCGACACCGAAGCGTTCTCCGGAACCGGATTCCCGCTATTTCCGGCGGCATAATGCCTGGCCTGACTCCTGATCCCTTTGACAGGGCTATTCATATGTCGAAACAGATGTGTTTTTTGGGCTACAGCGGGCGCGATGCAATCGACCCGCTTCCAACGATTTTCGCCCAGGCAATACGGCACACACGGGTTCTCAGAACGCTTACGAGTTTCGCAAACGCGTCAGCGGCCACGCTGTGATACCCATTGTTTCGGCGATACAGTATTGGCCGAAGCAGCCCCAACCAAACGCCTGCCTTACCCCCGAGCCCCCCCCAAACCGACACCCACCAACCGTCGATAAAATCAACGAAACCGCCTACCCGCCTCCCTTTCAACCAGCACCCTCCCCCAACCACCCCGGCAAACTCAAATGAATAACCGCCCCCCGTGGCTGGTTTTCGCTGGCCCATAACCGCCCGCCGTACGCCTCGATGATCGAGCGGCAGATCGAAAGTCCCATGCCCAGCCCGGTGGATTTGGTGGTGTAGAACGCGGCGAATATTTGTTCGGGGGTTTGTGTGACGAAGCCGGGGCCGGAATCGCGGACATTGACCAGTACGTTGCCGGCTTCGTCGAGTTGGGTGCTGAGGTGCAATTGGCGTGAGACTTCGGGAACGGCGTTCATGGCGTCGAGGGCGTTGATGATCAGGTTGAGCAGCACTTGATGCAGTTCGATGCGGTCGCCTTCGATACGCGGCAAGTGCTCTGCCAGTTCAACCTGCACGGTTGCGCCGCTCTTGAGAACTTCGCCGCGGGTGAATTCGATCATTTCGGCCACGGCGTGGTTGATGTCCAGCCGCTCTTTTTTCGGCGGTGCCTTGCGGATGTGGCTGCGGATGCGGTCCATGACGTCCGCCGCTCGGTTGGCGTCCTTGATCAGACGGCCCAGGGACAACCTGACTTCGTCGAGCTGCGGCGGCTGGGTGCCGAGCCAGCGTAATGCGGCGTGGGAGTTCATCAAGGTCGCGGCGATGGGCTGGCTGACTTCGTGGGCGATGGAGGCGGCCAGTTGTCCCATGGTTGCCACCCGGTTGGCGTGGGCCAATTCCGCTTGCACCTCGCGGTAACGGCGCTCGCTCTCGCGGACTTTTTCTTCGGCGTGCTTGCGGTCGGTCAGGTCGAGCACGAACGCCACGCCTTCGCCGCGACTGGCTTCAAACGTGGCCAGGCCGACGATGGTGGGCAGATGACTGCCGTCCTTGCGGATGTAGATTTTCTCAAAGGGTTGCACATGCCCGGTGCTCAGGGTTTCCACCAGCGCCTGTTCGGCGGCGTCGCGAAACTCGGGCGGGGTCATGTCACGCCATCTCACGCGGCCAGACAGCAGGTCTTCGCGCGCGTAGCCGACCATGCGCAGAAACTCGTCGTTGGCCTCGACGATATCGCCCTCGGCATTCCAGACGATGATGCCGATGATGTTGGCGTCCACCAGCCGGCGAATCTTCGCTTCGCGCTCGGCGACTTCGCGGTACAGCCGGGCATTCTCCAGCGAGATCGCGGCCTGGGAGGCCACCAGTTTCAGCACGGCAATCCGGGTCGGGCTGAACACCCGGGCGGCCAGGGTATTTTCCAGGTACAGCGCGCCGATCAGCTTTGCCTGGTTCATCAGCGGCAGGCAGATAACCGAACGGGCGCGCTGTTGAATGATGTACGGGTCGACGGCAAATGTTGGGTCGGTGACAGCATCGTCGAGGACGACACTTTCCCGGGTGCGCAGCACTTGATAGAGGATCGACTCCGGCAGCATCGCCGCGTTCACGGCCGTGTCGCGCAACTGCAACTGGGTCGCCTCGCCAGCGGCGGTCGCTTGCGCCGCGATACAGGGCGCGCCGCTGTCGGTGAGGATCAACAAACCTCGTTCGGCGCCGGTTTGTTCGATGGCAGTGCGCATAATGATCGCGATCAGCCGGTCGAGGACAATCTCCCCGGACACCGCCTGGGACAGCTTGATCACGGTGGCGAGATCGAGGTGCTCGACCGGTGTCGCCATGGTGCTGGTCGGGCTGGGTACCGGTTCATCGGTGCGCAGAGCAGGATGGTCGGCCTCGAGTTGCCACACCTTGCCCGTGGCTCCCCAGCGACGATAACCATAGCGGGCATCTTGCAGGTACATCTGGGCGATCTTGTCGAGGCCCCGCGCCCGGTAGAAGCGCGACGCCAGCTCGTTGGCCAAGGCTTCGATGTGCAGGAAATTGCTTTCCTGTGCCGACTGCATCGCCAATCCGTACAAGCGCTCGGCCTCCAGGAGGCGACCGTCGAGCCGGGCGATTTCGGCGTCCACCAGCGCCGAGCGGCTGGCGAAATTTTCCGGGCACAATTGCGCCCACGTTTGCAGCGTCCGTTGATGCTCGGCGAGGGTGCGCAGATGCTGTAGTCGCTCATCGATCGAAGCCGAATCGCAGACGGCGGCGGTGGCCAGCGCACCGAAGAAGAAGTACTCGACTTCCTCGATGAACGCGTCCGACACCTTCAGCAGTGGCTGCGCCTTCGCCGCCGCTTCCAATGCCATTTCGTACTGACCGGCGAGGTAGCAGGCCTGCAATTTCATGATCCAGTGCCAGCAGGTGAGCGCCAAGGACATGCCGGTCATGCGCTGCTCGACTTGGGCTTCGCTGTACTGCTCAGCGTCCAGTACGCCGAACACCGGCGTCAGGCCACGGCAAGTGCGGATCAAGGCGAGCTGGTCTTCCATCAGGGCGATGACCAGGCCGAACCGAACTTTGCGGGCGTAGGTCAGGCCGAGTTCGACGTCGCTCTGCAACTCGGCCAATGACTGACCGGCGAACAACTGGTTGGAGATGATGCTTTTGTAGGCGAAGGCGGCAAACGGCAGGTCACCGATCCGTTCGGCCTTGGCGACGGCTCCCTGCATGTGCGCCAGGCACCGGCTCACCGGTTGATCCCAGGTCGCAACGAACAGTGAAAAATACAGATAGGTCCGCGCTTCGTAGCGCTTGAGTCCGCGCCGTTCGACGAGATCGCAGGCGAGACGACCAAACTCATTGCCCGCTTGATAGTCACCGAAACGCGGGCCGCTGATCTTGGGGATGATGGAATAGGCCACGCACGAGGCGTCGCTGCTGCCGTGCTCGATGCTCAGGTTGATCGCCTTACAGATCGTCAGGCACGCCAGGTTGGGCACCGTGTGCAACGCGGGGGCGAAGATCTTGATCAGCACTTCCACGGTGCCGAGCGCTGCCCCGTCGTCCATCAGCGGAAGATCGAGAAGCTGTCCGATAGGCCGTCCGGCGAGCCCGGTGCGGATACGTTCATATTCCTCGCGCACGTCTTCATCGCTCGGGTTGAACGACCACTCGATGCCCGCGTGCCGCAGGTAGTCGAGATAAACCTCGATCGCGCGGCGGCTCTGATTGAGCAGCAGGCAGACGTCCATGTGCAGGCAGGTGACGCGGGCGCGGTCGACCGTGGTGTCAACGCGGCGGGCCAAGGCCTCCAGTCGCTGATCGGCGACGGGCAACTGGCCGGTGAGGAATTCACACTCGGCACGGTTGAGTTCCAGATCGAAGCTCAGTGCGTGCTGACACTCCCAACGATCGTCGCCCAGCAGTTCTGCGCCAGTCGCCAGATAAGCAAGCGCTGAGCTATAGGCAGTCGACTCCTTGGCCCGCCGGCCCGCCAGCAAATTGAACGCGGCCAGTTCCTCGCGTTCCGCGACCTCAGTGATCAACGCAGCCCCACGGTTGAGCTGACCGACGATCTCGAAACTCGCTTCGTCCCGTTGCTGCGCCGCAGTCCGCGCGGCCAGCAACCGGCCGATCCGCAGGTGCGCTTCGGCCCGTGATTGTTCGGGGAGCAGCGAATAAGCCGCCTCATGAATCCGATCGTGGACAAAGGCGTAGGACTCTCCCTGGCGCTCGACCAGTTCCTGGCGAATCGCCTCCCACAACACCGATTGCACCCGCGACTCGTCAAGGTTGAGGACGCTGGCCAACGTGCCAACGCCGGCGGCATTGCCCAGGCAGGCGAGTTGCTGCAACGCCCACTGGGTCTCGCCCGGCAGACGGCTGAGCCGCTCGACCATCAGGTCGACGACATTGTCGGTGTAACCCTTGGCATGGATGCGTTCGGGGTCCCAAGCCCACTGTCCTAGCCCATGTTCGAAAGTGAGCAGTTGACCCGCGACCAGGGCGCGGAGGAACTGGATGACGAAGAACGGATTGCCGGCGGTTTTGTCGTGAACCAGTTGCGCCAGGGGTTCGATGCACTCTGCCCCGCCCTGCAAGGCCTCGCTGAGCAACAGCCTGACGTGCGGCATGGTCAGCGGAGCCAGGGTAATTTCATTGATCGTCACCCCCGCGTTGCGAATGGCGCGCAGCTTGACCATCAGCGGGTGCAGGTCGTCGACTTCGTTGTCACGGTAGGCGCCGACCACCATCAGGTGGCGCAGGTCGGCGCTGGTCAGCAGATCCTCCAGCAGATCCAGGGTCGCCGCATCGAGCCATTGCAGATCGTCGAGAAACAGCGCCAACGGATGTTCCGCACGGGCGAAGACGCCGATGAAGCGCCGGAACACCCGCAAAAAGCGCCGCTGCGCTTGCTGCACTTCGAGTTCCGGAACCGGTGGCGGCTCGCCGATGATGAGCTTGAGTTCGGGAATCAGGTCGGTGATCAGTCGCGCATTGCGTTCGAGCGCTTCAAGCAAGGCGTCCCGCCACGTCGCCAGTTCGGCGTCATTCTTGCCCAGCAGCGGCCGGACCAGCCCCTGGAAGGCTTGCACCAGCGTCGAATAGGGAATGTCGCGCTTGTACTGGTCGAACTTGCCGGAAGCGAAGAGCCCTCGCGGCGGCACCAGCACCTTGTGCAGCTCGTTGATGAGCGAGGATTTGCCGATGCCCGAATAGCCGGAAACCAGGACCAGTTCCGGCGTGCTGCTCTTGACCACGCGACCGAAGGCCTCCACCAGGGTGTCGATTTCCTGCTCGCGTCCGTAGAGCTTTTCCGGGATCAGCAAGCGATGGGCGGTGCCGTGCTGATCCATCGTGAAATCGTCGACCCGGCCCAGCCGCCATTCATCCAGGCAGCGACGCAGATCGTTTTCGACACCGGTGACGCTCTGGTAGCGCTCTTCGGCGGTCTTGGCCAACAGTTTCATGACGATCTGCGAGAGCATCGCCGGGACGCCCGTTTCCCGCTCGCACGGCGGTAGCGGCTTGCGTGCGATGTGACAATGCACCCATTCCATCGGCGAGTGGGCGCAGAACGGCAGCGTGCCGGTGAGCATCTGGTAGAGCGTAATGCCAAAGGCGTAGAGGTCGCTTCGCGAATCGATGGAGCGGTTCATCCGCCCGGTCTGCTCCGGCGCCATGTAGGCCAGCGTGCCGGCGATGGTCTCCGGTGGCTCCGGCGCCTGGCGTTCCCGGGGCAACCGCGAGGTCAGGCCAAACCCCGTCAAGCGCACCTTGCCGTCACTGCAGTTGACCAGGATGTGCCCAGGCTTGAGGTCCTTGTGCACCAGGCCACGGTGGTGCAGTTGGCCAAGCGCCGAAGCGATGTCCACGGCCAGACTCAAGCAGGTTTCGATCTCCAGCGGCGCAGAAAGCAGTCCTGACAGCGGCTCGCCACCGGGGTCGTCGAAGATCAACCGGGGCTGCCCGCGTTCATGTTCCAGGGCCCGGGGCCGCAATGCCCAGGCGCTGTCCAGTTCGTCCCGCAGACTGTATTCATGGGCCAATCGGTCCAGCGTGGCCGGCAGCGGTTGTTCGGTCGCCGGGTGCGCTACGAGTGCTCGGCTACCGCCCTCGCCCAGCCGCTCGACGCGACAGTACATCCGCTCGCCATCGTCCCATAGGATCTGCTGTCTGCTACTCATCCGTATCGACACCATCAAGGGAGTTTCTGCTGCCGCGCGCGATCATGGCGAGCGACAGGTTCAGCCGCAGGACACTCGGCCTCGTCGTGACCACAGAGTCTCTGTTTTGGTTTCTATCACGCAAGGAATTAGGGAGGGACTTAGGGAGGTTAGCGTGCAGCCCCAAACCGTCGCCATGACAGAAACCCCAGAATAACCGCCACCAGCGCCGCAGTGGAATGTGCCGCCTTAAAACGCATCATTGACTGCATCAATAACAACCATTAACTCAATGAAGTTCTCTTATTAATATCGCGGCGTAAGATCAGCCCCATACCCAACCACTACACACCGGAGCACAGCATCATGAAACGCCAAACCATCCTCGGTATCGCTTTCTCACTCTTCGCACTGAATGCCTTTGCTGCGACTGAAACCGACCCACTGTTCAGCGACGCCGTTGCCGCCACTCAAACCGATCCACTGTTCAGCGATTCCGTTGCCGCCGCTGAAACCGACCCACTGTTCAGCGATGCTGTTGCCGCTGCTGAAACCGATCCGCTGTTCAGCGATGCTGTTGCCGCTGCTGAAACCGATCCACTGTTCAGCGATGCCGTTGCCGCCGCTGAAACCGATCCACTGTTCAGCGATGCTGTTGCCGCTGCTGAAACCGATCCACTGTTCAGCGATGCTGTTGCCGCCGACGGTTCGGATCGCCTGAAAGGCAACCAAGTTGCGTAAGAAGGTACAAGCGATTTGCTTGAACACCGTATCCCTGAATGCAAGATGTCACCGCAGCAGTCGACGAAAAAACCCGACCTCATCAGTCGGGTTTTTTTTCGTCTGTAGGACTGCTCATGACATAGATCGCCGGTACTAAAGAACGCACCGTTCTTGCAGCAGGATTTTGGCCAGTGTGCGTACCGCCGATAACACCTGTTCGACGGCCTCATCCATCGCGGCGTCGGTGTGCGCGATGCCGTTGAGTTCGACGACACGCAGCTTGTGACCGAGGACCGATCCCAGCCAGGCAAGACCAGGAACCGGATCAGCTTCGACATCGAGCAAGTAGCAGTTAGGAGGCACCGAATTCAGCAGCAGTTGTGCCTGGCTACTGGACGTCGACGCCGACTCCGTCGGGTTTGACCCGGACCGCAGCCAATCGGACAACAGTGCCGTGGGGTACTCGACCACCAGGCAGGCCACCTGGTCCCAGCCATTGATAGCCCCATGCAACTGGTCAATGAACGGGTGAGGCAGCGAAGCGCTGATCACAATGACGACGGCAACATCCGCCATCGGCGCCTTGATCCAGATTGCTGATTCCGAAGTCGCCTGCATGGCGCCAGTCCTCGATAGTGGGCAGTGATCTGCCTGGGGATTTCGTGTTTTTGTCGCCGGTACTCAGCCATTGCGAAACAGGAAGCTGTAGGCATTCAACGCCGGCACGCCGCCGAGATGCGCATAAAGCACTTTCGAGCCTTCAGGAAACTCACCGCGCCGTACCTTTTCAATCATCCCGTGCATGGATTTGCCTTCGTACACTGGATCGGTCAGCACCCCTTCCAGTCGGCCGCACAGGCGAATGGCCTCCAGCGTGCCTTCGTTGGGCAAACCATATTCAGGGTAGGCAAAGCGCGTATCGAGCACCACGTCATCGTCTGTGATTTCGCAGCCCAACTCGACCAGTTCGGCGGTGTGCCGGGCGATGCGCAGGATCTGCGCTTTGGTCTGCTCCGGCTTGGCGGAGGCATCGATGCCGATGACCTGTTTCGAGCGGCCATCGGCGGCAAACCCAACCACCATGCCCGCCTGAGTACTGCCGGTCACCGAGCACACCACGATGTAATCGAACGTGAAGCCTAATGCTTGTTCCTGCTGCCGCACTTCCTCGGCAAAACCGACGAAACCCAGGCCGCCGTAGGGATGTTCGGAACAACCGGCCGGGATCGGAAACGGTTTACCGCCGCGCTCGACGACATCACTCATGGCTTTTTCCCAACTCGGCCGGATGCCGATATCGAAACCCGCCTCGTCCAGCCGAACCTCGGCGCCCATGATCCGTGACATCTCGATATTGCCGACCCGGTCATACACCGCATCGGAGTAATTCACCCAGTTTTCCTGCACCAGCACGCATTTCATGCCCAGGTGCGCAGCCACGGCAGCGACCTGGCGCGTCTGGTTGGACTGGATGCCGCCGATGGAGACCAGCGTGTCGCAACCCTGTTCGATGGCCTCGGGAATCAGGTATTCGAGCTTGCGGGTTTTGTTGCCGCCAAAGGCCAGGCCACTGTTGCAGTCTTCGCGCTTGGCATACAGCTCAACCTTGCCACCCAGGTGTTCACTGAGACGCTTCAGGGGTGTGATCGGAGAAGGACCGAAGGTCAACGGATAACGCTTGAATTGATTCAGCTTCATGGCGCGGGCTCCTTGATTGTGAGTAATCAAAGCTCTTTTTCACGGGCTTCGATTGAATCAATACTAAGAAGAAATCCAAAAAAATGTGTTGCAAGTTTTCCGATAAAAAGAAAGATTATTTCTGTACTTATATAACTTCCGTATTTTCATTGTGTGAACTCACTCATGGTCACAATAAACAACCAGAACAAGTCAAAGAATGCTGTTGCAGAGCCTGTGGTGCTTGATCGCACCGACCGTTCGATTCTCAAGCACCTGCAACGTGACGCTTCGGTCTCCAATGTCGCGCTGGCTGAGAAAGTAAAACTGAGCGCGCCGGCTTGCCTCCGGCGCGTCGAACGCCTCAAGCAGGCGGGCCTGATCCGAGGGATCGTCGCTCTGCTGGACAATGAAGCCCTGGATGCCGGCATGGTGGTGTTGATTGGCGTGGTGCTGGACCGCTCGACGCCGGAGTCGTTCGCGGCGTTCGAAGCCGCGGCACAGAAGGTCACTGCCTGCATGGAATGTCATGTGGTAACCGGGGAATTTGATTACTTCATGTTATTGCGCACGAAGGACAGCCACAGCTTCAACCGCCTGCATGCCGAGCAGTTGCTGTATCTGCCGGGGGTCAGGCAGATTCGCTCGTTCATGGGCCTGCGCCAGGTGCTGTCGACCCCGCGCATTCCCCTCTAGGGGTTAAATGAAGCCCAGGGTCAGGGCTTTGACTGTGGCCGCAGCGCGGGTGGAGCACTGCAGTTTGCGGAAGACACTTTCGACGTGGGTACGCACCGTACTGGGGCTGATGCCCAGCTGACGCGCGACCTCTTTATTGCTCCCCCCGGTGCTGATACACCGCAGGATTTCCGTTTCCCGCCCGGAGAGCGGACTGCCGCTGCGAGCGGTCACCGCAACGCGGCTGTTGGTTTCGCTTGGACGATGATTGAAAGCCTTCAGGTTCATAACGAGGGCACCCCTTAATGATTGGATTTCCAAGCGATTTCGGTCGGTTTGGATGAATCAATATTAAGAAGAAATCGAAAAATATGTATTGCAATCATTTAGCAAAAAACAAAACCTAATTTCTTAAATCCATAATAAAACTAATTTTCTTGCGCTAAATAAACGCGCCACGCACTAAATGTACCAGACGCACGCCACTCTCATAACGGCACTGATTTTACGATTGTCGATCCTCGCGAATTTGATCGCCGAACTCGGATAAATGACCGATACCTGAGTCCCTGGGCATCGCTGACACTGCGCTCACCCCCACAGGAGATCGCATCATGTTCAGACCCAAGGCTCTCGCCCTCGCCCTCGCGCTGACCTGCTCAGCAGTCATCAGCACCAGCCATGCCGCCACCGTGCAGCCGTCGGTGGTGATCGTCCATGGCGCCTTTGCCGACGGCTCCGATTGGGGCAAGGTCGTCCCGCTGTTGCAGGCCGAGGGCATCAAGGTCACGGTGGTGCAAAACCCGCTGACCTCCCTCGCCGACGATGTGGCCGCGACCCAACGCGTGCTGAATAACCAAACGAACGACGTCGTATTGGTCGGGCATTCGTGGGGCGGTACGGTCATCAGCCAGGCCGGGACCGACAAAAAAGTCCGCAGCCTGGTCTATGTCGCCGCCTTCGCTCCGGATGCCGGCCAAGCCAGCAAAGACTTGGGTAAGGACTATCCTGCGCCGTCAGGTGTGAAAGACATCACCGCCGACAAAAACGGCTTTCTCTACATGACGCCTGAGGGCATGGCCACCGGCTTCGCTCAGGATCTCAGTCCCGAGCAAACGGCCGTCATGGCCGCGACCCAGGGCCCTATCCGTGCATCGGCTTTCGACGACAAAACCAGCGCAGCAGCCTGGAAAGGCAAGCCATCCTGGTACGTCGTCGCCAAGGAAGACCGCATGATCCAGCCGGATTTGCAGCGGGCATTCGCCAAGAAAATCGGTGCTCAAACCACTGAACTTGCCGCCAGTCATGTGCCTCAGCAATCGCGTCCTGCTGACGTCGCCAAGGTCATCATTCAGGCCGTCCAGCAGAGCAAGTGACCGCCCTCCATCCAGGCATAAATCCCAGAGAGAACAGTTCATGCGTGTTGCACCACAACGGACGGCTTTACCAGGTCTCACGATCATCTCCAGCGCTGTGAACTGGATGGAGATGAGCTGATGTCGTTCGAGTCAAACCTGCAAAGAGACCATTTCGACTTCATCGTTTGCGGAGCCGGCACGGCCGGCTCCGTCGTCGCGGGCCGATTGGCCGAGAATCCCGAGGTGAAGGTCTTGCTGATCGAGGCCGGTGGCAGCGATGAGCATCCGCATGTGTTGGAGCCGGGTAACTGGCCGTTGAACCTGGGGAGCGACCGTGATTGGAATTTTTCGGGCGCGGCCAACCCGCATCTGAACGGCCGGGAAATCCCCCTGAACATGGGCAGGGGACTGGGCGGAGGGGCGAGCGTCAATGTCATGTTGTGGGCTCGCGGCCATAAAAATGATTGGGAAGACTTCGCCGCAGAAAGCGACGATCCGGCCTGGGGCTACGCGTCGGTGCTGAAGATTTACCAACGGATCGAAGACTACTGGGGCGCCCCTGATCCGTTGCGACGGGGCAGCGGCGGACCGGTTCACGTTGCGCCCGCGCGCGAGGTTCAACCGATAGCAACCGCCATGATCGATGCCGCCGCCGGGATGGGCCTGCCGACCTATGACAACCCGAACGGCTTGATGATGGAGGGCCGTGGCGGCGCGGCGATCAACGACCTTATCGTCAAGAACGGTCGACGAAATTCCATCTATCGCGCTTATGTCTTGCCCCGCAATGGTCAGCCAAACCTGACGGTCCTCACGGACACACTGGTCAGCCGATTGGTGTTCAGGGGCAAGCGCGTCGTTGGCGTGGAAACCATCAGCAATGGACAGGTGCAACGCTATTTCGCCGAGCGAGAAGTTGTCCTGTCCGTGGGCGCGGTGAACACACCGAAGGTTCTGATGCAATCAGGACTGGGGCCCGAGGATGAACTGCGTCGCCACACCATTCCGCTGGTCCAGCACCTTCCCGGCGTCGGGGCCAACCATCAGGACCATGTGTCGTTTGCGGTGATTTTCCAGTACGAAACCCCGCAGGCCATTGGCTACGGTGGCTCGGAAGCCACACTCTACTGGAGCAGCGAAAGCAGCTTGCGCTTGCCGGACATGTTCCATTGCCAGGTGGAGTTTCCAGTGCCCAGCGCACAGACCGCCGGGCCCGACGTGCCGGCCCATGGCTGGACCATGTTCGCCGGCCTGGCCCACCCACAAAGCCGTGGTCAGATCACGCTCAGCGGCCCGAGCGCTAACGACGCGCCGATCATCCAGCCCAACACCTTGTCGCATCCGGACGATCTGCGCTGCGCCTTGGAGAACATCCGATTTGTCCAGGAGTTGGGCGCCCAAGCGTCATTCAAGGGCCTGGTAAAAGCTGAATGCCTGCCGGGCCCCGCCGATGCCCGATCTCTGGAACATTACGCGCGCAACGCCGCCGTCACCTATTGGCACCAGTGCGGTACCGCCAAAATGGGTCGCGACGCGATGTCCGTGGTCGACAGCCAATTGCGGGTCTACGGCGTCGAGGGCCTGCGCATTGCCGATGCCTCCATCATGCCCCATGTCACCAGCGGCAACACGATGGCGCCCTGTGTGGTGATCGGCGAAAGGGCCGTCGAATCGATACGGGCGACGTATGGCATCTGAGGGTCAAAGCGAGAAAAAAGCGTACGCTTTCAGTGCTATGCCAGACGATCTGCTCAATTAATGAACAACACATGACAAGCACTGTGCTGCGCGCTTCTCGTGGTGTTATCCACAGACATACTCACGCATTTTGTGGATAGCTATGACGCTGATACGCCTCTAGAAATTCATCTGCATTGAACTGTCCGCGACCGATGAATCGCTGTGGGGATGGTGTAGGCTTGAACTCCGCACTTTTTCAGTTGCGCACGTGCCCAATTCACTCGCACGGGATCGGCTAACGAGGTTTTCCATGACCAGCATTCCTGCCCTGTCGCCAGTTCCCGCCTCTTTACCGACGGCAACAGAAGCCGAGAACCATCGGCGAGCGATGAGCAATGGCCCGGATTTCAAGTCCCACTTGAAGGCTCAGTCCAAACCCCATCCGCTGCCGGCCGCACCGGCCAGCGCGGTGGTACTGTCGGAGTCGCCCGAAGATTTGTCGCGCCATCCGGAAGTGGAAGCCATGCTCCAATTGCTGGCTGGGCGCAAGATCGCGCTCAATGCGCCGAGCAAGACGGGTCGATCGGTGCCAGGGACTTTGGCGAGTGGCTTGGCTGTTCCGGCCTACAGTTTTGCCGATCATGCTCTTCGAGAAAGCGCTGAGACGATCAACCTTACGCTCGCCGACGAGCACACCACCGTCGTCAGTTCTGAACCAGGCGAAAACCCGACCGCGCGGCGCGCCAATTCCTGTGGGAACGATTTGATCGCTGGCGATCCTTGCGACGGCGGACTGAATGCTGCCGCCATTGCCGTGGCGCTGTCCGGCAGCACCCTCATCTGGGTACCGGCGGAAATCGTGCGAGCGCCACTGCAATCGCCCCGGATTCGGGTTTGGCGTCGGCGCCCGCCTCCGTTACCTGACGGCCAACAGCCGGATCAGTCGAGTGCGGAGGTCGACACCCACTAGGTATCGACGCGTTTGCTTGATCAGATCCCGCTAAACCAGTTGTAGCCCTGATCTTCCCAGTACCCGCCCGGATTGTCGTTGCTGACGAAGATTTCAACGATGTGCTTCGGGTTTTTGAAGCCGAGCTTGGTCGGTACTCGTACCCGCAGTGGGTAGCCATACTCCGGTGGCAACGCGACTTCGCCGTAATCCAGTGCCAGCAGCGTTTGCGGATGCAATGCGGTCGGCATGTCCAGGCTGGAGTAATAGCGGTCGGCACACTTGAACCCGACGAACTTAGCCGTTGTGTCAGCGCCGATATGTTCCAGGAACGTCTTGAGCGGCACCCCGCCCCATTGACCGATGGCGCTCCAGCCTTCAACACAGATCAAGCGTGTGATGTCAGTGCGCTGCGGCAAGTGACGCAGGCCTTGGAGCGTCCACGGCGCCTTGTCCCGTACCAACCCGGAAACGGCGAGCGAGTAATCGGCCAGGTCCACTTCCGGGATATCGTCCTGGCCGTAGAAGGCATTGAAGGGGAACGGCGTGGTCATCTGTGCCTTGGTAAAGGTCGGCGCCAGTTTCTGCCCGCTGAACAGCCAGGCCTGAACCCGGTCGTTCCAGCGCGACATGGCCCACAGCACCTTGTCGACCTGGTCGCCGTCCTGCAGGTTACAACCGCTCAGCATAGCCATCGCGCCGACGGTCAGGCCGCCGCGCAGAAAATGGCGACGCTGGAGACTTTCCAGCTGCAGCTGCTGCGCGGGTTCAAGTTTGATGCGCTGAATCGCGCGTTTTTTGGGTTCAATCATGATCGGCTTTTCCCGCTATCCATCGGCCGTACACCGCCCGTGATCATGGGCAACAAGGTTTTCGGTACCAGCAGCACCAGCGCCAGATGCACCACCACAAACCCGCCAATGACGGCCATCGCGGCGAAGTGCACGTAACGGGCAACGTCATAACCGCCCAGGAGCGCAACCAACTCTTGAAGTTGAATCGGCTTCCAGATCGCCAGGCCCGAGATCACCACCAAGACACCGGCCGCCAGTACGACCCAATACATCAGGCGCTGCACCGCGTTATAAACGCCCTTCTCGTGCACCAGTCGAAAACGCAGGGCATCGGTCAAATCGTGCTTGAGCGCCGGCAGGCCGACCGGCAACAACGCACGCTTGAAATGGCGGCTGATCAAACCGTAGAGCACATAGACAAGGCCGTTGATGAACAGCAGCCACATAAATGCAAAATGCCAGGCCAATGAACCGCCGAGCCAGCCGCCCACCGTCAACGTCGCCGGAAACCTGAAGGCGAACAACGGCGAGGCGTTGTAAATCGCCCAACCGCTCATGAACATGCACACCATGCAAACGGCGTTGAGCCAATGGGTGAGGCGAACCGGCCAGGGGTGAATGGATTGTTTACTCATGCGTGTCCCTGCCTTGGAAACGGTGCGTCTGTCGGAGCGAGACCGAGCGGCCCCGCGCCAACAGGTTCAGGGGATTACATTGGCGGCTGGAAGCCATCTTTACCGACAGCAATACCGCGTGCGGTGGTGCCATCCTGAGCCGGGAACACGACGATTTTCGCGCCTTTGACCAACTCATCGGCCTTGCCTGGTTCTACGTAAGCGATGGGCACATCTTCCGGCACGACCAACTGCTTCTCGCCGCCCTTGTAATTCACGGTCAGCGTGCGGCCATTGGCCTTGGACAATTTGCCCACGGTGCCATTGGTCATGGTGCCGGTGCTGCCGTCCGCATTCTGCCATCCGTAATGACCTTCGCCGCTGCCCTTGAGGCTGGACTCGAAGACGGTGACTTCCAGCGCTTTCAGCGAGCCATCGGCCTGCGGAATGGCGGCCGAGCCGACGAAGCTGTCAGCCTTGATCGAATCGATAGTGGCCTTTGATACCCGCTTGATGTCCGTCTTGTCAGTCAGACCGATGGTCTGCTGCGCGCCGGAGCGGGTGGTGTATGTCAGCGTATTGTTGCTGACAGCTTCGACGGTGCCGCGCAGCGGCTTGATCACCGGCATATCGGCGGCGGTGGCCATGACAGCGGCACTGAGCATCAACAAACCGAACGTGGTGGACAGGGCAGTCTTAAGCTTCATTGCGACGATTCCTCACTGGTTTATGTGCGGCCATCTTCTGCCCCAGGCCGGGCCACCACGATGACCGCTGGATTACATTTTTGTCATTCACCACCACGGCCCCTTGAATGACAGAAATGTAACCGAATCCGCCGAGCCGGCTGGTTACACTGCAAGGCTGAGATACCCACGCCACGGGCGAAAACCCGTCATAAAGAGACCCGAGCGCCCCCTGACGATGCATATTCTGCTGATCGAAGACGACACCAAAACCGGCGAGTACCTGAAGAAGGGACTTGGCGAGTCGGGCTACAACGTCGACTGGACCCAACACGGCGCCGACGGCCTGCACATGGCGCTGGAAACGGCTTATGACTTGATCGTGCTGGATGTGATGCTGCCCGGTATCGACGGCTTTCAGATCATTGAGCTACTGCGCGCGAAACAAGACGTGCCCGTGCTGTTCCTCACCGCCCGCGATCAATTGCATGACCGCATTCGCGGCCTGGAACTGGGGGCCGATGACTACCTGGTCAAGCCGTTTTCCTTTACCGAGTTGCTGTTGCGCATACGCACCATCCTGCGTCGTGGCGTGGTCCGCGAAGCCGACCATTTTCACATCGCCGACCTGGAGCTGGACCTGGTGCGCCGTCGCGTCACGCGCCAGCAGCAAGTGATCGTGTTGACCAACAAGGAGTTCGCCCTGCTGCATCTGTTTCTGCGTCGCGAAGGCGATGTCCTGTCACGGGCGCAGATTGCCTCGGAAGTCTGGGACATGAATTTCGACAGCGATACCAACGTCGTCGACGTCGCGGTCAAGCGCCTGCGCAACAAGGTTGACCAGCCCTACCCGATCAAGCTGATCCATACCATTCGCGGCATCGGCTATGTGTGCGAGGTGCGGCCATGCGGACCCGACGCCAACCATCCCTGACCCTGCGCTCGACCCTGGCGTTCTCGCTGGTGGCGATGCTCGCCGTGGCCGGTGCCGGGTTTTATTTGTACCAGTCGATGAAAGCCTCGGTATTGATCTACAGCGATCACGCGGTGATGGGACGTCTGGAGCACTTTCGCAAACTGCTGCACTACGAGTTGGCCATCGAGAAGCTGCGCGACAGCCCACAGATTTTCAAGAACATGCTCGACAGCGAAGACGACATTTTTATCATCGCGGAGCCTGGCCAACCGCCGGTGATCCAGGTCAATCCGTTGAACGTCACCCTGCCCGAACTGCCGGTGATTGGCGAAGAGGCGAAGCTGAGCGTCAGCGACCTGCGCAGCGGCGTGACCGACGCGGGTACACCGCTGCGCGCCGCTTCCGTACAAACCACCTCGGGCGGACGCGAAGTTCGCCTGACGGCCGCGCATATCATGGGCAAGGAAATGGCCATGCTCGCGGCGTTTCGTGAACGTATTTATTGGGCCGTGACCCTCGCCTTTTTGCTCACCGCGTTGCTGGGTTACGTGCTGCTGCGCCGTGGCCTGCGCCCCTTGCGCAACATGGCCGCACACGCGGCCAACATCACGCCGGAACGACTCGACAGCCGGATGGACAGCGCCGACACACCGGTTGAATTGCAACAATTGAGCGACGCCTACAACGCCATGCTCGATCGCCTGGCCAAGGGTTATCAGCGCCTGACCCAGTTCTCCGCCGACCTCGCGCACGAAATACGCACCCCCGTGGGCTCGTTGATGGGCCACTGCCAGGTCGCCCTGCGCCAGACCCGCAGCCAAGATGAATATCAAGCGCTGATCGCCTCGAACCTTGAAGAACTGGAACGGATTTCCAGGATCGTCGAAAGCATCCTGTTTCTCGCTCGCGCCGACGAAGCGCAATCGGTGGTCGAGCGCCAGCCATTGTCGCTGCATGACGAATCACAACGCATCGCCGGTTATTTCGAGGGCCTCGCGGAAGAGCGGCAGATGACCCTCCAGACCCTCGGTGACGGCACCGTGCACGCTGACCCTTTGCTGCTGCGCCGAGCCTTGAGCAATCTGGTGGCGAACGCAATTCGCTATGCTGACGAAGGCAGCGAAATTCTAATGCGGGTCGTTGAAGTGCAAGGCGGAAGCCGAATTGAAGTGGAGAATCAGGGCCCCGTACTGAGCGACGAAACCCTGTGCAAATTGTTCGACCGGTTCTACCGCGGCGACGCTTCCCGTCACCAAAGTTCCGACTCCTACGGCCTGGGACTGGCCATCGTCGTAGCGATCATGCAGTTGCATGGCGGTGATGTCAGTGTTGAACAGCCCGAGCCTGGGACTATTCGGTTTACGCTGTTTTTTCCTGCGGCTTGAGCACGCCCTTTCAGGGTGATTTGAAAGGCTCGCTTCCTGCGATGGGAACCCATCCCTTGAGCGGCGTGAGGTAGTGCAACTCGAAGCGCCGGGAGACAAACTTCCATTGGCCATTACGACGCTCGAACCTGTCGTGATACAGGCCACTGACCTGCACGGGACCTTGCTCCACGTCGTGAAACAGGCAATTGGCGGCCACCGTCCCTGCCGCAGTGTCGCCCTCGATCTGGATCAGAGGGTTGGCCATCCAGTGATGCATGTGCGGCATCTGTCGCCAGCTCTGCTCAGCCATTGGCATGATTTCACTGCGACTTCCCGCCGCGCCGAAGCCAGGCAGATCGAGGATGGAATCCTCATGCCAGATCTGCTGCAAAAGATCGGCATCCATACGGTCGAACGCATTCGCATACGTCGAGATGAGCGCTTCGATGGCCAGACGACTTTCGAGGCGGTCCAGTCGGGCGGCGAGTACTTCGATATTCATGTCTTCTCTCCTATTCAACTGAATTCAGTTCCTCAATTGTGTGCGGGGCTGCGCGGTTACGGGACTGTCATTGCTGCATCTTCGCCGTTCATTTTTGTCAGGGGTCGGGTGTTCTTTTTCTCACATCAACAATGTTGACTTAAGGTATTCGCAGCGTATAGCTTGTCCGCGGGCTCCACGTACCGGGGCCGGCCATAGAGGAAATCCCATGACCGAACACGAGATCTCTGGGTTGCAAGCGCTGCGTGCGCTGATTCGCGGGGAGATCCCCGCCTCGTCTATTGGCCAGACGATGGGCCTGACCGCCGTAACGGTAAGCCCCGGAAAAATCACCCTGGAAGCGCGGCCAGACGAGCGTCATTTGAACCCGGCAGGTGGCGTGCATGGCGGGTTTGCCGCAACGTGCCTCGACGGCGCGGCGGCGCTTGCGTTGTTCTCGACGCTGGAGACATCCACTCCCCATTCCACCATCGACCTGAACGTCAAATTCGTGCGGCCGCTACGCGTCGGCCAGGTCTACCGGGTCGACGGATGGGTCGTGGAGCGTACTCGTAGCCTGGCCATTTGCGATGCCCAAGTGTTCGATGACGCGGGCAAGCTGTTCGCTAAGGCCACCACTACGTTTGCCGTCGCTGGGGGCTGATCCGATGAAGGTACTGAATGTCCAGAGCGCTGGCCGATTGGCGTGGATCGAAGCGCCATCGCCAACGCTTTCCAGCGCCCACAGCGCACTCGTCCGCCCGATAGCCTCGGCCTCCTGTGACCTGGATCGTCGTCTGATTGCCGGCACTACTCCGTTCAAACCACCCTTTGCCCTCGGCCACGAATGCGTTGCCGAAGTGCTGAAAGTAGGTGAAGCCGTGTTGACCGTGCGCCGCGGCGACCTTGTTTCCGTGCCGTGGAAGATCGCCTGTGGAACTTGCCCGCAGTGCCTGGCCGGGCGTGCCACCGCTTGCACCACGGTCCCGCGCCATGCGGCCTACGGTGTCCCGGCGGGCGGTCATTGGGGTGGGCTGTTTTCGGAAGTGGTCGACGTGCCATTCGCTGACGCGATGCTGGTCCCCTTGCCGCCGGGGCTCAACCCGCTGGCGGTGGCGAGCGCCAGTGACAACCTCACCGATGCCTGGGTCGCCACCAGCCGCCCACTCAGCACCCGGGAAAACGCCCGCGTTCTGGTCGTGGGTGGCACTGAAAGCCTTGGCGTGCTCGCGGTACAGATGGCCGTCGCCGCAGGAGCCGGTAGCGTCGACTATCTGGACGACAACGAATTTCGTCGGGACCTCGCTGTGCGCAGCGGTGCCAACGTCGATCTGCCCACGTCACTCGACGAACGTTACGACGTTGTCGTGTCCGCCACCCGCGATCATCAATCGTTGCACCGTGGGCTGCTGGCACTGGCGCCGGGAGGACACTGCTCGTGCATCGGAATCATCTTCGACGATCCGAAGATCCCGCTTTTCGGCATGTACTTGCGCGACGTCACTCTGTCGGTGGGGCTCTGCAATGTGCGCCCGCACATTCCCAAGGTGTTTGACCTCGTCAGCAGCGGGCGCTGCGATCCACTGATGGTGAGCCCTACCGTGGTCTCGCCGGATGAGGCCACCGAGGCACTGCTTAAACCACTCGCCAAATGCATCATGGTGCGAGATCGCATCACCTGATTTCAGTTGAGATTGTCTGCCAGTGACGCCATGACGGAGGTCCAGGCCTGTTGCCCTTCAGTCCCAACATTGCGAAGGGCTTGGTCCAGGGTCTGTCGCTCCAACTCAGTGGCGGTCTGTTCCACCGTCCTGCCCACTTCAGTGAGCGCCAGCAACTTAAAACGATGGCGCTCCGGGGAGCGGCTGAAGCCCACCAGGTCCTGATCGATCAGGTGCTTGAGAGGACGATGTAACGCTTGCTTGCTGACGCCCAGCGTCATCGCCAGATCACCGACGTTGATCTCATCGGCCCGGGCGATGATGTAGAGCACACGGTGATGGACGCGAGACAAGTCACGCGTCGCCAGAAACTGATCGGCCTTGATCGTTAGCCCACGGAATCCGAAATGCAGTAACTCAAGCGCATGATCGAGCGGATGCAGCGACTTCATGCGGACCGATGCGGTGTTTATTTTCTTTTCAATGACCATCTGCGCGGGTTCCCTGAGCTCCGGCGCAGCCTAAACCGTAGTCGATACCCAGGGCAACCGTGAATCCCGTCCGAGCGCAGGTGTCACATCACCGGAGAAAGCCCGCCATCAATACGCAAATTGACACCGGTTATGTATCCCGCCACCGGACTGGCCAGAAACGCGACGGCAGCCGCAATCTCGTCGAGACGACCGACCCTGGCAAGTGGAACCTGAGCGAACATCGGCAGGACCGCGCGCTCGATGTCTTGCCATGGTGCGTCTTTACTCGCCAGGCCACGCTCTTCGGCAACCTCACGAAACCGAGCCTCAAGGGTGGCGCTGTGTATGGTGCCGGGAGAAATGGCGTTGACCGTTATCCCATCCGCCGCTACCGCTTTCGCCATGGAAGCCGTCATCGCGTTCATTGCGGCTTTGGCCGCCGAATAGTCCGGGGCAGTCGGTGGCGGCATGATTGCAGCCAAACTGGAGATGTTGATGACCCGTCCCCATCGCGCTTCTCGCATCTTGGGCAGAAGCCGCGTGGTGACCCGCAGTGCCGCGAGCACATTCCGATCGTAGGCCGCCGCCCAAGTATCAGGCCGTGTCAGACTCCACGTGTCTTTTGTCCCGCCGGAGCCGCCGGCGTTATTGACCACGATATCGATCGGACCCGCGAGTTTTTCCGCGGTGTCGACCAGTTGCTGGACCTGGTCATCGTCCGTCAGATCACCCACCACCACAAAGGCGTTGCCGCCCAGCGTGATAATGTCATTGACCACTCGTTCTGCCTGAACCCTGTCTCGCCCGTGAACGATGACCACCGCCTGCTCAAGGGCGAGCTTCCTGGCGATCGCTTCGCCAATGCCTTTACTACTGCCAGTGATCAGCGCCTTCTTACCGCCCAGTTGCAAATCCATGTACCCAACCCCTATTCGCGTGTTGTCGCGTCGCAAGGTAAATAGAGATGACGGATGAGACCAGTACGCACTTTTATGTGCCTATCAGCCAGGAACAACGTGAAGTGTGTCTTGGACCGGAGGGGTCGGCGTGGCACGTGGCGCGGGTGATCAAAATGATCCAGAGTCGATGGAAGCTACCGATTCTGTTCAGGCTCTACGCCGACCCCTCGATCCGCTCACTGCAATTGAAGCGCGATCTGCCCGGCGTCTCGCAGAAGATGCTAACCGCCCATCTTCGCGAACTGGCCAGAGATGGCTTGGTCGAACGGGTCGACTTCGGGGAAAAGCCGCTACGTGTCGAATATCAAATGTCGGACATGGGCCGCCAGCTGCTTCCTGTTCTCATTGCCGCGCGCAGATTTTCCACCAGCCATCCAGCCTAGGCTGACCAATCAGAGGTACACCCGTGTTCCTGAAGTCTGTATTTACAATCACCCTGCTGCCCTTGGCCTTCGTCGGAGCGACCTCAATGGCGGCCCAAGCAGCCACCGTCCCCGCTCCCGAAGCACTCGGAATGTTGTTGTCCACCATGAAAGATCGCCTGGAAATAGCCGATCTCGTAGCGCTAACGAAATGGGACAGCGGCGATCCGATTCAGGACAGCGGCAGAGAATCACAAGTGATCGCCAGCGCCCAGCAAGCGGCCGCGAAGTATGGCGTTAGTGGAGATGATGCCAAGGTGTTGCTGGCTGCCCAAATCGAAGCGAACAAGCTCGTCCAATACAGCTTGCTGGCCACCTGGTCTACGGCGGGAAAAGCACCGGATACCAAGCGTCCGGACCTGAAGAAACAGATCCGGCCTCAGCTCGATGAGCTGCAAGTCCGTCTGCTGGAGCAATACGCCCAATTCAGTTTGTACAGGACCGATCCAGCCTGCTCCACCTGGCTAAGACAGGCACGCGCGCAGCTAAACAGCGATCCACTGCATGACCTGGCGCTGGTTCGGGCGACGGGTGATTTGTGCATCAGGAACAAACCCTAGGGCGCGGGGCGGACGGGTTGCTCGTCAAAGGCTATTCAGTAGAAAGCGCTAGAACGAAAAAAGGACCCGAAGGTCCTTTTTTCAATCACTTGCAGAATTCAGTGGAACTCTGAAATGCAATATTTGGAGCGGGAAACGAGACTCGAACTCGCGACCCCGACCTTGGCAAGGTCGTGCTCTACCAACTGAGCTATTCCCGCGTCTTGGTGTGGCGCATTCTATAGAATCCAGATGCTCCGTCAACCCTTTGATTCAAAAAAGTTTATTTCTTTTCGACATCCGTCTTTAGATGCGGCCAGGCGGCCCGCAGATACTGGACCATCGACCATAGAGTCAGGCCGGCGGAGATCAGCAGCAAGGCGTAACCGATCAGGACCCAGAAGCTGAAGTCCGACGGGTTGGCCAGCAGAATCACCAGCGCCAGCATTTGCGCGGCGGTTTTCCACTTGCCCAGGTTGGACACGGCCACATGAGCACGAGCGCCCAGTTCGGCCATCCATTCGCGCAGCGCGGACACCACGATTTCACGACCGATAATCACAGCAGCTGGCAAGGTCAGCCACAGGTTGCCGTGCTCCTGTACCAGCAACACCAGCGCTACCGCGACCATCAGCTTGTCGGCGACCGGATCGAGGAACGCGCCGAAGGGCGTGCTTTGCTCCAGTCGGCGCGCCAGATAGCCGTCCAGCCAGTCGGTGGCGGCAGCAAAGGCAAACACCGAGCTGGAGGCCAGGTAACTCCATTGATAAGGCAGGTAGAACAGCAAAATGAAAATCGGGATAAGCAGGACGCGTAGAACGGTAATCAGATTAGGAATATTCATCGGCACAACTGGCTACGAGGTGAGTTGGCATACTACTCGCTATGCAGGTTTGCATAAATCGACTCCGCGAGCTTTTTACTGATCCCCGGTGCTTTGGCGATCTCTTCGATGCTGGCACGAGACAGCTCTTGCAATCCACCAAAATGTTTCAACAAATCGCGGCGGCGGGTCGGCCCTACCCCTGCCACCCCTTCCAGGGTTGAGGTTCGCCGGGTTTTGCCACGGCGGGCACGGTGTCCGGTAATGGCAAAGCGGTGCGCTTCATCGCGAATCTGTTGAATCAGGTGCAAGGCGGGCGAGTCGCCTTTCAGGGTGAATTCGTGAGCGGCATCATTCAAGTACAACGTTTCGAAACCGGCTTTGCGGGTCGCGCCCTTGGCTACGCCCAGCAGGATCAGGTCAGGCACTGCCAATTCGTTCAGCACATCCCGCGCCATCGACAACTGGCCCTTGCCGCCGTCCACCAGCAGGATGTCCGGCAGCTTGCCCTCGCCGTCCTTCAGCTTGCTGAAACGCCGGGTGAGGGCCTGGTGCATGGCGGCGTAGTCATCGCCGGGCGTCACGCCTTCAATGTTGTAGCGACGATAATCCGACTTGATCGGGCCTTCGGGACCGAAAACCACACAGGACGCCACGGTCGCCTCACCGCTGGAGTGACTGATGTCGTAGCACTCCAGACGCTGCGGCGGCTCATCGAGATTGAGCACTTCGGCGAGTGCGTCGAAACGGGCCGCAACGTGTTGACGGTTGGCCAGTCGTGCGCCGAGAGCCTGCTCGGCATTGGTCACCGCCAATTGCTGCCAACGGGCGCGAGTGCCACGGACCTTGTGGCTGATGCTCAGTTCGCGGCCACGCAGAGAATCGATGGCCTCGATCAGCGCCGGAAAATCCTCGTGCACCACGTTGACGATCAGTTCACTGGGCAGGTCGCGTTCCGGGCTGCTGATGTAGTACTGCCCGAGGAATGCCGCCATTACCTCGGACACCTCTTCTTCTATCCCTACCTGCGGGAAGAAGTTCTTGCTGCCCAGCACCCGTCCGCCACGCACGCTGATCAAGTGCACGCAGGCGCCGCCCGGGTTGATGAAGGCGGCAACCACGTCAACGTCGCCGGTCCCGCCTTCCATGCTCTGCTGGTCTTGCACCCGGCGCAGCAGGGAAATCTGGTCGCGCAACTCAGCGGCGCGCTCGAACTCAAGGTTGATCGCCGCCTCCTCCATGCCGGCGGACAATTCATCGGTCAAGGCATTGCTGCGACCTTCCAGGAACATCACCGAGTGGCGCACGTCTTCAGCGTACACCTGCGGTTCGACCAGCCCGACGCACGGAGCCTTGCAACGCTTGATCTGGTATTGCAGGCAGGGTCGGGTACGGTTCTTGTAGTAGCTGTCTTCGCATTGGCGAACGAAAAAAGTCTTTTGCAGCAGGCTCAGGCTTTCACGAATGGCGCCGGCACTGGGGTAAGGGCCGAAATACTTGCCCTTGGCCTTTTTCGCGCCACGATGGATGCTCAGCCGAGGAAAGGCGCCGTCGGATAAAAACACGTAGGGGTAGGATTTATCGTCACGCAGCAGAATGTTGTACGGCGGCCGCCATTCCTTGATCAGCGTCTGCTCAAGCAACAGCGCTTCGGTTTCGTTGGCGGTGATGGTCGTCTCGACCTGGGCGATGTGTCCCACCAGGGCGGCCGTCTTGGGCGCGAGCCCGGTCTTGCGAAAGTAACTGGCGAGACGCTTCTTCAGGTTCTTGGCTTTACCCACATAGAGCAGCCGCGCATCGCGGTCGAACATGCGGTAAACACCGGGTCGGCCGCTGCAAGTCGACAGGAAAGCACTTGGATCAAACGGTTCGGTCATTTTCAGAGGCTGGCATCGACCATGCCATGACGAACCGCCAACAGCGTCAACTCGACATCACTGCTGATCGAAAGCTTTTCGAAGATGCGGTAACGGTAGGTGTTCACGGTTTTCGGTGACAGGCACAACTTATCGGAAATGATCTGTACTTTCTGGCAACCAACGATCATCAAGGCAATCTGAATCTCACGCTCGGACAAGGCGTCAAAAGGCGAATCGTTGGTGGGCTGGAACGATTTGATCGCCAACTGCTGGGCAATCTGCGGGCTGATATAACGTTGGCCGGCGAAGACCAGGCGGATCGCCTGGACCATTTCGGCCAATCCTGCCCCTTTGGTCAGATAGCCAGCCGCGCCGGCCTGTAGAAGCCGTGTAGGAAACGGATCTTCTTCGCATACCGTGACGGCGACTACCTTGATATCAGGATGACTGCGCAACAACTTGCGCGTGGCCTCAAGACCGCCGATGCCGGGCATCTTGACGTCCATCAGGACCACGTCTGGCTTCAGTTCCCGCGCCTTGAGCAAGGACTCTTCCCCGGACTCAGCCTGGCCGACTACTTGCAGGCCATCGATGTCAGCCAGCATTCGTGTAATGCCTGTACGAACGAGATCATGGTCATCGACTACTAGCACCCTAATCAAGCAGACACCTCGCGATTAAGTCTTATGGGGTTGCCCGACACCTTAGCAAAAAGCGACTGGCAGACCTAGCGGCAAGCGCCGAATATAAAGTTTGGATACATCATTCAGCGCTTGCTGTCCGTGGCTTTCAGCGCTATGACCATCACGCGTCACGCTGCATCATCAGGAAACAGTCATCGTCCCCAACCACGATAAAACCCGCTCGCCGATACAGTGCTTGGGCGCGATTGCTTTTGAACACGGTCAGGCGCAACGCCGACCGTCGAAGCTCACGGACTCGGCCCATGATCGCTTCGATCACCCAGGCGCCCGCTCCTTGGCTCCGACACTGTTCCACCACCTGCAGTTCACGAATATAGACCGCTTTCGCGTCGCGGCTGAGACTGCAAAAGCCCACCACCTCGGCACCCCGGACAATCATCCAGTTCTCGCGCCCTGCCCAGGCCACGTCAAAGGCTTCATCCAGCCACAGCAGATCGTATTCAATGTAGTAGCGCAGCATATTGCTGCACGTCAGTTGTCGCGCAAATTCAAGATCTTGAGGTGTCGCGGGCCGTAGCTCATAAATCGATGGTGTGACGCCGAGGGTCAGTGTCGTCATGATTCGTCCTTGTGCGACGCGAATCGTCGGTAAGTGCCCGAAGTGTGTCACAAAGCCAGCCTGTCTCAAGTCATAGCTGATTGCCTCGATCCACGATAGCAATTACTGATTGAATCTTCGCACCCGCGTCAAGTAAGCTCGGCGCATTCGATTGGAGACACTCCATGCTCGCCACCCTTTCTCAGCGTCATACCGCCAGCGCCTCGCGCTCGGTAGCGGCTGCCCGGGTGAACGGCGACCGTGCTCCGCTCAGCTTTTATTTTGGGTATTGGTTTAGCCACTGGCGCGCCTGATACCTCCCAGGCGCCCACTTCAAACGGGTCGCCACCAGAGAATTCTCAACCCCCGGTCGGCCTCCCGATCGGGGGTTTTGTTTTTTCAGCGTCATCACTTTTGCAGCACACCAGACATTCAGAGGATTTAAAAAAATGAACTATGCCACTTATTACCGTTACGACTTTTCCGCCTGGCGATTTACCAGCCTCCGCTCGGGACAGCCTGCCGCCTCCGATCGGTCACCCCATGGTGGCAAACACGCGCTCGCTGCCAATCCGGCCAATTGTCGAACACCCCAATAGGGCCGAGCGCGCGGGGAGAAACCCGCCGCCTGCCCAGGAAGCCTGAATATGAACTCGTCCGTCTCCGCTCTGCCGCTGTCCACTTTGAACTCTGCCAATGAAGCACTGACCCTGCGTCTGCCCAGCTCGTTGCAGCTCAAGCAGCAATTGCCGCTCACCAACGCCCTGACCCGGCAAGTGGCGGCCCACCGCCAAGCGGTCCGCGCCATTCTCGACGGTGAAGACTCCCGTCTGCTGGTGGTCGTCGGTCCTTGCTCGATCCATGACCCGCAATCTGCCCTCGAATACGCTGGCCGCCTCGCCCGTCTTGCCGCCGACGTCAGCGACGAGATGCTGCTGGTGATGCGCGCCTACGTCGAAAAACCCCGAACCACCGTCGGCTGGAAAGGCCTGGCGTATGACCCGCACCTCGATGGCAGCGATGACATGGCCGGTGGCCTGACACTGTCCCGGGAACTGATGCGGGAAATGCTAAGCCTGGGCCTGCCGGTCGCCACCGAATTGTTGCAACCCATGGCTGCCGGCTACTTCGACGACCTGCTGAGTTGGGTGGCCATTGGCGCCCGGACCACCGAGTCGCAGATCCACCGGGAAATGGCCAGCGGTCTGAACATGCCCGTCGGATTCAAGAACGGTACCGATGGCGGCGTCGGCATTGCCTGCGATGCCATGCGCTCGGCGTCTCACCCCCATCGCCACTTCGGCGTCGACAGCCAAGGGCACCCGGCAATTATCCAGACCCCTGGCAATCCCGACACGCACCTGGTGTTGCGGGGCGGGCACCGTGGACCGAACTTTGATCGAGACAGTGTTTCCCAGGTCCAGCGCGACCTCGACAAGTTGAAGATCCCGGCACGGATCATGGTCGATTGCAGCCATGCCAACAGCAGCAAGGACCCACTGCGGCAACCGGCAGTGTTCAACGATGTGCTTGAACAGCGCCTGCAAGGCAACCGCGCCTTGATCGGCATGATGCTCGAAAGCCATTTGTTCGAAGGCTGCCAGCCACTGAGCCCGTCCCTGCGCTACGGCGTGTCGATCACCGATGGCTGCCTGGGCTGGGAGGCGACCGACGCCCTGTTGCGCAACGCCGCCGAGCAACTGCGCGAGCAACCCGGTACCCGCCAACTCGCCTGAAGAAGCCGACCACCATCGCCTTCCAGCGCTCACCGAGCACTGGAGGGCGACGGCCGGGTGTGGCCTATTCGGCCAGTTCCTCCGACGAGGATTGCACTTGGATATAAACCACATCGGACGCTTGCGCGACGTCATCCAGGCGACCGACCACGTAGGAAATCCCTACACGCAGCCCTTCGTGCTCCTCCCAGAAGCTGGCTGGCACACTGAACCGCAGCGGTTTGCCCACCTTGTCCTCGGTGATCTCCTGCTCATCGCGATAGCTGAACTGCTCGCCATCGCACTTGAGATAGACCACTTCCCCGATGTCGACTTCAGCCCCCTCGACCACAATCGACACGCCGCCGATGGCATCCATCAACGCCAGTTGGCCATCATCGGAGGCGAGGATTCGCGCCAGTGGCAACGGCGGTCGCTCAAGGGCACCGATCAACAACTGCGCCGATTCGGAATGGCGATCGGGCAGGCCCATCTGTTCAACGACATAACTGAAGATCACTGCTTTGCCGAGGTGAGGCGTGATGAACGCCTTGTCGACCCAGAACGAAATGTCGCCACCCACCGAATAGGACTCGATCACCAGGCTATCGCTGAAACTCGCCGCGCTGATGGCGCCCTTCCAGTGGAACGTCACCTTGTCCCCCGCCGCCATCCGGGCGTAGGGCCGCAGGGTCGCCCGCACACCGGCATCAACTCGCCGTGGATCGAGCGTTCCGCCGATTGCCCTGTCGATTTGCAGCGGCAGCAGGTCGCTGCGAACATCGCCAACGTCCACCTGCAAACGTTGCGAATCCACCGGTATCACCCGTGAAGCGCTGTCCAGCGAGTAGAAAACCTCCAGCGAGCCGCCGTCGATGGCCTCGATATGCTCAGCCGCCACGACAAACATAACGTCCTTGCCAACCCGTCCCACGCTCACAAAAGCTTCCGACTCATGCACATAGCGTCGACCGTCGGCATCCAGGCCCACCCAAAACAGCACCACACGGTCACCACAAGCCATGCCCGCATAAGGCGCGACCCTGACAATCGCCGCGCTCAGGCTCGGATCGAGCACACCCTCAGTCATCGGCTCCAACGCCGGTGCCGGCAGGTCGATCCAGGTGCCGCCCCAGTGTGCTTCCTCGCACCGTTCATCGCAGCATTCATTCAGGTTCATTCTTACGCTCCAATCCTTTGGAAAAAACGCCGTCGCCCAGGGTTAGGCGCCAGCAGTGGACAGCGCCTATTCAATCCTGAATGGCACAGGCGCGCTGTCAGACAAACCCGACAGCAAAGCATGGAGAACGACACGCAATGGGTAGGACCAAGACCCAGTCGAACCTGGAGCTGGGTAATCAGATGTCAAAATGTTCCGAGAAATACTTCTTAAATAATTGAATTTTCGTACAAAACCCATTCCTTTTTCAGCGGGTAAAAGTGGTTTTTTCAGACATCCCGCACTGCGCTCCCTGAATTAGAGTGACCCCTGCGGCACCCCTCGCACACTTTTTTCAGACAGGTACGGACATGCAACGGAATGCGACGACGCAACACCCCATCCTCTTGGTCCACGGCCTCTTCGGCTTCGACCGCATCGGCGACCTGGAATATTTCCACGGCATCAGGCAGGCCCTGGCGCACACCGGTGCGAGGGTACTTGTCCCTTATTTATCGGCTGTCCAGTGCAACGAAAGCCGAGGTGAGCAATTGCTTCAACAAATCCACCGCGTGCTGGGCGCAACCGGCGCCGAGCAAGTCAACCTGATCGGTCACAGCCAGGGCGCACTGACGGCGCGGTACGCAGCAGCCGTGGCGCCTGGACTCGTGGCCTCGGTGACCTCGGTCAGCGGCCCGAACCACGGGTCGGAACTGGCCGATGTGCTGCGCCAGGCCCTGACGCCCGGCCGTCTCCCGGAAAGGCTGGCCAGTGCCGTGGTCACCGTGTTCGCTCAGTTGCTGTCGCTGCTCAGTGGCCACGCGCGCTTGCCACAGAACGCCGTGGCGGCCCTGAGCGCGCTGACCACCGAAGGAGTGGCGGCCTTCAACCGCAAATTCCCCCAGGGCTTGCCGGACGTCTGGGGCGCGGACGGCCCGGCGCTGGTCAACGGCGTGCGCTACTACTCCTGGAGCGGCACGCTGCAAGGCAACCTGATGCAGGAAGGCACTGCGGCGCTCGATCCGTTGCACCTGTGCTGCCGCGCCCTGTCCCGCTATTTCACCCGCGAGTCCGAGCATAACGATGGTTTGGTCGGACGCTTCAGCTCGCACCTGGGCCAGGTGATCCGCTCCGACTACCCGCTCGATCATCTCGACACCCTGAATCAGACCGCCGGTCGGGTACGCACCGGCATCGACCCGGTGGGCCTGTACCTGGAGCATGCCGAGCGCCTGCGAAAAGCCGGCCTATAACCGCCATCCACCGGTCAATCGGAACTTTGGCAGGAAATCGCTGGTTGAATCCGGTAGGCTCGGCACTTTACTGAATATTGAAAGGAGTTTTTTCCCATGGCTAAAGCCACTGCCCGTCACATCCTTGTTTCCAGCGAAGACAAGTGCAACGAACTCAAAGCCCAGATCGAAGGTGGCGCCGATTTCGCAGAAGTGGCCAAGGCCAACTCCTCCTGCCCGTCCAGCCGCCAGGGCGGTGACCTGGGTTCGTTCGGCCCGGGCCAGATGGTCAAGGAATTCGACACCGTGGTGTTCAGCGCGCCGATCAACGTCGTGCAGGGCCCGGTCAAGACTCAGTTCGGCTACCACTTGCTGGAAGTGACCAGTCGCCAGGACTGATCGAATCGCGATGTTCACGCAACGGCCTGCCTTTCCTGGTGGGCCGTTGTGTTTGGGTTAAGTGATACGGCTGGCGAGCGACACGCGGCTAGCGTACAAATCGTGGTTTCGATCACCCGGCGTCTAAGGCTGACAATGCGACTGGCTTTCCCTCTTTCGATATTCACTGCCGTGGCCCTGTTGTTGGGCGCCACTGGTGTGATTGCTGCACCGCAACATGCCTTGACCGTGTACGGTGAACCGGCGAAATACCCCGCCGGGTTCAGTCATTTCGCCTACACCAACCTGCTGGCGCCCAAGGGTGGCAGCATGCGCCGCTCGGCCATCGAGATCGGCCACTTCGACCACTTGCTGCCTTATATAGATAAAGGCATCGGTGTCAGCCAGATCGACGGCATGCTCTACTCGCCCCTGGCCCAGCGCTCCCTGGACGAGCCCTACACCGTGTACGGGCTGGTAGCGGAAAAAATGGAGCGTGCCGACGACGGTTTGTCCCTGCGGTTCTATCTCAATCCCAAAGCCCGTTTCGCCGATGGCAAACCCATCACCGCCGACGACGTGCGCTACACCTTCAATCTGTTGATGACCCAGGGCAGCCTGCGCTACCGCACCCAGTTCGCCGACGTCAAAGGCGTCGAAGTGGAGTCGCCGCGCACCGTGCGCTTCGACTTCAAGAGCAACGAAAACCGCACCCTGCCCCTGGACATCGCGACCCTGCCGGTCTTCCCCGAACATTGGTGGAAAAGCCGTGATTTCGCCAATGGCGGCGGCTACGAAGCGCCGCTGGGCAGCGGCCCGTACCGCGTCGGCAAGGTGGATTCGGGACGCAGCATCACTTTCGAGCGTGACCCGAACTGGTGGGGCAAGGACCTGCCGGTCAGTCGTGGCTTGTACAACTTCGACCACTTCAGCATCGAGTACTTCGGCGACACCGATGTCGCCCGCCAGGTCCTGCGCGGCGGGGCCTACGACTACAACCGCGAGTTCTCCGCCACCGGCTACTCGATCGGCTACGACAGCCCGGCCTTGCGCGACGGTCGTTTGCGCAAATCTCATTTAGCCAAGGACGCGCCGCAGCCGGCCCAGGGTTTTGTGTTCAACCTGCAAAATCCGGTGTTCGAAGATCGCCGCGTGCGCCAGGCCCTGGCCATGCTCTGGGACTTCGAGTGGAGCAATCGGCAGATGATGCGCGACATGTACATCCGCCAGCAGAGCTTTTTCTCCAACACCGACCTGGCAGCCCGTTCCCTACCCGATGCGGGCGAACGCGCGATTCTCGAACCGTTGCGCGGGCAGATTCCCGATGAGGTGTTCGACAAAGTCTTCGAAGCACCGAAGACCGATGGCAGCGGCGTGATTCGCGACAAACAATTGCAGGCCCTGGACCTGCTGGAGCAGGCAGGCTGGAAACCGCACGGCGATCAGTTGGTGAATGCCGACGGTAAACCGCTGAGTTTCACTTTCCTGGTCAGCCAGAACGGCATGGACCGCTTGCTGCTGCCGTACAAACGCACCCTGAAGCAGATCGGCATCGACCTGAACATTCGCCGCATCGACTCGTCGCAGTACGTCAATCGCCTGATGTCCCGGGACTACGACATGATCGTCACCGGCTACCCAGTGACCATGTCGCCGGGCAGTGAGCTGTACAACTACTTCGGTTCGGCGGCGGCCACCGACCCTGGCTCCAACAACTACATGTCGCTGAAGAACCCGGCGGTGGACAGCCTGGTCGACGGTCTGGTCCGCGCCAACACCCAGGCGGACATGCTGCGCTACGCCCATGCCCTCGACCGCGTGCTGCAATGGAATTACTACTGGATTCCCAATTACTTCCCGCCGGGCACCTCGACGGTGTGGTGGAACCGCTTCGGCATCCCCAACGTGCAGGCCAGTAATGACGAAGCCATCGACAGCTGGTGGGAAGTCAGCAGCACGCCGTTGACCAATGAGCAAATGACCGCCGAACTGATCAAGCGCGGCAGCCCCGGAGGGCCACACTGATGTGGGCTTACATACTGCGGCGTTTGCTGCTGATCGTTCCGACCCTGGTGATCATCCTGCTGGTCAACTTCGTCATCGTCCAGGCCGCGCCGGGCGGACCGGTGGAACAAGCCATCGCGCACCTGCAAGGGATTGGCGGCACCAGTGTCGGCGGCGGTTCCAGCGAAAGCATGAACAACAGTTCCCGGGCCAGTCGCGGTCTCGACCCGATGCTGATCAAGGACATTGAAAAACAGTACGGCTTCGACAAGCCGGCCCCGGAACGGCTGTGGCTGATGCTCACCAGCTACGCGAAACTGGACTTCGGCAAGAGCTTTTTCCGCGGCGCAACGGTCACTGACCTGATCCTGGAAAAAATGCCGGTGACCATTTCCCTGGGCCTGTGGGCGACGCTGATCACCTACCTGGTGTCGATCCCGCTGGGCATCCGCAAAGCCGTGCACCATGGCAGCCATTTCGATATCTGGAGCAGCACCGCGATCATCATCGGTTATGCCATGCCGGCGTTTCTGTTCGCGATGTTCCTGATCGTGGTCTTTGCCGGCGGGACGTCGCTGAACTGGTTCCCGGTGCGTGGCCTGGTCTCGGAAAACTTCGAGGGCCTGTCGACCCTGGGCAAAGTCACCGACTATTTCTGGCACCTGGTGCTGCCGGTGACCGCGCTGGTGATCGGCGGTTTCGCCACCCTGACCATCCTCACGAAAAACTCGTTCCTCAATGAAATCACCCGCCAATATGTGGTCACCGCCCGGGCCAAGGGCCTCAGCGAACGCCGGGTGCTGTACGGCCATGTGTTCCGCAACGCGATGCTGTTGGTGGTCTCGGGGATTCCCCAGGCGTTTATCAGCGTGTTTTTCGCCGGTTCGCTGCTGATCGAGGTGATTTTCTCCCTCGACGGCCTCGGCCGCATGAGCTACGAAGCGGCGGTGTCCCGGGATTATCCGGTGGTGTTCGGCTCGCTGTTCATCTTTACCCTGTTCGGCCTGCTGATAAAACTGGTGGGTGACCTGTGCTACACCCTGGTCGACCCACGCATCGACTTCGCCGCGAGGAATGCCTGATGTTCAAGCTCTCGCCGTTGGGCCGTCGCCGTTTCGAACGCTTCAAGAAAAACCGTCGGGGCTGGTGGTCGTTGTGGCTGTTTGTCGGCCTGTTCCTGCTGACCCTGGGCGGCGAGTTGATCGCCAACGACAAACCCTTGATGGTCAGCTATCAGGGCCAGTGGTACTTCCCGGCCCTCAAGCGCCACACCGAGCAAGAGTTCGGCGGGCAACTGCCGTTCCAGGCCGACTATCGCAGTGAGTACGTGCAGCAGCTGATCCGCAAAGACGGCGGCTGGCTGCTGTTCCCGCCGATCCCGTTCAGCGACGACACGCCGAATTACGACCTCAATAAGCCTGCCCCGAGCCCACCCAGCAGCGTCAACTGGCTGGGCACCGACGACCAAGCCCGGGACGTGGCGGCCCGGGTGATTTTCGGCGCGCGGGTGTCGATTCTGTTCGCCCTCGCCCTGACCTTTATCAGCGCGCTGATCGGCATCGCCGCCGGCGCCTTGCAGGGCTATTACGGTGGCTGGGTCGACTTGCTTGGGCAGCGGATTCTCGAGGTCTGGTCCGGGCTGCCGGTGCTGTACCTGCTGATCATCCTCTCAGGCTTCGTCGAGCCGAACTTCTGGTGGCTGCTGGGCATCATGGCGCTGTTCTCCTGGCTGGCCCTGGTGGACGTGGTGCGCGCCGAGTTCCTGCGCGGACGTAACCTGGAATACGTGAAAGCGGCGCGGGCCCTGGGCCTGACTGACCGCAAAGTGATCGTGCGGCATATCCTGCCCAATGCGATGAACGCAACGTTGAGCTATCTGCCGTTCATCTTGACCGGGGCGATTTCCACCCTCACCGCCCTGGATTTCCTTGGATTCGGTATGCCCGCCGGCAGCGCGTCGCTGGGCGAATTGATCGGCCAGGGCAAGCAGAACCTGCAAGCGCCGTGGCTCGGCCTGACGGCGTTTTTCACCCTGGCGCTGATTCTTTCTTTACTGGTGTTTATCGGCGAGGCGTTGCGCGACGCCTTCGACCCTCGAGCTTGAACGGAACCCCGACATGAACCTCATCGAAATCCGAGACCTGAGCGTCGCCTTCAACGGCCAGACCGTGGTGCGCAACCTGTGCCTGGACATCCGCCCCGGCGAATGCCTGGCGTTGGTCGGCGAGTCGGGCTCGGGCAAGTCGGTGACCGCGCACTCGATCCTGCAACTGCTGCCCGAATGCGGCACCGAGAGCCGCGGCAGCATCCGTTATCGCGGCAAAGAATTGCTGGGCGCCGATGGCAAGACCCTGCGGGAACTGCGCGGTAACCGGATTGCGATGATCTTCCAGGAACCGATGACCTCGCTGAACCCGCTGCACAGCATCGAAAAGCAGATCGGCGAAACCCTGCTGCTGCACAAGGGCCTGGGCGGCAAAGCGGCGCAGAAACGCACCCTGGAATTGCTCGACCTGGTGGGCATCAAAAAACCCGAGGAACGACTCAAGGCCTATCCGCACCAATTGTCCGGCGGCCAGCGGCAACGGGTGATGATTGCCATGGCCCTGGCCTGCGAGCCGGAGTTGTTGATCGCCGACGAACCGACCACCGCACTGGATGTGACGGTGCAGCGCAAAATCCTGCTGCTGCTCAAATCCTTGCAACAACGCCTGGGCATGTCGCTGTTGCTGATCAGCCACGACCTCAATCTGGTGCGCAGCATCGCCCAACGGGTGTGCGTGATGAAAGCCGGGGAAATCGTCGAGCAGGCCGACAGCGAAACCCTGTTCAACCACCCGGTCCATCCTTACAGCTGCGTGCTGCTCAACGCCGAACCCGAGGGTGAAGCCCTGCCCCGTGACGAACGGGAGGACGTGCTTCAAGTGGACAACTTGCGGGTGACCTTCCCGCTGGCAGGTGGGCTGTTCCGGCGCAAGAGCTTCCTGACGGCGGTCGACGGCATCAGCCTCAACCTGCAACGGGGCAAGACCCTGGGCATCGTCGGCGAGTCCGGCTCGGGCAAGTCGACCCTGGGCCAGGCGATCCTGCGCTTGCTGGACTCCGAAGGCAGTATCCGCTTTAACGGCGCCGCCCTCGACAGCCTCTCGCAGAAACAACTGCGCCCGTGGCGCAAGCAGATGCAGGTGGTGTTCCAGGACCCCTACGGCAGCCTCAGCCCGCGCATGTCGGTGGCGCAGATCATCAGCGAAGGGCTGGAGGTGCACAGTGAGTCCACGTCGAAACAGTGCGAGGATCAGGTGATCCGTGTGCTGGAAGAAGTCGGCATCGACCCGGCCAGTCGTCATCGCTATCCCCACGAGTTTTCCGGCGGCCAGCGCCAGCGCATCGCCATTGCCCGCGCCCTGGTGCTGAAACCGGCGTTGATCCTGCTCGACGAACCGACCTCGGCCCTGGATCGCACGGTGCAGAAACAAGTGGTCGCCCTGCTGCGCCAGCTTCAGGAAAAACACGGCCTGACCTATTTGTTCATCAGCCACGACCTCGCGGTGGTGCGTGCCCTGGCCCATGACTTGATCGTGGTCAAGGACGGCAAAGTGGTGGAGCGCGGTGCCAGCCATGACGTGTTCGACTCGCCGCAGCACCCTTACACCAAAGAGCTGTTGGCCGCGGCGCATCCGGGCGGGGCATAATCCGGACTGTGTTGCCCCCATCGCTAGCAGGCTAGCTCCCACAGGAATTTGTGAGCACCACAGATCCAATGTGGGAGCCAGCCTGCTGGCGATAGGGCCCGCACAGGCGATAAACCTCTTGGATCAATCCCGCATGAACACCACCGAAAGCCTCAAGGATTACCAACGCGTCCGCCTGCTGGCGATCCGTTCGCTGTTCGAGATCATCGAACAGTCCAGCGAAGGCACGGTGATCGTCGACCGCGACGCCAATATCGTCTGGATGAACGAGCGCTACGCCCGGCGGTTCGGCCTGGGGTCCGCCGCCGAGGCGATCGGCAAGGCCTGTGAAAGCGTGATCCCCGGCAGCCTGCTGCGTGAAGTGGTGCGCACCGGGCGGCCGATCCTGCTGGACATGCAAGACACCCCGAAAGAACCGCTGGTGGTGATGCGCTTGCCGATTCACGACGACGCCGGCCTGGTCATCGGTGCCATCGGCTTCGCCCTGTTCGACGAACTGCACAGCCTGTCGCCGATGCTCAAACGCTACCAGAGCATGCAACAGGAACTGGCCTCGACCCGCTCCCTGCTGCGGGCCCGGCAAAGCAAATACAACTTCGCCCACTTCATCGGCACCAGCGCCGCCAGCCTGGAAGTCAAACGCCGGGCCCGGCGCAGCGCCAGCGCCGAGTCGCCGGTGTTGCTGCTCGGCGAAACCGGCACCGGCAAAGAGCTGCTGGCCCAGGCCATCCACGGCGCCTCGCCCCGAGCGCACAAAGCGTTTGTCAGCATCAACAGCGCAGCGATCCCGGAAGCCCTGCTCGAAGCCGAATTCTTCGGCACCGCGCCCGGCGCCTTCACCGGCGCTGATCGCAAGGCTCGCCCCGGCAAATTACAGATTGCCCAGGGCGGCACCTTGTTTCTCGATGAAATCGGCGACATGCCGCTGCCATTGCAAAGCAAATTGCTGCGGGTGTTGCAGGAAAAAGAGTACGAGCCGGTGGGCTCCAACGAGATGCTGCAAAGCGATGTGCGAGTGATTGCCGCCACTTCCACCGACCTGGAGGCGGCGATCAAGCGCGGCGAATTCCGCGCCGATTTGTATTACCGCCTCAATGTGCTGCCGATCCACGTCCCGCCTTTGCGGGATCGCCTGGACGACGTGCCGGCGCTCAGTGAAGCCATTCTTGAAGAACTGCGAAGCCAGCACGAACTCGACCACGAAGCCCTGGCCTTGCTCGGCCAGCACGCCTGGCCGGGCAACATCCGCGAACTGCGCAACGTCCTTGAACGGGCGGCGCTGCTCAGTGATGACCTGATGCTCAACGCCAGCGATATCCGCGCGGCCATTGGCACCTTCAGCCCGGTTGAACGCTCGCCTGCCGTTGTGTTGGGGGCCACTGAGCAGGAGACCTTTAGCCAGGCGCGGGAACGCTTCGATCAGCAATTGATTGAAAGCGCCCTGGCGCAGTGTGGCGGCAAAGTGATTGAAGCGGCGGCGCGGTTGGGGCTTGGTCGGTCGACCTTGTACAAGAAGATGGTAGCGTTGGGGATTGTCGAGTCTCAATAAAGAGACATTAATCTCTATTGATAGATAGGGCCTCATCGCGGGCAAGCCCGCTCCCACAGGGACCGTGTTTCCACGGATACCCCCATAACCTGTGGGAGCGAGCCTGCTCGCGATGAGGCCCGTTCAATCACCCCACATCTCACTTAAGAGACAAAAGGCTTCCTGCCAACCCGTTCAACCATCTAAAACCCTTACATTTCAAGACATTGCACCCCTGGCACGATCCTCGCTATAGCCCCTTCCTACACCCGTTACACCACAAAAATAACAATCCCAGGAGACACACCCATGAGTGTGATCATTGCCTTGGCAGCCCTCGCGCTGCTGATGCTGGCTGCTTACCGTGGCTATAGCGTTATCCTTTTTGCTCCCATCGCCGCTCTCGGCGCTGTCCTGCTGACTGACCCGTCCGCCGTCGCCCCTGCGTTTACCGGGGTGTTCATGGACAAAATGGTCGGCTTCATCAAACTCTACTTCCCGGTGTTCTTGCTCGGCGCGGTCTTCGGCAAGCTGATCGAGTTGTCGGGTTTCTCCCGCTCCATCGTCGCCGCCGCCATCCGCTTGCTCGGCACTCGCCAGGCGATGCTGGTGATCGTGCTGGTCTGCGCCCTCCTGACCTACGGCGGCGTGTCGCTGTTCGTGGTGGTGTTCGCGGTCTACCCGTTTGCCGCCGAGATGTTCCGCCAGAGCAATATCCCCAAGCGCCTGATCCCGGCGACCATCGCCCTCGGCGCGTTTTCCTTCACCATGGACGCCCTGCCCGGCACCCCGCAAATCCAGAACATCATCCCCAGCACCTTCTTCAACACCACCGCCTGGGCGGCGCCGTGGCTGGGGGTGATCGGCACCATTTTCGTATTCTGCGCCGGTATGCTGTTCCTCCAGCGCCAACGCAATAAGGCGCAGCTGGCCGGCGAAGGCTACGGCACCGAACTGCGCAACGAACCGGAAACCGCCGAAGACATCAAGCTGCCAAACCCATGGATCGCGCTGTCGCCGCTGCTGGCGGTGGGCATCATGAACCTGCTGTTCACCCAGTGGATTCCGCAGTGGTACGGCAAGACCCACAGCCTGGCACTGCCGGGCATGGCCACGCCGATCACCACTGACATCGCCAAGCTCACGGCGATCTGGGCGGTGCAGGCGGCGTTGCTGATCGGCATCCTCATGGTGCTGGCATTCGGCTTCAAGGCGATCCGCAGCAAACTGGCTGAAGGCAGCAAAAGTGCGGTCAGCGGCGCGCTGCTGGCGGCGATGAACACCGCCTCGGAATACGGCTTCGGCGCGGTCATCGCCTCGCTGCCGGGTTTCCTGGTGTTGGCGGACTGGCTGAAGCAGATTCCCAATCCGCTGGTCAACGAAGCCATTACCGTGACCCTGCTCGCAGGTATCACCGGTTCCGCATCGGGCGGCATGAGCATCGCCCTCGCGGCCATGTCCGAGCAATTCATCGCCGCCGCCCACGCCGCCAATATTCCCCTGGAAGTGCTGCACCGCGTGGCCGCGATGGCCAGCGGCGGCATGGACACCCTGCCGCACAACGGCGCAGTGATTACCCTGCTGGCGGTGACCGGCCTGACGCACCGCGAAGCCTATAAAGACATTTTCTGTATTACGCTGATCAAGACCCTGGCGGTTTTCGTCGTGATCGCTACTTTCTACGCCACTGGCATTGTGTGAGGTATTCATGACCACTCTTTCCGGCAAAACCGCACTGGTAACCGGCTCCACCAGCGGCATCGGCCTGGGCATCGCCCTCAGCCTGGCGAAGGCCGGGGCCAACCTGATCCTCAACGGCTTCGGCGACGCCTCGAAAGTGATCGCCGAGGTCGAGCTGCTCACTAAAGAAAGCGGCGGCAAGGTCGGCCATCATCCCGCGGACGTCAGCGACGTGGCGCAGATTGCCGACATGCTGGCCTACGCCGAGCGTGAATTCGGCGGCGTCGACATTCTGGTCAATAACGCCGGTATCCAGCACGTGGCCTCCGTGGAAGAGTTCCCGGTGGAGCGCTGGGATTCGATCATCGCCATCAACCTGTCGTCGGTGTTCCACAGCACCCGCCTGAGCTTGCCGGGCATGCGCGCCAAGGGCTGGGGCCGGATCATCAACATTGCTTCGGTGCACGGCCAGGTCGGTTCGGTGGGCAAGGCTGCCTATGTCGCGGCCAAACACGGGGTGATCGGCCTGACCAAAGTGGTCGGCCTGGAAACCGCCACCAGCAACGTCACCTGCAACGCCATCTGCCCCGGTTGGGTGCTGACGCCACTGGTGCAAAAGCAGATCGATGATCGCGCCGCCACGGGCATCGACCCGCAGCAGGCGCAACATGATTTGCTCGCCGAGAAGCAACCCTCCCTGGAATTCGTCACCCCGCCGCAACTGGGCGAACTGGTGTTGTTCCTGTGCAGCGAGGCCGGCAGCCAAGTGCGCGGGGCGGCGTGGAATATTGATGGAGGTTGGTTGGCGCAGTAGTCAGGCGGTAGACCGCGTTATCGTTTTTCGCGGGCAAGCCACGCTCCCACAGGTTATCGGTGTTCTCATGAGTGGCGCAGTACCTGTAGGAGCGTGGCTTGCCCGCGATCGAGTGCGCAGCACTCGCCAACAACAAGAGGCAAGCCCATGTCCGACATACTCTGGCAACCCAGCGCCGAGCGCATCGGCAAGACCCGGATGGAGGCCTTTCGGCGCTTCGTCAATCAACGCCACCAACTGACTCTCGCGGATTACTCAGCCCTGCACCAATGGTCCATCGACCAGCGCGAAGCCTTCTGGCAAGCCATTGTCGAGGTCTTCGACGTTCGTTTTTACCAGCAACCGCAAGCCGTGTTGCGCGAAGGCGAGCAAATGCCCAGCGCCCAGTGGTTTCCCGGTGCGACGCTGAATTTTGCCGAACACTTGCTGCGTCGCCGTGACGACGGCGTGGCGGTGGTGGCCATCGGTGAAGACGGCCAGCGCGAACAACTGACCTGGGCCGAACTGGCCCAGCACGTCGCCGGCCTGCAACAGAGCCTACGCGCCGCCGGTGTCAGCGTCGGCGACCGGGTGGCCGCCTGCATGCCCAACACCTGGCAAACCCTGGTGGGCATGCTCGCCACCACCAGCCTCGGGGCCATCTGGTCCTGTTCGTCGCCGGACTTCGGCACCCAGGGCGTGATCGACCGCTTCGGCCAGATCGAGCCCAAAGTGTTGATCACCTGCGCCGGTTATCGTTATGCCGGTAAAACGATCGACCAGACCGCCAAGGTCAACGAAATCCTCGATCGCCTGCCGTCCTTGCAGCAGTTGATCATCGTGCCCTACGCCAAACCCCAGGCCCGGGCCGAAGACTTCCAGACCCAGGCATCGGTGACGCTGTGGGACGATGTCTACCGCCCCGGCGGCGAGCCGGCCTTTGTTCCGGTGCCCTTCGCCCAGCCGCTGTACATCCTGTATTCCAGCGGCACCACCGGCGTGCCGAAATGCATCGTCCACAGCGCCGGCGGCGTGCTGTTGCAACACCTCAAGGAACATGGCTTGCACGTCGACCTCGGCGCCGAAGACCGGTTGTTCTACTACACCACCTGCGGCTGGATGATGTGGAACTGGTTGGTCTCGGCCCTAGCGGTAGGCAGCAGCATCGTGCTCTACGACGGCTCGCCGTTTCATCCGCAGCCGCAACGTTTGATCGACCTGATCGACGACGAACGCATCACCGTGTTCGGCACCAGTCCCAAATACCTGGCGACCCTGGAAAGCCACGGCATCAAACCCCGCGCCAGCCATGACTTGAGCAGCCTGAAAACCCTGCTGTGCACCGGTTCGGCGCTGTCGCCGCAGAGCTACGACTACGTCTATCGCGATGTGAAAAGCGACCTGTGCCTGGCCTCGATGTCCGGCGGCACCGACATCGTTTCCTGCTTCGTCTCGGGCAATCCGTTGCTGCCGGTGCATCGCGGCGAGATGCAGGGCAAGAGCCTGGGCATGGCCATCGAAGTATGGAACGACGCCGGCCAGCCAGTAATCGGCGAGAAAGGCGAATTGGTCTGCACCCGGCATTTTCCGGCGATGCCCATCGGCCTGTGGAACGACCCGCACCAGGAAAAGCTCATCGCCGCGTATTTCAGCCAGTTTCCCGGGATCTGGGCCCAGGGCGATTACGCCGAACAGCTGGCCCACGGCAGTTGGATGATCCACGGCCGCTCCGATGCCGTGCTCAACCCGGGTGGCGTGCGCATTGGCACGGCGGAAATCTATCGCCAAGTGGAAAAGGTCGAGGCGGTGCTGGACAGCGTGGCCATCGGCCAACAATGGCAGGACGATGTGCGGGTAGTGCTGTTCGTGCGCCTGCGGGACGGCGTGGCGCTGGATGAAGCGCTGGAGGCGCAGATCCGCCAGGTGATCCGCGCCAACACCACGCCCCGGCATGTGCCGGCGAAAATCGTCGCGGTGACGGACATTCCCCGGACCATCAGCGGCAAAGTGGTGGAACTGGCGGTGCGCAATGTGGTGCATGGGCAGCCGGTGAAAAATACCGATGCGTTGGCCAATCCGGGGGCGTTGGAGGAGTTTAGGGATCGGGTGGAATTGCGGGGGTGAACTTCAAGGGCCAGCCCTCTCCCCAAGGTGGAGAGGGGAAAATACGTGGATTAGGGCGAGGGAGTGACGTCATCCACCAACCCCCAATCCGCCACGCCGCCGCCCGGCGAAACCGGCGTAGCCACGCCACCCTCGCGAAACAATTTCAGACGCAACCTCAGGTTATTCGTCGAATCCGCATATTTCAGCGCCTCCTCTTCGTCCACCGCGCCCTCTGCCACCAGGGCGAATAACGCGCCGTCGAAGGTTTGCATGCCCTGGGCCGAAGACTTTTCCATGATGTCCTTGAGTTCGGCGAACGCGTTGCGGCGGATCAGGTCAGCGATGGTGGGTGTGCCCAGCATCACCTCGACCGCCGCCCGGCGTTGGCCGTCGCGACTGCGCACCAGGCGTTGCGAGACGAAGGCCTTGAGGTTATTGCCCAGATCATTGAGCAATTGCGGGCGACGCTGTTCGGGGAAGAAATTGAGAATGCGGTCCAGCGCCTGATTGGCGTTGTGCGCATGCAGGGTCGACAGCACCAGGTGCCCGGTGTCGGCGAAGGTCAGCGCGTGCTCCATGGTTTCACGGTCGCGAATTTCGCCGATCAGCACCACGTCCGGGGCTTGGCGCAGGGTGTTTTTCAGTGCTGCATGAAAACTGCGGGTGTCGACCCCGACCTCACGCTGGTTGATGATCGACTTCTTGTGCCGATGGATATACTCCACCGGGTCCTCGATGGTGATGATGTGGCCGCTGCTGTGGCGGTTGCGGTAGTCGATCAGCGCCGCCAGGGAGGTTGACTTGCCCGAATCGGTGGCGCCGACGAACAGCAACAGACCTTGCTTGAGCATCACCGTTTTCAGCAGCACCGGCGGCAGTTTCAAGTCTTCGAACCGCGGGATGTCGAGCTTGATGTTGCGCGCCACGATCGACACGTCGTTGCGCTGTTTAAACAGGTTCAGGCGAAAGCGGCCGATCCCGGACAGGGAGATCGCCAGGTTCATTTCCAGTTCCCGATCGAACTCGGCGCGCTGTTCGGCGTCCATGATGGACGCGGCAATGGTCGCCACTTCACCGACGGCCAAGGGCACGTTGCTCAACGGTTTGAGCACGCCTTCGATCCGCGCACAGGGCGGCGCGCCGGTGGACAGGTACAGGTCGGAGCCATTTTGGCTGGCCAACACTTTAAGCAATGCAGCAATTTCCATGGCAAAAAACACCCAGCAAGCATTCAATGAACCCAAATGCCGTGATGATGTGAAGCATCAGCGGCATTGAGCGTCTACCCCAGGTAAGGATAGTAGACGTCGCCACAGCGACCCGTACTCAGGACACTTGTGATGAGCGCAACACCCACCGGCAGCGATGCCCAGGCCTTGATCGCCCGACACGACTGGGACAACCACCCACTGGGTGCCCCGAGCACCTGGCCGCAGAGCTTGCGCACCGCGGTGGACATCGTGATTCACTCGCCGATGCCGATGTTGTTGCTCTGGGGTCCGCAGTTGTCGCAAATCTACAATGACGGCTTCGCGCTGTTGTCCGACAGCAAGCATCCGCAGGCTTTCGGACAGCCAACGCACCAGGTATGGCCCGAACTTAAAGACTTTACTGACCCGATTTACCGCGCCGTCCTACAAGGCCAGGTGCGGACCTACAGCGAACAGCGCTTTACCCTGCAACGCAACGGCCAGGATTCCGACTTCTGGCTCGACTTGACCTACAGCCCGATTCGCGATGAAAACGCCGAAGTCGCCGGCATCCTGGTCACCGCCATCGAAACCAACGAGCGCCGGCGCCTGGCCCTGGAACTCAAGCAACGCTCCGACGCCAGCCTCAAGGCCCAGGAAGAAATCGAAGCGCGGCTGCAACTGGCCCTGGCCGCCACCGATGCGGTGGGCACCTGGGATTGGGACATCAGCGAAGACCGCTTCATCGCCGACGCGCATTTCGCCCAGTTGCACGGCATCGACCCGGCGCACGCCAGCCAATTGCCAATCAGCGAATACCTGCACGGCGTGCATCCCGAAGACCGGGCCCTGATCGCCCGCAGCATCAAGCAATGCATCAGCGAGGGCAGCGAGTACGCCGAGGAATACCGGCTGTTGCAAGCCGACGGCGAAGTGCGTTGGGTGTTTGCCCGGGGCCGCTGCTACAAGGATCACCACGGCCGGCCGATCCGCTTCCTCGGCGCCGCCCTCGACCTGACCGAGCGCAAGCTCACCGAGCAGGCGCTGCGCCAGAGCCAGACCGAATTGCAGCTGATCATCAACGCCATGCCGATCCTGATCAGCTACGTCGACCGCGACGAGCGTTTTCGCCTGAACAACAGCGCCTACCTCGACTGGTATGGGCTGACGCCCCAGGAACTGTACGGCCGCTCGATCCGCGAAGTGCTCGGCGAAACAGCGTATCTGGACCGCGTCGAATACATCCACGCCGCCCTCGCCGGCCGGCCTTGCAGCTTCAGCGCCGACGCGCCGCACCGCGACGGCAGCATTCGCCACGCGCTGATGAACTACCTGCCGCGCTACGGCCCGGACGGCGCGGTGAACGGTTTCTACATCTTTGTCATCGATGAAACCGAGCGCAAGGAAACCGAAGAAGCCCTGCGCAACCTCAATGAAACCCTGGAAGAGCGGGTCAGCGCCCGCACCCAGCAATTGGCCGAAGCCAACCAGCGCCTGCAAAACGAGATGTTCGAGCGCGAGCGGGCCGAAGACGCGTTGCGCCATGCGCAGAAAATGGAAGCGGTGGGCCAGCTCACCGGCGGCATCGCCCACGACTTCAACAACATGCTCACCGGCATCATCGGCAGCCTGGACTTGATGCAGCGCTACATCGCCGACGGTCGCGCCGACGAGATCGGCCGCTTCACCGAGGCTGCCGTGTCCTCGGCCAACCGCGCCGCCGCCCTCACCCACCGCTTGCTGGCGTTCTCCCGCCGCCAATCGCTGGACCGCAAGCCGCTGAATGCCAACGAGCTGGTGCTGTCCCTCGAAGACCTGCTCACACGCACCAAGGGCGACCATATCGAGCTGACCCTGCGCCTGGCAGATGACGTGTGGCCGGTCAGCACCGACGTCAGCCAACTGGAAAACGCCCTGCTCAACCTGGTGATCAACGCCCGGGACGCCATGCCCGACAACGGCGAGTTGCTGATCGAAACCGCCAACGTCTACCTCGACGGCAATGACATCAACACCCTGGAGCCGGTCAAGGCCGGCGACTACGTGATGATCGCCGTCAGCGACAACGGCAGCGGCATGACCGCGTCGGTGCTGGCCAAGGCCTTCGATCCGTTCTTCACCACCAAACCCATCGGCCAGGGCACGGGGCTGGGCTTGTCGATGATCTACGGATTTGCCCAGCAGTCTGGCGGCCATGTCAGTCTGTCCAGCGTGCCGGGCCAAGGCACCTGCGTGCGCCTGTACCTGCCGCGCCTGCACCTGGCGCCCGAGCCAGACGTGTTGTCGCCGACGATCACCGAGCCGCCGCCCGCCATGGCCGGGGAAACGGTGATGGTGGTGGAAGACGATCCAGCGGTGCGGATGCTGGTGCTCGATCTGTTGCATGAGCTGGGTTATCAAGCCCATGAGGCCCAGGACGCTAACGCTGCGTTGCCGGTGCTGGAGTCGGATGTGCGGGTGGATTTGCTGGTGACCGACGTCGGCCTGCCGGGCATGAACGGTCGGCAACTGGCGGAAATCGCCCGCCAGCATCGGCCACAGCTCAAGGTGCTGTTCATGACCGGTTACGCGCAGAAAGCCGCCGAGCGTCAGGGTTTCCTGGAGGAAGGCATGGACATGGTGGCCAAGCCGTTTTCCATTGATCTGCTGGCGAACAAGATTCGCACGATGATCAGCCGCCCGTCCTGAGTTGATGCATAATCGCGCCCCCCGCCGCCGCCACCGTTACCAGGTCACTGTCCGATGAAAGCCCAAGCCCGCCATATTCTGGTGAAAACCGCCGAAGAAGCCGAACAGCTCAAGCAACGCATTGCCAAGGGCGAAGCCTTTGACGTGCTGGCGAAGAAATACTCCACCTGCCCGTCCGGCAAGCGCGGCGGCGATTTGGGCGAAGTACGGCCGGGCCAGATGGTCGGGGTGATCGATGCGGTGATCTTCAAGAAACCACTGCGCACAGTGCATGGGCCGATCAAGAGCAAGTTTGGGTATCACCTGGTGCAGGTGTTTTTCCGTGACTGAATGTTTGAGCTTTGAGCTATGAGCTTTGAGCTTTGAGCTTTGAGCTATGAGATGTGAGCTGTGAGCTGTGAGCTGTGAGCTGTGAGCTTTGGGCTTTGAGCTTGGGGCTTGAGGCTTTGAGCTTTGAGCTTTGAGCTTTTGAGCTTTTGAGCTTTTTGGCTTCTGTGGTGAGGGGGCTTGCCCCCGTTGGGCTGCGCAGCAGCCCCAAACCTAAGCATGCGGTCTATCTAATAGATCGAAGTAGCAGTTTTAGGGCCGCTTCGCGCCCCAACGGGGGCAAGCCCCCTCACCACAAGAGCGCGAAGCCCCCTCACCACAACAGCGCGATATCAATCTTTAGGAATCAAAGCCCCCGGCACTTGTATCACCCGACTCGCCAGCCGATGCCCCGCCTCTGCCGCTTCCACCGGGCTACCGCCCTTGAGTCGGCTGGCCAGGTACGCTGCGCTGAATGAATCCCCCGCCGCCGTGGTGTCCACCACCCGCTCGACCCTCTGCGCAGGGACCTCAAACAACTCACCCTCGAAACGAATCAAACACGCCTCGGCACCGCGCTTGAGCACCACTTCCGGGGTGCCGATCTGCGCGTAGGCCTCGAATATCGCGGCGTCATCGGCAAAGTGAAACAGCGCTTGCTCGTCATCCACCGTCAGCAGCGCCAGGTCGACGTACGGCAAGACGCTGCGATAAGCCGCCCGCGCCGCGTCCACCGAAGCCCACAGCCGTGGCCGATAGTTGTTGTCGAAGACGATCTGCGCACCGCGCTGTTTGGCCTCGATCAGCGTGGCGATCAGCTTCTCGCGCCCGACTTCGCCCAACACCGCCAGGGTAATGCCGCTGAAATACAGCACGTCGTAGTCCGGCAGCGCAGCGAGAATCGGCTCGGCGGCCGGGGTGGTGAAGCAGTCACGCACCGCTGCTTCGTTGCGCCAGTAGAGAAAACGTCGTTCGCCGGCGGCGTCGGTCTGGATGCAATACAGGCCCGGCAGGCGCCCGGGCAAGCGCTGGACGCGGTCCAGGCCAATGCCTTCGCCGGCCCAACTCTGGCACATGGCGTCGCTGAAGCTGTCATCGCCCAGGGCGGTGACGTAGTCCACCGACGCTTGGCCGCCCATTTCCCGAGACAGGTACACGGCGGTGTTCAAGGTGTCGCCGCCAAAGCTCTGTTGCAGGCTGCCGTCGGCGCGGTGTTGCAGTTCGATCATGCATTCGCCGATGAGGGCGATGCGGGGAGGATGCTGTGGAGTGTTCATGGTGTTGAATTCTCTGCGTCTGGCAGACCGTCATCGCGGGCAAGCCCGCTCCCACAGGGAGGTGGGAGCGAGCCTGCTCGCGAAGGCCACGCCGCGGTCTTGGGCCTTAGAAACAGGTGTCCATGCTTTCGATGACATTCAGCTGTTCATCCACCAGCAACCCGGTGCGCCACTTGTCGAAGGTCAGGCACGGGTGCGAGGTGCCGAAGGAAATGATGTCGCCGATGCGCAGCTCGACGCCTGGCGCCACAGTCATGAACGCGTGCTGGTCCATCACGGCGGTGACCGTGCAGGCGCTCACGTCAGCCCCCACGGCGGGCACCACACCCGGCGTGTAACGCAGCAACGGCACCGGCAAACCGGCATCGAATGCCACGTCGCGCTTGCCGAGGGCGATCACCGCGAAACCTGGCTCCGGCATCGACTGCACGTGGGCCCAGACTTCCAGGGCCGGGCGCAGGCCTTCGTGCAGGTCGCTGCGGCGGTCGAGCACGCAGCATTGCGCCTCTTTGTAGATGCCGTGGTCGTGGGCCACGTAGCTGCCGGGACGCAACACGCTGAGGAAACGCCCGGCGGCGTTCTGCGCCTCGAAGGATTCGGCGATCAAGTCGTACCAGGCCGAACCCGAGGCGGTGACGATCGGTTTGCCGATGGCGAACGAGCCGCTGTCCTGCAACTGCACCGCCAGCCGCACCAGCGACGCGGCGAACGCGCGAATGCCACTGACCGCATGATCACCGTGGATCACCCCTTCGTAGCCTTCGATGCCGGTCAGGGCCAGCGCCGGTTGCGCCTTGATGGCGTTGGCCAGGTCGAGGACTTCCTGTTCGCTGCGGCAGCCGCAACGACCACCGACCACGCCGTACTCGATCATCACGTTCAAACGCACGCCCCGGGAGGCGAAATACGCGCCGAGGTCGGCGACGTTGTCCGGGTGATCGACCATGCAATGGAAATCGAAGGTCGAGTCCGCCAGCAAGTCGGCGATCAGCGCCATGTTCGGCGTGCCGACCAACTGATTAGCCATCAGCACCCGGCGCACGCCATGGGCGTAGGCAGCGCGGGTCTGGGTCGCGGTCGCCAGGGTAATGCCCCAGGCGCCGGCCTCCAGTTGCCGACGAAACAGCGCCGGGGTCATGCTGGTCTTGCCATGGGGCGCCAGTTCAGCGCCGCTGTTGCTGACGAAGTCCTGCATCCAGCGGATGTTATGTTCCAGGGCCTCGCGGTGCAGCACCAGGGCCGGCAGGCTGACGTCGCGGGCCAAGTTGACGCCGGGTTGCGCAGCGCCTTTTTCCACGACGGTGGTCAGGGGGGCAGAAGACATGGTGAAACTCCTCATCATCCAGGCGGCCGCGAGCAGCCGCTGTTATTCGTTGATGCGACGGGCCAGGTTATTCGCGCTGTCGATCAGCACCCGGCGGTAGTCGTTGTAATTGTTCTTGGCATCGGCCCGAGGGGCGACGATGCACAGGGTCGCGATGGCCACGCCACTGGGGTCTTTGACCGGCGCGGCGAAGCAATGGGTAAAGGTGTCGGCGATGCTGTCGAAGGAGAAAAATCCGTCGAGGCTGGCCTGGCGGATTTCCCCGAGAAAACGTTCCAGCGGCAGGCGTTCACCGTTGGGCAAAATGAAGTCGTCGTGGTCGATCAGGTCGACGATCTGCTGGTCGCTCAGGTGCCCCAGCAGCAAGCGCCCGGAGGCGGTCCAGGGGATCGGCGCGTTCTCGCCGATGTCGGAGGAAATGCGGAAATGCCGCGCGCCTTCCTTCATCAAAGCCACGGTGTATTTACGCCCGTTGAGCAGGCACATCTGTGCGGTTTCGTGGGTCTGGTTGACGATTTCCTGCAAGGCCAGGTCGGCCTCGCGGGTCAGGTCGAAATGCCGCAAATGCGCCTGCCCAAGGAAGTACAACTGACGGCCGAGGTAGACGTGGCCGTCCTTGCCCACCGGCTCGAGAATCCGCCGCTCCACCAGCGAGGCCACCAGTTCGTAGACCGTGGACTTGGGGCTGCCGATGCCGCTGGCGATTTCATTCGGGCGCAGGGGCTGGCCGATTTCCTTCAGGAAATCGAGAATATCGAACGCCCGGTCCAGACCGCGAGCCCGGCGCTTGATGGTGTCTTCGGTCATGTCAGTGGGTTCCCATTTGAATTCGCCGGGGATAGTAACGGGCCTTGCGGGCGGTGTCAGTGGGGGCCACCCCTCACCCCCCGCCCTCTCCCCAGAGGGGAGAAGGAGCCTGACCGTATCGATGATTGAATAGCTGACCGACATCAATATTTGCATCGATACAAAAGCCTTGTCCGTATCACTGCTTGAACATCTGTCGGACGTCATTTTCTGCATCGATACGGTCAGGCGCCCTCTCCCCCTTGGGGAGAGGGCGGGGGGTGAGGGGTCGTTCTTGAACCCCCCCCAATCTCAACCCTTTTTCTTGTAAGCAATACAGTCAATCTCAACCTTGCAATCAACCATCATGTTCGCCTGCACACAGGCACGGGCCGGGGCGTGTTCGGGTTTGAAGTATTCCGAGAACACTTTGTTGAAACTGGTGAAATCCCGCGGATCTTCCAGCCACACACCCGCACGCACCACGTCCTCCAGGCCATAACCGGCCTCTTCGAGAATCGCGATCAGGTTCTTCATGGTCTGGTGGGTCTGTTCGACAATGCCGCCGGTAATGATCTCGCCGTCCAGCGCTGGCACTTGCCCGGACACGTGCAGCCAGCCATCGGCTTCAACGGCGCGGGCGAAAGGGCGAGGCGTGCCGCCTGCAGCGGCGCTGCCAGTGCCGTAACGAGTAATGCTCATGGGTGTTTCTCCTGATTGAAAATTAAAACCGCGTATTCTTGAGGAATTCCGCCAAGCGCGGCGATTGCGGGCGTTCGAACAGTTCCTTGGGTGGACCCTGCTCTTCGATGCGCCCCTGGTTCATGAACACAATCTTGTCCGAGACTTCGAACGCAAAACGCATTTCGTGGGTGACCAGCAACATGGTCATGCCTTCGTCGGCCAGGCCCTTGATCACGTTGAGCACTTCGCCCACCAGTTCCGGGTCCAGCGCCGAGGTGACTTCGTCGAACAGCATCAGGCTCGGGTTCATCGCAATCGCCCGGGCAATCGCCACGCGCTGTTGCTGACCGCCGGACAACTGGCCGGGAAAGTGATTACGCCGGTCCAGCAAGCCCACCCGATCCAGCCATTTTTCGGCCAGGGCCACGGCCTCGTCCTTGTGCAGTTTCTTGACCTTGAGCAGGCCCAGGGTGACGTTCTGCAATGCGCTGAGGTGCGGGAACAGGTTGAATTGCTGGAACGCCATGCCGGTCATTGCGCGATGGCGGGCGATGGTTTTTTCGGCGTGGCGCACGCGTTTGCCATTGACCTCGTCGTAGCCGATGGATTCGCCGTCGAGCAGGATCTGCCCGCCCTGGAATTCCTCGAGCATGTTGACGCAACGCAGCAGCGTGGTCTTGCCCGAGCCGCTGGAGCCGATCAGCGTCACCACGTTGCCGCGCTGCATGGTCAGGTCGACGCCCTTGAGCACTTCGAGCTTGCCGTATTGTTTGTGCAAGCCGCGAATGTCCAGCAAGGCTTGGCCGTTTGGTGCAGTAGTCGATTCAGTCATGGCAAGGCCACCCGCTTTTCAATGTGCCGGCCGAGTAATTCGATGGCGTAGTTGATGACGAAAAACAGAAATCCGGCGAACAGGTAAAACTCCAGGGTCATAAAGGTCCGGGCGATGATCTGCTGGGTGCTGAGCAGCAGTTCCGCCACACCGATCACCGACAACAGGGTCGAGGCCTTGACGATCTCGGTGGACGAGTTGACCCAGGTCGGCAAGATCTGCCGCAGCGCCTGGGGCAGCAACACATAACCGAGCGACTGGTAGAACGTCAGGCCAATCGCCTTGCTCGCTTCCATCTGACCGCGCGGTAGAGCCTGCAAGGCACCGCGCACGATTTCCGCAACGTGGGAGCCGCAGAACAGCGTCAGGCCCAGGGCGCCGGCCTGGAACGCGCTGATCTGCCAGCCCAGGGCCGGCGCCATATAGAAGCAGGCCAGCACCAGCACAAACACCGGGGTGCCACGGATCAGGTCGACGTAGAAACGAAACGGTGCGCGCATCCACACGGTGCCGTAGGTCAGCACCAGGCCGGCGACGATGCCGATCAAGGTGCCGAACAAAATCGCCAGGGCCGAGACTTGCACGCTGGTGATGAAGCCCGACAACAGGGCGTCCCGGGCGATCCACAATTCATGCAACCAACTGGGGGATTCGTACATCGGGGCCTCCTAGCGGCGAATCGCCAGACGCTGCTCGAGGTAACGCAGCAGCATCGCGATGAGGTAACAGGCCGCGACATACAACGCCGTGGTCACCATCCAGGTTTCGATCACCCGGTAGCTTTCGACGTTGATTTTGCGCGCGTAATAGGTCAGTTCCGGCACCGCGATGGCGGCGGCCAGGGAGGTGTCCTTGAACAGCGAAATAAAGTTGTTCGACAGCGCCGGCAGTACGTTGCGCAGCATCACCGGCACGGTGACGTAGGCCTTGACCTGCCATTCGCCAAGGCCAATCGCCAGACCCGCTTCGCGCTGACCCTTGGGAATGCTCAGCAAACCGCCCCGGAACACTTCCGTCAGGTACGCCCCGGCATACAGCGACAGGGTGATGATGAACGAAGGAATCTTGTCCAGCCGGATCCCGAGGCTGGGCAAGGCAAAGTAGATCAACAGGATCAACACCAGAATCGGCGTGTTACGGATCACCGTCACATACACCGACGCCAGCACCCGCAACGCGCGATGCTTGGACAACAAAGCAAACGCCATCAGCAGGCCGATCACGCAGCCGATGGCGATCGACACCAGCGCCAGTTCGAGGCCCAGACCGAGCCCCGCCAGCAAGGTGTCGAAATCGCGCCACACGGCGGCAAAATTCAACTGATAGTTCATGGTCAGCAGTACCTTGAGCGGGGCGACGGGAATCGCCCCACTCTCACGGGATCATTTGAATTCGATAGGGAAGCCGATTGCAGGCGATGGCAGATCAACGCCAAACCACTGTTTGAACGACGCCGCATAGGTCGGGAACTCAACGCCGGTCATGGCTTCATGCAGGGTGGTGTTGACGAAGTTCAGCCAGTCCTGATCGCCGCGCTTGACCGCGCACGCGTAGGTTTGCGGGCTCCAGGCGTAGGCCGGGCTGCGATAGCGGCCGGGGTTCTGCACCATCAAGTACTTGACCGAAGACTGGTCGGTGGCGGCGGCATCGGCGCGGCCAGAGTTCACGGCCTGGTACATCAGGTCAACGCTGTCGTACTGGTCGACCTTGGCCTTGGGCAGCGCCTGATGCACCAGTTCCTCGGCGTAGACGTTCTGCAGCACCGCCACGGTGACGCTGTCGCCGCCGGCTTGCAGGTCTTCGATTTCCTTGTACTTGCTGTTGTTCGGCAGCAGCAGGCCGACGCCTTCGCGGTAGTACGGCAGGGTGAACGCGACTTGCTGGGCACGGCTGGCGGTTACGGTGATGAACTGGCAGCTCATGTCGACCTTGTCGGTCAGCAGGTTGGGAATCCGTGCATCGGAGGACTGCACCACGAACTCGACTTTGCTTGGATCGTTGAACAAGCCCTTGGCGACCATGCGCCCGATGTCGATATCGAAACCCTGCAACTTGCCGTCCGCGCCCTGGAAGTGCCACGGCGCATTGGTGCTGCCCGTGCCCACAATCAACTTGCCCCGGGCCAGCACGCTATCAAGCTTGCTGTCCGCCGCCTGGGCCACGCCCACGGCAGCAGCCGAAGCTGCAAAGAGAAAAACACACGCTTTAAACAAGGAAGGTCGGCGATGCATGGCAAGCACTCCAGATGTTGTGTATTCCGCTATACCGGAACTTAGTATGTAACAACGGAATAGACAGCAGAAAGTGTGCCACAGGCAGTGGGGGTTGTCTTGGTCGGAGTGAAAGATGTTTTGAATCAGATAGATAAGAAATAACAGCGCACCAGCTGTTACGAACGGCACGACGGGTGAGCGCTACCGTTGGCTACAGGATGCGGGTAGGTGGGCCACATTTGAGGGCGCGCGATGCAAAACGGCGCACCACCCTGTCAACTCTGACAGTAGATGGATCTTCGCCCTTCCTTTACCGTCATCAAGCCCTCAGAACCACTTTGAAATAGGAGGTTTCCCATGCGCTCGATGCCCCCCGCCCGGGCCATTGCTCCGGTGTACCGCAAGGTGCTGAAGACGTGGCGGCCGGTGATTTTGTATTTCGGCAATGAACATTGCCCCGCCTGTGAATCCGCTGAGCCGGTGTTTCGCGAAATCGCCGCGCCGTATAAGGATTACGCCACTATTTATGTGCTGAACACCCGCGAAGCACCGCGCCACCCCGAAGTGACGGGAACGCCGACGGTGCTGTTCTATAAGGACGGTAAGTTGCGCAAGAAGCTCCAGGGCATTGCGAGCCCGGAATCCTTGGCCGAGGATTTCGCCTGGCACATTGGGCGGGTCAGGCCCAAGGGTGGTGTGCGCAAGCCGAGGCATGATGTGGGTTGGCTGCGCACGGCGTTGCGCCGGTTGGGCATGGTGGCGCGGGCGCGCTATTTGGTCAGGGGTTGAGAAGATTCGCCAACAACACCCGCACCACCCGCCGTTCTTCCACCGCCATCACCGTCATCCGCCAGCCCTGCCACTCATGGCTGTCACCGACCATCGGCAGGCGATCGAGTTGGCTCATCACCAGCCCGGCCAGGGTCTGGTAGTCGTCGGTCGGTTCGGCGCTGAAACCGGTACGTTGCCGCACCCGCGCCAGGTTCAAGGCGCCGCTGACGAGGAACCCGCCCTGCTCTTCCACCACGTCCGGGCCTTCGATTTCGCTGGCGTCGGGCAATTCGCCGGCGATCGATTCCAGGATGTCGGTCATGGTCAGAATGCCGACGAAGTCACCGAATTCATTCACCACGAAGGCAATGTGCGTCGAGGCTTTGCGCATCTGTTCCAGGGCATTGAGGATCGAATAGCTGTCGAGCACATTGATCGTGGTGCGGGCCAGGTCCTGCAGGTCCGGCTCGTTGCCGGCCAGGTAGTCCTTGAGCAATTCCTTTTTGTGCACGAACCCCAGCGGCTCATCCACCGCGCCGTTACGGATCAGCGGCAAGCGCGAGTAGGACGAATGCATCAGGCGCGTACGAATGGCCTCGGCGTCGTCCGCCAGGTCGATGTGATCGACATCGGCGCGCACGGTCATCAATGTGCGAATCGGTCGTTCCGCCAATTGCAGCACGCCGCTGATCATCACCCTTTCGCGTCGGTCGAACAGCGCTTCGCTCGGGGCTTCGCCGTTATCCAGCAGGTCAGCGATCTCTTCGCCCACCTCCTCCGCCGCCAGTTTACGTCCGCCCAGCAAACGCAGCACCGCATGGGCCGTGCGTTCGCGCATCGGCCGCAGGCCTTGCATCGAGCGTTTGCGCCGCGAACGGGCGAGTTGGTTGAACAGCTCGATCAAGATCGAAAAACCAATCGCCGCGTACAGATAGCCTTTGGGAATGTGGAAGCCAAGGCCTTCGGCGGTCAGGGCAAAGCCGATCATCATCAAAAAGCCCAGGCAGAGCATGATCACGGTCGGGTGCGCATTGACGAAACGGGTCAGCGGCTTGCTGGCGACGATCATCAAGCCGATGGAAATGATCACCGCGATCATCATCACCGCCAACTCGTCGACCATGCCCACCGCCGTGATCACCGCGTCCAGGGAGAACACCGCGTCGAGCACGACGATTTGCGCCACGATCGGCCAGAACAACGCGTAAGCGGCATTCGTCGAACGCTGGCCGACATGCCCTTCAAGGCGCTCGTGCAATTCCATGGTGGCCTTGAACAGCAGGAACACCCCGCCAAACAGCATGATCAGGTCACGGCCGGAGAAGCTGTGATCGAACACCGTAAACAAGGGTTGGGTCAGCGTCACCAGCCAGGAAATACTCGCCAGCAAGCCCAGGCGCATGATCAGCGCCAAAGAAAGCCCGATGATCCGCGCGCGATCCCGCTGTTCGGGAGGCAATTTGTCCGCAAGGATCGCGATGAACACCAGGTTGTCGATGCCGAGCACCAGCTCCAGCACGATCAACGTCAACAAGCCCAGCCAGGCCGTGGGGTCAGCTATCCATTCCAACTGGGCGTCTCCAAAAAGGTGTTCATGCATGTCCTGAACGGCAAAAAGGACTTGGAGCGTACAGGCGAAACAGACTTTTCCTACAGGCTCAAATCATTACAAGATCTGTAGAAGCCCTGTAGACGGGCGCTTTCCTTCAGGCATTCCTGACTCGCTCGATATACCGGACGACCGCCGGCGATTTCTCGAACCGCCGATGAATCAATGCCAGCCACGACGACGCTTCACTGCCGTCCACCGTGCGATACACCACATTCGGCAAGCTGACATGCCCGACCACCGACTCCGGCACCATCGCCACGCCCTGCCCCAGCGACACCAGGGCAATCACCGCCACCAGCCCGCCCGGTTGCGGGCCGAGTTTGGGCGCGAAGGCGCCCACGTTGGCAACGTGCAACGTGCCACTGACTTGCTCCGGCAAGATGAAGGTTTCGTTTTGCAGGTGTTCGGCGGCGATCCTCGGCAAACGGGTCAGCCAGGAGTCGGCGGGCAGCGCCAGGACAAAGCCTTCGGATGCCAGGCGAATCGCCTCGATGCCGTCGGGCATGGCCATCGGGCAGCGCACGAAACCGAGGTCGAACCGCCCTTCCAGGACCATGTTCGGCAGGTTGGCCATGGGACTCTCGCGCACGTTCAAACTGACGTCCGGGAATTCCACGACGAAGCTTTGCACCTGTTTTTGCAGCAGCCCCGAGTACACCGCCGAGGCCACGTAACCCAATTCGATATGCCCGACGTCGCCTCGGCCGGCGCGTTGCGCATTGCGCTGGGCGGTTTCGAACTGGCGCACCGTGGTCTCGGCGTCGTTCATCAACGCCGCGCCAGCCTCGGTCAGGCTGACGTCCCGTTGCTGGCGCAGGAACAACCGAGTGCCCAGTTCACTTTCCATGTCCTGGATCTGCCGGCTCAAGGTCGGTGGCGCGATCCCCAGTTGCTCGGCGGCCCGAGTAAAGTTGCGCTGCCGGGCAACGGCCAGGAAATAGCGGAAATGGCGTATATCCATCAGGCATTAGCTCGAAGGTAATGAAGTCGTGGCTGGCAGCTAACAAAGGTCTGATCCACCGACGATAAGCTGCACCGACCACCACAGTAGAGAGCCACGGCCATGTCCGTCAAACCCACGGTCAGCAAACGCCTGACGTTACTGACCGCTTCCGGCGTCTGTTCGCTGATCGTCCTCGACACCAATATCGTCGCCGTTACTTTGCCGAGCATCGCCCGCGACCTGGGGGCCAATTTCGCCGACATCGAATGGGTGGTCAGCGCCTACATGCTGGCCTTCGCCGCCCTGCTGCTGCCGGCGGGCAGCCTCGCCGACCGCTTTGGCCGGCAGAAAGTGCTGCTCTGGGGGCTGAGCATTTTCATCCTCGCTTCGCTGGGTTGTGGCGCGGCGCCGAATGCTTTGTTCCTCGACATTGCCCGCGCCGTCAAAGGCGTTGGCGCTGCGTTGTTGCTGACCTCGGCCCTGGCGTCCATCGGCCACACCTTCCACGACGAAGTGGAACGGGCCAAGGCCTGGGCGTTCTGGGGCGGCTGCATGGGGGTGGCGATGACGATTGCGCCAACCATCGGCGGCTTGATCACCGAACTCATCGGCTGGCGCTGGATTTTCTACCTCAACCTGCCGGTCGGCCTCGGTTTGATGGCGCTGGTCTGGCGGGCGATTCCCGAGTCCCGCGACGCCAACGCCGCGCGCCTCGATCCCTGGGGCAGCCTGGCGTTCAGCGCCAGTTTGTTGTGCCTGATCTGGGGCCTGATCGAAGCCAACCGCATCGGCTGGGGCAACCCACTGACCTACGCACGGCTGCTCGGCGGTGCCGGGTTGCTCGGGCTGTTCGTGTTGATCGAACGCCTGCAGCGGCGGCCGATGGTCGACCTGCAACTGTTCAAGCACCCGCGTTTTATCGGCGCACTGCTGGGGATGTTCGCCTACGCCGCGTGCGCCCAAGTGATGATGACCTTGCTGCCGTTCTACCTGCACAACGGCCTGGGTTTCACCGCAATCGCTTCGGGCCTGGGGATGTTGCCGTTCGCCGCGACGATGCTGATCTTCCCGCGCATCGGTGCCCGTCTGGCGGGGCGTGTCAGTCCGGCGGGAATGATGGCCGCCGGCCTGACCCTGGTCGGTAGCGGTAACCTGCTCAGTGCCTGGGCCGTCAACAGTGGCGGCTACGTGCCGTTCGCCCTGGCGATTGCCGTCACCGGGGCCGGCGCTGGTTTGCTCAACGGCGACACCCAGAAAAACATCATGGCCTGCGTACCCCGGGATCGCGCTGGCATGGCTTCGGGCATGAGCACCACCATGCGCTTCAGCGCGGTGATGCTGGCCATTGGCGTGCTGGGGGCTTTGCTCTCCAGCCAGACCGACTACTTGCTCTCGATCAGCCTCGCCGCCGAAGCGCCGCAATGGCTGCGCCACGCCCCAGGCATGGCCTCGCGGGTGGTGGCCGGCGACATGCCGGCGGCGCTGAGCCTGTTGCCGGAAGACGTGCGGCCACTGATCGAACCGCTGGCCCGCCAATCCTTCGTTGGCGGCTTCAGCTTGCTGCTGTGGGTCGCCGGCCTGATGGGGCTGGTCAGCGCGGCGGTGGTGGGCACGTTGATGCGTCATCCGATTCCAAGTCCTTCGAAGCACTTATCGGAAACGGCTGCTCAGTTGTAACTTCCGTGCACTGGGGATAGAGGGCAGGCTCAGATTTTGTGTCCACTAGAGATCCCTTGTGGGAGCGAGCCTGCTCGCAATGGCGTCGTGTCAGTCGCAGCAATTTTGATTGACCCACCGTCATCGCGAGCAGGCTCGCTCCCACAGGGGATTGAGGGCGGGCGCGGATTATGTGTCCACTGAAGTTCCCTTGTGGGAGCGCGCTTGCTTAAACGACGCCAACACCCGCTCGGCATTGGCTTCACAACCCATGCCGTCGGGCCGTGCCTGGATGTTTTCGATCACCCCCAGCAGCTTGGCCCTGCTCTGGGCCAGGTGCTGCTGCATGTCCTCGATTTGCCCGACCTTGCGCCACAGGGCTTCCAGCAACTGTTCGTGCTTGGCCTCTCCGGTGGCGGTGGTCGAGAGCAGTTTTTTCATTTCTTCGAGGCTAAACCCGGCCAGTTGCGCGCACTGGATGATTTGCAAGGTTTGCAGCGTCTGCTCGGAATAACGCCGGTAACCGTTGGCCTGGCGCTGCACCGGGGTGATGAGGCCTTGGGCTTCGTAGTAACGAATCCGCGACGCATTGAAACCACTTAACTCGGCCAGTTCACCAATCTTCATCGCTGCCTCATTTGTCTGCTTGACATTAAAGTTAACTTTAAGCTTAGCCTCCTCCCATTATTGATGAGGAGTCAAGCATGTCGCCCTTCGAACCGCTGCAATTACCCAACGGCCAGCCCATCAGCAACCGCATCGCCAAAGCGGCGATGGAAGAAAACATCGGCGACACCGCGCAAGCCCCGTCGGGGGCGCTGATTCGTCTGTACGACGCCTGGGCCGAGGGCGAGACCGGGTTGTTGCTGACTGGCAACGTGATGATTGACCGCCGCGCCATGACCGGCCCGGCTGGAGTCGCGCTGGAAGATGAGCTGCACATCGAGCGTTTCCGCGACTGGGCCCGCGCCGGTCGGGCCAAGGGTGCGCAGTTCTGGATGCAACTCAACCACCCCGGGCGCCAGACCATGGCCAACCTCGGCCAGCAGGCGTGGGCGCCGTCGGCGGTTGCCTTGGACATGGGTTCGTTTTCCAAGCTATTCGCGCAACCGCGCGCCATGGACGAAAGCGACATCGCCGAAGTCATCCAGCGTTTCGCTAATAGCGCGGCGCTGGCGGAACAGGCCGGGTTCACCGGAGTGCAGATTCACGCCGCCCACGGCTATCTGATCAGCCAGTTCCTCTCGCCCCTGACCAATCGCCGCACCGACCGCTGGGGCGGCTCCCTGGAAAACCGCGCACGCTTGCTGCTAGCGGTGATCCACGCCGTGCGCGAGGCGGTGTCGCCAGAGTTCTGCGTGTCGGTGAAGCTCAACTCGGCGGACTTCCAGCGCGGCGGCTTCGAGGCCGATGACGCCCGGCAAGTGATCCAGTGGCTCAACGCCCTGCCCCTCGACTTACTCGAATTGTCCGGCGGCAGCTATGAAGCGCCAGCCATGCAGGGCGAAGCCCGCGACGGCCGGACCCTGGCCCGGGAAGCGTACTTCCTGGAGATGGCCGCTGAATTGGCCGCCGTCGCCCGCATGCCGGTGATGGTCACGGGTGGCATCCGCCGCTTGCCGGTGGTGCAACAAGTACTCGACAGCGGCATCGCCATGGCCGGCATTGGCACCGCCATTGCCCTCGAACCGCAACTGGTCAAACAGTGGCGCGCCGGCCGGGCCAGCCACCCGCAAATGCCGCCGATCTTGTGGAAACGCAAGACCCTGGCCGCGCTGGCCAACCAGGCCGTGGTGCGTTTTCAGTTGCAGCGCCTGAGTCGCGGCAAGACCACCCGGCCCAGGGTCTCTGCCCTGTGGGCGCTGATCCTCGATCAGTTGTACTTGGCCCGGCGCACCCGGCAGTACCGCCAGGCAATGACGAAAGCTTCATAAATCGCGGTGAGTCATGGCGCCCGTCGAGTTGTCCTCTTTCTATCCCGAAGACAACTCAGCGACTCACGGAGCAGCCCATGGCGAAGATCACCCTTGCCCAGCAACTGGCAACCACCCTGGAACAGGCCGGCGTCAAGCGCATTTGGGGCCTGACCGGCGACAGCCTGAATGGCCTCACCGAAGCCCTGCGCACGATGGACAGCATTGAGTGGATGCATGTACGCCACGAGGAAGTGGCGGCGTTCGCTGCCGGTGCCGAAGCGGCGGTCACCGGGGAGTTGGCGGTGTGCGCCGGCAGTTGTGGGCCGGGTAATCTGCACCTGATCAACGGGCTGTTCGACTGCCACAAAAACCATGTGCCGGTGTTGGCCATCGCCGCGCAGATTCCGTCGTCGGAAATCGGCCTCGATTACTTCCAGGAAACCCACCCCCAGGAACTGTTCAAGGAATGCAGCCACTTCGTCGAATTGGTCAGCAGCCCGGCGCAAATGCCGCACGTGCTGCACCGGGCGATGCGCGCGGCGATCCTCAATCGCGGCGTGGCGGTGGTGGTGATTCCCGGCGATGTGGCGTTGCAGGAAGTCGACGACAGTTTCAAGGCCTGGCCCGCGCTGTCCGCGCCGCGCACCCTGCCCGCGCCGAGCGATCTCGATCGCCTGGTGGAACTGCTCGGGCAAAGCAAAGCCGTGACCCTGATGTGCGGCGCCGGGTGTGCCGGGGCCCACGACCAAGTGGTGGCGCTGGCCGATGCCCTCGGCGCGCCGGTGGTGCATGCGTTGCGCGGCAAGGAGCACGTGGAATGGGACAACCCGTTCGACGTCGGCATGACCGGGTTGATCGGCTTCAGTTCGGGATACCACGCGATGCTCGACTGCGACACCCTGGTGCTGCTCGGCACTGACTTCCCGTATCGGCAGTTCTACCCCACCGACGCGACCATCATCCAGATTGACCACAACCCGCAGGCCCTGGGCCGGCGCACCCCGCTGGACCTGGGCATCGTCGCCGACGTCGGCGAAACCCTCGCCGCGTTGCTACCGCGTCTGCCGTATCGTGGCGACCGGCGCTTTCTGGAAGCCTCGCTCAAGCATTACCACAAGGCCCGGGAGGGCCTAGACGAATTGGCGCAACCGACCAAACCGGGGCAGCCGCTTCACCCGCAATACCTCACGCGAGTGCTCAGCGAACTGGCGGACGACGACGCGATTTTCACCGCCGACGTCGGTACGCCCACCGTGTGGGCCGCACGCTATCTGAAGATGAACGGCCAGCGACGTTTGCTCGGTTCGTTCAACCACGGCTCCATGGCCAACGCCATGCCCCAGGCCATCGGCGCCCAAGCGGCGTTTCCCGGTCGCCAGGTGATTTCGTTGTCCGGCGATGGCGGCTTCAGCATGTTGATGGGGGATTTCATCTCCCTGGCACAGTTGAAATTGCCGGTGAAAATCATCGTCTACGACAACGCCTCGCTGGGCTTTGTCGCCATGGAAATGAAGTCCAGCGGCTTGCTCGACACCGGCACCGACCTGCGCAACCCGGACTTCGCCGCCATGGCCAATGCCATGGGCATCCTCGGCATCCGCGTGGAAGACTCCGAAGCACTGGAACCGGCCTTGCGTCTGGCATTGGCCCATGACGGCCCGGTGCTGGTGGATGTGGTCACCGCGACCCAGGAACTGGTCATGCCGCCGACCATCAAGCTGGAACAGGCCAAGGGCTTCAGTTTGTACATGCTCAAAGCGGTGATGAGCGGGCGCGGCGATGAAGTGGTGGAATTGGCCAAGACCAACTGGTTTGGGCGCAAGGTCTGAGTCAAACCGCTCGCGGACTAGGTATCTCCATCGCCTGCGATGACGCCATCGCGGGCAAGCCCGCTCCCACAGGCTTCGTGGGATGACGAAAATCTCACTGCCGCCGCGAAATACTGTGGGAGCGGGCTTGCCCCGGGCGGCGTTCCGACGAAGAGGCCCGTACAGACAACAACGGATCAGACCGAAGGCAGCCCATCAATATGCCGATATTCAACCCCCAATTCCCCCGCCAGCACTTGCGCGCGGCCTAGCCGGATCGGCCCGCGCTCGATATCGATCAACAGCCCCGGGCACTCCAGCGGCGGCAACCCCGGCCAGGCCTTCAAGCGTCCATCGGTCACCAGTAACAGCCGCCGCTTTTCCGCCGGATAGCGCTTCTGCCTCGCCACCAACCAGCGTCCGGCTTCGGTTAACGCCGCGAACAAAGGCGTGCCGCCCCCGGCACCCAAGCCATCGAGCCAGGCGCGCAGATCCTTGGACGCCTTCAGCCCCTGCACTTGCCAGGCCGGCGCCGCACCACTGGCGGTCAGCAACGCCAGACGTGCACGTTGGCGATAGGCGTCGTCGAACACCTGCGCCAGCAAACCCTTGGCGTCGCTCAAGGCCTGATGCCGGCGGGTCGAAGCCGAGGCGTCGACGATCACCAGCCACAGTTCATGGGCCGAACGGGTGCGCAGGTGAAACAGCAGATCCTCGCGGGTGCGCGGTCGGCCATTGAGCAGGGTGCCCGGCCAATTGATCGAACCGCTGGCCGCCGCTCGGCGTTTGCCTTGACGCCCTTGGTCGAGGGGTCCGGCGCGGGGTTTGGCATTCGCCCCCGCGTCGGAACGAGGGCGAATGCCTAGGGCTTTTTTGGCCAGCTCGGCACGTCGCGACGGGCGCCCGTTGGCAAGGCCTGCGCCGGTAATTCGCCCCACTGGCCTTGGCCGTTATTGGTAGCGGCGTCGCTGCTGGACGGCGCGGGTGGCGGTGGCGTTTGGGATGGCGCAGGTGGCGCGGATTCGCGACGACGGTGGCGCAGGGCAAATTCGGCCACGGCTTCGATATCCAGATCGCTGATCTGTCCGGCACCGCGCCAGGCCGCATGAGCCCGGGCCGCGCGCAGCCAGACCAGATCGGCCCGCAAGCCGTCGACCCCGGCGGCGAAGCAACGCTCGGTGATTTGCGCCAGTGCCGCATCGTCGAGGGGAATGCTCGCCAGACTCGCACGCGCCTGCTCGCAGCGCTCACGCAGGGCCTGTTGCGCGCTTTCCCATTGCGCGCAGAACGCATGGGGATCGCTGTCGAAATCCAGCCGCCGACGAATGATTTGCCCACGCTCGGTGGGTGCGGTATGGCCGCTGAGCGCGACGTTGAGGCCGAAACGGTCGAGCAACTGCGGGCGCAATTCGCCCTCCTCCGGGTTCATGGTGCCGATCAGCACGAAGCGCGCCGAATGCCGGTGGGAAATGCCGTCGCGCTCGATCAGGTTGGTGCCGCTGGCGGCCACGTCGAGCAACAGGTCCACCAGATGATCCGGCAGCAGATTGACTTCATCGACGTACAACACGCCGCCATCGGCCTTGGCCAGCACACCGGGAGAGAATTGCGCCCGGCCGTCGCTCAGGGCCGCGTCGAGGTCGAGGGTGCCCACCAGGCGTTCTTCGGTGGCGCCCAGGGGCAGCGTGACGAACTGACCGCTGGCCAGCAGATCCGCCAGGCCCCGGGCTAGCGTGGACTTGGCCATGCCGCGAGGGCCTTCGATCAGCACGCCACCGATTTTCGGGTCGATGGCGGTCAGGCATAGGGCGAGCTTTAAGTCATCGGCGCCGACCACGGCGGACAGGGGAAAATGTGGGGTGTCGGTCATTGGGGTTGTCTCGGTTCGTGGTCTTTGGGTTTTTCGGTGTTATGGGTGTTTGTGGTGGGTCAGGTGGATCGACCCCTCACCCTAGCCCTCTCCCCAGAGGGTAGAGGGGACTGACCGAGGGGTTTATTAGAGTTACTGCGACCTGAAAAATCACGCCGAACTCCGGATCTGAAAAGCATGGATATCTGCTCCCTCTCCCCTATGGGGAGACGGCTGGGCAATGCGGCGTTCCGCTGAGGGGTGGTTCTTAAAGCGTTCACCCCTCCTCCTCGATATCAAGCAGCAAATTCTCCAACGCCTCCCGATACTCGCCCGGCTCCTGCCACATCCCCCGCTGCTGCGCTTCCAGCATCCGCTCGGTCATATCGCGCAAGGCATGGGGATTATGCTCGCGGACAAAATCCCGGGTCGCCGGATCGAGCAGATACGCGTCCGCCAGCAACGCGTACTGGTGGTCGTCGATCAGCGCGGTGGTGGCGTCGAAAGCGAACAGGTTGTCCACCGTCGCCGCCAGTTCAAACGCGCCTTTATAGCCGTGGCGCTTCACGCCGTCGATCCACTTTGGATTGGCCGCCCGGGAGCGAATCACCCGGTTCAGTTCTTCCTTCAAGGTGCGGATCTTCGGCAGGTCGGGCTGGCTGTGATCACCGTGGTAACTGGCGGCGGTCTCGCCGCTGAGGGTTTCCACGGCGGCGAGCATGCCGCCCTGGAACTGGTAATAGTCGTTGGAATCCAGCAGGTCGTGTTCGCGGTTGTCCTGGTTTTGCAGCACCGCTTGCACCTGGCTCAGGCGTTGGGCGAACTGTTCGCGGGCGGCGGTACCTTCATCGCTGCCGCCGTAGGCGTAGCCGCCCCAGTTCAGGTAGACCTCGGCCAGGTCCTCGCGGCTCTGCCACAAGCGACCGTCGATCGCCCCTTGCACCCCGGCGCCGTAGGCTCCGGGTTTCGCGCCGAAAATGCGCCAGCCGGCCTGACGTTTCGCGGCGTCTTCATCGAGGCCCGATTGCAGCAGGGCCTCGCGCTCGCTGCGGACTTTGGCGGCGAGCGGGTTCAAGTCATCCGGCTCGTCGAGGGCCGCGACCGCTTGCACGGCGGCGTCGAACAAACGGATCAGATTGGCGAAGGCATCCCGGAAAAACCCCGACACCCGCAGCGTCACGTCGACCCGTGGCCGATCCAGCAAGCTCAACGGCAGAATCTCGAAATCGTCCACCCGCTGACTGCCCGTGGCCCACACCGGACGCACGCCCATCAACGCCATGGCCTGGGCGATGTCGTCGCCGCCGGTGCGCATGGTCGCGGTGCCCCACACGGACAAACCCAGCTGGCGCAGGTGATCGCCGTGGTCTTGCAAATGCCGTTCGAGAATCAGGTTGGCCGACTGGAAGCCGATGCGCCATGCGGTGGTGGTCGGCAGGTTGCGCACGTCCACCGAATAGAAATTACGCCCGGTGGGCAGCACATCGAGACGACCCCGACTCGGCGCGCCGCTCGGTCCGGCCGGGACAAAACGTCCGCTCAAGGCGGCGAGCAGGCCGCGCATTTCGGCGGGGCCGCAGGCGTCGAGGCGCGGGGCGACCACGTCGTGCAGGTTCTCGAGAATGGCGTTTACGTCAGACCACACAGGACCCTGTAGGAGCGAGCCTGCTCGCGAAAGCGGTGGGTCAGTCACCCCGACTGTCGAGTGATCGATCGATTCGCGAGCAGGCTCGCTCCCACGGGGGGTAGGGTCGCCCAGGGACTGCGCGATCAGTTGTGCAGCAAACAATTCCAGCCGCTCGCGGGTATCGCCCGCCGTGCGCCAACGTTCGTCGCTGACCGACAACAACGCGTCGGGACGCGGCCCGGTCCACGGCTCGGCCAAGGCGCAATCCAGCGGATCAAACCCCAGCTCGAACGCCTTGGCCAAGGCCCGCAACAGACTCGATTGCGCGCCTCGCCCATCACCCCGAGGAATGCGCAGCAACGCCAGCAAGGTATCGATGCGCAACCGGCCGCTGGGCGACTCGCCGAAGATGTGCAGGCCGTCGCGGATCTGTGATTCCTTGAGGTCGCACAAGTAAGTATCGAGACGCGGCAGCCAGATCGCCGCATCGGCGTCGCTGTCGAGTTTTTCGTCCAGTTGCAGTTCGCGGTCGAGGTGGGTTTCGCGCACCAGGTTGAGGATGTCCCGTTGCAGCTCCCGGGCGCGGCGCGGGTCGAGCAGTTGCGCTTCGTAGTATTCGTCGGCGAGCAGTTCCAGGTTGCGCAACGGCCCATAGGTTTCGGCGCGGGTCAGCGGCGGCATCAGGTGATCGATGATGACCGCTTGGGTGCGCCGTTTCGCCTGCGCGCCCTCCCCCGGATCGTTGACGATAAACGGGTAAATATTGGGCATCGGGCCGAGCAGCGCATCCGGCCAGCACTCATCCGACAGGCCCACGCCCTTGCCCGGCAGCCATTCGAGGTTGCCGTGCTTGCCGACGTGAATCACGCCGTGGGCGCCGTAGGTGTTGCGCAACCAGAAATAGAACGCCAGGTAGCCGTGGGGCGGCACCAAGTCCGGGTCGTGATAGACCGCACTCGGGTCAACCTGATAACCCCGCGCCGGTTGAATGCCGACAAAGGTCAGGCCAAAACGCAACCCGGCGATCATCATCCGCCCGTCGCGGCACATCGGGTCTTGCTCCGGCGTGCCCCAACGCGCCAGCACCGCTTGACGATTGGCCTCGGGCAAGGCGTCGAACATCACGCGGTAAGCGTCCATTCCCAGGCTTTGCTGGCACGGGCGCTGGTCGAGAGTGTCGAGGTCGTTGCTGACGCCGCCGAGCAGTTGCTGGATCAGCTCGGTGCCGCTGGCCGGCAAGTCGCCGGGTAACGGATAACCCTCGGCGTGCAGCGCCCGCAGGATGTTCAATGCCGCCGCCGGGGTGTCGAGGCCGACACCGTTGCCGATGCGGCCGTCGCGGGTCGGGTAGTTGGCAAGGATCAGGGCAATGCGTTTTTCTGGGTTGGGCACACGCGCCAGCTCAATCCAGCGCCGCGCCAGCTCCGCGACGAAATCCATGCGTTCCGGCTGCGCCCGGTAACAGACGACGTCCGACTGACTGCGCTCGCTGCGCCAGGCCAGGTCCTTGAAACTGATCGGCCGGCTGATGATCCGCCCGTCCAGCTCCGGCAACGCGATGTGCATCGCCAGGTCACGGGGACCGAGGCCCTGCTCGCTGGCGCGCCAGCCGGGTTCGTTGTCCTGGGCGCAAATCGCCTGGATCACCGGGATGTTGCGGCGGAACGGCCGCAGGTGCGGCGCTTCCGGGCTGGACTGGGCGAAGCCGGTGGTATTGAGGATCACCGCGGCCTCGACCTGATCCAGCCAGTCCTCGACCACCGTCAGGCAACCGGGCTCCTTGAGACTGGCCACGGCTATCGGCAACGGATTGAGTCCCGCCGCCTGAAGCCGTTGGCAGAACACGTCGATAAACGCCGTGTTCGCCGCTTGCAAATGCGAGCGATAAAATAGCACCGCCGCCACCGGTTGACCGGGCAGCCAATCGGCTTGCCAGTCACTCAGTGCGGCGGTGTTTTTGTCTGGGTGGTAAATCGCCGTGCGCGGCAGCGTTTGCGGCTCGCCCCAGGCGTAATCCCGCGCCAGCCAGCGATGGGCCAGGCAGCGGAAGAAATCCAGCGCATTGCCCAGGCCACCTTGGCGCAGAAACTGCCAGAGCCGGTCGCGATCCTCGGCGTCGACGGTGCTCAAGTCGCTGAGCTCCGGGTCGGGACGGTCATCGCCCGGCACCAGAATCACCTGCACACCGCGCTCGGACAATTCCACCAGCCGTTCGACGCCATAACGCCAATAGGCAATGCCGCCGTGCAGGGAAATCAGGATGACTTTGGCGTGGCGCAGCACTTCGTCGACATACAGGTCGACCGAGGCGTGATTCTGCACCTGCATCGGGTTGGCCAGGCGCAGGCTCGGGTAATCGTCGGGCAACTGCTGGGCCGCTTCGGCCAGTAGCGCCAGGCTGGAATCGCCGCTGCACAGGATCACCAGCTCGGCGGGGGTTTGCCCGAGGTCGGCGATGTTGTCATCCGAGACGAAACCGCCGGGCTGGGTCCTGAGCAGGTGCATGGGTCAGACGCTGAGCGCGGCGCGCAGTTGCGCTTCAAGTTGCGCGGCGTCCAGTTCCTGGCCGATCAGCACCAGGCGCGTGGTGCGCGCTTCGTCGGCGCCCCACTGGCGGTCGAAGTGCTTGTCGAAACGGGTGCCCACGCCCTGGATCAGCAGGCGCATCGGTTTGTTCGGGATCGCCGCAAAGCCCTTGACCCGCAGGATGCCGTGCTTGACCACCAGTTGCGTCAAGGCATCCATCAGCAGGCTTTCGTCGGCTTGGGGGAGTTCGATGGAGATCGAGTCGAAAGCGTCGTGATCGTGGTCGTCGTGATCGTCATCGCCTTCACCGTGGTGGTGATCGTGATGGCTGTGGCGGCTGTCGATGTGCTCTTCGGAACCGGCGCCGAGGCCGATCAGCACGTCCAGTGGCAGGCGACCGCTGCTGGCTTCGATGACTTTGACGGCCGGCGGCAGTTCTTCGGCGACTTCCAGGCGCACCCGGGCCAGGTCTTCAGGGCTGATCAGGTCGGCCTTGTTGAGGATCACCAGGTCGGCGCTGGCCAGTTGGTCGGCAAACAATTCGTGCAGCGGTGATTCGTGGTCGAGGTTCGGGTCGAGTTTGCGCTGGGCATCGACCTGGTCCGGGAACGCGGCGAAGGTGCCGGCGGCGACGGCCGGGCTGTCGACCACGGTAATCACCGCGTCGACGGTGCAGGCGCTGCGGATTTCCGGCCACTGGAAGGCTTGCACCAGCGGCTTGGGCAGGGCCAGGCCCGAGGTTTCGATGAGGATATGGTCGAGGTCGCCGCGACGGGCGACCAACTCGCGCATCACCGGGAAGAATTCTTCCTGGACGGTGCAGCACAGGCAGCCGTTGGCCAGTTCATAGACGCGGCCGTTGGCTTCTTCTTCGGTGCAGCCGATCGTGCATTGCTTGAGGATTTCACCGTCGATACCCAGCTCGCCGAACTCGTTGACGATCACCGCGATGCGGCGACCCTGGGCGTTGTCGAGCATGTGCCGCAGCAAGGTGGTTTTGCCCGAGCCGAGGAAGCCGGTGACGATGGTGACGGGGAGTTTGGCCAGTGTTTTCATCGGATGCCCTTTGGCAAGGTGGCGGGCATACGGGACGACAACCGGCGGCGCGAAGGCGCGCGGGAAGAGTTCGCCACCGGATCACCCCGCCCGGTTGTAGTGAGAATCTGTGTCGAGGCAGGTCTCCTGGCTGACGGCGCGCCGGCCTTGGGCCTGGCATTCACTGCGCCTTCCCGCCCATGACAAAAAGGGGCAGTGGCGTGGCAGCGAACATCACCGTTCACAGTTGCGGGGGCAGCCGCGGCATCGACCGCGTTCCCTTCTTAGCTTCGACGCACGCGCCGAAGAACCTCGAAAGCGCAAGGCTACGCATCGCCTGGGGGCGGGTCAATGTCTGCGATCTCCTGTGGTGAGGGGGCTGGCCCCCGTTCGGCGGCGCAGCCGTCGTGAAATTTGAGTGCAAGGTGTTGCAGGAAAAAGCGGGGGCTGCTTCGCAACCCAACGGGGGCAAGCCCCCTCACCACAGGCAAGCCCCCTCACCACAGGCAAGCCCCCTCACCACAGGCACGCCCTCCTCACCACAGGCAAGCCAGGTAAGTCACCCTTCCACAGGCTTCGCGCAATTTGACGCCTAACCCCGGCCCATGCTCTCCTACGCACTTTGTTACGGGTGCCCTTCACAGGGTGAAACGGGAAACCGGTGAATCATGTGCTTTACTCTAAAGCCATGTCAGTCCGGTGCTGCCCCCGCAACGGTAAGCGAGTGAAGCGTCAGATCCACTGTGCCCCCTGGCATGGGAAGGCGATGCTTGTCGGCATGACTCAACTGCCCCTCGTGAGCCCGGAGACCGGCCCGCAACACCCAATGGTTGTTATCGACCATTGAATAACAAACCCGCGGTGGGCGGGCGCTGTTCGAGCCTCTGCGTGCCTGGCGTGCAGGGGCCTTCCATGCGCTCTATATCACCCGCTGACACTCCAGAGGGAAGCGCCATGTCGATCATCAGCAGCACCGGTAGCAGCACCGATAAAAGCTCCGCCAGCACCACCACCCTCAGCCAACGCCTGACCGCCGCTCTGTGTGCGTCGATCCTCGGTGCGTGCCTGGTGTATTTCGCCGGTTTCTCGCACATCGAAGCGGTGCACAACGCCGCCCACGATACCCGTCACAGTTCCGCGTTCCCGTGCCACTGAGACCTGCCCAGATGATCAAGCGTATTGCGCAAACCGCAGGTTTCACCGGTCTGCTGGCCGCCCTGTTGCTGACCTTGCTGCAAAGCTTCTGGGTCGCTCCATTGATTCTGCAGGCCGAGACCTACGAAAAATCCGAGCCGGCGGTGGTTCAACCCCACGAACACGCCGACGGTGCCATGGCCGCCCACACCCACGACGCCGAAGCCTGGGAGCCTGAAGACGGCTGGCAGCGCGTGCTGTCCACCACCGGCGGCAACCTGGTGGTTGCGGTGGGTTTTGCCCTGATGCTTGCCGGTCTCTACACCTTGCGCGCCCCGACCAAAACGGCTCAGGGCCTGCTCTGGGGCCTGGCCGGCTACGCCACGTTCGTCCTCGCGCCGACCCTCGGCCTGCCGCCTGAATTGCCGGGCACGGCGGCCGCTGACTTGGCGCAACGGCAGATCTGGTGGATCGGCACCGCGGCGTCGACCGCCGTCGGTATCGCACTGATCGTGTTCGGCCGGCACTGGCTGCTGAAAATCCTCGGCGTGGCGATTCTCGCAGTGCCGCATGTGATCGGCGCGCCGCAACCGGAAGTGCATTCGATGCTGGCGCCCGAAGCCCTGGAAGCCCAGTTCAAGATCGCTTCGCAGTTGACCAACGTGGTGTTCTGGCTGGCCCTGGGCCTGATCAGTGCCTGGTTGTTCCGCCGCAAACAAGAAGGTCACTACCACGCATGACCGAACCCGCCGCAACACCGACCCTGGTGGTCGGCCTGGGCTGCCAGCGAGGCTGCCCGGCGAGCACGTTGCGCGCGTTACTCGATCAAGCGCTGCAAGCCCACCAGATCGAACTGCAAGCGATCAAAGCCCTGGCCAGCATCGACCTGAAACGCGATGAACCGGGGCTGGTGGAGCTGGCCAGCCAATTGGGCTTGCCGTTGACCTACTTCAACAGCGAACAACTGGCGGCCTATCAACTGCAATTGAGCCATCGCTCGCAGATCGCCTTCGAGCGCACTGGCTGCTACGGCGTCGCGGAAAGCGCTGCCCTGGCCCTGGCCGAACAACTGGCCCAAGCGCCGGCAACCTTGCTGATTTCCCGGCAAAAATACGCCCAGGCCACTTTCGCCTTGGCCATCGCCTCGTAAAAACCTCGATAATTCCCGCCCTCGATCATGAGCCGTTTTCATCTGAAGCCCGCTCTGACCCGTTTTCCACAGGAGCCGGCATGACCGTCTACTTCATCGGCGCCGGCCCCGGCGACCCGGAATTGATCACCGTCAAAGGCCAACGCCTGATCCACCATTGCCCGGTGATCATCTACGCCGGTTCGCTGGTGCCCACCGCCGTCCTGGAAGGCCATCATGCGGAACAAGTGGTCAACAGCGCTGAATTGCACCTGGAGCAGATCATCGACTTGATCAAAAGCGCCCACGCCAAGGGACAGGATGTGGCGCGGGTGCATTCTGGCGACCCGAGCCTGTATGGCGCGATTGGCGAGCAAATCCGCTACCTGCGCGAACTTGGCATTCCGTTCGAGATCATTCCCGGCGTCACCGCCACCGCCGCTTGCGCCGCGTTGCTTGGGGTTGAACTGACCCTGCCGGACATCTCGCAAAGCGTGATCCTCACTCGTTACGCCGACAAGACCGCCATGCCCGCCGGGGAAGCATTCGCCAGCCTGGCGCAGCACGGCGCGACCATGGCGGTGCATTTGGGGGTCAATCACCTGGAAAAAATCGTCGCCGAACTGCTGCCCCACTACGGCGCGGACTGTCCGATTGCCGTGGTGCACCGCGCCAGTTGGCCGGATCAGGATTGGGTGTTGGGAACGCTGGCGGATATCGCCGAAAAGGTGCAAGCCAAGGGCTTTCGCCGCACGGCACTGATTCTGGTGGGTCGGGTGCTGGCCAGTGATTCGTTCAGTGAGTCATCGCTGTATCGCGCGGGGCATGCGCATTTGTATCGTCCCTGAGTTCATACCTGGCACTGTCACAACCTAATACTGTGGTGAAGGGGCTTGCCTGTGGTGAGGGGGCTTGCCCCCGCTGGGCTGCGAAGCAGCCCCCCAGTTTTTCCTGCAACACCTTGCATTCAGGTTTTACGACGGCTTCGCCGCCGAACGGGGGCAAGCCCCCTCACCACAAAAGCCTCCTCACCACAGGCAAGCCCCCTCACCACAAAAGCCCCCTCACCACAGGCAAGCCCCCTCACCACAAAAGCCCCCTCACCACAGGCAAGTCACCTCACCACAAAAGCTCCCTCGCCACAAAGACAACAAACATATCAGGCATAAAAAAACGGCACTCACGGGTGCCGTTTTTTATGTTCGCAGTGAACGCCTTACTTAGTAGTAGGCGTTTTCTTTCTGCGTGTGGTCGGTCACGTCGCGTACGCCCTTGAGTTCGGGAATGCGTTCGAGCAAGGTGCGCTCGATGCCTTCCTTCAAGGTGACGTCGGCCTGGCCGCAGCCCTGGCAGCCGCCGCCGAACTGCAGGACGGCGATGCCGTCCTCGACCACGTCGATCAGGCTGACCTGGCCGCCGTGGCTGGCGAGCCCCGGGTTGATCTCGGTTTGCAGGTAGTAGTTGATGCGCTCGTTGACCGGGCTGTCGGCGTTGACCATCGGCACTTTGGCGTTCGGCGCCTTGATGGTCAGTTGACCGCCCATGCGATCGGTGGCGTAGTCGACCACCGCATCGTCAAGGAAAGCTTCGCTGAAATGGTCGATATACGCGGTGAAGCTTTTCAGCCCCAGGGCGGTATCTTCAGGTTTTTCTTCGCCCGGCTTGCAGTAGGCAATGCAGGTTTCGGCGTACTGGGTGCCAGGCTGGGTGATGAAGACGCGGATGCCGATGCCCGGGGTGTTCTGCTTGGAGAGCAGATCAGCCAGGTAATCGTGGGCGGCGTCGGTGATGGTAATAGCGGTCATGGAAACTCCTCGCAGGCTTGTGGCGGAGTTTACGCCAATCAGCGCGCCGTACAAAGTCCTAGTATTTTTGTCGGGTTAACGCCAGCACCGGTTCGCTTGCCGGTTCGCCGTCGATCCAGTCTTTAAGCCGCCGATAGCGGCGTTTTTCGATAAATTCGTAACTGAGGCAAGATCTCAGGCCGATGGCCAGTACGCATACGGCGACTCGATATTGCCTGACACACCGCTTTCGCGAGCAGGCTCGCTCCTACAGAGGGTTGTGTGGTGCATTACGTCCGACACGGGCCAGCGTCAAAAGCCGCTCAAAGATTCTCGTACCGATTCATGTCCAGCACGCCCTCTTCCACCGGGTCGGTCTCGCGCAGGTAGCGGCTCAGGTCGTGGAAGTACTGCCAGAACTGCGGATGACTGCGGCGGATGCCCCAGCGTTCGACGATTTTCTCAAAACGATGGGCGTCCTTGGCGTTTTCCATGGCATCGACAAACGCCGGCACTTGCTCCGCCGGGATGTTGAAGATGAAGTTCGGATAACTGCTGAGCACGCCGGGGTAAATGGTCAAGGTGTCCAGCCCCGGCTGATAGCGCAGGGATTCGCCCAACAGGAACGCCACGTTGCTGTGGGCACGGTTGCGCAGCAGGCTGTAGACCTCGCGCTTGCCGCTTGGGGTTTCGATCCGCAGCATCGTCGCTTCCGGCAATTGGTCGATCACCTTGAGCCCGGCCGCCGGGCGTGACGCCAGTCGGCTCAGCGCCTGCTCAGCGTTCTGCAACGCCGGGTCGATGTTCGGCCGCGAGCAATAGGCGCCGTCGCAACGGTTGATCGGGTCGGGCTTGGCATTGAGTTCGCCGTAGCGCGCCAGCAACTGCTGGGCGAAATCCCGTTTCGGGTCTTTTTCGTCGAGTTTCAGCGCCGTTGGCTTGTCATTGTCGATCGCTTCGTAATCGAGCCACATCTTGAATTGGCCGCTGCTCTGGTACCAATCGTTGAGGTAGTCATCCCGGGAGTCGGCGGGCATCAGGCGCAGGAAGTTCTGCTCCGCGCCGTTGCGGATCAAGTCGAAGTACAGCCGAGTCTGCGCCTGGTGCGAGACGTTGCCGAATACGTCGAAATTCACCGCCAACTGGTAATAGGTGCGCTCCAGCAGCGGATAGTCGAACAGCCACATCGTTTGCGGCACTTCACCGATCAGGCCCTTGGTCACGGCGGCACTGTCGAAGTGGCGGAAGATGCTCAACAGCGCGTTGTCGTTGCCGGCCCACAGGCTCGACCAACTCGGCGGCGGCGCATCGGCGTAACTGTCGCGCCGCAGGGCTTCGTACTCATTGCGCTTGTCGCGGTAGTCATGCCACAGGCTCAGCACGCTGCCGACATCGTCGTTCTGCCCGGGCATCGCCAGCAACGGCGTGGCGTGGCCGCGGTAGTTCGGGTCGGTGATGTAGAGGTCATGTTCAGGGGCCTGGAACAGCGCCCAGAAGTTGTCACGGATCACGTCGGTGGCGATCTGCCCGCGACACACCGGCCCGCGAATAAAGGTGCGCACGAAGTATTCGGCGTTATCGAGCATGAACTGGTAGCGCGCCTGCGCCGGAATCGCTTCAAAGGTCTGGAACGGGTTGGCCCGGCGCTCCGGCCCGTAGCCGGGCAAGGCATTGACCTGCCAGTTGCCGCTGTAGAACAGACTTTTCACCCGCGCCAGTTTCGCCGCGCTCAGCGGATAAGTGATGTGGGTCTTGTGCACGATCACCCCCTGCACCGGCCACAACCGGTAATACACCTGGGTGCCGGGGTCGTCGTTCGGGCGGCGGGTGTTGATCAGGTCGATCGGTTGGCCGGTGGGCGTGCGCGAACGCACCCATTGGAAGAAATGCCCCGGCTCGCCGTCCTTGAAATAGAGATGCGCGAGGAACCAATGCTCGTACAACCAGCGGCCCACCAGGCTTTGCCGGGCACCCGGGGCGTTGAGCAGATTTTCCCATTGCACCACTTGCAAGGCTTCCCGGGCACTGGGCACCAAGCCTTGGGCGTCAATCGGCGCACCGGATGCCAGCCAACGTTGCAACGTCTGGTACTGCTGGTCCGTCAGGCCGGTAACCGCCAGCGGCATGCCTTCCTTGGGATGCGCGCCGGCGTAGGCGTCGAATTCGCCGGGCATCGGGCAACTGTTTTCGCGGTTCAGCCCCAGCACAATGTCTTCCGGCAGCTTGGCATTGGGCGTCAACGGAGTCTTGTGGCCCAGCTCAAGCATGCGCGCCATCAGCGCCGCTTGGCTGCCCTGGGCATCGAGTACCGAATAAAAGCCCTTCTGCTGCCAGGCTCGCTTGCCGAACGCGTCGTAGAACAAGCGGGTCGGCGCCGTGGCCTGGCTGCGCTCGCCGTCGTAGACCGGAACTTTGGTCGCACCCCGCGCCGCGCCCTCGCCGCTGCCGAGGTTGAGTTGGCAGGCGGAGTCGTAGCAAGCGTGGCAGGCGACGCACTTTTCGGTGAAGATCGGCTGGATGTCACGGGTGTAGGAAAGGCTCGGCGCACTGGCCGGGGTGGCCGGCTCTTGCGCAATCGCGCCCCAGCTGAGCAACAGCACAACAATGCTGGTGATGACGCGATACGACATGTCCCTGGTCCCGAGCGTGAAAAAACGTCGCGATTCTACCGGTCTGGCGCCCTCACCAACATGAGCGATATTCATGCAAAAACAGGACATGCTCTAAAAGCGCACAGGTTTGTTATGATCCCGGCCCTTCGCAATGGCCTTTTCGAGTAGTCCACATGTCCGATCGCAGCGCTCGCCTTCATACTTTTCAGCACGCCCTCAAAGAGCGCATCCTGATCCTCGATGGCGGCATGGGCACCATGATCCAGAGCTACAAGCTCGAGGAGCAGGACTACCGTGGCAAACGCTTCGCCGACTGGCCGAGCGATGTCAAAGGCAACAACGACTTGCTGGTGCTGACCCGCCCGGACGTGATCGGCGGCATCGAAAAAGCCTACCTGGATGCCGGCGCCGACATTCTCGAAACCAACACCTTCAACGCCACGCGGATTTCCATGGCCGACTACGGCATGGAAGAACTGGCCTACGAATTGAACGTAGAAGGCGCTCGCCTGGCGCGCAAGGTCGCCGACGCGAAAACCCTGGAGAACCCGGACAAGCCGCGCTTCGTCGCCGGGGTGCTTGGCCCGACCAGCCGCACCTGCTCGCTGTCCCCGGACGTGAACAACCCCGGCTACCGCAACGTGACTTTCGATGAACTGGTGGAAAACTACACCGAGGCCACCAAAGGCCTGATCGAAGGCGGCGCCGACCTGATCCTGATCGAAACCATTTTCGACACCCTCAACGCCAAGGCCGCGATCTTCGCCGTGCAAGGCGTGTTTGAGGAATTGGGCGTCGAATTACCGATCATGATCTCCGGCACCATCACCGACGCCTCCGGCCGCACCCTGTCGGGCCAGACCACCGAAGCCTTCTGGAACTCCGTCGCCCACGCCAAGCCGATTTCCGTCGGCCTCAACTGCGCCCTCGGCGCCAGCGAATTGCGCCCGTACCTGGAAGAGCTGTCGAACAAGGCCAGCACCCACGTCTCCGCGCACCCTAACGCCGGCCTGCCCAACGAATTCGGCGAATACGACGAACTGCCGGTGGACACCGCCAAGGTCATCGAAGAATTCGCCCAAAGCGGTTTCCTCAACATTGTCGGCGGTTGCTGCGGTACCACCCCGGGGCACATCGAAGCCATCGCCAAGGCCGTGGCCGGTTACGCGCCGCGGGTGATTCCGGACATTCCCAAGGCTTGCCGCCTGTCGGGGCTGGAACCGTTCACCATCGATCGCAGCTCGTTGTTCGTCAACGTCGGCGAGCGGACCAACATCACCGGTTCCGCCAAGTTCGCCCGGTTGATCCGCGAAGACAACTACACCGAAGCTTTGGAAGTCGCCCTGCAACAGGTCGAAGCCGGCGCCCAGGTGATCGACATCAACATGGACGAAGGGATGCTCGATTCGAAGAAGGCCATGGTGACCTTCCTCAATCTGAT